>Ga0116104_1000709_pt1 | contig 19746 bp, 20 predicted proteins | sample June2015DPH_4_15_FD_89715 | JGI IMG/M metagenome (GOLD analysis project Ga0116104, IMG submission 89715) | Peatland microbial communities from SPRUCE experiment site at the Marcell Experimental Forest, Minnesota, USA - June2015DPH_4_150 | ecosystem: Environmental > Terrestrial > Soil > Wetlands...
CGCTTCTCCATATCACCCTCCCTGTTACCTTCATTCGACGCACGTGCTGGAGACGTAAGAACTGATCTCGACTGCGAGCCGCTTACCTATGCAACACGGGTGATGGGGTGCGGGAGGAACGGGCGTCAAACGCAATTCTCCCTGCCCTAATGACGATAACTAGATCGCGGAGATTTCGAACGTCGGCTAGTGGATTGGCTCTCAACAGGATAATGTCGGCATCGTATCCTATCTTGAGTTCGCCAACTCTCTCAAGGCGAAGGAGCGCAGCGCTTTCGCAAGTCACAGCCCTGAGCGCCTCTTCGTTGGACAAGCCGACGGAGACGAAGGTCTCGACCTCATCGATAAGTGAATTGAAGGGAGTCATGTCGGCTCCGCAGTCGCTTCCCCCAATAATCTTGAGGCCGAGACGATGAAACTCACCTGTCATCCACCGCCGACCTTCCAGGCGCTCGACAGCAGCAACATCCTCTGGATTGTGAGGTCTGCGCTGATCGCGGAACAGTTTTGCGGCTCGAATCCCATTTGCCGCGGTGGGGCAGACCGCGATCCCGGCGTCCTTGATGCGAATTGCTATCTGTTCGTCATACCGCCACCGCCCTGGAGGCTCGACGAAGCCCACGTGCTCGATCGAGTCGATCTGCGCATCGATTGCGCGCTCAATAGATTCAGTGGCGTGACAGTGGGCACTAATCGTCATCCCATTGGCATGCGCCACCTCTCGCGCAACTCGCATGAGCTCGAGTGGCAGATCAGCCTCATGTGGCTTTGTACCAGGCGTCATTCCGCCGCCGGACGCCATTAGCTTTACGGAAAGCGCGCCGGAAGCGCGCTGTCGCTCAATGAGGCTACGCACATCCTTGACTGTTGACACCTCGCCACCGAAGAAATAACAGTGACCTCGCGGCCTAGTGAGGGGAGCTCCACTGCTGATTATGCGCGGGCCACTTACCGAGCGTTGGTCGACTGCTTCCTGGAATTGTTGCCAAAGGTCCGCAGGCGCTCCCAGGTCTCGCATCGTAGTGATTCCCGCCCTGATTGCCACATCGGCATTCCGCACAGCAACCTGCATCTTCGCCTGCCGGTCCATGCTGAGAAAGGATCGGAACGGATCGTCTCCACCGTCAAAGAAGAAATGGACGTGTGCATCAATCAACCCGGGTGAGGCCCAGAGGCCTGTGCCGTCAATGGTAGGAACGGGCGAAGACCTGATCCCGGACAGGATACCCTCGATTCGACCGCCCTTGATCAGAATCGACTGTCCAGGCATGGTACTACCATTGGCCACATTGACGACCTCTACGTTCTCGATAACAAGATCTGGCATGGTTGAAACTCCTGACGCAGAGTGCGAAAAAGGCTTGGCTTCCTAGTCGTTTTCTGGAAGAGAAGGGTTCTGCGGCTCCGACAGAAGCTCATATCCTTCGTCCGTGATCACAAGGTCCTCCTCGGTTTGGAAGTGACCACATTCCATGTCAATACGGGGTTCAATGGCCAACACCATGCCTGGCTCTAGAAGGTGGTCGTCTGTAGGCAGGACCGAAGGAGGCTCTGTCAGGTCCAGGCCAATGCCATGCCCGATCCTAGCCCAATGCTTCTCATGAATTCCATGCTGTTGGAGAACTCTATCTGCAGCTGTCCTCAGTTCTGACACACGCACCCCAGGACCTGCAATTTCCAAAGCCGCATGCATCGCTGAGTAGGCTATATGATAGTAATCCCGCTGTTCGCGGGACGGCTTGCCGACGGCAACGGTCCGACCGAAGTCTGTCCAGTAGCCGCGATACCTGGCACCGCTATCGATGAACCAGAGGTCGCCATGTGCTAGGACGCGGTCAGTCGGCCATGAACTGACCCTCCTGTAGTTACCTTCGCCTGAGTGCATCGCAACATATCCCGGGCGCTCAACACCCTGATCTACCAGTGCGTGCACGAAGATACGATGCAATTCCGATTCCTTCATGCCCGCGTGCACGCGCGGCAACAGTTGCCGATAGGCTTCGGACTGGATCTTTGCTGCCCGTCGCATGCAAACTACTTCTGCGGGAGACTTGTGCAACCTCAGTTCCCATAATACAGTTGAGGCATCTAGCCACTCGGCATCGGGAACCTCAGCCTGCAATTTGCGGAACTCATCGAAAGGAAGACCTAGACGTTGTTCAACACCAAACTCACAGCCAATGCGACCTCTGGTGAGACGGTCATTCTGCATAACACCACTTAATGCCTTGCGCGCAGCGTCCTCAAAACCGTCATAGCCAAGGATTTCGGTGACAGGCGACATCGCTGCGGTTTCGGCCACCATAGCTGTGATAAGAACGGGTTCCGCTTCAAGAGGCAAGAGGAAAGCCATAGGCCGCGACTTGATAGCCCACGCCGGAGTATCGTGCCCCGTGAAATAAGCATAGTTTGTCTCGCTTGTCACCAGGAGCGCGTCAAGACGCGCGCGAACCATCTCTCTGCGTGCTCGGTCCCATCGACCAAGATACTCACTCCTTTGAAACGCCGGGCTGTCGGACTGTTCTACTTTGGATTGGGTTGTCATGACCTTCCTCGCAACGGATCAGACCCTCAACCGCATAGTCGGACCGATCGGATATCGTTCTAAAACCTGATAGTCTCGGCTACATTCTGGCATATCTCAACAGTTCTTGTAATATCGCGGGCTTCTATGCCATAGTGTGTCACAAGGCGAATAGAGTGTATGTCATGATTGACTAATACCCCGTGTTCGGCGAGAGAACGGGCGAAGTGGGCGACAAGATCAGGGCCCCCGTCAACCGAGAGATAGAACATGTTGGTCTGGATCTCATCTCGGTCGATTTGAATCCCTGGAATGTCGCGAAGACCCTTGGCGAGGTGACGCGCGTTGTCGTGGTCCTCAACAAGCCGCTGAACGTTGTGCCGCAGTGCGAATAAGCCCGCGGCGGCCAGAAAACCGGCCTGCCGCATCCCTCCTCCCAGCATCCGACGGTAGCGACGTGCGCGACCGATGAAATCGCGATCCCCGAGCAGTAGGGAACCGGCCGGAGCGGCTAGACCCTTGGAAAGACAGAACATGACAGTGTCGCTGTACTGCGCGATATCTTTGGCCGTTACTCCTAGGTAGATTGCGGCATTGAAGAGTCTTGCGCCATCAATGTGTATAGGCAGTGAATTCTCATTCGCAATCAGGTGTAACTCACGGAGATGCTCCAGCGGAACCACGAAGCCCCTGGTTGGTTCCTCAACCCACAAGAGTCCTGTGCCAGGCTCGACAAGGCTCGCTTGGCGAATAGCTTCGTGGTACCCTTCGACACAGAGCTCCCCATGTTTCTGGGGTACCGTCCTGATTGTCATGCCGGCAATCCTCGAGAGACCCCCAGTCTCAAAGTGGAAAGTATGGGCGCAGTCGGGCCCAATGACATCCGCACCCGACGGGCAGTGGGATAGGTGAGCCAAGAGATTTGCCATTGTTCCGGAGGGCACAAAGAGGGCGGCCTGCTTCCCGAGCAATTCAGCCGCGTATGCCTCGAGCCTGTTCACCGATGGGTCTTCACCGTAACCGTCGTCGCCTACCTCAGCCCGGCCGATCTCAAGGCGCATTTCCTCGGAAGGCATAGTCACAGTGTCACTTCTCAGATCGATTGTCTTCATTTCGGACCCATCCGCTGGTGATGTGAATTCAACATACGGGCGCATCTGTCCTTAGGGATCACAAGGATAGGGGGCGTTCCAATCGACAGGCGGCGTATAATCATAGTGTCCTGCTGAAGGGCGGCTCAGCGAACATGGCAAAGTCAAGCGTGTGAAGTGCCCCACGAAAAGGGCCATTTTAGCGCCTTCGAGTGATGTTTTCGTGTGCTGTCGATTGTCTATCAATTGACATTATGCGCGGATGCTTCTCCCGTGTCAAGCGACTTGTTCGCTTCGGCAATGCGTCGAGGGAAGGCGAGGATCATGACGGACAAACGCCAACTGGCGGCAACATCCCTGTCAATCCATGGGGTCACTATGCAACGGCCCGAAACACTCACCTCCGTGGTCGCCAAGTTCATTCATGATGCGATCATTCGGGGCGAGTACGTGCCTGGTACTCCTCTCAGGGAAATCCCGCTAGCCCAACAACTTGGGACGTCACGGGGAACGGTAAGGGAGGCTCTGCACTCACTAGCCGAACAGGGGCTGGTCGAGATTCAACCTCACCGCGGCTCGTTTGTCTTGAGGATCACGAGAAGGCGCGCAATTGAAGTATACGAATTGAGAGAGCTGCTTGAAGGCTATGCCGTTGGTCTAGCCGTTGAACGAGGCTGCTTCTCCGGCGATGAGGCGAGGAGCCTTGAGGAACTTTCTGTGGAACTAGAGGCCATAGCCAGGGAAGGAAACCCCTTAGCAATAATAGAAGCAGAAAGCAGGATACACCATAGGTTATGGTCGACCTGCGGCAACGGTCTGTTGCGAGATTTCATTTCATTGCTTGACGAGCAGACCAGGTACCTTAAGATCTACCATGGTGCTCTGGATCACAGTCCCGATGAAGAGGTTGCAGAACATCGTCGCCTAGTTGAGGCTGCTCTGTCTGGAGACCCGGAGCGAGCCAGAAGAGCCGTCTCTGATCATATCCGTGTCTCAGGGAATCTGCTCCTCGCCACAATGCCGCCCGATACGGCTAATGAATAGGCCTGCGTGAGAAGTCAGATCTCTGAGCGCATCGATGATCACTTCGGAGACCGTAACTCTCTCCTGCGGTCCGAGTGTCCCTTAATCCCCGTCGAGGGTCATGCGAGACCCCGAGATAGCCTGAGCTACAGCAACGCTTTCGCGCATCCGCCGCGGGTGGTGCGCGTGTCGTGCGTGAACCCGCCCTTTGGCTTAGAAGTCAGCAGTCAACATCCTCTCCATCGCATCCTGCCATCGCTTGCAAATTGAACCATGGCTGATGCAAAATCCAGCAAATCGGATGTCTTCATGTGATGTGGAGGCCTGTTCTTAGGCCGACGATATTGGGCATGGTATTCCTCTCTTGGCTTCACTAGCAGCGTTGCTGCGGCAGGATCTCCCAAGGAGTCGCCGCGCAGATGCGCCGGGAATCGGGACGCTCTCCCCTTCGCAGTGGTGCGCAGTTGTGATCTGACCCAATGTGAGCGCATCACTCCGGTCAGTTGGGCCATCGATTCCGGTGGAATACGGCCACCTCACGCATGCCCACATCATCGGCAAAGCGAGTGCACCTTAGACCCTCGGAGCGGTCTTGGAAGAGCGTAGCGCGGGTTGTGTGGGCCTCTCCATCCTGATGCGAATGGCACTTTGAACCAACAGGTCCAGGGTGGCGTCCGCAAGTGTCGGATCCGGAATTCGCAAATGCCAATCGGTATCGGCTACCTGCGGGGCAACCATCATCGACGTATTCCCAAGTCGATCGTCAAGAACCTCCAACAGGTCTTGCTCCCGGACGAGTGAGATGGGATCCCGCTTCCAGCCATCTAGGATGAGAACCGGCAGGAGCGCCAACTTAAGCAAACGTGCAAAGCACCCGCGTTGTTCACAGGTAATCCTTATCTCTTCCAGCAGACGCGCGGTGCGCTCGACCGGCACTGAGATTCCGCCATAACACGCTTTCCTCCCGAGCGCGCAACCCAGGTGGGTTCTTTCACCCTCGGTCGGACCGAGGAAGACCAGGTCGGTATATAGCTCAATCCCGCGGGCCTGCCACCGCCCCAGTACCGGCTTGCGGTTTGGCCGGCGCGCTGCCGACAGGTCCGAAGCTTCCATCTCCCCGTGTTAGGAAATCGCGCCGCACGCCTGAACCGTTTTGCCTAGCCCGCTGCATACGATGAACAAGGACGGATCGACGCGGTAGAAGAGATGGGGATTACAAGTCATCCGTCTGTCTATGCCGTCGGTGTCGGACCCTAGCCCGGATCACCAGGGCGGGGCCGCGTTGACCTTGGGAGTGGTTCCGCTGTAGTTGGCGAGTTGCCCGAGCGGGTGAAACCAGTCAATCGACCCCACTTCTTGTCCGACGACGCTTTCGGCCAAGATATCACCCACGCGCGAAAGAGTCTTGTGCAGATGCATGTTGACAGTGGTCTGCATCTGTTCGCATGCGATTTCCAGGACCCGAATGTGGCCTCTGAAGTCGTCCCGAGGTTCGAGATCCTGCGCGAGGCAGTAACACGTCTGAAGTGGCAATAATCTGTATGCTTCCTTGAGCCAGATGCGCCCTACTTGGAGAAGAGAGCGCTGGTATCTTCATGCGGGATGGCATAATTGGGCCAAGAAAGTGTGGATCCGGCTCTTGCCGGGGTCCTGGTGCATGGCAGCGGCATCCGGGTTCTAGGTAGTTCCCGTTCGTCTCTCACTGAGCTTGGCGGTAGCCACACCCTGGGCAAGGTGCAATAGCGTTGAAGAGTTGCTAGACCGCAACGAGCCTGTCAGTCTTGTCCTCTTGACCCATCATGACCTTGGCTTTGGCGGCATGGGTGAGGAGGGGCAGGCAGCCTGCGGCCTCGATCCCTGGTCCGAACCTCCAGGACGGGCTCGTCGGCAACCCAGTACCAACCTGCCCGGTGGCAGACGGGTTGCCAACACTTACGAGTGCTAGGGTGTTCCCTCGGGGAATCGGCAAAGGTGTAGGCGGATGGTACCTTGCCGGTTGTTCACGTTGGTCCGGCCGTGAACGTGCCCATGCTGGTGTCCTGGACCTCAAATTGAGAATTGCGCTTGCCCAGCGCTGTCACCAACGGTGGTAGAAGTACCCAAGTCACCGGATTAGGAAGTCCTCTGATCATCGGCTTGGATGTACCTTCCTGGGGAGTTCCCATGGGAGGTGCACATGCTGAGGAAGGAGGACTTCGCTGTGATCAAGACCTTGAGGCAACGCGGGGTCTACGTTCGGGACATCGCTGCTGAGCTGGGCATACACCCCAAGACCGTCAGCCGAGCACTCCAACGAGGCGCAGCCCCGTCGTCCGCCGGCCGGGGAGGCGCCAGTAAGCTCGACCCCTATAAGGCGACGATCGACCGCCTGCTGGCCGAAGGCGTCTGGAATGCGATGGTCATCCTGAGGGAGATCCAGGGCGAGGGCTACCAGGGGGGTATGACCATCCTGCGGGAGTACGTTGGGCCGAAGCGAGCCCTGCGGTCAAGCCGGGCAACCGTTCGCTTCGAAACCCAGCCGGGAAAGCAGTTGCAGAGTGATTGGGGCGAGATGGTGGTAATGCTCGCGGGCAAGCTGACCAAGGTGCACTTCCAGGTGAATGAACTGGGGTATTCGCGGCGCTTCCACGTATGGTGCACCGACCGGGAGGACGCGGAGCATACCTATGAGGGTCTGGTCCGCAGCCTGGAATACTTCGGTGGGGTGCCGGAAGAAGTGCTGGTGGACAACCAGAAGAGCACGGTGCTAGTCGCCTCCAACTCCGGCCACCCGCGGTTCCCTGGCCTGCGGCCTGGGCAGGCAATGAGCGCTTCGTCGATCTGGCAGGCCATTACGGCTTCGCGCCACGCGCCTGCCGGCCCTACCGGGCCCGGACCAAGGGCAAGGACGAGCGGATGGTGGGCTATGTGAAAGGCAACTTCTTCGTGCGCTACCGCGCCTTCGAGAGCTGGGCGCATCTGAACCAGCTGGCCGAGAGGTGGCTGGCGGAAGAAGCCGACCAGCGGCTGCAGGGAACGGTGAAGGAAATGGTCGCCGAGCGGTTTCTGCGGGAAGCACCTTCCCTCAAGCCCTTGTCCCTCCAGCGCTACGATACGTCCTACTTCGAGTTGCGCCGGGTGGGCTGGGATGGGTACGTCAATGTGCGGGGAAACCGCTATTCCGTCCCAGGTGAGTTGGCCGGGCAGACGGTGACGGTACGCCTTGGGCTGGATGACGGGCTGCGGGTTTTCCACGCCGACCAGCTGGTAGCCAGCCACAGCCTGCGACCTGCCGAGGCAGGCTGGAGCAGCGTTCCAGACCACCACGCTGCTCTCTGGCAGGCCACGCTGAAGGTTGAGCAGCGGCCCCTGGAGGCCTATGAGGAGGTGGCGACATGGAGCTAGGCCCCCTGCTCGGGAAGCTCAAGATGGACCACTTGGAAGCACAACTGGATGCCGTCTGCGAGCAGGCAGCCCAGCGCCAGGCGGACTACAAGACCTTCCTGGTCCAGGCGCTGCAGACCGAGTGGCAGGGACGCTACCAGCGAGGGACTGAGCTTCGGCTGCGCCAGGCGCGTTTCCCCTGGCTCAAGACACTCGAACAGTTTGAGTTCGACTTCCAGCCCAGCCTGGATCGGCGCCAAGTGCGCGAGCTGGCCGGCATGAGCTTCGTGGAACGGGCGCACAACGTGATCGTCCTCGGCCCGCCCGGCGTGGGCAAAACCCACTTGGCCATTGCCCTGGGGATCAAGGCCGTGGAGGCTGGCTACTCCGTGCTGTTCCTCACCCTGGAGCAACTCATCGGCCGGCTGGTAAGAGCGGCCAAGGAGAACCGCCTGGAACGCAGCCTGCAGCAACTGACCTACCCCAAGGTCCTGATCATCGACGAGATCGGCTACCTGCCGCTTTCCACCTTCGAGGCCAGTTTGTTCTTCCGCCTAGTCGTGCGTCGCTATGAGCGGGCGAGCATGGTCATCACGAGCAACAAGAGCTTCCTGGATTGGGGCGAGGTATTCCCTGGCCTGGCCACCAGGGCAGGCAGCGACCCGGTGCTGGCCACGGCCATCTTGGATCGGCTCCTGCACTACTCGACCACGCTCAACATCAAAGGTGAGAGCTACCGGCTCAAGGAGAAGCGTCGGGCAGGCCTGCTCGGCGGACCCGGCTCCCCTCTGCCCGGCGAGAAGGAGGTGGAAGCCCAGCCTTAACGAATGGTAGGGGACATGACCGCCGATGATCAGGGGACATTTCATTCCGATGATTTGGAGACATTCTTAGACGATGTTGACAGCGCGGTGGGCTGTGCCGCGGGGTGGGCGTGGCATCCCAAACTCCGCATGCTGCCAGCCTGCCGCCCGAAAAGACTCAACCTCCTGGGGAATGATTGACCTCATGGGCAAATCCACCCGGCTGGGAGGGGCTTTCATGCAATCACCTTATTGACCAGTTGAATGGTAACAAATCTGAAGGATCATGGCAGGTTTTGTCAATTGATTGACAATCAACATAATAGGCCGTATACTCGAAGAAGGAATCTGGCCTGGTCAAACAAGGGAGGGATGCAATGTTCAGTACTTGGCGAACTCGTAACTCGAGAAACAAGGTTCTTCTGGTCTGCGGCACCCTTATGGGGATTGCTCTCATTGTCAGTGCTTGTCAGGGAGCAGCGACGCCCGGCGCTACAACGGGAGCCACACCCAAGATGGTAGCAGCAGAGACAACTTGGCAGCGCGTCCAGCGAACAAAGTCGGTGACTTTTGGTATCAGCAATGAACCACCCTTTACTGTTCTGAATCCCGACGGAACCATTTCAGGGGTCGACCCCGCAGCTTTGAGAACCGTTCTCAGCACGTATGGGATCACCAATTATGTGGGCGTGCTTACTGACTGGAATAGCATGATCCCAGGGCTGATCGCGGGTCGGTACGATGTCATCGCAGGAGGGATGGCAGTCAGACCTGCACGTTGCGCTCAGATTGCCTTCAGTGAAGGGCAGTATTCAATCCAGCAGGGGTTGATGGTAAAGGCGGGCAATCCTCTCAACGTGCACAATTATACTGATATCGTCAACAACACGAACATCGTGTTCGGCACCCTTCAGGGAGGAACCCAGCAACTGCTAGCGCAGGACGCTGGGATTCCCACCGATCGACTCCTTACGTTCCCTGATGTCCAGTCAGTACTGGCTGCTCTCGAAACGGACCGCATACAGGTTGCGAGTCAGCCGGTGGGCACGCTGAATTCTCTCAAGGCTAAGGCGAGTGACCCCAGTGCTTGGGATGTGATCACGGTAACCCCTACGCCTCAGTACAAGAACGGGGGCTCGGGGAATGACGTGATGGCGATCGGTTTCCGAAAGGAAGACACAGACTTCGCGGATGCCTACAACAAAGCACTCGCGAAACTGCTGGCCAATCCCAGCCAGTGGTCGAGTACCGTCATCGGAGATAGCGGTTTTGACCTCCCTCCATCTGGGGTGACAACCGCCGACATCTGCGGAGGCAAGTACTGAGGAAGAACGTGCGTAATGATCGCACTTCTGCGACCTTAGGTAATGTGTCGAAGTGTCTCAAGGTTTGCTTTTTCTTAGCTACCTTCCTTTGTTGCTGAAGGGAGCGCTGAGCACTCTCGAAGTCACTCTCATGGCGGAAGCGGTGGTGATCACCGCTTCCGCCATTGCAGGGTTTGCACGCCTCTCGAACCGCCGAATTGTGCTCGGTCTGGCCAGCGTGTATGTGGAAATCTTCCGGGGCACGTCGGGATTGGTCCAGTTGTACTTCTTTTTCTTCGTCTTGCCCATTTTGGGCCTGTTCATGAACCCCATACCGGCTGGGGTTCTTGCCCTAGGTCTAAACTTCGGAGCCTATGGTTCGGAAATCGTCCGTGCAGGAATTCTGGGCGTCGATCCAGGACAGCGAGAGGCCGGTGTGGCCCTCAATATGTCCTCGCGAACGATCATGTGGCGGATCATCCTTCCACAGGCCATCGTGGCCATGGTCCCGCAATTTGTCAACCTCTCAGTCGAACTACTGAAAGCCACAGCTCTGGTGGCTGTAGTCGGCATACACGAGTTGACATACATAGGCAAAGTGATTGCGGGAAATACTGGATGGATTCTCCAATCCTACTCTGTCGCCCTTCTACTCTACTTCCTTCTCGGGTTTCCCCTATCCCGTCTAGGGCGCACCCTAGAACGACAAGTGTCGAAGGGTCTTGGCTTGGTCCGAGCTGAACGATGACCTTCAGCTTCGAGTACGCCCTCCAAATCCTACCGCTCCTTCTCGGGGCAGCGAGAGTTACTTTCGGGGCAACGCTCGGAGGAATGGCATTCGCCCTCGTTGGTGGGATGATCTTGGCGGTCGCCCGCATGTCACGCTCAGGACCGCTTCCCCGTGCCGCGGTCATGTACATTGAGTTTGTTCGCAACACCCCTTTACTGATTCAACTCTTCTTCCTTTTCTATGTCATGCCTTCGTTCGGAATCAAGATGGGCTCGCTGGCCACCGGCATCCTTGCGCTCGGTCTTCATTACAGCACGTACCTAGCGGAAGTCTACCGCTCAGGCATTGAGGGAGTGCCACGGGGTCAGTGGGAGGCGGCCGTCGCCCTCAATCTGTCGCCGTTTCACACGTGGACGAGGGTCATTTTGCCGCAGGCGATTCCCCCGATTGTCCCCGTGCTTGGAAATTACTTTATCGGCATGTTCAAAGACACCCCTCTGCTCGCGACGATCACCGTACGCGAACTGTTGGGAACGGCCCTCAATGAAGCTGCCCGCACCTTCCGCTATATGGAACCGATCTCGCTTGTTGGAGCTATCTTCTTTGTGCTGAGTTACCCGAGCGCGCTGCTCATCAGGAGACTGGAGGTACGGCTTGCATTACGCAGACGATGATCTGGCAATTAGAAGACCGGCCCCTAGTGCGCCCGCAATTAAGTTCCGGAACGTGAGTAAATCCTTCAGCGATCTTGAGGTGCTCAGAAACCTCAGCTTTGATGTCCCAACGGGACAGAAAGTTGTTATTATCGGCCCCAGTGGCTGTGGTAAGACCACACTTCTCCGCATGCTCATGACACTCGAGAATCCCACATCGGGCTCGATCGAGGTGTTTGGAGAGCTTCTTGGTCTAAGAAGAGCAGGTGACGCGTTGGTCGCCGATGAGGAGAGACATATTCGGAAGGTCCGCGCGAACATTGGTATGGTGTTCCAGCAATTCAACCTCTTTCCTCACATGACCGCACTTGATAACATCGTTGAGGCACCAGTTCGTGTGCAACGCCTTTCGAAGGGAGAAGCTCAAGGGCGAGCGCGAGAGCTACTTGAAATGGTCGGAGTGGCCGACAAGGCGGATTGTTACCCGCGCCAGCTTTCAGGGGGCCAACAGCAACGTGTGGCCATCGCGCGGGCGCTCGCGTTGCAACCAAGAATCATGCTTTTCGACGAGATCACTTCGGCCCTTGACCCCGAACTGGTAGGAGAAGTTCTCAAGGTCGTTCGGCGTCTCGCTAAGGAAAGCGGGATGACCATGTTGATCGTGACCCACGAAATGAGGTTTGCCTCTGATATCGCTGACCGAGTGCTGTTTCTTGAAGGGGGGCTGATTCTTGAGGACGCGCCTCCCGCCGTAATCTTCAGCAATCCCTCCAATCCTCGGACAAAGGAATTCCTGCATGCTGTTTTGGAGCGATGAATGTGGATGTCCCCTTCCGGGTCGCCTGCGCTACACGCCGCTCTGCCTGAGGGGGCTGTCTTATCATCTCACTTGACCATTGCCACTTTGAGCAAAGGCATCCCGAAGGTCTCCCCTATGCTGAATGTCGGGGGCGTGAGGGGAGATGGCGAAACCGTTCGGGGGGGAGGTCCATCGTTCACAGCGATGCGTGGGTTGCACGCACCACCGGTCGCGTGGACCTTCCTTCGCTATCGCAAATTGTGCCCCGCGCATTGAATTCTTGACAGCGAAGGAGATATGGTTTCGGGGCCATGTGTGAAACATAGCCGAGGGTGCGATCGGGTTCATTGACATAGGAAATGGCTCAGATTCCGGCGAGCTGGCATCTTGACGTGATGGATGAAATTGATCCCGTCCGGGGAAGATAGATGGGACAAAGGCGCGAGGTGCCCGAGTTTGGCGGCCGCCGATCTCTGTGAGTCCACTTGCGCGTTCGTGCCCGCAACACCTGCAAACAACCCCCCATTCGTGCTCTTCGCACCCTCGAGTGCGTAGCGTGCCCAGCTTGAGATGCTGAACTCAGAGGCCGGCAGTGCGGACGGGTCCAAGGAGCATGCGAGGCCGCACGATTACTCGCAATTGGAATCGCGAAGCACCCGCTGTGATTGATCAATATGTGACGATTGAGGCAAGACCCCAGGCAATCTGGGGAACGACGCCAGTCGGACCGAGGAATGACTGTCCGTAGCCGTTCGAGTTTCGGGTGCTTTGATGCCTCGTCATGGAGAGTATCGGCTCCCGATGCCCCCATCAAGCTCGATGAAGCTGCCACATGCATAAGATGCAGCTTCGCTGCAAAGACAGAGAGCACCCTGAGCAATTTCATCGGGATAGCCGATTCGCCCCAGGGGGACACTGCGTTCCGCTGCGCGGCGAACATCTTCAACCTCATTCTCCTTGACATAGCGCCACTTCATCGGAGTGTCTATCGGGCCCGGTAGAATACAGTTCACGCGAATGCCTCTGGGTGCCCACTCAATTACCATCGACCGCGTGAGTCCAAGAATGCCCGCGTTGCTGGCGCAATACGCGCCGAAATACAGCTCTGATCGAAGAGCTATCACGGAAGAAATATTCACGATTGATCCTCTGCCTTGAGTAATCATGTGAGGTACAGCGGCCTTCGCGCATAAGAATTGGCGTTTGAGATTAACGTCAAGTACGAAGTCCCATTCCTCTTCGGATGTCTCAAGCAAAGGTTTCTTTACGTCAGTTGCCGCGTTGTTGATGAGTATATCGAGCCGGCCGAACGTCTCAACCGTCTTTGCAACCACAGCCTTCACTTGGGCCTCGGATGCCACGTCCGTTGGTACGAACAGCGCCTTACCACCAGCCGCCTGGACCTCTTCTGTCGTTTTGATGCCTTGATCGTGAGTGCGCTCTGCGATAACTACACTTGCGCCCTCACGGGACAAGGGTCTGGCGATAGCTCTGTCGATTCCTTGTCCGCTTCCGGTGACCATAGCTACTTGATCCTTCAGCAACATGTCGCGTCTCCTCTTGTCTGGTGTTGTAATGGCCGTGCTCTGGACGATCTGAAAGTGAATTTGGGGCTCGTGATCCTTCTATGACCTTATGGAGGGACACTTTTGTCGGACGAGCCTCCAGTATCACAGTGTTCCATCGCCGCACGTCTGGAGAGGGAACAGCTCTATCTCCACGAGGTTGACAACACTGGCAGTCACGCACCCGCCCTGTTCCAGAGGTATTGGTGCAGAATGGGAGTGAAAGTAACATTCGCGGTGTTGTGCATGCCTCGTACTATCAGAGCCGTCGACGGACATAGGTAGCAAGATGTCCGGATAGTAGCAGACTCGCAGCATTCGGCCAGGTGCATTACCGGAATCATTCCTACCGCCTCTGTGGTCATTGAGGTCAGAACTGTAATGAACTCCAGCAAACAGCCTGGGTATCGCAGCGAGTTGAGGTAGTAAGGCAGATGAGAGCCAACCAGGCCCCCTTTTCCATCAGGAGCATCCCACGAATGATCGGCCGTTTGACTCATTTACGCCTAACGAAGATTCACTTCTCCGGCATGTGGCAGTGCAACCGGACCGGCCATAGGCGGCTTCTACCAAGGATCGGGCTACCGCTCTATCTGCAAGGAAGCCCTTCTGGCAGCTCGTGCGATGATAAGATGCCATGCATGGTCGTTGAGGCCGTTTCCTATTCTCGGCCTCCGTTTTCTTTGCGCATTCCAACAGGCCGGTCGGCGAAAGGTCAGCGTGCGTAATGGCATTCATCCGTGGGAATCGATTGTGGAGTAGAATGCCAAAGGGAGTAGCGGCGGTCACGTCGTCGTGGTTTAGATCCATTTGAGCCGAAGACGAGTTGGAAATGAGGCAATCAACTTCTGTTCTACCCCAAGTAAAGCACTGCCCCGTTCCTGCAAGCATTCGCAGGAGCATAGGTCTCTTGCTGGTCGGCAGACGTCCGTCCATTCAATCTATAGGCCCTTCGGGGTTCATTATTCAACACCGGATCCTACTTTGTCAGTGAGAGACCCCGCACATCCTTTCGCACCTTGGGCCCTGGTCGGTTGCCTAGACGTTCCAAGAACAACCTCAGTAGAAGCTTGGGCACGATATGTTTCTCCCTTGTAGCATTTCGAAAAGCAATTCTCTCTTGTAGTAGGGTACTGCGCCGGCATTCTCATGCAACACAAGGGTTGGCGCAATTCGAACAACCGACGTGTCGAATGGAAAGGGCTCAATGCGAATGAGCGAGATCCGAGTCTCATCGTGGCTGAAACCTTGGGACCCTGCGGTGAGTTACGATGCGGCGCTTCTCTCGGCGACGTTCAGCAATGCCGACCGCGGGATCGACGAGTCCCATGCCCCGGCAGATGTGATTCGTGGATGCTTTTCGGACTACACAACCTACTCTTCAGATTATGAGGTAGATTTCTCCGGTCTGATGGTAACGGACTTGGGGATGATGGTTTCGAGTCCACGCGGTACTGATCTTCGCATACCTAATGCTGGGATTGAATTGGGGTCGTTCCTCAAACTATACCCACACACTGTGCCTATTGTCGTCGGGGGGGATCATTCAATCACTGCGGCGACTGGCAAGTCCTTTTGCGATGCACGCCGAAACAGCCAGATTGGTCTCATCTATTTCGACGCGCACCGCGATGTTGGACCCATGGCTGAGGATTCCCCTCCCGTTGGGGCGACAGTACGAGCCCTGCTCCAGGATTGTAGAAACCTTCGCGGAAGCAGTATTGTCGAAATTGGACTCCATGGGTTCATGGACTCCCCACGAGATAGGGACTGGGCGGAGGAAAATGGCATTCGAACATATACGGCTCGTGCGGTTCGACACCAAGGGATGGCCTCCATTCTCGCGAATGCTCTGGGTCATGATCTCGATTCTGTTGATGCAATATACGCTAGCGTCGATATCGATGTCTTGGCCCAGGGGTACGCGATTGGGACTGGCGGGCGCACAAGTCCTGATGGTATCGAGCCAAATGATTTGCTGGATGCGGCCTATTCTCTCGGTCAAAACCGGAAAGTCGCGATGCTCGATGTGGCTGAGTATGATCCTTTTCGAGATGTGCGAGACCTTACTGGCCGTGTCTGCTGCTCGATAGTGCTAGCCTTCCTTGCCGGTATGAGAGGCCGTGGGTGAGCGAAGGTGTGCGCCGACCCATTTCCAGGCCGGCCCTTTCTACGCGGATACTCATTTCGACATAGTGCCAAATCAGCTCACACCGCGGTGCATGACGGCGGTGGGATTTCCTACGAACGCTAGTGCCGAGGGTGTTCCCGTTCGTAAGAAACCGGACATGATTGGGGAAGACTAGGGATAGTCTGAGGCAGAGTGCACGGTTTGAACCAGATTCTTTCAAACGCCACCACTTGACGGCAACATGTTTCGGCACGATTTCGAACAGCCTGGTCAGAGCTGCGGTTCTGAGGCGAGGAGAGCGGGACCAGGGGGCTCTTGCGGCCGAGGCGAATAGGCGCGATCCCTGAAATAACACGACTCAACCAGTGCTGCCCGGGTTGAACACGATGGTGAAGGACGACAACGACTTGTCCTCGTCATCGTTCGAAAGTGCTCTTTGATCGTTCGTCCAGAGAACCTAGAGGGGTAATACGGAGGCGTCTGAATGGAGTACATCAACTTGGGAAGAAGCGGCCTCAAGGTATCGAGGATCTGTTTGGGAACCATGACTTATGGAAGTCCGAACTGGCGAGAGTGGGTGCTACCAGAGGATGAAAGTCGTCCATTCATCAGGAAAGCGCTCGAGCTAGGCATCAATTTCTTCGATACTGCGGATGAATACTCAAATGGAGCGAGCGAGGAGATATTAGGGAGAGCACTGCATGATTATTGTCGGAGGGAGGAGGTAGTCGTTGCTACGAAAGTGTATTTCCCTACGGGTCCGGGTGCGAACGAATGCGGCCTGTCCCGAAAGCATATTGTGCATGCCATCGAGATGTCATTGCGACGAATGGCTATTGATTATGTGGACCTGTACCAGATCCACCGGCTGGATGCACAAACGCCCATGGATGAGATGCTCGAGGCACTGCATGATCTGATCAAGGCCGGCAAGACCCGCTATATCGGAGCTTCCTCAATGAGGGCCTGGGAGTTTGCAAAGGGTCTCTACATGGCAGACCTCCTCGGCTTGACTCGTTTCATCTCGATGCAAAACCACTACAATCTGGTGTACAGGGAGGAGGAGCGTGAAATGATCCCACTCTGCATCGCCGAAGGTGTTGGGGTGATTCCTTGGAGCCCACTAGCCCGTGGCTTCCTGGCCGGGAACACAAGCCGCCAAGGAGGTGACAGCACGCTCCGCGCCCGAACCGATCCATTCGCCCACGACATGTACTACAAAGAGGAGGACTTCACGGTGGCAGAACGCGCTCTCTTGGTAGCCAACCGAAGGGGGGTATCTTCGGCGCAGGTCTCTTTGGCGTGGCTCCTCGGTAGACCAGGTGTGACAAGTGCGATTGTGGGCGCCAGCAAGCCAGGCCACTTGGAAGCGGCTGTTGACGCTCTGAAGCTAGAGCTCTCAGAAGATGAGAATGGCTTGTTGGAGGAGATGTATAGGCCGCACCCCACTTTTGGCTTCTGAGGATGCAAATGCGTTGCATGCCTGTTGCGGGGACCGCGGCGGACGTCACACGGTTGAGTTGGTTCGGCATTGGCGGAGGAATCCGAATCGTTGAAGCGGAGCACCACAGAAGGGCAGTTCCGCTATTCTGAGGACGGAATCTCCTCAACGAGCGCACCTGACTTACCGCTGAGCCACGGAAGAATCAAGATACAGTAGCGCATTCGAACCAGTTGAAAGTAGCCATCCGTGCATCTGGTATCGGACTCCATCGTCACACGCTTTGAAGTTGGGACAACTCAGAAGATTAGTCGGCAAGGTGGCTTCGACGTGATTCTCATCCAGAATCAAAGGCTTTGCTTGTGTGTGGAGGTATGCGGACCCCTTGATACAATCTCTCGGGATAGCCAAAGTCGATTTGGGCCTTACTCTATATCCCGGTGCACCTTGAGCCGATACGGAAGAGCAGTTCCCGATATGCATTTTCGGGCGGTCTGACTGATTTGTCTTGGCGAAAAAGATGCTGCTTGAGCGCAATGCAGACATGTTGTATGGTAATTAAGTCGTCTCGGTCAAATGCCCTTGACTATCGAATACACGATGACCATTGATCAAATGACCGCAGCTACCGACGCTGGGTATCCTGTCTTTGCGTTCCAGGAGGCCAATCTTACGAGGCTTACTACTAGTTCATGACCCTGCCGCCTGATACATTGAAGCCCTCCCCAGTGGTGTAGGAAGCCTCATTTGAGGCCAAGAATACTACCGCACTGGCCACTTCCTCTGGTGTGCCTACACGGCCAAGAGGGATTGGAGCCAATCGTTGCTTTTTTGCCTCTTCCGTACTGATACCTTTCTTCTCGGCTATCTTCTCCAGCCACACATCGCTCATGGCCGTGTCAATGTAACCTGGGCAAACAGCATTGACACGGATTTCGGGAGCTAATTCCAACGCCAATGTCTTGGTAAGGCCAAGGATGGCCCACTTGGCGGCCGAATAGCCGCGCTCACCAGGGGAACCGACCTTGCCAGCAGCCGAAGAGATGTTAATGATTCGGCCGGATCCGGCTTTCTTCATCTCCTGGGCCGCCCTATTGGCACATAAGAAAGCACTGTTCACATTGATGTCGAATAGCTTGTCCCAGTACTCCTTGCTGGAACCTACCAAATCACCTGAGAATTCGAATAGCCCAACGTTGTTCACCAGGACGTCAATCCGATTGAAGATTCCTATAGCCTTGTCAAACAAGTAATTGACGTCTGATTCTTTGGTCATATCGCCGGCTATGGCGATAGCCTGACCGCCTTTGGATTCTATTTCATTAGCGACTTTCTTTCCTTTCTCAGGCAACAGGTCATTGATGACCAATATGGCGCCTTCCCTGCTAAACCGTAGTGCAATTGCCTTACCAATCCCTGCACCAGAACCGGTGACCACAACAACAGTGTTTTTGAACTCTGGGTACATATTGAACTCCTTAGAGAATGAGAATGGAATCTGTCTCAAAAGTCGATACAGCTGATCGCCAATGCTCGGATAGGACAGTAGTCCTCTGCCAACCCCGCAAATGGAACGTGCCGCCTTCGTGACAAGGAACGTATGCGATTTATGCCGAAAAGAAGGGCGACATTGCACGTGAGTCAGCGTAGGGCAAATCTCATTGATTGTCAAATAGATGGACAGTCATCTCGTCCTTTGAATCGGTCACCCTTCAGCTCGTAGATGAAAATGCCCCAGCATGGGCAGCCAGGTGACTTGGGCCAGGAAGGAACTGAAGATAACTCAAAGCGTGGAGCCAAGTTCGAGTGGGGCGGACTACCGGGCAACAGCTTGCCAGGTTGCTGAAGGTATCCCTCGACCGGACTAGACTAGAGGCGAGCCAGCTATCACTTGTCTCATAGGGGATAATCTCGTTAAGAGTCAAACCATGGGACAGGAGGATCTTTGCTGAGGCTCAATCACTCCCGGCGTGCGCTCGGCCTCAAGTCCGGAAGCTTCGGGCTACCGGCCCGACGACCTGCGGTTGAGCTAGGGATCGACCATTGGAGGTCCAACGAGCCCGACGAGCTGAGGTAAGCGCGAAACCGATGACCCCCGCCGGTCAGGACGCGAACCGGCGACCTGCCGGATACGGGTCCTTCGAGCTGCCATGTGACCGCGATCGCCGATTCCCCTGTGATTTGGCTGAATCTGCGACTCGACAACTTGGGGATCAAAGACACAACCGAGGCTCAGATGGCCTCGGTTGCCCTTGTACGCCCAGCATGAACACTGACTTGGAAGGTGAAAGTCCTTCCCGGAGGTGATGGCGCCAACCG
>Ga0116104_1000727_pt1 | contig 19363 bp, 17 predicted proteins | sample June2015DPH_4_15_FD_89715 | JGI IMG/M metagenome (GOLD analysis project Ga0116104, IMG submission 89715) | Peatland microbial communities from SPRUCE experiment site at the Marcell Experimental Forest, Minnesota, USA - June2015DPH_4_150 | ecosystem: Environmental > Terrestrial > Soil > Wetlands...
GGCAGGTGTGGGTGCAGTCGGCGCCACAATGACATCCACTTTCTGAAAGGCCTCCTCAAAATCCCTCCTCATCAAGGTTCTCACTTGTGAAGCCTTTCGGTAGTAGGCTTCATAATATCCAGCCGATAAAACATAAGTTCCCAAGATGATCCTTCGTTTTACTTCTTTTCCAAATCCTTTTGCTCGGGTCTGGGTATACATCTCCATCAGATCCCGATATCCTTTCGAACGAAGGCCGTACTTCACCCCATCATATCGAGCCAAATTGGAACTGGCCTCTGCGGTCGCAATGATGTAATAAATGGCCACCGCATATTCTGTGTGAGGTAAAGAGACTTTTTGAATTTCTGCTCCCCACTTTCTAAAAGAATCAATGGCATCTTTGACTGACCTCTCCACCTCCGGATCTATTCCCTCTACAAAATATTCTTCAGGGATCCCGATTCGAATCCCCTTGATATCCTTTCTCAGCGATCGCTTATAATCTGGGACCTCCACATTCACAGAGGTCGAGTCATAAGGATCATAACCACTGATCGCATTCATGAGGATGGCACAGTCCTCTACATCCTTTGTGATCGGGCCAATCTGATCTAAAGAGGAGGCAAAAGCTACTAACCCATACCTGGATACTCTTCCATAAGTCGGCTTCAATCCGACCACTCCACAACAGGCGGCTGGCTGCCGGATTGAACCTCCTGTATCCGTGCCCAGAGCAGCGATGCATTCGTCAGCAGCCACCGCAGCTGCCGAACCCCCGCTGGAACCTCCTGGAATCCGCTCAAGGTCCCAGGGATTATGAGTGATTTGAAACCCTGAGTTTTCTGTGGAGGACCCCATGGCAAACTCGTCCATGTTGAGCTTTCCCAAAAAAACGGAATCCTTCTCTTTGAGTTTATTAATCACTGCCCCATCATAAAATGGGATATACCCTTCTAAAATCTTAGAGCCGCAAGTCGTTCGAATTCCTTTCGTGCAAAGGATATCTTTCAGCCCGATGGGGATCCCCGCAAGGTCCCCAATCTCTTCTCCTTTAGAAATTTTGCGATCCACCTGATCGGCCCGATGAAAGGCTACTTCTTCTGTCAATAAAAGATAGGCTTTGATCTTTCCGTCCACCTTTCGGATACGCCGATAGAGGGCTTCCGTAGCCTCTCTGGAGGTAATCTCCTTCTTAACCAAAAGGTCATGCAACTCGTGAATCGTTAAGGTATGTAGATCCATGGTAAATCCAGTAATTTAGTAATCCTTCCCAACCCTCCTTTAGAAAAGGGGGGAAAGGGGGGATTTAGTTATTCGATAATCCTCGGCACCTTAAAATGCCCATCCTCTTCATCGGGTGCAATAGCCAGCACTTCTTCTTGAGGAAAAGAAGATTTGACTTCATCCTCTCTAAAGACATTGTGGATGGGGATGGCGTGGGAAGTAGGCTCCACCCCAGTGGTATCAAGCCGGTTCAATTGTTCCATATAGGTGAGGATCTGCTCCATTTGGTTCCCGAAAGTCTCCTTTTCTTCTTCAGACAGTTCCAGACGAGCCAGCCTGGCTACCCTTTCAATATCGATTTTCATCTCGCTTTCTCCACAAGCAGATTACCCGATCATCTCTTTTATTTTGTTCAAGCTCTCTTGTAATTTATCCCGCTGTCTACAGAACTCCGATGCTTTCCCTTTTACTTCTTGAACAACCTCTGAAGGAGCTTTAGAAAGAAACTGTTCGTTGGAAAGTTTCTTCATGACGAAAGCGCTCTCCTTCTCGATTTTTAATATCTCCTTTTGAAGTCTCTTCACCTCCTCTTCCATCCGAGACTGTTCCATCGGGACAAAGATTTCAACATCCCGGACCACAGCAAAAGCACTGTAGAGTGGTTTTTCAAGATCACGACCGAATTTAAACTTTTTGACCAGGACGAGGGACTGAATGAAGGGTTGATTTTCTCGTAGCCTCTTCTCCACGTCTTCCCTCTTTGTGCGGAAGAGGGCGATGATCTGTTCCCCGGGTGGAAGATTCATCTCCCCACGGATGTTTCGTAGGGCATTGATCACTTCGATGACCAGCCCCATCTCATCTGCCACCTCTTCATCCTCATACCGCTCTTCGGGTTTTGGAAATTCGGCAACCATGATCGATTCATTTTCTTTTCGTTGGGGAAGTTGTTGCCAGATCTCTTCAGTGATAAATGGCATAAAAGGATGAAGCAATCTGAGAATAGCATCGAGAACCTCTAAAAGTGTCCGTTGGGTGAGGTTCTTTCTCTTCTTGCCCCCTTCTTTATAGAGATAGAGTTTGGTTAGCTCAAGATACCAGTCGCAGAATTCATGCCAGATAAATTGGTAGAGGACATGGGAGGTTTCATTGAATTTGTAATCCTCCAATGATTTCTGAACCTCCCGTATCACCTGATTCAACCTTCCCCGGATCCAGCGGTCAGGAAGGCTAAACTCCTCTGGAGGAGTTTCCTGGTTTATCTCGTCAACATTAAATTTCTCAAGATTCATCAGGGCGAAACGAGATGCATTCCAGATCTTATTGGCAAAGTGTCGGTAACCTTCTGTCCTCGACTCTGAAAGTTTTAAATCGCTTCCAGGCATGGTCAACGCTGCGAGGGTAAAACGGAGAGCATCGGCACCGAAACGATCGATGAGGTCAAGAGGATCCACAACATTCCCTCGGGTCTTCGAATATTTTTCACCCCTCTCGTCTCTCACCAGACCATGGATATAGACATCCCTGAAGGGAACATCACCCATAAACTTCAAACCCATCATCATCATCCTGGCCACCCAGAAGAAGAGGATGTCGAAACCGGTTACCAGAACAGAAGTGGGGTAGAATCGTTTCAATTCCTTCGTCTCTTTTGGCCATCCCATGGTGGAGAAGGGCCAGAGGGCAGAACTGAACCAGGTATCTAAGACATCTGTCTCAGGATTCAAACGATCTGAACCACATTTTGGACAAGAGGCGGGGGTCTCCTTGGACACAATAACCTCTCCACATTGCCCACAATACCAGGCGGGGATACGATGGCCCCACCAGATCTGTCGAGAGATGCACCAATCCCTTATATTCTCCATCCACTCGAAATAGGTCTTCTCCCAGACCTCAGGAATGATTCGAGTCCGGTCATCTCGAACTGCCTCAATAGCCGTTTTGGCCAAAGGCTTCGTTTTGACAAACCATTGGAGAGAAAGGTTGGGTTCGACAATGGTCTTACAACGATAACAATGACCCACTACGTGGCGGTAGTCCTCAATTTTTATCAGGATCCCATCCCGCCCAAAATCTTCGACGATCTGTTCTCGACATTCAAAACGATCCATCCCCTGATAAGGACCTGCGTTTTCATTCATTCGGCCCGCTTCATCAATCACCTTGATCTGTTCAAGGCCATGATTCAATCCTATTTCAAAATCATTAAAATCGTGAGCGGGGGTAATCTTCAGGCAGCCCGTCCCGAACTCGATATCGACATAGGGGTCAGCAATGACAGGAATCTCCCGATTGATTACAGGAAGGATGACCTTCTTCCCGATCACTGCCTGATAACGTTTATCCTCTGGGTTCACCGCCACGGCTGTATCCCCCAGCATGGTTTCCGGCCGGGTGGTCGCCACGACGACGAAACGATTGCTTTCCTTGAAGGGATATTTAAGATGATAAAGTTTCCCTAAGGCTTCTTGGTGTTCCACTTCGAGGTCGGATAAAGCGGTTTGGCATCGGGGGCACCAATTGATGATGTAATGGCTTCGGTATATCAGGCCTTCCTGATAGAGACGGACGAAAACTTCTTTGACCGCTTCGGAGAGACCTTCATCCATGGTAAACCGTTCACGGCTCCAGTCACAGGAAGCTCCCAGTTTCTTCAGTTGTCCGATGATCGTCCCCCCGGATTGTTCTTTCCACTTCCAAACCCTCTCGATGAATTTTTCTCTTCCCAGAGTGTGTCGGTCAAGCCTCTCCTCCAAAAGTTGTTTCTCCACAACGTTCTGAGTCGCAATGCCCGCATGGTCCGTCCCCGGCATCCAGAGGACATTGTAACCCTCCATCCTTTTAAATCGTATGAGGATGTCTTGAAGGGTATTGTTCAGTGCGTGTCCGATATGAAGGACACCGGTTACATTTGGAGGTGGGATGACAATAGAATAGGCTTTGTGTTCTGAATCTTCATCGGCCCTGAAATAGCCACGCTCCTCCCAATAACGATACCATTTCTCCTCCACCTGGTGGGGGTCATAAGATTTGTCCAAGACCTTTGAGGCCATCGATGCACCTTTGTCCTCCCTATTCCTTTTCTCTCTTCTGAAGCCGTTTGATCTCTTCTTGAATCGCCTTCTCTGCCAAATCCGGAACAACCTCTCTCACCATCTTCTCAATCCGCTCAATGGTAAGGCCGACGACATTCTGGGTCATCTCTGGGACGAGTTTTGTGATGATCTCCTTCATCATCTCTTGAATCTTTTGCGAGATGACCTCTTGCATTTGTTTGTCCACTGCCCTCACCAAGGGAGGGATCTCTTCCAGAGAGATTTTGGGAGCCTCCACCTCTTCCAATCTATCCGCCTTTATCTCTTCGGCCCTTACCTCTTGGGGCCTCACCTCTTCAGGTTTCAACTCTTTCGGCTCCTCAATGACACTAATCTCCTCCTCGCCCAATATCTCTTCCAAAAGTTCATCCGGAAACTCTTCTTCGGGTAGTTCTTTAAGTTCCTCTTCCTCTACGAATTCCACTACAGGAATGGCTTCTTCTGAGACCTTTTTCTTAGGTTCCTCGATAAAAAAGGGTTGGAGTTCTTCCTCTGGCAGCGCAGCTTTTACTTCCTTCTGGAGGGCCGTTTCGAATTCAGAGAGATCTAAAAAATTTTCAGCAGGCTCCTCCATCTTGAAGGACCTTTTTTCTATATCCCTTACTTCTTTTTCAGAAGGCCACTCCTTCTCTAAAGAGGGTTTAAGTTGTTCCACCTTCTCGAGAATCTCCTCCAGTTCGATCTTCTCAAAGAGTTCCTCTTCGGGGGAGGCTTCTTTCAAAGGCATTTCCCTTTTCAATTGGAGATTCATCTCTCCAATGACTTCCTTTTCCCTCTCTGGATGGTGCACCAATTCTTTTTCCTCTTGTTTTTCCTCAAACTCCAATTTATCCCAAGACTCCAGAGGGGTGATTTCCCCAAAGGGCTCTTCTTTTTCTGAGGTGACGAAATTATCAATGCTCATCCTGGGTTCAGGTTCTTCCACGACATCCACCAATTCGATGATTTCTTCCTCCCCCTCCCCTATTTCATCCAATAAAAACTCTCCCTGCTTTTCAGAAACCATTTCTTCCCTCTTTCCGATCGCCTCCTCTTCCATCAGGTGGTCTACCAAATTGAGAACATTATCTTCGTTGAGAGGTTTTGAGATAATCCCATCTGCCTGGACGCGTTTACGATCTTTTTCCGAAATCTCATCAAGAATACTTGAAATGAGGATGAACGGGATATGTTTAAACTCTAGTTCCCCTTTGATGGCTTCACAGAATTCCAAACCGCCCATTTCTTGAAGACCCGTTCCTGAAGCAATGATCATATCCGGTTTGAAAAGTTTTGCCCGGAGAAGGGCGTCCTCTCCGCTTTCCGAAAAGATGAGGTGATAATCAGTGGGCTCAAAAATTTTTTGAAACTCTTCCTGATCAGCCTTATCCGAATCAGCAATTAGAATTTCTTTTGCCATTCTCCGGTCTCCTTTTGGCGTTTGGAGAAAACTGATAAGTGCTCTATAAATTGTAATTTTCTATCACAAGGAATAGGGAATGTCAAGAAAATCGCAGTTTTTTGTCCACAAATCGATCGATCAAGGGTTGGAGATCGACGTTGAAATCATAGTGGACCCTCACAGTAGGTTGATCGATTCTGATCTTCTTTCTCAAATCCGTTGGTGTAGCGATGACCACTGCATCGCAAACGCAACGCTGGATGGTGTCTTCAAGGTCTTTGATCTGCTCCTCAGAATAACCCATGGCCGGAAGCACCTGACCAATATGCGGATATTTCTCATAGACCTCTTTGAGTGAACCCACCACATAAGGCCTCGGATCAACCAATTCACTGGCCAGCTTTCTCGAAGCCGCCGCACCTGCTCCATCAGGCATCCCACCATGGGTGATGGTTGGCCCATCCTCGATAACCAATACCCTTTTGTCCGCGATTCTTTCTGGATGATCTAAATGAGTGACAGAGGGGGCCTCCAGAACTTCCACCCCAGGATTCATTAGAGAGATATTCTTCCTAATCTTTTTTAAGGATTCCTCACTCCCTTCATTCACCTTTGTAATGATGAGAAGATCTGCCCTCCTCAAGTTCACCTCTCCGGGATAGTAGAGTTTTTCATGACCCGGCCTCAGGGCATCTACGAGAACAATCTCACAATCCGGCTTGATAAATGGAAAATCATTATTTCCTCCATCCCAGACAATCACCTGAGACTCTTGTTCAGCCGTCCTTAATACCTGCTCATAATCCACACCTGCGTAGACGGTAATGCCTCTCTCCACCAAGGGCTCGAATTCCTCTCTCTCTTCGATGGTGCAGGTCTCTTCCTCCACATCCCTCAGGTTAGAAAAACGGAGCACCGGTTTGAACTCGCAATAAGCCATCGGATGCCGGATCACCGAAACCTTAAGACCTTTCTTTTTTAAAAGAGAAGCTAACTTTCGAGTGATGACCGACTTCCCGCAACCGGTCCTGACTGCGCAAACAGAAATGACCGGCACCTGACTTTCAATCATCGTCTCCTTGGGACCGAGGAAAACAAAATCTTGACCTTTTGAAAGTACCCAAGAGGCCTTATCCATGAGTTCCTAATTGAATATTTTCAGAATTCGTTTTAGATTCTAATAACTTAGGACTTTCTTGGCTTATGAACGGCTTATGAACGCCTCGTATGATCTCGGTCATCCTCTTAAGGGTCATCCCAGCGTATCGCTTGGTCATCTTCGTGGTGGCGTGCCCCATGGTCAAGGACACGTCTTCCATGCTGAAGCCTTGGTCTATCCTATCCCATCCGAAGGAATGCTTGGTTGCCTGGTACAAACTGATCCTGGGAACATCCACTCTCTTGTTCGCTTCTTTCCAAATAGCATAAAGGGCAGAGTTCGTATACGGTCTTCCATCACTTCTGGAAAAAACGAAATCACTTCCATCTCTCTGGAATAGCCAAGCCAATTCCGGAAGGATTGGATAAGGTCGAACTCTATTGGTCTTGGTGTGGTCTTTGAAGATTCCTTTACGGGTTACTACATTGGCAATAACGAAGTAAGGGGTTTCGGCATTTTCGAAAATGTTGTTCCAAGTTAAGCCACAGGCTTCCCCGGGTCTAACAGGATACCATCTGAGGAATGTAAAGATCGGGATATGCCTTTCGGGGATACGTTTGAAAACTTGATCTTGCTGTTCGCTGGTCAGCCATCTAATCATCGGAGCCTGGACTTGAATCTTTCTAAACTCTGGCATCTTAGAAATTGAATCCTTATTGAATCTTAAAAAAGTCCTGAGTTCATCCCGAATATTTCTCAGGTAACTTAAACCTAGTCCTTTATCTCTCAAGGATTTCTCGAATTGATTCACGTGGATGGTTTGGATTTCTCGGATGTCTTTTTTACCGAAGAATGGAATCAGGAATTTCTCGGCTATCCTTTTTCTTTCATCAAGCCATTCCTCAGAACAAGTTGAAAGACTGATCCAAGTTTGGAATGCTTGATCGAAATGAAATTCCTTATCCTTATTAAACCGCCTGGGGTCATATCCATCTCGTTTCAAATGAAGGATTAGTATCCGGGCCATGGTTTCAGAATCCAGGGGCATTCCATTCTCTAACTTTTGGAGGAAGACCTGTTTGCCATGATCCTGAAAGTAAACTTGGAAATGTCCTGGCCTGTATTCTCGTATCTTATACTTCATCTTCTTATTCCGGCATGGGCTAAGTTATCGGAATACCCCGGGCATCCATTAAATTTAACATGGCATTCACCATGGGGCCCTACGGAATGGATACATCTAACAAGTTGCCTGGAAAACTCATGGTACTTTGAAATTGCTGGCACCTTATTAGTCCTTCGCTCGCAACTTTGACAAGCTCCTCTTAAATCATTATCTACACAGTATAAGACTTGCATAATTCCAATGACTTGTCAAGTATTTTTTCAACAAATACTTTAGCTTTTTATAGCAAGTATTCTGAAACATTTTGGTTTTCAAAAAGCATTTAATTTGATTGACTTTCCATTTCAAACATGATTTTATTTTCCAATGCCAAAAAAGCTGAGGAAACCAAAAAGGAGAGCACATACCATATTGCCCCTGGTGCCCTACGCACAATCCCGGGTTCTGGCCTTTGAATGAACTTGGAGAAGAAGGCATCGATTGGAAGCTTGGAAAGTGTCCGCAATGTGGTCAAGTTCATGCTGTTGGAATTGGAGAACACTGGAAACTTAAAAAGTGCAAAACGTGTCATCGTATTCATCTTGTTAGAGTAGGACGGAAAATATAAAGCCAGTAAAGGTAAAAGCCCCGAATCCCCAAAGACGTAAATTCCTTGTTTTAAGGCCTTTCACATTAAAGGACAAATATTCCTATGGCCCAGCGGGAAAAGACGTTTAAAAACCCGTCCTATAGGGTTAATAAACGCATCTTGGAGAGATATATCAGATCAAAAATGCGATCTTAGGACTCCGATCCACGCTCCCTCGCTCAGATCCCTAATTTTTAGATAAAATGTAGACGCAAACCACCCTTCCATTTCCACTTCCAATCCCCATTGACACCCTGTTTGATTCTTAATACAATCCAATCGAAAACGAAGCCAACCGTTCTTAACCTCTAACCCATCGGGTGGGTATATGGTCTGGAGATGAAATTAGAGCTTTATCCTAATGTAGAACACTCATATGGCTGATATAATTTATACAATTGAGAAACACCAAGCCCTATTTATTATCATTTTCACAGCCGTGTTAGCATGGGCTAATATTTTTCTCTGGCTTGCAACGAGAAAATTATGGTCCCAAACGGAAAGAGCATCACAAGGAGCGATCATACTTCAAGCGAATAGAGATTTGTTCTTCCATGAAAGGATGTATAAAGTACGCAAAGCAATCGAGTCGAAAAAACCAATCTTTGAATCTAAAGGCGGCCAGTGCTCAGTCCAAGACGTTGAAGATTATATTGGATATTTTGATACATTATATGACTTCATGAAATCAAAAATTCTCAATATTAAAATGACAAATGATAATTTCGGCTATTATGTAGAAGAAGCCTACAAAAATGAGGAAGTTAAGAATTATATCAGCGGATTACGTACAGAACTAGGTGATGAAGAATTGTATAATGGATTTGAAAATTGGGCAAAAAACAAACTTCCTAAATCTTAGGCACTGGGGCTTGTTCCGATTCTTCGTCCTTCCCTCTTATCCCCCACTCTACCTGCCCGTTCCAGCTTGACGATTCTCTAAAATCACCTCATCCAAAATCTCTCCGCATAGGATACATCTAAATCCGGAGAAGTTCAAACAGGGACTACTGATTCTCACTGACACCCTCTACAGAATTCAGTACACTCCAGATGTCCGGGGGTTCAAATCCCTGCACCGCCACCATTCACTCTTAATTATTTCAATAGTTTAAAGATTCAAAACCCTGAAAAATACTGTCACTGGACTGTCACTGAAATCCATTCAGTAACTTTTCCTAATTCTCATTGACAACTCTGTTTGATTCTTAATACAATCCAATCTAAACTGAGGTCCCCTAAAGTTAACCTTTAACCATAACGGGTGGGATATGGGTAAGGATCGAATTTAGACCCCATTTCTGAAAAGGGAATGGGGTTTTGTTTTCAAAAAGTGGACAATCATGAAAGACCTGCTAAGTCATTTTACATTTGCTCAATTCCAATTTTTTCTAAAGATATTAGATCGAGTAGATCTCCCCCCGTATAAAGGATCTACCTTTAGGGGAGGTTTTGGTCATGTCTTTAAGAAAGTTGTCTGTGTTAATAGGAATAATGTTTGTGGGTCCTGTCTTCTCAAAGACAAATGCATTTATTCATATGTTTTTGAAACCCCACCTCCTCCAGATACCTTAAAGATGAGGAAATACCCTTATGCTCCCCATCCATTTGTCATTATTCCCCCGTTAGAGGATAAAGGGAGATACCAGGAAGGGAATACTCTTGACTTTGAATTGACCTTGATTGGGAAGGCGATCGATTACCTTCCCTATTTCATTTACACATTTGATGAACTGGGGCGGGTTGGAATAGGTAAAGGGAAAGGGAATTTTCAATTGGAGGAAGTGAGGTCCCAGGTAAATCAAAACGAAGAAAAGACAATCTATTCCTCGAAAGAGAAGAAGCTCCATCAGTTTTTCAAGGTTATCAAGGGAGAGGACCTCATTCAGTCTTACCCTTCCCATCTTACTTTTGATTCGTTAACTTTTAATTTTATCACTCCAACCAGATTGAAGTTTGATGGCAAATTGTCATCCGAGTTGGAATTCCACATCCTAATCAGGAACCTCTTGAGGCGAATTTCCCTTCTGTCCTATTTCCATTGCGGGGAGGAATTGAATCTCGGCTTCAAAGGATTGATTGACAAGGCCAAAGAAGTAAAGGTCAAGACTTCTAATTTGTCCTGGCTTGATTGGGAGCGATACTCCAATCGCCAAGAAACGAGGATGAAGCTGGGTGGGTTCACGGGTCCCATTACCTTTGAAGGAGAGTTTGAAACCTTTCTCCCGTTTTTGCTTCTTGGCGAATATATCCATGTCGGAAAAGGGACCAGTTTTGGACTCGGAAAATACCAAATCATGGGGAATTGAAGATGGAAATCAATCAAAGTGAATACTATGCAGTCGTCTTGGGAGCGCTTCTGCATGACATAGGAAAGTTCGTGCAACGAGGTCAAACTAATCCTACGAGCCAGGACCATTCTCACTGGGGCGAAGAGTGGTTCCAAAACCATCTTGCCGAAAAAATAACTTCCGTTTTTGGCGAAAAAGAGAAGCAAATCATCAGGTCCGCCATAGGCAACCACCATGAGCACGAGAAATATATCTCCCTGGCCGATGCCATTTCAGCCGGGATGGACCGGATCGCAATTAAAATTGATGATGAGGAAAAGGGCGACCCGTTCACAGACCGCCTGATTTCTATCTTTTCTAAAGTTTCAATCTCCCGGGAACCGAAACCCGAGAAATACAATAAATTTGCTCCCCTTGGCAAAGAACAATTAGAAGAGATCTTCCCTGTTGATGATAAGAAATGCTCCTCAAAGGAGTATGCTCAGCTTTTGGAGGGCTTCGAGAAGGAGATAGCTTCGGTAACTTTCGATAATCTTTCACATCAACACTTGATCGATTATTTATATTTTCTTCTTTGGAAGTATTGCTGGTGCATCCCGAGCGCTACCTACAAAATCGAACCCGATGTTCCCTTGTTTGACCACCTCAAGACCACCGCTGCCATAGCGGGATGCCTTTACGCTTACCAGCAAGAAAATCCCAGCGAAACTTTAAGTATTGATAGTAGGGCATTATCCCTGGTTGGGGGAGACATCTCGGGCATTCAGAGCTACATCTTCGATGTTCTTACACAGCAAGGGAAGGTTGCCAAGAGGCTCCGTGCGAGATCCTTGTTCGTCCAACTTGTCTCGGAGGTTGCCTCTCATAAAATTCTTCAGGCTTTCCGATTGCCCCTTTGCAACCTGATCCTTTCGGCAGGAGGCAACTTCTACATCCTCTCTCCCAATCTAAAGGATGCCCCCAAGGTGATCGAAGTCCTTCAAAAAGAGTTTGACGATTGGACAATGAAGAGGCTGAACGTGGAATTATCGGTTTCCCTCGCAATCGAACAGTTATCTGGGAGGGATCTGGCGGACTTCTCGGGAGCAATGGACAGGCTGAAAGGTAAGCTGAGCCACAGGAAGTATCAGCCCCACAAGGCAGCGCTTTCCGATAATGGGAAGTGGTCCGTCCAGGAATTCGTTAGGCCCGAGGTTATTGAAGGGGATGAGAAAGTTTGCCAGGGATGCCAGAAATTCCCAATCAAAGAACCTGCCCAGGCCGGGGATAGCCTTTGCGAGAGGTGTTCAAACGACACCAGAATCGGGCAACTACTCCCCAAAACCAAATACCTTGCCTTTTTCAACGACAATCTTCACGGGTTCGAGGTATTAAACTACTCCTTTGAGCTTTGGGACAATGTAATTTTAAGCAAAATAACAAAGGAAAGACCTTATCTCATACTGGCTCTCAACAATACCGAAATAAGACTCCCTGTTCTTGGATTCAAATATCTCGCAAACCACATTCCCACCACATCAGATGTTGCTTCCGTTGAGGCAGAGAAAGGCCAACCTGTCACTTTTAATGATATTGCCAATGCGTCTGATGGCGACAAGCTGATTGGCTATGTCAAGGCCGACGTCGACAACATGGGCTTAATATTAAGAGAGGGGTTCAAGGATACGAGGCTCTCCATCTCCAGGTTTGCCACCTTCTCCCGTTTATTGGAGACTTTCTTCTCCGGCTTTCTCCAAGTAAGAATGGAGAAGATCTTCAAAGAGCACTACACAGTCTTTTCAGGGGGAGACGATTTCTTTGTCCTGGGGCCGTGGAATAAGTCGATTGAGTTTGCCAATACGATCAGAAAAGAATTCTCTCGTTTCTGTGCCAATAACCCGGACCTCACCTTTTCAGCCGGGATATATCTAACCAAGCCATATGACCCAATCTCATACTGTGCCGAGATTGTCGAAGAAAAACTAAAAAGTTCCAAAAGAAAGGAGGGTAAGGACAGAATAACATTATTCAATCAGACGGTTAGCTGGAAGGATCTTGAGGAGAAAATATTGAAAGAAGCCGAGCAAATAATCAAGTGGCTTGAAAGGGAACCACCTATCGTGTCCAGGGGATTCATCAACAATCTCAGGAGATACGGTGAAATGGCGGAGAGTTCCAACATCCACAACCCCTCACTCGGGGTGAATACAGAATTTTTAAGGTTCGTTCCCCTGCTCGTCTACGACATAAAACGGAATCTCACAAAGGAAGGGCAGAGAGTTGCCCTTGGTTGGGCAGAGGATTTGATTCCGACGGTCGATAAGCCCCAGGGAGGGGAGAACCTTGAGTTCTTGAGGACCATCATGGATTACGTTTTAACTTATACAAGGAGCTGAGCAATGAAAAAGAGGTGTGAAAGATGTGGAAGGGAATTTGAGGCCAGGGAACCGCACTTTAAATTTTGCCCAAACTGCTTCTCCTCGCCAAAAGGTGAAACTTCCGACTTATCCGGGCTTCTACTAAAGAGCTATTATGATCAGGAGGGGCATCCGCTTAAAGAAGTCTATATCGATGTTCCGCAAAAGCTCGCCAATCTTTTTTTCAATAGCAGACCTCAACTGGCAATCAAACAACTGCGGGATGTTCACCGAAAAATCTTAAAGGCAAAGACGAAGGCCATATTAAAGGGAATCGATCCCACAAGGTTCATCTTATACGAGTGCCAGAGGGACCTTGAGTATCAACTAAAAAGAAATGTAATACCGGAGAGCTTTGCTCAGTTTATGAAGCACCATTTGGCCTTGGCAGAGAAAGATGAAAGGTCCCTGGAGGGATTCTTTCAACACCTTGATAGCATCGTGTGTTATTTTCCCATCAAGAGATAGAAAGGAGGAATTAAGATGAAGTTAAAAGATTATGCCAGCCTAACAGCCACTCTTAGATTAAAAAGCGGGTTACACATCGGGACGGGTGAGAGACCTGAGCGTGGGGAGCCATTGCCAGTCATGGAATCTCCTCGGACGAAATTGCCTTATATCCCTGGCTCATCCCTTAAAGGTAAAATGCGATGTCTTCTGGAACTCACCTATGGGCGGAAAGAAACGGATCCAAGAGATGAAGGCTCCCCGTGTTGGTGCGGGAGATGTCAGATTTGCCTCCTTTTTGGCAGCGGCAGCTCGGTCAAGACATATGAGCCTACTCGTTTAATATTCCGTGATTGCTACCTTACAAAACAATCCGAAGAGGTTTTCGAGAAGGTTGAATTAGAAGAGAAGCCTGGAGTCCGGATCGACCGTGTCACAGGCAAGGCAGCCGGAGGGGCACTTTTCCCCATGGAGAGAATCCCTGAGGGGGTTGAATTTAACTTCGAGATCTCTACCCGTGTGTTTGACAGTGATAACAAAGAAGCATTAAGACGCTGGTTAGCTGCGGGATTATACCTCATGGAGCAAGATGCTATTGGAGGAAGCGGAACACGGGGTTCCGGACACATTGAATTCAATAACATCTTCTTTGACGGAAAGGAGTTTCCTAAGGATTGGAGAGAGAATTGTAAAAAAGAAAAGGAAAACCTCGCAAGTGTCCAACTAAAAGGGTGATCCATGAAAACATATAAAATCAACCTGAAACTTCATGGAAGCATAATGACTCCTTTCCATGCCGATACCCTTTTTGGACATCTATGCTGGGTGGTGGCATATCGGGAGGGAGAAAAAGGACTTCAGGCATTTCTTGAGCCGTTCCAGAAGAGAGAACCCCCTTTCTTAATTTCGGATGGTTTTCCTCTCGGATTATTGCCGAAACCCTTATCGGCAGAATTTTATTTAAAGGATCCTGAGGAGAAGAAGAATCTTAAAAGGATTGATCTTGTTGCTTCGGGGGATTTCCAATCATTCAGGGATGGAAAGGAATGCAGGCCCGATCCTGTTCCAAATCCTTACTTCACCTGTTTGCTGCCACACAACAGGATAGATCGCCTGACGCAAGCTACATCCAAGGAGGGTGGTATTTTCAGCCTGAGACAAACATTTGTTTCGGAGATCAACATCTATCTCAAAGCTGTGGATGAACAATGGAAAAACAGGGTTCTTGAACTTTTTGATGATCTATCCAAGGCTGGTTATGGAAAGAAAAAATCTATTGGAATCGGTCAGTTCTCGGTGACGGAGATAGTTGAATTCGACTTTAAAAAAACAGGAAAAGCAGACGGGTTCGTTTCGCTCTCCAACTTTTGCCCAGCTGAGGATGATCCAACTGAGGGATTGTATAAAACCTTTGTCAAGTATGGAAAGCTCGGGGAGGAATTCACCTTCTGTGGGAATCCTTTTAAGAAACCTTTGGTAATGGTGAAGGCTGGTTCAGTCTTCAGAACAGGAGGAGCCCCGAAGGAATATTATGGTCGAATGATACAGGAGGGAATCGCCCCGGCAAAGCCAGAGGTGGTTCAATACGCCTATGCCTTTGCCGTCCCGATTGTTTACCCAGGGAGGACCTAATGAATAAGGGATTGAGACGTGCCTCGGTGTTGTGTTGGGCGGTCAGTAGTATCGTGAGAAAGAAGGACCTGATGAATAAGGGATTGAAACTCATTTTCTATTCCTCCTTTGTTTGACTTTACTATTGTGAGAAAGAAGGACCTGATGAATAAGGGATTGAAACTTGATTCGTTTCCCCATTGCGACAACTTCTTCTCGTTCAGTGAGAAAGAAGGACCTGATGAATAAGGGATTGAAACCCATCGCTTACGGTTGCATCACCAGAAGGATAATCCAGTGAGAAAGAAGGACCTGATGAATAAGGGATTGAAACATCCAGAAGCCTCTTTTCGCTGGGCGACCTTTGATCAATGTGAGAAAGAAGGACCTGATGAATAAGGGATTGAAACGGAATGAAAAACCATTCACCTTGACGTAAATAATCGGTTCGTGAGAAAGAAGGACCTGATGAATAAGGGATTGAAACTTAGCCTTCCGAGTCCTAACCGTCTTAGGTGCTGTCGTGAGAAAGAAGGACCTGATGAATAAGGGATTGAAACTATAATATTTGCGCTTATCAGAAGAGCTAAACACAACGTGAGAAAGAAGGACCTGATGAATAAGGGATTGAAACCCATCGCTTACGGTTGCATCACCAGAAGGATAATCCAGTGAGAAAGAAGGACCTGATGAATAAGGGATTGGAACCTTCTCCCTCAGCAATCTACGGGAGGCAAGCCAACTCATTCGTGAGAAAGGTAGACCTAATGAATAAGGGATTGAGACCTCATCCATCTCTTCTTGAGTCATCTTGGCCTCCTCTTCTTGTGAGAAAGAAGGACCTAATGAATAAGGGACTTTTTGTAGAGCACTTTGAGAGGTTAGGCCATGGCTAAAAAAATTAGGGGAATGATTGTGTCGGTGGGCGGAACGCCAGCCCCCATCATATTCTCATTAAATAAGGCGAAGCCCGAATACATCTGCTTTTTCGTTTCAAAGGAAACAAAAAGGATGATCGATGGAGAAATCCTTCCAGGGCTTGATTATAAACCACGCCATCACGACTGGATTGTTACACCAAACGCTGAGCAACTTTCAGATTGCTACTCATCGATCAATAAAAAGTTACCCGATCTTATAGAAAAGTGGGAAATCGGTCCCGAGGATATCTGTGTGGATTACACAGGAGGGACTAAAACCATGTCTGTTGCCCTGGCTTTGGCAACGATCGATAAATCTTGTTGTTATAGTTATGTCGGGGGCAATGAACGCTCTAAGGGGGGTGTCGGTATAGTCGTAAATGGAAAAGAGTCTATGTATTTTCTCGATAACCCGTGGAACGAGATTGCTTTGGCAGAGAGGAAAGAAATTTCCATCCTTTTCAATAAAGCTCGATATGCATCAACAGTAGAGGTTATTGAAAAATGCTTATTGATGGTAAGCAAAGAGCACCAACCTTTTTTTAAAGCTCTTCGAGAGATGATCACAGGCTATGATTTGTGGGACCATTTCAGACATCAGGAGGCTCTAAAACATCTTTACAGGAGCAGAGATGTATTGACAGCCCTTGGTTCTGAAAAAACGGAGATTGGGAAGATTTCAGGCTCCATTGATAAAAACCTCCAATTCCTTGAAAATTTAACCAATGGGAATAAACCTTCCATCCATTATTTTTATGATCTTCTGGCCAATTCTAAACGGAGAGCGGATCTTGAAAGGAAATTCGATGACGCTGTTGCAAGGCTCTACAGGGCCATTGAAGTTCTGGGACAGACAGAATTAAAGGAAAATTTTGGGATTGATACATCTGATGTAAAAATCGAGAGTTTACCGCCAACTATCCGTGAGGAGTATTTATTGAAATACCGAGAGAAGTATGGAGAAAAGCAAAAAATCAAGATTCCCCTGATGGCTTCTTACCGGCTATTAAAAGAATTGGGAAGCGAAACTGCCGAAAGGTTTTTCGAGTCCTATGAAAAAGAAATTAGGCCCATCATAGATTCTCGGAATCACTCGATACTTGCACACGGATTTATATCGGTTGATGAGAAAATTTTCCAAAAGTTATTTGAAGTCATACTTAATTTTTCTCAGGTGAAAGAAGGAGATCTCCCGCTGTTTCCGACCTTAAAAATATAATAGACCTCTATAAAGACTGAAGTTTGAGTTAGTGACCCCAAACAAATCGTTTCCTTTGAAGAACTCCTCATGTCCCAGGTAATTCAGCAAGAAGCTCTTACCCGGTTGCTTGTGGAGAAGGGGATATTCACCAAGAAGGAGTTTCTGGAGATGGTGAAGGCTGTGGATCAGGAGATGAAGACAAAGGAGGGAGGACAACGATGAAAAAGATGGAAAAAAAGAAAAAGCCTTATCCAGAAAAGAAAAGTAGAGAACTTAGTGAAGTCGAAAAGGAAGAAATACGTAAACATATTAAGAGAGGTAACGACTGCATCTGCGAACTTGCAAAGAGATTTAATTGTAGCACCTCGCAAGTTGCTGGAGTTAAAGCGGCTTTAAATCGAGGGAAAAAGGTAAAGTGAAAAAGGGTATCTCAGGGTAACATCGATTGTTTCCATTTTAATTGGAATAATTCTGCCTCCGCTTGTAGTTGGTAAGCCAATTGATTGGGACTGGTTCTTTTACTTGATGGCTTTGGGCTTCACCCTGGTCTGGGCCGTCTACTTAATTATTCTACTTGGATACGTCTTTCTGGTTGAAGGGAGACAGGGCAGGAATAAATTAAAGACAAGAACAGAGGAAGACCCTTTCCTTCTTCATTCGATCCAAGAGTGGGAAGCCCTCTGGGAAATTACCGCCAAGAGATATAAAGACCCTGGGATGGGGAACCCCGACTGGAATTGAGATGGTAATTAAAACATCCAGAATACCTGATAAAGTTCTTAAAGAAATCTTTCCAAAAAAGTTCAATGGTCGTAAGGCTCCTGAAGAACTATATACTCACCTGAAAAAAAAGATTCTTTCTGGAAAACTGAAGAAAGGGCAAAAATTAACGTATGACGGCATTGCCCTGGATTTCAATGTAAGCAGAGGGATTGTCCATAAGGTGATTTCTCGATTGAAGAAAGATGGGTTGATAATCTCTAAGTGGAGAAAAGGTTCATTTGTTGCATCAAGCGGTTTAAGGAAACCCGATAAGAAACTTACTCCAGAGAAAGACGTAAAATAAAGGGATCATGGAACCAATCCCTGAAGCAATAGTGGAAAAGACCTGGCAAGAAGTTGCTGGTTTTAGCCCTGATAGAGCGAAGAAAGAAATTATGAAAATTGGCAACAGCCAGCCAGAACTCTTGGCCTTCGTGACGGAATCGTCCAAAGAAATGAGTCAGGAAGTAAGAGAGCTTGCGATCTATATGTTTCTTGTGGTCTACCGGATGTTTAAACAGTCCCATGGGAAGATCCAAAAGATTTCTTCAGAAGAGATTATTGAGTGCTATGAAAATAATGAAGGCCTGATGGAAAGATTAGAGGGAGCCGATGAGAAATTTCTTGATAGAATTGCCAGTGTTCAGACGTCCAGACAGCCTCATGTGGTGAACTATGTGGTTGATGCTTTGATGGAAGATGATGAAGGGGAAGATACTGAAGCATTAACTGAAGAACAGAAGGGTTTCCTCTTCCTCCTGCTCAAAACCGTGATTGATGTCCTTGACCAGAAGGGTATGAAGTCGTAAAGTTCAATATGGCCTTTTTATCAATTCTGGCAAGTAGTAAGAGTGGTTTTCCTTGCATACTTCTTCCTGAAGTCAACAAGTCGAGAATCTATATCGGAATACCAGATTTCAAGTGATAATTCTTAAAAAGATGGTTTTCACAAAGCATTTTTGGGAGGCACTTTTTTGGGTTGACTTGTTCACCATTTGATGATACCTGTTTCATGAAAAGTGCCCACCCGAGTCTCAGTTAACCTTACAACCTAATCTTTAACCTGGTGGAGCAGAGCATGACAAAGATCGATATCGTTGACAAGATCTATGAGAAGGTGGGCTTCCCAAAAAGTGAAGTGGCCAAGATTGTGGAAACCGTCTTCGATATAATCAAAGAGACCCTTCAACGTGAGGA
>Ga0116104_1000829_pt1 | contig 17481 bp, 27 predicted proteins | sample June2015DPH_4_15_FD_89715 | JGI IMG/M metagenome (GOLD analysis project Ga0116104, IMG submission 89715) | Peatland microbial communities from SPRUCE experiment site at the Marcell Experimental Forest, Minnesota, USA - June2015DPH_4_150 | ecosystem: Environmental > Terrestrial > Soil > Wetlands...
CGGCTCGCCAGCGCCAATCATAGGTTCTGTGAAAGCGGTTTAAGCGTAGTTTACCACCATGCCAGACCCTGGGGAAGGCGCTCGGGTTGCGGTAAGGCTTCAGGCCGCCGGAAGACTCGAAGAGCAGCCATCACACGTTACTTGAGATCTTATCGCTAGTACTAAGTAAATAGAGAGGATGAGTGTCGCAGATACGATCATGACGAGGCTGGCCGCCACTCGATAGAGCCGGATTCGTCCGCGCAGTAACTCATCAATTCCACAAGCGGTTAAGACAGTAATTACAAAGTGGAAGATGAAGACAGCCCCGGCAGGCTCGCTGGTCCAGCCAAGTTCGCGGCGAGGATGTGAGCCAGCCGCTCGCTTTCGATCAGGGTGGTGGTTTTCAGCCACCGGTGCGAGCTGCTAGGATTCGACCATGTGCAGTGAAATCAACAAGTTGAATGTTTGGCCTGGAAAGTGCCCCAATCCGCGGCGGAGTGGAAGGAGGATGACCATGAAGCGCATGCTGTTGACGCTTTTATCTGTCGGCTTCTTCCTCCCCTGTCTCGCCTGGGCCCAGGAAGACTCCCCCGAGCGCGGGGTGGCTCGCATCAGCCTGATCGACGGCGATGTTTCGGTGCGCCGCGGCGATTCGGGCGATTGGGTGGCGGCTGCGGTGAACGGTCCGCTGGTGGTTTACGACGGCGTCCTCACCGGTCCCGGGTCTCGAGCGGAGATCCAGTTCGATCATGCCAACATGCTCCGTCTGAGCTCGGAAACCGAGGTTCGCATCTCCGAGTTGGAGAACCAGCGCTACCAGGTGCAGGTGGCGCGCGGCACGGTGATGCTGTCCGTCCTCCGCGACTCCGATGCACAGATGGAAGTGGATACGCCCAACGTTGCGGTGCGACCGGTCAAGCTGGGGATGTACCGGATCGGGGTGGGTCCCGACGGCCAATCTGAAGTCACGGTCCGGGAAGGCGAGGCCGAGGTGTTCACGCCCAAGGGTACCGAGCGCGTGCATCCGGGCCGCACCATGCTGGTCCGGGGCCCAGCCACCGATCCTGTGTTCCAGATGGCGCGCGCGGCCGATCCGGACGACTGGGACCGCTGGAATGAGGGTCGGGACCGCAGCCTGGAGCGCTCCCAGAGCTATCAGTACGTGAGCCGCGACATCTACGGCGCCGAGGACCTGGATTCTTACGGGCGCTGGGTCGATGTGCCCTCGTACGGTTGGGTCTGGAGCCCGAACGGTGTTGCGACCGACTGGGCGCCGTACCGCTACGGCCGGTGGACGTGGCTGGATTGGTATGGCTGGTCCTGGGTGAGCTACGATCCCTGGGGCTGGGCGCCGTTCCACTACGGGCGCTGGTTCTACGGCGCGCCGTACGGCTGGTGCTGGTTTCCAGGCCCGATCCATGAGCGCTATTATTGGCGGCCGGCCCTGGTGGCGTTCTTCGGGTTCGGCCGCGGAGCTGGTGTGGGCATCGGGTTCGGGTTCGGCAACGTGGGCTGGGTGCCACTGGCGCCGTATGAGACCTTCTATCCCTGGTATGGGCGGCGCTACTACGGCGGGTACAACCGGACCACGGTGATCGTGAACCACACGAACATCACCAGCCTTTACCGCAACGCGCGGGTGGCCAACGGTGTGAGCGGGATCGGCTCGAACGAATTCGTGCACGGGCGGATGGCGGGGGCCGTTCGCGTTACCGAGGCCTCCCTGGTGCGCGGACCGGTACCGGTCACCCCGGTCGCGGAGAGCCAGCGACTCACAGACCGCCAGGTCCGCGTGGCCAATAGGCTGAGCAATCCGCGCACGAGCTTCTATTCGCGGCGGGCGGCGCCCGCAGTCCAGCGGATCCCGTTCGAGCAGCAGCGCCGCGGCATGGAGCAGGTGGTGCAGAGGAGCTTTGCCGGGAACGCCGCGGCGGCGGGCCGGCAGGGCGAGGCCGTGCAGGGCGGGGCAGCGGCCATGCGGACGGGCGCCGAGCAGAGCTCCAGCGGATGGAGACGCGCCGGGCAGCCGGCCAGCGCCCCCGCGGATCGGAGCGCCAGTTGGCGGCAGTTCGGGGAGCCCTCGAATCGTGGGTCGGCGTCGACGACGGTGACGCCGCGGAGTGACGGCAACTGGCAACGGTTTCCGAGCCGGACCAACGAAGCGCAGCGCGCCGACCGGCCATCAAGCGGCGTGACGCGCTCCGAGCCGATCCGGATCAACCCGCCCATCGTGCGTGAGCGTTCCGCGCCGCGCTACGAAAGCCGGGGCAGCGTGAGCCGGGCGACATCGAGCGCACCCAGGACCAGCAGCAGCGGTGGTGGCGGATCCCACAGCATTGGTGGCGGCGGATCCCACAGCAGCAGCGGCGGTGGTGGATCGAGCCACAGCGGAGGAGGGCATGGCGGACATTCCCGCTGAGCCAAGCGACAAGGTTTCTTCCCTCAGGCCTGCTCTTTGGAAGCCCACCATGGAGCGGGCCATTTTTTTGTGGCCAGGCACGTCACCAGCTTTTCGGCTTCAGTTTCATCCCGTCCAGCACGACTCCGCTTTCCGACCGAACCAGCTTGAGGCGGCGCAGCGGCGGGCCGCTATCCGCACGACCCCCGACAACCGTGCTTCGGCTGCCTGCGCCCGGCGTTACGAAGCCCCCGGCCTCCGCTGCCGGCCTCAGCTCGACCTCCTCGCCGATCACCTGGAAAGCGCCGCGCTCGGAGTTCCGGACGCTGGTACCCGCGCCCGCAGCGATCCAAGTGTGCAGATAGCTGCCATCGGCGTGGAAGTCCCAGGTATGCAGTGTCCGGCCCTCGTAGCCGAAGTACTTGCCCGCAAAGCTACGGCCCGATGGGGCAGGAGACGCCGTTGCGGCAGCGGGGGATGGATCGGCGAAGGCCTGCTGGTTCTGCGATTGTTCCGCAGCCGCCGCGGACAGGAAGGCGGCCGTCGAGCGCTTCTCGTCGCCCTTGTCTGCGCAATACCGACCCAGTTTGCGCTGGATTCGGGCGGCGTCCTGGAGGTCGCCCCAGGTGTGAGTGGCGATCATCTCCGAGATCTGCTGCTCGATGAAGTTAGTGGGCCGGCGCGGCATTCCGCAGGTGTCGAAGTCCTCGGCGCGGCGGGACTGAAGGGCGAGCAGGGCGCAGGGAACCAGGAGAACTGCCGTGAAGACGCGGGCAGTGGTGCTCATGGATGCCTCGGTACGGAGATCGGCGGAGGGATGGGCGGACTTGAGCGGCGGCGGCTCCCAAAAGTTTACATAATATCCGCAGCCGGCACCTGACGCACCTGGCCACCAGCGGGAGAACCCGAAAGGAGGCCAGCTACGCGAAAGCTCACCGGGTCAAGACACATTACGCTGCAGACCGACGCGCTGTATAACGGCGCTCCCGTCCTGATCGACGTAAACGCGCGTGACTTCCTGCTGCTGTCCCAACACGGCGGCGTCCTGGCGCACATCACCTACGATTCGCTCATCCAGCATTCCGCCGAGGATCCCAATAGAACACTGGCCACGCTGTACATAAGGAGCCTGCGGTTACCCGCGGAGCCATCCCATGTGGGTCTGTAAACTCATCAAGCACGGCCACAGCCGCGGCATCACCATACCGCCCGAGTTTCTCCGGATGCTCGGCTGGGGGCTAGGTGACCTGATGACCGTCGACGTGGAAGACCGCACGCTCCGTGTCCGCCTGTTGCACGACGTGAAGCCAGAGCTCAAACTGCGCGCCCCACACCGCGAGGACCATCCCCATGCCGAAGCGTGACGGGCAGCCCCAGTACGCCCTCGTGCCCCTGAACAAGATCGACCCGCCCGCCCTGGCTATGCGTCAGACCTTCGACGAACAGAAGCTCGAGGACCTCACCGAGTCGGTGAAGAAATTCGGCGTACTACTCCCCATCTGCCTCGCCGCCAACGGGTCTCGATACCAGATCCAAGACGGCCATCGCCGCTTTCTCGCCGCCACGCGCGCCGGCCGTGTGGACATTCCCGCCGTGATCCGCACTACCGCGGGGACAAGCACAGAGGCCGTGAAGGTCCACGCCAACCTCTTCCGCGAAGACGTGAACCCGGCCGAGCAGGCGGTCTACTTCGGCACGCTGCTCACCGAGCATTGCGCCGGGGACGTCGACCGCCTGGTCGAGCTGACCGGACTCAAGCGGCCGATGCTCGAGGATCGTCTCAACCTGCTCCTCGGCGACGACGCCGTATTCGCTGCGCTCAAGGAAGGCCGCATCTCCCTGGCCGTGTCCAAGGAGCTGAACAAGGTGCGGGACGACGGCTACCGCGCCATGTACCTTGACGTAGCCATAGCCGGCGGGGCCAGCGCTCGCCTGGTGATCCAGTGGCGCACGCAGTCCGACGCGATCGCGGCCGTCGAGGCCCCGCCGGCGGCCGGCGGCGAGAATCAGTTCACCACGCTGCCGGCGCCCATCACCACCATGACCTGTATCTGCTGCGAGAGCGCAGACCGCCCCTGGGAGATGGAACTCATCCCGATGCACCGCCAGTGCCGCGCCATGTTCATTGACCGCGCGCTTGCACGGATCCGTGCGGCCCTCGGAGAGGCCGTACAAGGAGTGCCCCACAGTGGAACGACTGGGCCAACTACTTCACACGCTTAATACCGTCCGCCGCCAGGCGGACACGCAACTCGCCGCCGGCGCCGGCGCGCCGGTGACCGCGCACGAAATCATGGGACTCGACTTGCCGACCGGGGCGCGAGTCCTAGACTTGGTAACCGGCCAGTTTGGAGTCATCGTCAATGCCACCAGAGTCAACTATCTCGCTCCGCCTGCCGGAGGGTAAGAGCGTCGACGTGTACCTGGTCCGCCTCGTGGACGGGCGCATCGTGTCCCGCACGCGCGAGGAGCTCGAGGAGTCGCCGCCAGGAATCGGCGCCCAAGTTCTCGGTCCCGCGCGACCGGAGACAAAACTATGAGTCAGCCCGCCAACTGCCCCTTTTTCGGCTACCACCGCGGCATCGGCCCATCGCCGCTGGTGAAGCAGAACGGCGATGAGTGTGGTCTTTTCCCACCGCTCGGACCGTGCTTAGCCTCATCGTTTGGCGAGGTCCTAGACATCATGACCTGCCCTATAACCCACAGAGACCAGCTCCTCGGCCACCTGCTCACGACGGGCTGGGCGATTGTGCGGGGCGGGGAATCCGGGCAGCCGCCGGAGCCAGCCGCCGCGCCCGAGGGAGGTTAACCATGCTGGTCTGGCAAGCTGCCGCGCTCGCTGAAGCGCGCCGGATACAGTTCGGCAACCCGCAAGACATCGAGGCCGCACAGCTACTCGGCTTGTACGCCGAGTGCGTGCGAGCGGTGAGTAAACGCCTACGCGTGGACATCCACGTCCAGAAGAAGCTCGTGGAATTATGGCACGCCGACCGCGCCACGCTCGAAGCGTACCTACACCCCGGCATCGCTAAACGCGAGGAGGTTCCCTGTGGCGACTGATATGTCCGAGGTAGTCGGCGAGGAGAACATGAACCCGGAGGCGAAGGACACGGTGATCGAAAAGCTGAGTGGCCTACCCGTGCTCGCCGCGGAACTCAAGCACGCCTTGTTTGCATGGGCGCGCCAGTCCGGCCACACACCCACCGCCGCGGACGCCCTCCGCGTTGCCGGCATCCGCAAGAAGAGAAAGCCGTGATAGCCACCATGGCGGGTTTCACCACAAGCAATATGCCCGAGATCGAGCGCCACCTCCGCGGCGCGCGCATCGAGCGCGTGTTGATCGGGCGCCAAAACGGTGTCTTCCACCTGGTCGTGGCCACTGATCGGATAGACCCGGAATTCGGGCAGAAACTCAGCCTGGTGGTCTCAGACCCCGCAGAGGTGTGCGTCGGCACGTTCGTGGTGCTCCCGATCGCCAAATCCCCCGAGGCATCCGCATGACCACCCCGGCGCCCGGCGGCAGCGCTGTAGCCAACCCAGCGAACCGTCCGATCGCCACCGCGGTCGAATCCGTCAGGGGCGAGCTCGAGATCCTCAACGGTCACCTGGTGGAAATGATCGAGCTACTCCGCGACTTCCTGGGGCTCGAGCAACTCCGCGGCCGGATCAATGAGTGGGAGTGGGAGGAGCGCCTCGGAAAACCGCACCGACGCGACGGCGCCAAGAGAAACCCCTGATGCCCCCACCGATCAACCTTGGCCTGCTGCTCTCTCAGATCCAACTCCCCGGACTGACCTACGTTGAAAGCGACATCGCCAAAGCCTGGCTGAACGCGCATGGTGCGGAGTACGACCAGATCTGGTTCAATCCGCGCCTGGGAGAGGGCACGGATCCCGGTGAGGAGTACACGGACGAGATCCGCCGGATGTCCATACTAATCACTCAGAAACGCGCGGACATCGTAGCGCGCATCGGCGACCAGGTGGACATCATCGAGGTGAAGGTCCGCGTGGCCTTCGGGGCCCTCGGCCAGCTCCTCGGCTACCGTACCCTTTGGCGCATCGCGCATCCGGAGCTGCCCATCCGCCGGCTTATTGCGATCGCACGCGCGGTAGTCCCGGACTGCCAGGCCACGCTCGACGAGCACGGTATCGTCATCCAGACCTACCCTCGCCCCGGATAACCGATGCAGACCATCCACGGCCGACGTGTGCTTGGCAGCACCCGGTTGCTGGTGGCCTTCAGCAAAAACCACACTCTGACACGGGGCGCAAAACTGTGCTACCTGGTCATGGCCGGCTACGGCCGCGACTCGGGGGAATGCTACGCCTCGACCTCCACCCTGGCGGCCACCCTGCACACCGTAAAACGCCAGGTAAAACGGTGGGTCAACGAGCTACGCGCCGCCGGCTTCATCGCCTCCAACCGCGTCGCCAGCAAGCCCAGCCACCACGTTTTCCTGTGGCACCCGGACTTCGCCGTGGCCGTGGCCACATGGGGTGTCGCCAATGTCCCCGAGGGGGTGTCGCCAGCGTCCCCAGGGGGTGTCACCAATGTCCCCCAGATGTATCGGAATCATCGAAGGGAATCTACATCGTCGGCAGGACCAGCCGTATCCCGTCAGGACAAGGAAAGTGTGCCCCAGCGAAGCAAAGGCGAAACCGCCGAGACGACGACGCGAACCTTCCAAGCTGTGAAGGCGGAAATCTGGGGGTACATGACGGGTGAGCGGAAGACACCGGTGCCACCGCCGCCTGACGCGATCGTGAGGCAGTGCGTCGCCGAGCTTCACGGCCACAGCACCGACGAGCTACACCTGTTTCTCCGCCAGCGCTTTCTGAATGGGTACGCCCCAGGCTCTACAAGTGGACCGCGCGGATACGCTTGGTTTCCGCCCGTGATCCATAACCAATTCGGCCGTTGATCCGTTGTCACTGTGTCTACCAGTTCGGCCGAACTGTTGTCTATCCCACTAAATCGGCACAAGCTTGAGACGTACAGGAGGTGTTATGTGGCCATCAAGGTGAAAGACGCAGCAGCGTCGGCCATCAAGTTTTCAACGCGCGCGTCCGCGGCCGCAGCGGACTACGCCACCGGCGTAGCCGCAGCGGGCCAGGACTGGCAGACGGCCACTACAGCCGCCGAGCCAAACTACGATGCCGCCATCCAGGACGCCATCTCGCGGAAGGCATTTTCGCGCGGGGTGACCGCCGCCGGCGGCGCCAAGTTCGCAACCAACGCATCGACCACCGGCGCGCAGCGCTTCCCACAGGGAGTCCGCAACGCGCAGGGCACTTGGCAGAACGGAGTGGCTCCGTTCCTGGCAACTATCGCGGCCGTGCAGCTCCCGCCGCGGCGCCCCAAAGGGGATCCGGCCAACATGGCCCGGGTCCAGGCCGTCACCGACGCGCTTCGCAAGAAGAAACTCTCCGGTTGAGGCCGGCCGAACAACCATGGGAAAAGCACTTGAATGTCTGTGCGGCTTCGCCACCGCACCCGGCACCACCCCAACCAACCTCACGATGGCCATAGGCAACAGCTTGACCATCCGTAACGCGCCACTCACTTCGCTACCGCTGCTACTCGCCGTCTGGACTAACCAGTTCGGCGCCGGCGTGCTGCGCATCAAGTCGCCGCGCTTGCACGACAACGTGCAGGGCGTCAGGCTCAACACACTCGCCCTGAACCCGAATGCACTGTGGCCGCTCGGCATCACTCAGAAGCTGGTCCCTCAGGACACGCTCACCGAGGATCTTACCGGCAGTGCCACCGCCGGCAAAATCGAAAGCGCGTTCAACCTGATCTACTATCCCGACTGCCCCGGCATCGCCGCTCGCCTGGCATCGCCAGCAGATGTGCTCAGCCGCATGGCGAACATCGTCGGCGTTGAGATCGACTGCAATCCGGGCGCCGGAGGCGGCTGGACCGGCGCGCGCGCGCTGAACTACAGCTACGACCTCTTGAAGGCCAACACCGACTACGCCCTGCTCGGCTACATTCCGAGCGTGAACTGCGGCGCCGTGCGCTTCACCGGCGTGGACACCGGCAACGTCGGCGTGGCCGGACCCGGCAACATCACCCTGCCTGGGCTCACCTCGAGGTGGTTCCTGGAGCTCTCGGAGAAACTCGGCTTGCCGCTGGTCCCGATCCTGAACTCGGCGAACCGCGCCGGCATCTCCGTGGATGTGTCGCAAGACCAGGCCGCCACAGCAGTCAACGTGACCGCCATCCTGGCCGAGATCGGCAGCTCGCCCAGCGCGACGCAGCTCGGCACGTAAGCGCGAGAGGAGCGCGCCGCCATGAGTAGCGGAGTCTTTACTCCACGTCCGCCCGACGTGTCCTTCGCGGCCGCGGGCGTGCAACCGCAAAGCCCGATGTATGTCACTTGCGACGATTCGCTGGAGGTGGATACTTTTTCCAGCGCGGCGCCCGTGAACCTCTCCATCTCTGCGCGGGTGCTCACGCCGCAGGGCCGGATCGATATCCAGAATTGGTCCCACACCCCAGCGACCAACCGCAGCCAAGCCACCAGTTGCTATCCCCTGGCCGAGGGCTGGCTCCTCTCGGTGGTCGTTATGTCGGCGGAGTTGGGCTATTTGCGTGGTCACTGCTGGTGTGTAGTGAGCATCCTGCACGGCGCTGCAGATGTTGGGCTTATTACGGCCGTGCTGCTGGGGGACTACGCCACCGGCAGCGGCTGGCTGGGCTGGCCTGGGGGATTCATCCGCAGTTCGGTGGAAGGTCCTGGCCGCGTGTACAGTCTCATCGGCAGCGCGCCGGCGGCCGGCGCGGAGATCAGCCAGGCCGTGCCGACGAATGCACTCTGGCGTCTACTCGCGCTCGAATTCGGCCTGACGACCGGAGTAGCCGCAGCGACTCGTTTGTGCCGCCTGGTGATCGACGACGGAACCAACGACTTACAGCGGGTGGAGGCCGCACAGACTCAGGTCGCCAGCCTCACAAAGACGTATAGCTGGGGTCCGGGGATGCCCTCTCGTGTGGCTGTTACCAGCGACAACCTGGCGCCCATTCCGCAAGACACACGGCTGCCCTCGGGCTTCCGGATCCGCACTGTCACCGACTCGATCCAGGCCGCCGACCAGTACACGGCGCCCCGCTTCCTGCTCGAAGAGTGGATCCAACCTTGACGACGGACACCAGCCTGGCGGCGATCGCGGCCGCCGGCCAGACACCGGCGGCGGAGGCCGCCGGCTTTCCGTTCGTGGTTATTCCCCCGCAGATTAGTTTCCTCACGAAAAACGTTCCACCCCCATCGCCCGCCTACGTCGGCAGCCAAGACCAGCTCATGTTCGTCGTCTACAACGTGATCCCGGACCAAACCATCACCATCCAGGTCCGGATGCTGATGCCCTCGGGTGAGCTGAAGCAGAACCGCTGGGACTTCCCAGTGACTTCCGACCGCGCGCTCAACTGCTTCATGGCCCCACTGGCCGAGGGTTTCCTCCTCACCATGAGTGTTTATGCCCAGGGAGGTTCGCCCCCCGGCTCCTGCTACGCCTTCGTCTTCCTAATGGCTGCTTCCGCCGGCGAGGCACCTATAGCGCAGACTTTGGCCTACGGGTACCTCACCGACGCGGCTGGTCTCGTTTGGCCGTACCCGCGCTGGACCCTGATAAACGAAGGTCCAGGCAACATCCGCCTGATTCAAGGTACCAACCCGGCTCCGCAACACAACATCTCCGAGACCGTTCCAACCGGCGCGCGGTGGCGCCTGATTAGCGTGTTCTGCCGGCTCTCGACCTCCGCCACTGCTGGGAACCGATACGTCGGCCTCTGGGTAGTAGATCCTGCGGGTACTTTCGTGTCGATACCGGCGGTCGCCGGCCAGCCGCCCAGTCTAGTGTGGAGCTACACCTGGGGCAGTGGCCTGGCGGCAGCGTTTGACTCGAACTGGGGCCACGCCACGGCACCGCTGCCCGACTACCTCTTCCTGACTAGCGGCCAGAGCTTCAGCGCGTTCTGCTATCCCTTTCAGGCCGCGGACGACTTCACCGCGCCGCTCTACCTAGTCGAGGAATGGCTGGTGCCCTCATGATCTGGCAATGTAACTCGTGCGGAGGAACGTACTCGGACACCTGCGCCGGTGGGTTGGCCTACTACCACGCCTGCCCGCCACTCACTGGCACGATACCGGGCCCCCTGGCCGACCAACCCAACAAACGCGACGAGAACCTCGCAAGCACAGCGCGCGGTACTACGCGCGCGATCAAGGCGGAGGGACTCGGGCGGACTCTCGCGGAATTGATCCCGCCACCCGCCCCTCCGCCGCCAGAGGAACCGGGCATCTTCGCCCGACTCTGGAAGACACTGACCGGAGGTTAGGCAAAGGAGCACATCATGAACTGGAAGGCTTTCTTCAAATCGCTGGGGATGGCCGCCGCCGCCGGCGCCGCCACAGCCGGAGTATCACAGATTCAAACCGCGGTCCCGGCGTCGATCGCTTCGCCCATCGTGGCGGCGATCACCGCCGTGATCGCGTACTTCATGAAGCCGCCGCACAAGTAGATGCAGCCTGGACCCATCGTCCCACTGGACCCGGCCCACTACGACCTGGTCGTGGATCCACCGGAGTTTGGCGACGGGGCGGCCGCGGACCTGGCCGCCCTCGATCCCGAGGACCAGGTCCAGGTCGATGCCTTGAACACCGCGACCGGCCTGGCCGCTACACCCGTGGACCAGCTCCTCGGTACAGGCTTGGATGACGCGGCGGCCGCACTGGACTATGAAGACGCCCAAACCGCCGCGGAACCGCCCGATACCTCGCAGGATGAGCTCGACGTGATCGCCGCCACAATTACCGATGCCTATGTCGAGATTCCGGGGGAAGCCTGGGAAGAACAACCGCTCCCCTTCAGCACCGGATCTTTCATCCCCTCCGCGCCGACCGAGCCACCGCCGACGCCGCAGATTCCGCCACTCCCGCCCGGCGTCCCGCAGCCGCAGACCCCGGAGTGGCCGCCCCCGCCGTGGGTGTGCTTGACCAATATGACTCACCCCGGACAACCCTTTATCAAGGGTGACCTGTGGCAGATCACTGTGAAGGGCAACATTCACAGGATCGTCAGCATGAGTGGAACGCAGAACGGCGTGGCCTTTGCGCCCGTGGACCTCGGGACCACGCGCGACGACGGGTATTTTCTGCTCCAGGGGCACATGATGAGAACCGAACTCGGCACCTGGACTGAAGAGTGGTTTGTGGCCGGCCAGAAGTGCTGGCCAGGGACCATCACGTTCACTGTAACCGAAAGCTAGGAGTTAACCATGACCGACTTACCCATTACGATCGTGCGCATCACCGAGATGACGAAGCTGGACAGCAACCAGCGGCCGCAGCAGGTGGTTTCGGTGGCGTGGAAGGCCGGGGAGCACGGGCCGTTTACCCATGAGTTCCCGCGGCAGGACTTCAACCCGATCACCGCGCGCCAGGTGCTCGAGCACTTCGCCCGAAACCTGGCCACGCTGATGACCTGATCGGAGGCCGCGCACAATGACCACTCATCCAGAGCCACCTGAACCCACCAGCGGTCCCTTCGGGATCGTCGAGATGGGCCTCGACATCATCATGAGCATCCTCGGCGTGGGTGGTGGCATAACACTGCTGGACCTGGCCGAGCGCATCGACAACCTGCGCATGAACATGTGCTCCGAGTTGGATAAACTCACGCGGTTTGGCTGTCGGATCGTGCGAGCGCTCGGGCGGATGCTGAACGCCCTGGCCGCCGCTTGGCAATGGTTCCAGGCTCACGTGCTCGCGAAGCTCCAGAAGCTCGCCAACAAGCTCGGCCGGCTCATCGACAAGGTGCTCAAGCCCTACCTCGACTTCATGCGGAAGATCCGCGAAGCGATCATGCGCATCTACAACACCTTCTTCCGCCCCATCATCCAGCTCATCGAGAGCCTCCGCCGCGTGCTGGCCATCTTGAAGCTCTTCCACATCAAGTGGGCACAGCGGTTGGACGCGCGCCTGGCGCGCCTCGAGGGGCGCATCATGGCCCCGATTTACGACTTACTCCGACACACCTCGATCGCTGGCTCGTGGATGAACCTGCTGCTCACCCTCCACTACACGCTTCAGCGCCCCATCTTTGTCCGCACCCTTTGGGCCTACCAGGGCGACGTGGTCCGGACCTTTTGGAGCTCGCAGAGTATGTTCCCTCCGGCCAATCCACCGACCGCGCCGACGCCGCCGACGTTGGACCAGACCGGGCGGCAAGCGACCCAGGACCTCCAGGACTATCTCACGGCAGACAGCGGCCCCCTGGCCGCCTCGATCCAGGCGGGCATGACCTACCTGCAAAACCTACCCTCAATGTGAGGTGACCCATGATTGCACCCGCGACCCCCGGCGACCCCGCGCCCTCTGATCTGCCCGATGTGGAGGTACCGGCCCCGGACTTCCTCACGGTCGGAAAGCAGCTCGAGACCGGCAAGCAGGCAGCGGGACCCGACACGGGCTTCTTCGCCGCACTGGGCACGATGCTCCAGAACGTGTTCGCCTGGCTGATCGGCATGATCGTCCAGGCGGCGATGTGGATCGCGGCGAAGCTGGCGGGCATCCTCGCCAAGGGCGAGGAAGGCAACCAGGCGGAGTTCGGCGAGCTCGCGGCCGCGTCGATCAGCAATCTCTTCGGGGTCACTGTGGCTCCCAGTGCGATGGGCGCACGCGGCCGGATCGCCAGTCGCTCGGAGGTGTACAAGCAGGTCGGCACGGCGATCATGAACGCAATGGTAGGCGCCGGCGCGACGAGCGGAACCAGTACGCTCACGCCCAGCACGGCCGCGGCGGAACAATACCTTGCGACCGTGACGCACCTCGCCATCGAGGGATGGATCGAGGAGTGGCTGGTGGATGCCACGTCGCTCCACGTCCTCGGTCGCTTTGGGGAGCTGAAGGACACGCTATCGCATGTCCTGGGGCTCGGCAGACTCTCGCACGAAGCGCTCAAGCCGCTGATGCAAGTGATCCTACAGACGCCGCTCAGTTGGGACCTCATGAAGCGCTACCGGCCGACGCAGCTCGGCGTTGGAGACTGCTGGCGGCAGTTCGTCCGCGGGAAGTGGACTCAGGCGCAGATGGAGGAGGAGCTGGCCCGTCAAGGTCTGGACAGCGAGCGGATGGAGGCCGTTCTGACCTCGCACCGCAAGCTGTATTCCGACACCGACCTCGATTACATGATCGCGCACGGCTTCTGCACGCTGGACGAGGCAATCGCGAGCCTCAAGGACCAAGGGTGGGAGGAGCCCGTGGCGCGGATGCAGCTCGCGCTCAATGGGGACCGCCGGCTGGATACCTACCGGCACTCGATGGCGACTGAGCTTATGGGGGCCTACGCGGACTACGACATCGACGACAGCCAGTTCAACAGCCTGCTGTCCTTGCTCTACTTGCCGGACCGCGAGATGCAGATGACTCGCAACCAGGCGCAGGTCCGGCGCGAGCTGAATGTGACCAGGCTCACGCTGGCGGAGATCGCGACCCACGTCAAGCACGGGATCCAAACGGTGGACGACTTCCGCGCGCGGATGACCCAGATGGGCTACTCGGTCGACGATCAGACCGCGCTCGAGCTCGAGCTCCTGTACGAAGTGAAGAGCGCGCTAGATGCCGCGGCCGCGAAGAAGACGATCGCGGACCAGAAGGCCGCGGCCGCGGCCGCGAAGACGGCGGCGGCAGAGGCGAAGCGGCAAGCGGCGCTGGAGGCGCTCGCGCTCAAGAAGGTATCGCTGTCGAAGGAAGAGGAGCTGGTCTTGCGGGGGATCCGCACGCTGGACAGCTACAGCGACTGGCTTCGCGCGCATAAGTTCCCGGCTGCCGACGTCGCCGATCTCACTACGTTACTCGGAGACAAAATCAACGCCGCGCACGCCGCCGCGGACAAGAAGGCTGGGCTCACGCAACAGGCCACACAGCGGAAGCTCTCCATTGCCGACCTGGAACGAGCGGTAAAGCTCGGCCTGATGAGCGTGGACGAGTATCGGTCTCAACTCGCGGGCGCCGGGTTCTCCGATGCTGACCGCGACCTCCTGGCAGCGATGCTCCAGAAGGAACTCGACCAGGCCGCCGCCGCCGCAGAGCTCCGCAAGGAGGCGGAGGCCAAGCTCGCCGAACAGCACCTCAGCCTGGCGGACATGGAGCTCGCAGTGCGCGAGGGTCTGCACAACGTCGATTGGTACCAGCAGCAATTGACCACGCGCGGTTTCGATGCCGACGACGCGGCGCTTCTGGCGGACGAGCTGCGCAAGCAGCTCGAGAAGGACCAGGCGGCCATTGACCGCCACAACCAGATCGCGACCGCACTCAAGAAGAAGAAGATCTCCCTCGCGGACCTGGATAAAGCCGCGCGCGCGGGACTCATCACGATCGGCGACTACAGCGCGGCGCTCGCGGCGGACGGGTATCCTCCGTCCGACGTGGATCTACTGGTGGGCTTGCTGCAACTCCAGATGCAGGCGGACCAGAAGGCCGCGGATGCGCACGCCGCGGCGCAAGCGCAGCTCGCGCAGAAGAACATCAGCCTGGTGGACCTGGAGCGGGCGGTGAAGCTGGGAGTCACGGACATTTCGACTTACAAGGCCGCGCTCACGCGCGAGGGGTTCAGCGCAGACGACCAAGCCATCCTGGTACAGTCACTCCTGGCACAGATCGCCATCACCAAGGCCGCGCAACAGAAGGCGGCCGAGGCTGCGAAGAAAGCGGCCACCAAGAAGATCAGCCTCACTGATCTGGCGAAGGCGGTACGGCTGGGGCAGCGGTCGCTGGCGGATTACCAACAGACGCTGGCCGACCTCGGGTATGGAGCACCCGACCAAGCCAGCCTCGTCGCTTTGCTGCAGGAGCAGATGGCGCAGGATCAGGCGGCGCAGGCGAAGCGGGCGGCGGCGGCGGCGAAACTTCAGGACCGCGGTCTGTCTCTGTCTGAGTGGGAGCAGACGGTGGCGTCGGGAATGCGGACGATGGCGCAGTTCCGCTCGTGGCTGCTGTCCCAGGGCTTCGTTGCCGAGGACGCGGACGCAATTTGTGCCTTGCTCGCTCTACGGTTCCCTTCACCAGCTCCTGCCGCGACTCCTTGACCGCATTATCGATCGCCTTGTCGGTTCCCTTGCGGTCGAACAGGCCGCCGAGGAATAGCAGCAGGATCAGCAGGCCGAACAGCGCGAACGGGAACAGCGCGAGGATCAGACACCCCTTGAGGATCTTGTTCACGGGCTTTCTCCTTCTCCCGGCACCAATGCTGCCGCAACTCGCGGGCGCCCATCATGCGCCCACAGTGCGGGCACGGCCGATAGACTTTCTCTTTGCCTTTGTGGTTTTGCCGTAGCGCTTGTAGCGCGCGACCGAGTTCTGAGGGGTCCACAGTGCCTCCTGGCATCTGGGCCAGTAGCCGGCGCAGGCATCGGGGACAGCGCGGGGGTCGGAGCCAGATCCCGCGGGCGCGGCACCAGACGAAGTTTGAGAAATCCTTGCAGACCGGACACGGCATCCGGCTAAGGTAGATCGGCCGGCTGATCTCGGCCGATGCCAACAGGGTACGTGGCGCGGCGGCCATGGGTTTGTGCGCCTACACTTGGATCGTTGCACATCTGCGTAGATGTGTCAAGCCTTAAAGTGGCCAGGCCGCCACCCCCACCCCTGGTCGCACTGGCCACACGCGGCAAGAGACGCCCCAGGTCGCGCCGGCGCGGCGGGTGATGCCCCTGCCAGCCCTGGCCGCCGGCAGCCGCAGGGTGCACGCGGCAAGCACAGCGCGGGGCACGCCAGGCACGAACGGCGCCAGCATGGCCAGCCAGGCGCCCTGGCGTTGCCAGCCAGGTCCCGCGCGAACCGACAGCAGGGGCCAAAGGTACCGTTCAGATCCGCTCCGTAGATGCAGGAGACCCCTTTCCTACCGCGGTGGGAAAATTCGGCGGCGCTCGAGCTCCGCGTCAAAGGCTGGCGGTGTGATCGCCGGAAAGCCCGGAAACCCTTTGAAACGAAACCAAATCCTCGACCTTTTCTCGGTCGTGGAAGCCGCCGGCGAACGGCCAAGGCGCGCGGGGCGGGGCGAAGGAACCGACTCAAAACGCTGTTGACACTGTTGACACGCCAGGACCTGTGGCTGTAAAATCGCAATCTGAAGCTGTAGAAGCATCTGATGGCTGGGTGCGTAGGGTCCGCAAAGTTTACATAATATCCGTTATCGGAAGTCATTGAGCCGAACGCCCTGAGTCGCCTTCGCCACTGAATGGGACTCAGGCTATCATGGAATCAGCCATGGCTATCGAGTCCGAACAGCAGCAGCAACTCCTCGACCTGGCACAGCGCCTCTCCCCCGAACAACTCGATAGCGCCCTCCGCTACATCCGCCTCTTGCTCCTCGACCCCGTTTGGCTATCCATCCTCACCGCCCCGCCCGACGACGAGCCCTATACCGAAGAGCAACAGCGCCGCGACGCCGAGGCCATCGCCGCCATTGAGCGCGGCGAAGGCATCCGCCATGAAGACGTGCTCCGCGAATTCGGCTTACGCGAATGACCATCCAGTGGTCACCCCACGCCCGCGCCGACCTCCGCGCCATCGACCGTGAAACCGCTATTCGTATCCTCCACAACCTCGCCCGCTACGCCCAAACCGGCCAGGGCGACGTCAAGGACCTCCAAGGTCAGTACCTCGGCCAGCGCCGCCTCCGCAGGTGACTGGCGTATTCGTTTCCAGCCCCGCGCCACCAACACCATCCGCATTCTCGCCATCGATCACCGCGGCCAGGTCTACCGCTGAGCCCGCCAAGCGCCCAAAATTAAAAACTGCAAAGAGGTCGAGCAACGTCTCCTCGCCATCGAAGAACAACTCGGCCACCGCCAGTAGAACCCGCGCAAGATACGCGCGCACCGAGCGGCAGGGGGGCTGCGCCGTGTTTGCCGGTGGCTATTGGCTTATAATGACTTCATGTTAGTCCCCACCGACAAGATTTGGCACAACGGAGAGTTCATCCCCTGGAGCGAGGCCAAGATCCACGTTCTTTCCCATGTTGTGAGCTATGGCAGCTCGGTGTTCGAAGGAATCCGCTGCTACGACACGGCCTCCGGCCCGGCGGTTTTCCGGC
>Ga0116104_1000905_pt1 | contig 16196 bp, 17 predicted proteins | sample June2015DPH_4_15_FD_89715 | JGI IMG/M metagenome (GOLD analysis project Ga0116104, IMG submission 89715) | Peatland microbial communities from SPRUCE experiment site at the Marcell Experimental Forest, Minnesota, USA - June2015DPH_4_150 | ecosystem: Environmental > Terrestrial > Soil > Wetlands...
CCCGCCTCTGAGAGAGCTTATATTTGTTCGAACGCTCTCGCGTGGAGGCCATGCATTGAGCGATGTGAGCTTGGCGGCTCCTTCAGTTCTGACAGCGGCGAGCAAATTTGGAGCATCAATCAGTTCGCAGAACTATTAGATCCAAGTACGAGCGTTTCAAGATACAGACATGCTCGGCCCCGCCCCGGCGAAAGCAGCCGCGCCCATTCAACCCTGAGGTCGACAGAATTCGTTTGGCCAAATGGTTGGTCGGCGAGGTTCTCGCGTATGGATTCAAGCTGAGGCATAGAGCATATCGGAAGGCCCTTCTCAGCAGACCGTGCATATATGGCACATTCAGCGGACACTTCGGCGGATTCCATCCAATCAGGGACAAATGCGTAGGCTGCATGAGATGCGTACAAGAACACCCGGACATGTGCAGAGTCAGCCAGAATCCCGGATTCTTCGATTTCCCCGACTCGTATTGGATTCCAAAAGACCCAGCTACTGATGTCTACTCCCCCGTAGCAACTGTCTCGTACGAAGCCTCAACAGGCAAGATCCCGATCAAGGGAATGGGATACAGGGGCAGTTTCGCGGACGAAGGCTGGAATTCAATGTGGACCGACATGTCAGAAATCGTCAGGCCAACAAGGGACGGGGTCTATGGTAGGGAATACATCTCAACACTCGTCGATGTGGGAAGAAAACCAAAGTTCCTAGAGTTCAACGACAAACAGCCGGTGCGTGTTTGCAAGACTATTCAGATACCAGTGCCGATAATCTTCGGCTACCTGCCCGAGAACCTGAACAACCCCAGCATCGTCAAGTCAGCCGCCGCTGCCGCAGAACGCTTGGGAATTCTGCACATCGCGTCACCCGAACAGCAGCGTAGCATAGATCGCAGTTTCCACAAGCGAATCGTTCCTCTTGTCTCATCTTCAGATCTAGGCGAACAGGCTCGAATGATCGCTGACGCCCCAGCGATCGAACTGGCAGACCATGATTCGCGACTCCTGGAGAAAGTCAGAGAGCTGAATCCAGAGGCGCCGATCTCAGTTCGTTTGCCGCTAAGTGAAAGTGCAGGTGCCTACGCAGCGAAAATGGCGAGAGAGGGCGTCGACATAATTCATGGCTTTGCAGACTACCACGGACGAGCTTGGGAACGCGACAGTCCAAGGTTCGTGAATGATCTCATTCGATCGATACATGGAACACTCGTGAAAGAGTCTCTTAGAGACGAGGTCACGTTGATCGCGAGCGGGGGCATAACGCTCGCCGAGCATGTTCCCAAAGCAATTGCATGCGGCGCAGATTTGGTCGCATTAGACACGACGATTCTTGTGGCACTTCAAACTCGATTCGAAGGTGAATGCAGATCGTCGAAGAATGGACTGATCACGCCGGACAAGTTCGATGAGAAGTGGGGCGAACAGCGGCTGGTGAATCTAATTGGCTCTTGGCACGATCAGCTAATTGAGATTCTGAGCGCGATGGGCATACGCGATGTCCGAAGACTGCGGGGCGACTTAGGCCGTGCAATGTTCAGAGAAGAATTGGAGAAGGAGGCCTTCAGCGATATCATCCAAAGAGCTTGAATTACGCGTAAGGAAACACTCGGAATGCATCCACCATGGGATGCGAGTCCTGCCAAGCCTCAAGTACGGCATACCTAACGGACTTGGAAACAAGAGATGGACGTCGCAACTGATTCTTGCGACGTACGAGCAGGCGATGACAGGCGACCCTCCTCTAAGGCTTGAACATAGGGTTGGGAAATCTGGGGGAGGGTTCGATCGCCTCGACTTCAAGAAAACCGCGATAACTTCGTCGCCCGAAGATGCCGACTATGATCTTTCGATCCCATTGAATCGTCGAACCTTTGGTCCTAGGATCGAGATCCCAATTCCTCTTTACGGGGCCGGTATGTCGTTCGGTTCCGTCAGCCTCAACTTCATGCTGGCGCGTGCGATTGCGGCGAAGCGTCTGAGTACGTTCACGTGCACTGGTGAGGGAGGCTACCCACCGGAACTGCTGGAGTTCAAAGATCATGTGATTACTCAGGTAGCGACAGGGATGTTTGGTGTTCGCGAGGATACCATCCAAGCCGCTCGTATTGTAGAGTTCAAGTATGCTCAAGGAGCGAAGCCGGGTTTGGGGGGCCACCTTCTCGCTGACAAGGTAACTTCAGAAGTCGCCAACATGAGAGAATCCATACCATTCACGAGCCTCTATTCACCATTCCCTTTTCACAGCGTGTACTCAGTCGAAGATCACAAAAAGCACGTCGACTGGATCCACGCGATCCACCCGAACTGCCTAGTCTCCGTGAAGGTGTCGACACCGGTCGATGTCGACATGGTTGCGATAGGCAGCTACTATGCCGGGGCGAACATACTCCACATTGACGGCGGATACGGAGGAACAGGCGCCGCACCCGAGATCGCTAAGAAGAACATCGCAATGCCAATCGAATACGCAATACCCAGGGTCCATCGATACCTGGTTGCAGAGGGTGTGAGAGACGAAATCACCCTGATGGCGAGCGGTGGAATAAGAACTGCATACGACGTAGCCAAAGCGATCGCACTAGGAGCGGATGGCTGCGTCATAGGAACTGCAGAAGCTGTGGCCGTCGGATGTACACATTGTGCCAACTGCGAGCGGGGTCGCGGCTGCCAAGTAGGAATCACCACCACAGACCCCGAGCTTAGCCTCCTCATCGATCCGGAATGGGGCGCCCAGAGAATCATCAACTTGTACTCGTCTTGGTCGAAGCAGTGGAAGCAGATCCTGCGAGAACTCGGTCTGCGCTCGATAGGAGAGCTCAGAGGAAGAACCGACCTGCTGGTCTACATATGAGAGTGATGGATCCAGCCATTAGAATCATCCAGTCCAGAGCGAGCATGGCCTCTGAAATGAGCGTCAAGCCAAAGATTGAGGCAGAAGGCGGATGCGGCGTAATCGGCGCGGCCTGCTCCGAACAGATCCCAGGACGACACCTCCTGCCAGCGCTGACCCGGATGAGAAATCGAGGGAACGGCAAAGGCGGAGGAATAGCGGCACTCGGACTCTCTGCAGACCACTTGGGCGTCTCAAAGACGATCCTGCAGACAGACTATCTTATCCAAATAGCCTATCTTGAGCCCTCCATAAGGACCGATGTCGAAAATGAGTTCATCTTCCCATATCTGCAAGTTGACTCGACCAGTCCGGTCCCGACCGTCCCTGATCATCGATCCATCGACGGATTAGTAGTCAAGCCTCCGGAGGTACGACGGTACTTCTGCAGAGTAAAGGATGACGTTCTCAGAGATTTCATGGTCAAGAATCTGCTCGACGAACCAGAGCTTGCCGAAGACGAATTCATCTTTCAGAATAGCTACAGACTCAACAAGAAATTCTATGCTTCACTGGGTGAGAAGAAGGCTTTCGTCCTTTCGCATGGAAAGGACATGATGGTTCTCAAGATCGTGGGATACGGCGACCAAGTCATTCGATACTACAAGCTCGAAGACTTTCCAGCGCACATATGGATAGGTCACCATCGATATCCTACGAAGGGAAGAGTCTGGCATCCTGGGGGCGCGCACCCGTTTGTGGGCCTGCATGAGGCTCTTATCCACAACGGGGACTTCTCAAACTACTACTCAATTTCCGAGTACCTCGCTCAACGAAACATCTTCCCTCTATTCCTCACGGACACGGAGGTCGCCGTCTACCTCTTCGATCTTTGGAGAAGAGTCTACAGATACCCAATGGAGTACCTCATCGAGGCTCTGGCGCCCACGACGGAACGCGATTTCCATGTACTACCGGAGGAGAAGAGACGCGTGTACAAAGAGATACAGACCACGCATGTTCACGGATCTCCCGACGGCCCATGGTTCTTCATCGTTGGTCGATCCGAACTTGATGGGCGCGAACTACACCTCGTAGGCATAACGGATACCTCGATGCTCAGACCACAGGTCTTCGCTCTCCAAGAGGGCAAATCCAAGATCGGTTTGATCGCGTCTGAACGCCAAGCCATAGACGCATTCCTGCGGAGCCTAGCTGCCGAAGACTCCCGGTTCGCCGCAAAGGCTGACATTTACTGGAATGCCCGCGGGGGCAGTTACACCGACGGAGGAGCCTTTATCTTCACTGTAGATCGGACTGCCGAAGCACCTCAACTTGTCTGCACTGATAAGTTTGGTCGCCAAGTTGTGACGCCTCCAAGAGGTTCCTCGAAGAAAACCGTAGAAAGAGTCTTCGAGTTCGGTTCAAAACGGCCAGGCATGGAGAAGTCGCTCATGATCGCTCAAGGGTCGAGTTCGATTGCTGAGCTTTGCATCGATTTGGAGAAGCAAGCGAAGACAAGCCTGCAAGGAAGAATGGCTGCGGTTGAATTCTTGACATGGCTACTTGACAATCTGCACCTAGTTCCCTACGGCCGAGAAGGCCCGAATCGGGCTTCGGTCGAATCTTGTCTATTTCAGATTCTCAGGGGCTTCCCTCTGATCTCTGAAATTCCGAACCCTAGCTGGGCGCTCATTGACTTAGCATCAATGGAACATCTGCGCCAGCCAGTTGGCAGCGAACATACGTTGTTGTTGGATGTCCGCGATCTCCCAGCCGAAGGAGAGAATTCCGCGTCCTCATTAATAGTCGCGGCCTATCGAAGAGGCTGGAAGCACGTTATCTCATTCGACTGGTGTGGGCAACGATTCTGCGGGTGCGGGCTAGGCCCCAATTCTGAGGGTTTCAGGATAGACGTTTTCGGGAATCCCGGCGACTATCTGGGGTCGGGGCTTGACGGCGCTGAAATCTACGTCCACACCTCTGCCCAAGATCAGGTAGCGCAGATCATGAAATCCGGGAAACTGGTGATCTACGGAGATGTGGGGCAGACGTTCATGTATGCCGCCAAGGGGGGCGAGGTGCACGTGCTCGGCAACGCTGCCGGAAGGCCCCTCATCAATGCTGTGGGAAGGCCTCGAGTCGTTATCAACGGAACCTGCCTCGACTACCTTGCAGAATCATTCATGGCAGGGGACCCTCTCAATGGTGGTGGATTCGTGATACTGAATGGAATTGAGTTCGACCACGAAGGCCAGATGCAGGAGCTTCCAACGCCCTATCCCGGAGGCAATCTATTCTCCCTGTCCTCGGGAGGAGCGATATACCTGCGGGATCCTGAGCAACTCGTCGGAGAAGACCAACTGAACGGGGGAAGATACACAAAGCTCGACCAACGCGATTGGGATGTAATTCGACCGTACCTAGAAGAGAACGAACGCCTCTTCGGTATCAGGGTCGAAGAGGGATTGCTTAGGAAGGGCGAGTTACACTTGGACTGGAGCGAAACGTACCGAAAGATCGAGGCAGTGCAGCTTGAGGCGTTAACTATGGCGGAAGGCTAAGACCACAGCAGCCGCCATGGAGAGTCACAAACCGTCAGTGTACCTTGGTCCGATCAGTGCAGGGCTCCCAAGGGCTCGCACTGTGAAATCGAAGTTCCCAGAGAATCCGGTTGCGCCATAGGCATCCAAAGTGTCTCTATATTCTGACTATGCGGAGACGGTGACTAACGAGAGAGCTATTGGAAGAAACCGTGAAGCGTGCATAAGCTATCTCGAGAGCCTGAATGGGAGAAAGGTCGCCTCAAGTGAGGTAGCCCCCGCCGCCTAATACAGTTGAACGGTCCTAGGATTCTCTTCTTGTACGCAAGTAGCTGGAACGCGGAGTTCACTGATAAGAGGGTTTCAAGGTTGTTTAGATTCGATAGTGCTTGCTATCGGTTGATATGCCGCACCTAGTCCTCTATATACGTGGGAGAATGTGGTAATCTGGGGCGGTGAGATGGTTTGAAGAGTATTTATTGGGCGCAGCGACGCACCCCGGAGTTGCTAGCTGCAGAGATTGACCGCCGACGGAAACAATTCATTCGGTGACGCGAACCGTCTCCGATCCTTTTTTTCGGTTCCTCGATCGCCGGCAGTCTAGGGGATCATTCTTGAATCATAGGGACACCTATAAGGCGGCGGGCCTGTACTAGCCCATGTCAGATCGAGTTTTTTCATGTGCCTGTCGAAAATGCGGTACCAACTTTCAATTCACGGGGACATACGCGAAGTTTAATGACTTTATGGACTCGAAGAAATTCACATGCCCCAACGGCCATGAGGAAACGAGTTCACCGCGGACTTTTCTCCAAATCTTAGAGACAGGAGAATCGCTTCCAATGCAGAATTGGAAGCCAACAGAAGGCCGCAACTATGTCAATATTCTCGATTATGATACAGCCCGAATCAACGGCATGCAGATAGATCACATCGGTTCAGGCCTCTACGTTGATCGAAAGACAGGCAAGAAGTACGACTACGAGGAAGACCTGAAAGGAACCCGCCACTACTTCGAAGTACCAGCATAAGTGCAGCTCGACGCGCAATTTCTTGGATCAAGCTAAACCTAGCGGTTGCTATTCAGAAAGTCGACGTTAATAGAACAGGAAAAAAGAGAAAAAGGGAAATCGGGAGGAAATCCTCCCGGGTTTCTATTGGACGACTTCGCCTGTGGCGAATCTTGGACCAACAGAGTTAATCTTGACCTTCACTTTATCGCCAGGTTTGGTTTGCGGAACAAAGACTACGAAGCCCTCGATCCGAGCTACTCCGTCACCGCGACGGCTAGTCTCTTTGATTTCAAGCTCATACTCCTTACCTTCCTCAACTGGCTTGTTGAAGGAACGTTCAAAGCTCATGCGTTTCACCTCGTTCGTTTCGTTCAGCTAGTTCTTCGGGAGAAAACTTAGACGCCGACACGGATGGTTACGGTAGGACGCTTGGCTTCAGCCCGTACAGCTAACTCGCATCGTGAAAAGGCCACCGACACTAATAACACTGCCTATTTCAGCATCGAATACTGTCCAGAATTGAGATGAAACGCATCACCAGTTGCGAACTCAGTCGATGCTCTAATATCTTGTCTCTTCACCTATTCAGTTGTTTAGAGTAGGGGCGAAGATGCGAATAGGAAACGCTGAAGACGCAAGAAGCGTAGTAAGAAAGTACTTCCTCGGAACAAGGACTTTTCACGGCAAGATTGTTTCTCTGAGCACTGAGGAAGAAACTGAAGGCCCGGACGAAAAAGGCGCTTGGAAAGTCAAAGGAACTTACGTCACGGAGGCGGGGGTGAAAGAGCAGTTTGCAGCTACCGTGTCGTCTCGCGGAGAAGTCCTCAAGACCCCAGTGAGTTTAGTGCAGCCGAAGCCGCGTCGGCGTTAGGCATCCTGAAGTACAGGCGCTAACATATGTTGAACAACAAATTGAGGGAGACAGTAGCTTGATCCACAAATTGAGCAAGGCAGACTATGGGACGCGAAAAAGACAGAAAAGAAAACAACGCGAGAGGAAACGCACGAAATCAAGCAGAAACCCCAGTTGACCAAGAAGAACAGCTAACGCGGAGGACGCCTCATTCCCGGGAGACGTGCTAGCCGTGCGATTCTTCCGAAACGCACGCCCAAGTGAAGGAACGTTCGTTACTCCGGTAGTTGTTATGAACCGTTCTTGCAGCGCTCACGCCCGCGTTTGATCTGGAACCACTGACAAGCGATCCCTTGAATCAGATACTGCTCACGTCTGCATCACGTGCTTGGGATAGGCCACATTTGGTCTCTTGATTATGAACGAGTTCTCAAGGTCCTCGCTAATGCGTTTCGCCATCTTCATGGACAGTGCTATTGACAAATGGTCCGGAGGGAACCACGAGTTTCCTGTCGGGTCACACGGGCCTACGAAGACTGCATGGGCTGGGGCATTCTCCACCATTCCTGCGGCATAGCTTACGAATGAGGCACAGGACGCGCCCTGAGGAATGATGACCTCTCGGAACGGATCGCGGCTCCTAAATTGGACAAGCGAACACAGATTTCTGATCTGCTCAGCGATCCCGAAGCATAGTATCGACCTAACTCCCCGATCCTCGCTAACCAAATCGGAACATGACTGAATCACAAGATACTTGCCGGGAGGCGTTATCTTGCCCATCAGCTTACGATTCTCCTCGACCAGTTCTGGGCTTGCCCTCAGAAATTCGGCAGCACCATTCCGGAAATCCTTCGATCCGGTTGACACGAAATACTTGATGCCGGGATCGAATTCGGTGAATCCGAACTGCGCAAGGCCGCCTGGACAGCATCTCTCGGGCATGTCAGCAGTGACATAGATCGGAGGCGTCTTCTGACGAGTCGCGAGCGTGAAGATGGCTCTGGCGACGCAAGAACTCACCGAGGTCGACGGAGTGACTCCTTCGGGGATCTCTTGCGATCCGTAGACGCATAACGGCCTAATCTTCAGCCTACCCGCTTGAGTCAACCTCTTGCCTATCTCGCTGACTGATAGTTCCTGCATCTTCCACTATCACATCCACTCAATCTAGTCGACCGTGAGATAAGAGAAATAGAGTATCTTCGAGCGCTGATTCGGAGACCGTGCCCCAGCTGCAGTTCTTCCCGATATGGAACACAGCGATGTACCCATTGCGGAACATTGATATATCCAACTCCATGTTGCCTTCAGCATGAACTGGGCTCCACTTACTACTCAGAGCGTACTCCTCGTATTGTCAGCACTCTCTGCGACAGGAGCGGCAGCGATCCTCCTGCGCGGGATCGTCCGCTCGAAGTTGCAGAAAGCACCACATGACAGTCTCGCCTCGTCTGGTCAGCCTCGCAGTGAAGTTGGGAGCAAAGGGCGGTTGTTGAGCCTGCTCGACAGAATCACCCTACTCAACAAGAATCTGATCCAGTGCCCTAGATGCTCCACGATCGACCACGCCCATGCCCGATTCTGCACTCGATGTGGCACATCGATGCAATCACATGAAGAAATGTCCACCTACGATGTACATGACATTGAGGCACGGTATCTAGCACAAGATGAATCGACCCGGGTCTACGGACTTTCAATGAAGGTTGATCCGCAGACTCAAATCGGCGTCCTCATCGGCATACAGAACCGAGAGCTTTCACAAGGTGTCAACAGAACCTAAAACTAAAACTCAAGACGCTTCTCTCTAGCGGCTCGAATCTGCTCACGAGAACTCTTCACCTCCCGCTGCCGGTCGAACTGAACTCATCCTGAGGAAAAAACCTAGGAGCCGTGAACCTAAGATATGGTTGACTTCAAGAAAGTTAGATCGATTTCCGTGTTCATTTTCCCGAATGTTGAAGAACTCGATTTTGTGGGAGTCTACGAGACCCTTGGTAGCATTAACACGATGCTGAAAGAGGGGATTCTGAAGCTTAATGGACCTCTGAAGATTGACGTGCTTGCCGCTGAATCGCCGATCAAATGCACAAACGGACTGACGGTCTTGCCGGAAAAGGTCTCATCTGATTTCACCCCCTATGATGTATTGATAATTCCAGGCGGGGGCGGCATCAGGCCTCTCATGAAGGACAACGGTTTCCTAGAGAAACTGCGCGAATTCGCAAAGAACCACGTGATCTGTTCGGTCTGCACAGGATCTCTACTATTGGGCGCAGCAGGCATATTAGACGGGAAAAAAGCGTTGACCCATCAATGGCACGTGAAGGAGCTTCAGGGATACGCTCAGCCTGCCATAGGGAGAGTGCACGTAGACGGTAACGTGGTCACCGCTGCTGGGGTTTCGTCTTCGATAGACCTCGGCCTCAAGCTCATAGAACTGATATTCGACGCATCAATAGCACGCAAGGTCGCCGAAAGACTAGAACTACCACCTGGCTACTATCAATGAGAGCTCAGCAAACGGAAACTCAGATCTCCGCTCTTCTTTTCTTGTCACGCAGAATGTCAAATGGCAGCAGGGATCTGCCGGCTTCAGTCATCTTTCCTTCACGTAGCATTCTCAAAGCTCGACGCTTGTTGCTGTCTGACCAATTGCTTCTCTGACCGCGCCGTGCGAAGCGTCGCATGTACATGCGGTCATCTATCCGCTTGATTTGCACATCGATCCAACCAAAGCAAATAGCTTCCTCTACGGCCTCATCGTAGTTGATTGTTGGTTTTCCGCTCGACTTCTTGTGAAAAACGAGCCAGATGCCATCTATGCTCTCGAGTGATTTGACAGCCAACGTCGCCATTCCTTTCGAGAGGCAGCATGCAGCGTCTGGTTGGTATTCATGGATCATCCTCACGCAGGACAAGGCGTGTCGAAACCATTCGGAGGAGCATTTGCAGATCGCCTAGGCGGCCCTTGTTGCCAAATGTGAGGCATGACCGTGTGGATTCTTGTCGACTTGACATGAAAGACCGACCGAGGATTGCTTTGTCAAAGAACTCAGCCTAAAATCCCAGCCATCGAGTTCCTACCTTGCTTGGTAAGGCGTTTCTGATGACTTCTAAAGTTACGTACGTCACCCTCTCGACAGATGAGGGAGTAGGTGCAGAATACGAGGCCGCGCTTGAGCGTCTTCGACATGATCTGGACGGGTACTACCCGATGTATATTGATGGGGCAGAGGTTCAGTCCGAGGATGGGGAATTCGAGCATAGAAGTCCCATCGATACCTCGCTAGTTGTTGGGCATTTCCAGAAGGGTACGAGAAGACATGCTAGACTCGCAATCGAGGCTGCGAAGAGATCCCTCGAAGTGTGGAGCGCCATGCAGTGGCAAGAACGTGTCGAAATTATGCGTCGAGCGGCGGATCTGATGGATCAGAGGAAATTCGAGATTGCTGCCGCGATAACGTACGAGGTCGGCAAGACGAGGCTAGAGGCGTCGGCTGAAGCCTCCGAGGCTGTAGATGCGATACGATACTACGCGAACATAGTGGAGGAGAATAACGGTTACGCGAGGAAGCTTGGCCCGGGTGCCCCCGGCGAGGATTGCAGGATGGTCTCCAAGCCCTATGGTGTGTGGGTGGTTATCTCGCCGTTCAATTTTCCGTTCATGCTCGCCAACGGCATGGCCCTTGGGGCTCTGATCACAGGGAACACCGTCGTTCTCAAACCCACAAGCGAGGCGCCTCTCACTGGATTGATGCTCTACAAGATCTATCGCGACGCGGGCGTGCCCAAAGGAGTGGTGAATTTCGTTACAGGCCCAGGCCCCGAGTTCGAGGAAGAGTTCACAGCCAATCCTGATGTCGCAGGAATCGCGTTCACTGGCTCACGCGATGTCGGGCTGAGACTCCGTCGCAAGTTCCTAGACAATCAACCCTACGCGAAACCGATGGTATTAGAAATGGGTAGCAAGAACCCGACGATTGTGACAGCAAGCGCAGATCTCAAGAAGGCAGTGGAGGGAATCATCCGAGCATCCTTCGGCTACGATGGCCAGAAGTGCAGCGCAACCTCGAGAGTCTATGTTCAAGACAAGGTGAGATCCCAGCTCCTAACAATGCTCACCACGAGAGTGAAGGAACTCGTTGCGGGTGATCCCCGACGAAAGGACACATTCCTTGGACCTCTCATCAACCTAGCTGCAATTGAGAGATACACCAAAGCAGTCGAGGACGCGAAGCGTAGTGGAGCCACGATCGTATATGGCGGCCATGTCCTCAACAACGGAGACCGCCACAGGGGCTACTATGTGGAGCCTACCATAATCACGGATCTTCCAAGCGACCATCGGCTCTTCAGAGAGGAACTGTTCGTGCCGATGATCTTAGTTGACGAGTTCAAATCTCTAGATGAGGCGCTGAGGAAAGCGAACGATACTGACTATGGCCTCACTGCAGGCATCTTCGCCGAAGACCCGCGAGAGATCCAGGAATTCATGAGCAAGATCGAGTTCGGAGTAGCGTATGCTAACAGGCGCGGCGGAGCGACAACAGGAGCATGGCCAGGAGCTCAAACCTTCGTGGGCTGGAAGAGCAGCGGGGCTACCGGGAAAGGAATAGGTGGTCCCAATTACCTGCTGAGCTTCGTTAGAGAACAATCCCAAACCATAGTCACAGAGTTATAGGCTCACCCTTCGACTCCCGACTCTTGCGGGACACGATGGACGCCTGATTAGTTCTGTCTCAAACTCCGCGTGCGTCTTCTCAAGTAGTTCGTTTCGATTGCATTCTGCGAAGTATCCAGCTTTGCCCATAGCGGTCTATTGGCGAGGCTGATTAGAGGCAGGGGCCTGGCAATTTGGCCTCCTTTTTAAGCTGGTGTCTTGCGGTGAAATAAGTGCGTACATTCTCAATCGAGGTGGCCTCCAAATGATTTCTATAATCGGAGCGGGAAGGGTTGGCAGCGTCAGCGCCTTCAACATTCTACGTATGCGAATCGCAGATGTCACCTTAATTGATGTTCAAGATGGGCTTGCTGCAGGAGAGGCGCTCGACCTCATACAGTCGTCTCCGGCAATAGAGTTTGATGGGAAGATCAACGGCACGACGAAGATCTCAGATATCGAAGGATCGGACCTAGTGATCATCGCTGCGGGAGTTCCGCGCAAGCCGGGGATGTCTAGGCCTGAGCTACTTGAGCGAAACACAAGCATCGTGACTGCTCTGATGGGCGAGGTCGTCAGGTACGCGCCTGGTTGCAAGATCCTGATGGTCACAAACCCGGTCGATTGCATGACATACTTGGCCTATCTGAAGTCAGGGTTCGAACGGAACAGGATCTTCGGGATGGGAGGGATCCTTGACACGCTGAGGTACCGATCTTACCTCGCACTCGAGCTTGGCGTTTCACGAGAGGACATCAGAGCCTTAGTCGTAGGGGAGCATGGCGACCGCATGATACCGCTGGTCGACTACACAACTATTGCCGGTATACCCGTGAGGAGACTCCTGGATGAGAAAACGATTCAACGCATAGTCGAGAGAACGAGAACCAGTGGTTCGGACGTGATCAGCCTGAAAGGTGGAACAGTCTATGCGCCAGCTGCGGTCATCGCTTTGATGGCTGAAGCAGTTCTGCGCGGTAGAAATCGAGTAATGGCCGCCTCGGTCGTCCCAAACGGAGAGTATGGATTGAAGAATCTTGCAATAGGCCTGCCGGTAATTCTGGGCAAGAATGGTGTCGAAAGAATAATCGAGTTGCCGCTCGATGATGCAACGAAGAGCCAGCTAGTGGAATCTGCAAACTCCATCCGCTCAGGCACAGAGAAGTTCGGAAACAAGCGCGCGGACTAAGGTGCGGGCGAGCCACTAGACATCATCGCTGTCCCGCTTGCTCATGTACACTGCGTCATTCGTCTTGTATCCTTCTCGAGCAAACAATTCCTGCGAAGCAATATTGTCAGCCTCGACGAGAACTGCGAAGATCCGGAGACCCATCGCACGGAGTTCTTGTTCTGCGAGGGCAATCAGGTGCACGGCGTATCCCTTGCGGCGATGATCCGGATGGACGGCCAATCTATTGATCCAGCCTTTGCGCGTATCATGTGTAACCAAGATAGCGCCGACTAGTTGGCCTGCATCTTCGAGACCGATGACTCTCTGCCCAGCGGCCAGTTGTGCAGCGAATGCATCATGACTATCACGTCCTCGTAAGCGCACACTCTGCAGCCCAGCCTGTTTGTACAGGTGAATGATGGCGTCATAATCGTCAGATGTCAAGTATCGCACAGTGGGCATGGCTAGGTGTCTCCCCAAACCAAACCATTTGGACATTCCGCGTCGATATAAGGCACGACTTGCTCCGGATGGAACAGTGAAAGCTCGTCCGCCCGTTATCCATTTCAACTCCAAGACCGAATTGAATGCTAGGCGTCACAGTTGCGCGAAGAGCACTCCAGTCCATCCCATTTCTTAGGCCGTCACTCAGTCATGTCGTACATCATCCACCAACGTAAGATTTGGAAACGCATTCCCTACCTCAGAGAGAACGAAGGCCGTGCACCGCCTTTTGTTCTAGCTGTGGGAGACCGGAGACGCGTATACAGCATCGCGCGGAGATTGAAGAAACCGGTTCTTCTCCCCGAAGCAGCCGCTCGACTATCCAATCAACCTGCCTCACGGAAGCACTTGCCATCGGTTCCCGAGTTTGGCCGTGTAGCCATGGCGATCGGCCTCGTCTCATCAACAGTTCCTGTTCTAGTTGTAGAAACGCAGATGGGCGCTCCCGCGACCCAGATTATCATGAATGAGGTGCTGTCAGACGAGCTGACGAGCACAAGCTATCGAGTGGGCAAATCCGTAATTGACTTGCCTTGCAAGATCGTTATCCGCGTCGGTACAGCAGGAGGCATCAACTGCAACGGGAAGCTTGCGATTGAAGTAGGCGATATTGTCAACGCGACACACTCAATCGGTGCAACCGGCGCGGTGATCCAGTCTCTCTCCCGCTTGGATTTCTGGAATCCAGGAGCTGTCGAGGAATTCCGAAAGCGCTGGGTAGAGCTCGGCCCGGACTTCACGATTACCCTAGAGGGGCACCCAAGAGTGGAGTGTAGTCAGGAAGTGGTGGAAGCTTTGGATGAGGCTGGGCGAAGACTCGCAACAGATGCCTATCACAGAGGCGGAAACATAACGAAAGATTCCCTCTATGCAGAACTCAGCGATGACGTATTCCTTGAACTCTGTCATGCACACAATTGTCGCTCCACAGAAATGGAACTCTCAGCTATAGCCGTCTCAGCTCGAAGGAACAATGCATGCTTTGGCATGGTATCCGCAATCGTAGGCACCCTACCAGGAGCGTCCTTCGCAGAGTCAGAGAAGATCAAGACCTTGGCTGAGCAGAGATCATTGCTGGTTGCATTGGAAGCTGTGAAGAATCTCACTTCGTAGAAAAGTTGATTGTGCGATGCATGAGATGGTTCGTTGTCTGAGGCGAACGTCGCATCGCTCTAGCACATTTCGGGGTAGAGAGAGGAAAAGAGAAAATGGACGGGCAGCTGCTTCAAGCTAGGATTCGAGTGCAAAGGCTTGAGAAAGCCAACGCGTGTCCCTGAATAGGAGCCAACAGAACAACAGACCGAGGAAAGAAGAATGGATGACTTGAAGCAGTCAATTATGAGGACCGAGAACGGTATCCGAATCGTCGTACACGTTGTGCCGAATGCCAAAGAGACTAGGCTTCAATTGGAGGTCGATGGAAGCCTACTGATGCGAGTTGACGCCCCTCCAGTAAAAGGAAAAGCAAACCGAGAGATCGTCAAGTGGTTTTCTAGGAAATTGAGAAAGCCGAGTTCACAGATACGAATAGTCGCAGGTCTCGCTTCCAGGACCAAGACATTGGAGATCACCGGAATTGATGAAGGAAGTTTCCTAGAAGCCATTGATCAAAGATGAACAGTTGACCATGGACATGGTTGCTGTGATGACATGCAGTCACCTATCCCTTTGGATCGGGAACGACATCGCAACTCAGGCAGCCCGAACTCTCAACGGAGATAGTTGAGACAAGTCACTTCTTTGCGAAGATCTTCAACGAGCTGCTTGGCATCCAACTCGGCCTGCCGCTCTTCTTTGAGGCTTCTACAGCTGACGCAAAGCGTTCAAGGCTCTTGAAATTCCTGTCGTAGACGTGGTAGCTGTCGCTGTCATCAACGTATCTTCCCACTTTGACTCCGATCTTGTCCGCGATCATTCTCTGGAGCAATGTCAGAGCGTACATGTTCATGAATGCGGCGTTGTATGCGTCTCTGCTTCGCCAGCTGGTGTGCATCTCAAGCCATTCATCGTCGACTGTCTTGCACCAGATCCGCTGAAGGCATGGTGGACCGGCAACCTCGTAGTCCCTCCAAGGCATCCATGTGACAGCTTGAGCCCTGTTGGAGAAAGATGTGGGCTTGAGTTTCTGGATGATTTGAGTGATCTGATCGGTCTTCTGCCCTCCCTGCTCGTACTCGAATAGGCGCTGGTGGTAAGTGTAGTCCCAACCTCGTCCGATCCAAGAATCCTTGATTCCGTAGAGTACTTCGTCGACGTAGTCTGTGAGACTCATCAGGCCTTCGCAGCCGACGTGTATTCTTGGCTCCTTCAACGGATCGTTCACGATTATCTTCATGGACGCTTCTAAGATTTCGTCGACGCCACTCTTGTTCGTGTATGACTCTTTGCGTGACTTGAGGCCTCGCTCGCGAAGCAGGAGGAGGCTCTTCTCCCATGATTCGGGCAGAACGTCGCCTTCTACGATCAGCTGAGGAATGGCCTTCATATCGAGTGACTCCGGTCAGGTCCTACTGTATTGAGCTTCCAGAGTGAAAACTTAAGCGTTCAGGAATTACGCGGAGACGAGGGTGGAAGTCGTGAGCCGAAACGCCTTTCTGACACGCTCTCTCGCCTTTCCACTCGC
>Ga0116104_1000924_pt1 | contig 16052 bp, 11 predicted proteins | sample June2015DPH_4_15_FD_89715 | JGI IMG/M metagenome (GOLD analysis project Ga0116104, IMG submission 89715) | Peatland microbial communities from SPRUCE experiment site at the Marcell Experimental Forest, Minnesota, USA - June2015DPH_4_150 | ecosystem: Environmental > Terrestrial > Soil > Wetlands...
CTAAATTTTTCTGGAGTTTCCTGAGTTTTTGATTGTCATTTTTTCTAATCTATTGAAACTATTTGATTAATCAGAAGATCGGGTGTTGAAAGGAGGATTTTTTTGTCAAAGGTGAAGATTCCTGAGTAAAATATCCTTCATGAGGTGGAAGGCCTTGTTTATCAAGGAGATGGAGGAGCCATGAGCGTGGAATCTAAGACTGTAGCGAGTTTAAAAGGACAGCTGTCAAAATTCTCAGGAATCATTTCAAAGACGTTTAGCAAACTCAAGAAGAGGTTGATTAAGGAGATGCTTTACGGGATTCAGGCCTCAAAAGATGTGAAGCTCAGTAACATGGCGAGAACGCTCAAAGAGAGTCAGCCCTTGATTAAGACAGAAGACCGGTTGTCGAGGAACTTAGATGATGAGGATTTTACAGATCCGATCAACGGAGAGATTTGTAGGCTGGGAGCATCGAAGGTCACCGATGAGATGGTGATTGCGATTGATCCTGGGGATATCAGAAAAAAATATGCCAAGAAGATGGAGTTTCTGGGAAGGGTGCGCGATGGGAGTGAGAAGGAGATCGGTAACGGGTATCCCGTGTGTAAAGCTGTGGCCACGGATATCGAATCGAAGAAAGTCATCCCCCTTTACTGCAAGGCTTACTCTTTTTTAGCTGAGGGGGTGAAGAGTGAGAATAGCCAGCTCTTAAAGATGATCGATCTGATTTTTGAACATACCGGAGATCGGGGAATTCATGCGATCGACCGGGGTGGGGATCGAGGTGTTCTCTACAAGAAATATCTTGGGGAGAAGAAAGCGAAGCGATTTGTGATTCGGTTAGTGGATCGGGACCTGATTCATCAGGGGAGGCGAAGGAATTGCTGTGATATGGCCAAGGCGCTTCCTACCCCCTATGAGACGGTATTAATCGTTTATGAAGAGGGAAAGGAGAAGAAAAAGACCGTCTATTACAATGCTGTCCCAGTGAGGCTTCCCTCCTACAGTCACAAGCTCTATCTGGTCGTCGTCAAGGGGTTCGGAATGGAACCGATGATGTTGTTAACGAGTTGTGAGGTCAAGAAATATCAGAAGGAGAGTATGTGGAGGATTGTGGAGTATTATCTGGCCCGCTGGAAATGCGATGAATCGTATCGTTATATTAAGCAATGTTACCATCTTGAGGATGTGAGGGTTCGAAGCTATATCAGCATCCGGAACATCGTGGTCCTTGTGTTAGCGGTCTCTTATTTTGCATCAGTATATCTGGGGCAAAGCATCAAACTTAAGATGTTGGTAGAAAGAATCTTCATTGTGTCGAAAAGATTTTTTGGAGTTCCAAGCTTTTTTAACTACGCGATTGCAGATGGAATCTTCAATTTACTTTATCCAGATAAGACAGCGTTGCAAGGGATTAAACCAAATGGTCTTGATGATTTTCAGTTATGTTTTGACTTTGGATAGAAAACTCAGGAAACTCCAGTTATTTTTTTCTTGACAAATTGTTTAGGCTATGATATCCACCAACCGGTTGGTTTATTCACTGGTGACGGAACGCCGTGAAAGGTAACAAACGCGAAAAGATTTTACTGACGGCTGCTAAATTGCTCAGTCGAAAAGGTGCTGATGGAACCTCATTTCAAATGATTGCTGATAAAGTCGGATTGCACAAAAGTACTCTCTTCCATTATTTCAAGAATAAAGAAGAATTGGTTCTCCGAGTTTTACAAAAATCCGTTGACGAAGTTAATAATGATTTGGAAGCGATAATTGCCAATAGTGAATTAGAACCTGAAAGAAAGCTGGAAAAGGCGATCGATAACCATCTCAGTTTATTGGTTAAGTATTTTGATAACGTGAAGGTGTATCTAAGTAGTTTAACAAGTCTATCGAAAAAGAATCAAGCGATATATCTCAAGAAAAGAAAAAAATATGAAAAAGATTTTGAGAAAATTATAAGAGAAATGAAGGGAAAAGGATATTTTAATGGGTTGGACACAAGAATTGTAACATTCGGTGTGTTGGGTATGCTTAACTGGGTGACGAAGTGGTACAAGAAAGGCGGCCTCTTAACTATAAGCGAGGTAGCCAAGGTGTTTTACAGGATGACGGTCAAAAAATAATCCACAGGCGAACATCTAAAACATTACAGAAGATAGTAGAGGTTCTCAAATGCATATTGAAATACCAAGTGAAGTGAAATCTATTAAGCAACTGGCGAAAAAGTTCGTTGAGAGAAGACTAATCCCTATTGTAGAGGAGGATTATGAAAAAGGGGTTACAAGGCGTGAGATAGTAGAGGAGATGGGCGAATTAGGTTTTTTCGGGTGTCTCATCCCAGAAAAGTACGGGGGAACCGAAAGCGGTTACTTAGCAGGAGTAGCCCTGACGGAAGAGATTGCCAAAGTAAGTGCCTCCTATGCGGGATATTCAATGTGCCAGCTCGGAGGACCTCCGGTGACGATACTCAGATATGGGACTGAGAGGCAAAAGGAGGAATGTATATCGAAAATAATCTCTGGAAAAGCCATAGCTCTCTTCGCTGCTACGGAGCCAGATGCAGGCTCCGATGTGGCTGCAATGCGAAGTGTCGCAATAGATAGAGGTGATCGGTATTTGATCTCCGGCACGAAAACTTGGATAACTAACGCCACACTGGCAGATATTGGTCTCATTTGGGTATACACCGAAAAAGAGAAGAGGCATCGCGGTATCTCTTGTTTTATCGTGGATATGCAGCACACCCGTGGAATTGTGACAAAAAAGATAGATAAAGTTGGGCTTAGATGTTCTGATGTGGGTGAAATTACCTTGGAAGATGTTGAGGTTCCGAAGGAAAATCTTCTCGGAGAGTTGGGAGAGGGGTTCGGTATTCTAATGTTCACACTTAGCAATACAAGATTATTTGCGGCAGCAAGGGCATTAGGAGTGACTGAGGCATGTTTTGAGGCAAGCTTAAGATATGCGAAAGAGAGGATTCAATTTGGGCAACCAATCATGGAATTTCAAATGATCCAAAGTCAATTAGCCGAGATGTTTGTGGAACATGAGGCGGCGAAGCTCCTCCTCTATCAATCTGCAACTAACAAGGACAGAGGAATCGACGATATTACAGAAGTGGCAACTGCCAAATACTTCGCCTGTGAAGCAGGAGTGAGAGCAGCGACAACTGCAATGAAAATTTACAGTTCTTATGGATACTCTCTAGAGTATCCTATCCAGCGATATCTTCGGGATGCGATGGCCTTCCCAATCACAGAAGGGACCTCTAACATCCAAAAGATGATTATCGCGAGGAGTTTCTTAAAGAGGAAAGGGGAGTAATACAATGACTTTCAGAGATTTAAGGGATTGGATAGCCAAACTGGAACAAGAAAGGGAACTGGTGAGGGTAAAAACTGAGGTGGATTGGAACCTCGAATTGGGGGCGATAGCACGCGAAAACATGGATAGGAAAGGTCCAGCACTACTCTTTGAGAATATTAAAGGCTACCAGAACACCCTGTGTAAAAAGCTTTTTACTTGTTCGTTGTCAACCTTCTCAAGAATTGCCTTAATGATGGGCCTTCCTAAGAATACACCGTATAAAGAGCTCATAAAGGTTTGGAGAGAGCGGATAAAAAAACCCATAAAACCTGTGGTTGTGGATACAGGTCCTTGTAAGGAGAACGTTTTAAAAGGGGATGATGTCGATTTATTTCAATTTCCCACTCCTCATTGGCAGAAGCTTGATGGTGGTAGATATATAGGCACCTTCCACGGAGTAGTTACTAAGGATCCTGATTCAGGCTGGACTAATGTCGGTACGTATCGCCAGATGATCCACGACAAGAATACTACTACTATGTCGGTGGCTCAGGGTCAGCATATTTGGTTCCATTGGAGAAAATATCGACCCAAGGGTAAGAATATGCCTCTTGCTGTTGCAATAGGTTGGGATCAGGTACTACCGGCTGTTGCAGCTGCCCCTGTTAGCACAGGGGTAGACGAATACGACATAATGGGTGCGTTAAGACAAGAACCCCTAGAACTCGTGAAGTGTGAGACAGTAGATCTCTATGTTCCAGCGTCAAGTGAGATAGTCCTGGAAGGCGAAGTCATAACGGATCGTTCCAGCTTTATAACCTGTGGTCCCTTTGGAGAATATACGGGGCACTACGGACCGGCAAACCTTAGACCTCCTTTTAGAGTCAAATGCATAACTTTTCGCAAGGATCCTATCTTGCAAGGGACCATGGAAGGGATGCCCATTAATGAAGACCATATGATTTGCTCGGTAAGCCACAGTTCGTTAATATGGGATCTTCTCGAAGAGCGAATGACGGGTATTACAGGAGTAAATAGTGATCCAAGCACAGCCTACGCGAATCTGATTGTCCAAATTGATAATAGTTATTATGGTCAGGTTCACCAGGTCGCGGCCAATGTTTGGAGTTCCCATCTGTCTAATATGATGTGCAAAAACATTATCGTATGTGATCGAGATGTGGACATCTACGATTTAAACAAGGTCTTTTGGGCATTCGCTTACAGAGTTGACCCCTCTCATGATATTATTCAATTTCCTGGCTGGGTGAGTGCTCTCGATCCTGTCGTCCATCCTAAAGACAGGCTTGGTCCCGGTGGGAACAAAGGGATAAGACTACTCATTGACGCGACGAAACCGATAGATAGACCGAGGGCTGACGAGTATTGGGGAGAAAAGTTTGCAGTTGTTGCGTTTCCCGATGGGGATACAATGCGAAAGGTAAAAGAAAAATGGAGTGGTTATGGAATAAGTAAAAGTATAGAAGAAAATAAGTGATGCATGATGCATAATGAAAGGAGTTTCTTTTGAAAATTTTTCTCTTGATCTTGGAAGGGTCCAGAAGTCATCAGTGTGTCTTTTTTTTACTTAATCCTGTTCCGATTATCAAAAAAGGAGGTTGAAAAAGATGGTTACTGAAAAAGTAGAAAGTGGTACAGAGAATTTTATTTACACAGATACAGGTGGAACATTTACCGATTGTGTCATAGTAAGCAGAGATGGAAACGTCCGGACTGGAAAAGCATCAACCACTCCTGAAAAACTCGAAGATTGTTTTTTCCAGAGTATCTCAGCAGCAGTTGGAGATACAGCGAGCCTGGAAAAGATTTTACAGACCAGTAGGGTAATTGGTTATGGGACAACGCAAGGGACGAATGTGATTGTTACGGGAACCGGTGCCCCAAATTTGGGCTTTATTACGACAAAAGGTCAGGAGGACAGAACTTACATAATGAGGTTTAGGAACGCAGGACTTGACCGTGTCACAGGGATGCATATCATAAGTACGGATAAACCGCGCTTTCTTATTCCAAGGCCAAGGACAAAAGGTGTGCAAGAGAGGGTTAATTGCTTTGGAAAAATCATCGTACCTCTGAAAGAGCAAGAAGTAAGAATTGCTGTAAAACAGCTTGTAAAAGAAGAGGTAGAAGGCATTGCTGTTGGATTTTTGTGGTCTTTCCTAAATCCGAAACACGAGTTAAGGGTAAGGGAGATCATAAATGAGATGTACCCACGGTTACCGGTTGCGTTATCCCACGAAGTAAACCCTGTAGTAAGAGAAGAACCGAGATTTAGGACTACGCAGATTGATCTATATATAGGTAAGGCATTAAGGGAATTACTTGGAAAGATCGAGAAGGGTTTGAGAGAAAGAGGCTATAAATATCCATTATTAGTTTCGCAGGCTGCGGGTGGTGTGTCCCGTGCTGAAGTAGTAAAACCAGCCAATACTTTGCACTCAGGACCTGTAGGCGGCTTAACAGGTGTGGAATTTTGGAAGAAGGTTTATGGGTTAGAGTACGCTATGGGGTCAGACGTTGGTGGAACGAGTTTCGACGTCACGTTATCTGGGAAACGGGGTGCAGAGTTTCTGAGAGAACCAAAAGTCGGGCGTTTTGAAATTTCCAATCCCATGATGGAGATTATAACTATAGGGGCGGGAGGAGGTACAATAGCCTATATAGATGAAATTACAAGAACCCTCAGGGTCGGTCCTGGAAGTGCCGGCGCGGTTCCCGGTCCTGTGTGTTACGGAAAGGGAGGGGCCATGCCGACTGTTACTGATGCGGATGTCGTGCTGAACAGGATAGATCCTAACTATTTCTTAGGTGGAAGAATAACACTTGATAGAGACCTTGCTGTCAGAGCAATAGAAGAAAAGATTGCAAAACCCTTAAATATGGATTTATATCAGGCCGCCGAGGGAATAGTAAATATTATAGATGCTACTATGGGGGGCACTCTTTCAACAACCCTTTCGAGCCGTGGGTTAGACCCTACAAAATTTACTCTCTTTGCTTTTGGTGGAGCCGGTCCAGCTCATTGTGCCGGGTATTCACAGGGGAAACATTTCAAGGAGATTATCGTTCCGAAAGTGGCTGCTGTTTTTTCTGCCTTTGGCGCGTCAACCGCTGACGTTAGGCATAGGCATGAAGGTTCTCCATTTGCGCTTATACCTTCAGTCCCGTTCGATGTGGTGACGCTTAAATTTAAAAAGGAAGAAATAAAACTAGAGGCGATTTCTGCAGAAGGTCTTCAAAGGTATAATACTATGGTGCAGGCTTTGGAAAAGGCTGCCAAGGCAGACATGTTCGCCGAGGGCTTTAAGGATGGGGAGTACAGTCTCAGATATGAAATCCTTGCAAGGTATGGAGGCCAATTATGGGAGATCAGGGCTGAAGTGCCTGTTTCGAAGATTGAAACGGCTGAAGATCTTCAGAAAATATTGGGGGCTTATGAGGATGAATATGAAAAAATCTATGCGCGGGAAGCAATGGCTCCAAGAGGGGGAATAGAAATAGTTACAATCGTAGTAGAAGCAATAGGGCCAGTAACAAAGCCGGACCTCGTTAAAGCCGCATATGACGGGAAAGATGGACAGAAGGCAAAAAAAGGAAGTAGAGATGTATATTTTGGTGGAAGGTTTATAAATACCCCGGTGTATGCGTGGGATTTGCTGGGGAACGGTAATGAAGTGAATGGACCTGCGATTGTGGAGCGCTTGGATACGACACTGGTGGTTCCGTCTGATAGGAAGATTCATTTAGATGAATATCTAAATATACATATGTCGCCCTGATGAAAAATCTAAGGGATAAAATCCTGACAGGGATACAATCCTGATAAGGAGGGTAAAAATGAAGGAAACATTGCAAAAATTGGATCCTGTGAAGTATGAGATTTTTTACAACAGGCTATACCAGGCAATGGAAGAGGGAAAAGAGGTATTGAGGTATCTCTCTGGCTCTACAATTGCGAGAGAAGCAGGTGAGGTGATGCAGGCTTTCTATTTACCTACGGGTGAGGCGGTCATGATCGCCTGTGGTATATTAATGCACATCATGAATGTAACGAGGGTTATCCGGTACATGAATCAAAACGAATATCAGGCTGAAGGGATAGGATTATACGAGGGAGACCATTTTATAAACAATGATGCCTACATTGGGGGCATGCATGCCCCTGACATAGGGCTCGTTGCCCCCCTTTTTCATAACGGTGAGCTAGTAGGCTATACGGCTTCAATCTCACATACAACGGAAACAGGTGGAGTTGAACCGGGAGGGATGTGTCCGAGCGCTACGGAGGCATGGCATGATGGAATTCATCTTCCGGCAGTGAAATTGATCGAGAAGGGCCGTATGCGGAGAGATGTTCTTGGGATGATTCTTCGATCTGTTAGGACGCCACGTGCCATGGAAGTTGACCTCAGAGCAAGGTTGGCTGCAAATGAGAGAGTTCGAGGGAGAATAAAAGAGCTTATTGATGATTTCGGTTTGGATTTCTTTAAAGCAGCATCCAGACAACTTCTCATGGATTCAATGGACGAGGTTAGAGCAAGGATAAAGAGATTCAGACCAGGGAAGTACAGGGCGAGAGTTTACAACGATACCGTTGGGACAAGGGGCGACAAGTTGGCAGTCATTCAGATAGAAATGGAGGTTACAGAGGATGGGGAAATCTATATAAGGGGTCCGATCGTTTCTCCTCAAACTCCAAGTTATAACAACGCATATTTTCCTGCTGTAGAGGCAAGTGCTTTCTATATAATGCTTGTCCAGCTCATTTATGATACAAGGTGGAATTCAGCAATCTCGGAGCTTGTGCACTTTGACATCTTACCTAACTCGAGAATAAACGCGGATGCCAATCAGAGTGTGGGATATGCAACTGTTGGGATTGCTCAGGTTTTTACAAATGCACTTACAGAATGCCTAAGCAGAGCATTTTATGCCTCGGGCCAAAAGGATGAGACGGTTGCTTCACATAATGTAGTATGTTGCGAAATCTGGGGCGGTATTGACCAGTACGGTCGTCCGTGCGGGAATATTCTATCAAATGTGTGGCCTGCTTCAGGCATGGGCGGGAGATACGGAAGGGATGGAATAGATTCATCAATTCAGTATTTCAACCCCTGGAACTATACAGCGGATTCCGAAGGAGAAGAGATGTCCATGCCAGTTTTACACTGGCTTATCAAACATAGAGCAAACTCGGGTGGCTTTGGGAAATGGCGTGGAGGAAGTGGTGTAAAGACTATTGATGTGGTTCAAGGAACAAACTTTGTTGTTACATACGTAATTGGAACCGGGGGAAAAATTCAGGTGAATCAAGGGTTGTTTGGAGGTTATCCCTCCGCATGCGTGTACTCGGACAGGATGGTTGATACAGATTTCTTCGAAAAGGCGATGCTCGGAGAGAACTTGCCATATGATTTTCACGAAGTGAAGAAATTCTTGAAGGGGGAATATATCCCTGGCACACCCAGTATTCCTGCCCGAATTTCAAAGGAAGGTGATATCATAATGCATTCAAGCATAGGCGGTGCAGGGATGGGTGATCCATTGGAGAGAGATCCGGAGGCAATTGTCGAGGACATAAAAAATGGGTATGCCACTTTGGACGTTTCCGAAAAGATTTATCGTGTTTGTATCGATTCTAAGAGTCTGAAAATCGACTATCAAAAAACAAAATCGTGGAGAGAAGAGAAGATAAAAGAAAGATTAAGAAAGGGCATTCCAGGTGTAGAATTTCTCAAACAGCTGGTAGATAAGCGGCAAAAGAGAAAGCTCCAAAAGGTAGCGTTAGACTTTATGGATGAGACTATTGGATTTTGCACGGCGTACAGGGATGAAATAGAAAAAGAAAAGGAAGCGAGCAAAAAAGATTGGAAACCAATTGGCAAGAATGGAAAGATCGAAGAGGAACTATCAGAATTAACTCTTTACGTGAATGTTGGAAGAATGAAGGATGGGAAAGTGGTTACTTATTGCAAGGAATGCGGGTTCATATATGGAGATTGTGATGATAATTTTAAGTACTATTGCTTAATTTATGAAAAAAGCCCTTTAGAGGTGTTTCCGGGGGCAGATTCAAATGATAGGATGGCTCCTGACCCAGACTGGTGTGTCTTTAGAGAATTCTACTGTCCAGGTTGCGGAAGGCAGATCGAGGTTGAATCTACAGCGCCTGGAACTCCAATCGTGCACAATTATGATATTTCGAAAGAGAGGATTATGAAGAAAGAGAAGTAAAGCAAATTCATAAACACGCCCTACGGTGTTATAGGGCGTGTTTTATTGGCCCAATACTATTTTTTGAAAGGGGGTTACCATGGATGCTTCCAAAAAGCTCAATTTAAGTAATAAATGGAAAGAGCTAGCCCAGGCGAAAACATGGATTGACATATTTGAAGAAACTGCAGATAAATTTGCTGAAAAGGAAGCCCTCGTGTTCTGGGAATCGAAGGAGCGTTTCACTTATTCCGAATACAAGAATAAGGTCGATGAAATAGCAAAGGGGTTATATGCACTGGGTGTGAGAAAGGGGACTCATGTTGGGATCTGGATGACCAACAGGCCCGAATGGGTTTTTGCCAGATTGGCGATATATAAGCTCGGTGCAATAATGGTGCCGTTTCATACCCGCTACAGATCGGAAGAAATGAGATATGTTTTGGCACAAAGTGACACTGAGATGCTTCTGATGGAAGCCAGTATTTTGGGCAAAATCAACATATTAGGAATGTTGTTTGACCTAATCCCAGAGCTAAAGAAAAAAGAAAGCGCCTTGGACATAAAGTCCAAAGACTTTCCGGCCCTTAAGCAGGTCGTCTTAGTTGATGAGAAAAAATACCCTGGACTTTATTCTCTGGAGGAAATTGTCGAAATGAGTAAAGGCATAAGGGATGAGGAAATAAAGGCGGAAATTTCGTCAGAGGACACAATCCATATTATTTACACCTCAGGGACCACTGGTTTTCCCAAGGGTAACGTGACTCCGAGTACCTGCAACGTGGCCTATTGCGCGATCTCTGCTGAATTGTACTACCTAACTCAGGAGTGTCGTTACCTCAACTTGATGCCATTTTTTGGGAATATCGGTTTGTGGAATCATACGTTGCCTCTTTTGGTTGGTGGCGCCCTTGTAGTTGGTCCAAGCAGATTTGAGCCAGAGGAAACGATGAAAATAATTCAAGAAGAAAAGGTAACGAATAGCATATTTGTCCCTACCATGCTTTCGGATATTTTGAATCACCCCAATTTCGGAACATATAATCTAAGCTCACTAAAGAGAATAACAGCCGCAGGGGCTGTCGTTCCACAAACTCTGATACATATGGCAAAGGAAAAATTGGGTATTTATTTGATGAACATTTATGGTTTATCAGAGGCATCTGGTTTGAGTACTTGGGTTCCCTACGGGGACACACCTGAACATGTTGAGAAATCCGTAGGATTGCCGATGCCGCATTGTGAATTAGCGATACTCGATCTAAAGACAGGGGAGGTAGTGCCCTCCGGAGTAGAAGGAGAAATTTGCACTAGAGAAGTATTCCCAGGATCTCAACACATGAAGGGCTATTACAAAAAACCAGAAATTACATCGGAAACTATAAGGAACGGGTGGCTCCATAGTGGGGACCTGGGAAAAATGGACGAAGATGGATATGTATACCTGACCGGAAGAGTAAAAGAAATGTTTACCGTGGGAGGATTTAACGTTTCTCCACCTGAAATAGAAAACTATATTTTAAAGCACCCAAAGGTGTGGGATGTGGCTGTGGCCGGTGTGCCAGATAAAAGGCTGGGTGAGGTTGGTGCAGCTTTTATCAAATTGAAAAAAGGTGAAGTAACGAGTTCGGAAGAGATTATAAATTTCTGCAAAGGTAACATTGCAGATATAAAAGTACCAAGATATGTATTTTTTGTGGATGAATTTCCTTTGAATCCTCAAGGAAAGGTACAGAAGTTTAAACTAAGAGAAAGGGCCATAAAAGAGTTAGATCTAAAGGAAACAAAGTGAAGAAATTTTGGAATTTATTTTGAGCGGGAACAATATCGTTATTCTGGGAAGGAGGGAATAGGATGGATTACCGAGATATTATGTACGAGACTCGAGAAAATGTAGTTCGAATCATAATAAATAGACCGGAAAAATATAATGCTTTTACTACAAATACATTGAAAGAAATGTGCTTTGCCTTAGAGAATGCTGAGCTTGACGAAGGGATACGTGTCGTGGTTCTCAGAGGATCGGGCAATAAAGCGTTTTGTACGGGGGGAGATGTTGAAGAAGCAAAAGGAGGAGGGTATCAGAGAGAAATGGATTATTGGCACACCAGACTTCACCATATGTTCAGAGCGATTTCTAAACCCACTATAGCAGCCATCAATGGATGGGCAGTTGGCGGGGGCCATATTCTTCACATTATATGCGATCTTTCTATTGCCGCTGATACGGCAAAGTTTGGCCAAGTAGGTCCAAGGGTGGGAAGCTTTGATGCAGGATTTGGAGCGGCTTACCTGGCAAGAATCGTTGGGGAAAAAAAGGCCAGGGAGATCTGGTTCTTATGCAGGACATATACAGCTCAAGAAGCTCTGGAAATGGGGCTTGTTAACAAAGTCGTCCCTCTCACCGATTTAGATGTTGAGGTTGAAAAGTGGTGTAATGAGATAAAGGAGCTGAGTCCATATGCAATTAGGTTTTTGAAACATGCGTTCAATGCTGACACGGATCATATATTCGGTTTCGAAACGATGTCTATGGCAGCTGTGCGGCTTTTCTGGAACACAAACGAGGCTGAGAATTATAAGAAAACCTTCATTGAAAAAAGAAGGAAATGACTCATAATTAATAAAAAAGAAGACTCTCCAAAGGATCAAAAGCCCAAATCAAATCGGGAATTTTTCCCATGACGGGAATGAATCGTGGTGCCCAGAAGGCTTGGTTCGGCAACATGCCGGCTGACTAGGGGATCAATATTATATTTGGATTGGTTCCGATTAGAGAAAGGGGATTCTTTCTCACCGATGCAGGAGAGATTTTGATGAGGGTGACCATCTCGGAATTGGTATTGGGTTTGGAAGGGTTTAGTCAAGTATTGTAATACCCTAAGTGACTCAAAGAGTGTAACTTAACAATCGTTGGCCCCAGAACATCGTAATCTTCTTACTTCTTTAAGCTTTTGTCGTTCTTCTTTAATACGAGTATGAAGCTCCAATGTCAGGTGGTGAGTTGCCCTTGCCATGTTTGGTTTAGAACCGGCTATTATCCGTATAAAATGCGGTGTTGGATTAACAAGTTATTTTAAGATGAGGCAAAGAAAAAGTTGGGGTGAGAATGAGTAAGAGGTACGGTAATTCGAAGCAAAATGTGTTTAAGCTTCTGCAACTATCCGGCAAATTGATTAGCGCTATGGATGGCCTTTGGTTCTTGACGGTGGAAGAAGAATTTGGTTATTCTGTGGCCATAGGATTGGATATAAAGGTCTGGGAGAAGTACGCGCATATTGTTGTCAAAAGGATTGGAGAGACGTTTGGTTTGTCAAATAGCGGGATTGAAGGGATAAGGGAATTAATAGAATTTGATCCTTTGTTTCTAAACTTTAACTATGAAATTCGGGAGTTCTCAAGCGAAAAGATGGTTCTCCGTATAAATAAATGCCCTGTCCTTGAGGCAATGGAAAAGGCGGGTAGGAAGAAGTTTGTATGCGAAACTACAACTGGCTTATATTTTAAGAATATTGCCAGACAGTTAAACCCGCTTGTTGTAGTTCACCCTCTAAAGCTACCTCCGAGGAAGTCACCTCAAGGCGTGTGCTGTGAATGGTTGTTCAAGGTTCAGGTGAATTGACATGGAGAGTGTGGGAGAAAAGGGGTGTTAATTTTACGGGCTCATTTATCCTCGAGAACTCTAGGAAATTGATACGGAGATATGTGTTATTTCGGGTTATAGACCAGCCTCGGCAGTTAGAAGAGACATGATCACCTTGTTAACCAAGAATGTAATTCCTCGGTTACGGGAGATTAGATTTTGGTTAAGGGAAAAAGCAAGTTCATCGAGGAGGTTTTTGGAAATAGATTCAAGGGGTTGATTCCTTCGTCGTTTGTTTTGGGTGTGAAGGACCGACATTAACACGGAGCGAGTTTTTGATCCGACATCTGAACTACTGCTAAAACTTGGCTCGGACGGAAGGTGTCAGACCTAGCCCCCCTAAGCCCCCCATGATCTTGTGCTGGATCTCTTCGAAGGACAATTTAAAGGACCATAGGAGGATGATCCAAGCCGTTGGCGCAATATCCTTGAACATTGGTTGGAACAGTCTCCGGCCATATTCCCCTTCAAGAACGCACCACAATGAGGTTACCGAGAGAATTTAATCAACAGGAGATTTCCGATTATGAGGTCTGTGTTAATATCTTTCTTAATAGGTACGATCGTTTCCATAGTGGTTTCATCTTGCGCCACACTGCCGACTAAACCCCTTGCTCCTGGTGAGCTAAGATTATTAAGTACGTTCGTTCCAGAAAAGGAAAACATTAGGGTAAATTTACCATTTGTTGTGAATATCAGTTTTGAGGCAGATGGTAAGCCAGAGATCAGAACAGCCTGTTTCGAGTTCTCAGGTGATGGGCCATACTGTTTCAAAGCAATTGATGTAAATTATGGGTCCCCAGGAACAATCAAAGTAAAGATTCATACTAAAAATCCAGGCTCGCGTCTTTTGGAAACTTATGTCATATATATTCGAGGCGAGAAGATACAACTAACTAATGTGGTACGTTCTCACATCCGTGTTAATCCGTAATCAAGGAGTCTATATATTGGGTTCGAGACCATGAATATCCTTGGCAAGGGGGCAGGGGTTTTCCTTTTTTACTCAATAGAGCGGTCTTTGTATTGTTTGTAAATCTTTGCTGAATAACTAGCACTCACTTGTGGAAGTCAGAATTTGACTGTACAGACATTGTCAGGTGTGATGGTGACTCCTTCCCCGGAGGATTGGATTTCCGATCTATTCAACTGTCCTGACCATCATTTGAGTTGACGGACAGTGTCAAGATAACCCTTCTTGCAACGTCGAGTAGCGCGGGGGAATTTCACCCCCACGCCCTCACGGAACCGGACGTGAACCTCTCGATTCATCCGGCTCTTATTGTCCAGCCGCAGGGCGCATTCCCATTTGCCAATGGGCAAATAAATTCGGCTCCCTTCGAGCAATGCGTCCCAACCAATGGGTCGCTCTCTGTAAATGACCACGAAGCTTCTTATACTTCTTCATAGCCCATTTCATCCGAGCACGTACAAGTTGAAGGAATACCCGGTTAAGAGCGGATTTATAGTAACTGCCATAGTAGTTGATCCATCCCCGAATGATGGGGTTATACATCCGAGCCAGATCGGTTATGGTTTTATCACTTCTCCGATGTAACTTCCAGCCTCGAACCGTTTCCTGTATCGATTTGGCTGCTTCATTACTAATCGCCGGACTAAAGCCAACAAAGTATTTTCCCACTCGACTTCTTGTCTGTCGTGAACGAAAAGTAAATCCCAAAAAGTCAAACTTCTCATCTGAGTAAGTACCACGCCGATTATCATCCTTACAGTAGACGATCTTTGTCTTTTCCGAATGAAGCTCCAGTTTGCACTGCCCTAATCTCTCTCCAATCACTGCTTTCAGGTTCTTTGCTTCCGTCTCTGTCTTGCAGTGCACAATGATATCATCAGCATAGCGCTCAAATGGCACTCCAGGGTATTTCCTCTTCATCCAGTCATCAAACGCATAATGCAAAAACAGATTAGCCAGTAAGGGACTTACGACCCCTCCTTGCGGCGTTCCTTTGTCTCGCTGAACCAAAGTGCCATCAGGTTGTTGGGCCGGTGCCTTTAACCATCTCTCAATGTACAGTCGAATCCACCTACTCTCTGTATGCTTCTTCACTGCTCTCATGAGAAGTTCATGGTCGATGTTGTCAAAGAATCCCTTGATGTCCAAGTCCAGGACCCAGTTGTGCTTCCAACATCTCTCTCGCGCTCTGCCTACGGCTTCTATCGCTGATTTTCCGGGCCTGTAGCCATAGGAGTCAGTATGAAATATCGGCTCCACTTTGGGTTCAAGGTAGATCTTGATAACCATCTGGGCAACTCGATCCGCAACTGTTGGAACTCCTAATACCCTTTGACCTCCTTTGTCCTTCGGTATCACTACTGCCCGTACTGGTGGAGGGAAATAACTGCCTGACGACATCCGATTCCAAATCTTATACAGATTCCCCTTCAGATCCTTCTCAAAATCCGCAATCGATTCCGCATCTACTCCCGCAGCTCCTTTGTTTGCTCTTACACGTTGGTACGCCTCCCACACCACCTTCTTAGAAATGTTAAACGGCTTTTCCTTATTCACTGATTCCTCCCATCTCTGGTTGACCAATCAATAAGGCTGAACAATGTAACCCCTTCGCTCCATCTCCATTACGAGACTTCATCGCTATTACGGGTTACTCCGTCCCTGTACCCCGCCTCGGTACTCTCACCCTCGTGGGTCCTCCACTTGGGTTTCTCCCTTACCATGGGGACGACAGGTTCCCACGTTCCACACAAGAGCCTGGATCAGGTTCACGCTACCTTTATACCGGGAGACGCCACCCAGGCAGTATGCAGGTTTCTCCTGGACTTATCCTGGTATCCCGTAAGCTACCAGTTTTGACGTCGTCTAATTTCATTTCGACACCTCATCAGTAGTTCGCTTGCGCTCGCCTCC
>Ga0116104_1000937_pt1 | contig 15832 bp, 13 predicted proteins | sample June2015DPH_4_15_FD_89715 | JGI IMG/M metagenome (GOLD analysis project Ga0116104, IMG submission 89715) | Peatland microbial communities from SPRUCE experiment site at the Marcell Experimental Forest, Minnesota, USA - June2015DPH_4_150 | ecosystem: Environmental > Terrestrial > Soil > Wetlands...
CCACGCCGCCAAGGTGGTCCGTTCCTCGGCCGACAGAATAATCGGAGCTGCGACTCGGCTCATGTCCTCAAGCATATCGGCCTTATCTGTATAAGTCAAGTTAATTGTGGGACACTACACTAGTGTTGAGACCGCGCCGCACCTAGCGATAATACTGCGTGTTGAGACTCTTGTATCCACGGATTTCACGCCAACCACGCGACGGTGACAGCCCCGTCCCGGTTTGGGTAATTGTTCTCTGCTGCGTTAAAGTCCTGGTCGATAACATGCCCCTTCTCGCAACGGCCCATTATTTGTCGCCCAACACATCAGTTGTGTCTTCCAGCCTGATTCCGGCTGGACTCTAATGTGCCGCCCCTACACAGCCGATACAAGCGCACCCGCTAGCCTCCTCGCGCCACCCCCAGTCTTACGCAACTGCCGCTTCCGCCGTGGCTTCCGCTCGGCGTGCGCAAATGTTCCTCGCCGCATTCCAGTCCTGGTCCATCTCATGACCCCGCTCACAGCGGCCCATGATTCCCGGCCCAGCCTCGAAATGCGTGTCGCAAACCGAGCATGTGTCCGTCGTATGCGCTGCCTCGACCTCGGCCAGCTCCCCGCGCGCCTTGCTGACCGCATGCCTAATCATCCCCAGCAGCGAGCCGCAGGCAGCCAGCCTGCGCCGCTCAGCGGACGCCTTGAGCGCCGGGATTTCCTTGACCTTCTTCGCTCCCCACATCTCCTGCTGGTTCATCTTCTCAATGCGGACGGTGCGATGCCGGGCAGCCACATCCTTTGCCCAGTTCCCGCGGCGCCATTCGTAGTGCCTGCGCAGATGGCCCTCGACCATGCGCTCCATCCGCAGGTAGCGGTCGTTGTCCTGCTTCCACGCCTTAAGTACCGCTACTGCTTCTGCCGGGGTGCCCTCATCGCGCATCAGGCAGACCAGCCCGCCATTGCGCATCTGCGTCCAGCCCGCAGGCAGGGGGCTCAGCATGGCCGCGACAGCGTCCTTCGTGCGCTCAAGCAGGCCGTCGCGGCACCGCTTGAGGTTCGCCAAGCGCTCCAGCGAGACCTCCCCCAGCCTGCGGTCATGGAGCCGCAGGGGCAGCACAAGCTCCTCGGGCGTCGGCTGGCCATTGTAAAGCACTGCGATGCGCATCCGGTCGTCGTCCAGCTTGCGCCAGCCCACGTCGATGCCGCATTGCGTCCCAGCCGGGGCCGTTGCCTCCTTCTCGAAAGGAACTTCAATGGTGAGAATGAGGTGAATTTCCCACGGCATGGCGACCGAGCTTTTCTTGCCCACCAGCGCCACGCGCTTCACATAGGCATCGCCCTCCGGCAAGGGCCGGTGCATCATGACGTTGAGGTGGACCGGCACGCCGTCCACGCGGAACCAGGCGGGGCACGCCCGCCGGCGGCACATTTCACGGGGGTTCTTGACGCCCCTTTGCGGCCCGTAGGCTTGCGGAGAAGGAAGCAAGATGCGAAACCGCTTGCTTCGCTCCCCGCCCAATCTATGCACAGGCAGCCCGCCGCACGTATACCTGTGATGGAGCGCGAACTTGTCCAGGCGGCGGTGGGGCTTGGGCGGGCCGCCCCCCTTCCTCATATTCTTGAACGTGACGGAGAGGCGGTCGAGAATCGTCTGGCCCAGCTCGTCAGGCAGGCTGGCCTGCTTCACGCGGCCCTCAGCCCAGTCCTGGTTGCCCGCGTAGAAGGGCTTTGGCGGCTTGGGCCAGTTCTCCTTCCGCCATTTCTCCAATGCCTCCTCTTCCAGCCCATCGGGCGGGGCCGAGGCGGGATGTGCCTTGCGCCATTCGTCATAGGCTTGCTGCTCATGGAGCGCGATGTCCGTCCAGCAATCCTGCATGCGCCTTGCCAGCGCATAGACAGGCTCCGGCAGCCTGGTCCCGTCGCCTTCGACGAACCACGCCCGGTACTTGCGCGGCCTTATGTCGTGGGTCTCCTTGCGCTTGCGCTCTCTTTGCATGCTTGTTTTGTCCCCCTTTCTTTCGCTCGTCCTCGCCGACGCTCTCCGGCACCTTGAGGTACCTTCACCCGCCCCTCAGGTGCTGGCCAGCTCTCCAACGCATCCCTCCTGGGTCTGTCGAGCACGTTCTTCATCATCGTAGCCTCAACTTCCAGCACGCGTTCGTGCGCCCGCTAGAGCATCAGCAGGTCTGAAGCTCTCACGGCCTTGCCCCGAAGCGTGCGCCGGATTTTGTCCACGTCCCAGCGCGCCAACCACATTTTCTCTTTCAGCCTGCGGCTCATTTGCTCACCTCAGAGTATTGGAATACTTCAGTTCGTTCCACTGTAAATATGCAGGGCGCAGTCGTTGAATGAGCAGGCTGATGGGTTTGTTTCGGGCAAAACAAATTGGAGAACTTGCGTATTCCTGCGGCCCGTGTACCCTAAGCACATGGACATGGAACTTCCGCACGTCATTATAGTGGGCCGCTGCTTAAACCTCAAGCAGTTAGCCCAACTTTCGCAGTTCGTAACCCTTTCCGGCGGGATTCCAACATTGTGTTGAACGTCGGCTTCGCTGCCCTTGTCAAAATCCTGCATCGCTGTTATCCCGCAGCCGCCCCCCGGCCGCCCGCGAGCACGCGTCCACCACTGACTAAAAGGATGCGATCCGCCAGCTCCCAAACAAGTGGCGAATGGCAGATAAAGATGACTTGGTGGAATCCGCCAAGGTCCATGGCCCGGCGCAGCATGCGCACGTACTCCTTGGCGCTCGTGGGGTCCAGGGCACCCACGGTTTCGTCCCGGAAAAGAGTTTCGTACCGAATGCTCTCGCCCTGCCGCATGTTGTAGATGGCGATGCCCAGGTTGACGGCTTCGTTGACCAGTACGAACTGCCCGCCCGAGAGCTCATCCACGAGGCAAGTACGGTCCAAATTCTTGTTGCGGACCTCGATGTCGAAGTCGTCTACCATGCCGCGACCGTCGGCTTTGGGGCGTTGCGTCCTGAAGCGGATTTCGAACTTGTTGTCGAAGCACCCCTCCAGCAAGGCGTTGACCAGGGTCGAGACTTCTGGTCCGGCGGCCTGGATTTCGCAGAGCTGGATCTCGTCCGGGCCGAAGACCTTGGCGAGATAATTGAAGTCCTCGTACTCGGTTTTCGCCGTGCCGAGTTCGGTCTCGACCCGAGCCAACCGAGTCCGTGCCGACTCCAACTGCTCCTGACGCTGTTTGATTTGGGCCTGGCGCGCAATAAGACCATCTCGCTCACGGCGGCAGGAAATGACAAGCCGATCGGCGTTTTCAATCTCTCGTCGTGAAGCCTGCATCTTAGCGTCGAGATCAGAGAATGCAGAGAGCGCAGATTCCTTCCTCGATAGTTCCTCGCTAACTTCCGTACGGGCCTGAGCCAAGCGGTCCAAAGCTTTGAGCCGTTCGTCCCGCCGCGCCTCCACGGCTCGCAATCCCTCGTAACGCTGCCGCTCCTGATCAACTTTCCTGCGGTCACGCTCGTAGCCTTCGAGTGTCCGGGTGAGATCAAAGGATGGGGTGACAATCTGAATGAGCGAACTACGTTGGACCTCGACTTCGAGTGAGAGCGTCGCGACCTCTCCTTCCAATGCTGGGATCTTCTGCCCGGCCACAACGGCGCGGCGAATCTTCGGGCAGGAGGCGTAGGGCCCCTCGCCCCGGCAGGGCACTACCGCCAGCTCTTCACGCTCCACCCGCAGCCGCTCAACCTCGGCCTTGTTGTTCCTCAGCTCGCTATCAAGAGCTTGGACAGTGCGCTCGGTTTCACGGTTGGAGGTCTCAAGCCCCTGGATCTCCTGGATCTGCCGGTGGAGTTCTTCGATGCGAGTAGCAAGTGTCGCGCCTCGTTCCGTCAGATCGGCGAAGTCCTTCTTTCCCGTCAGAATGCTCTCATCCCTCCCTATCTGGCGTTTGGTTTCTGTGATCTCGGCGGCGGTCTTGCGAAGACGCTGTTTCAGAGTCTCAACCTCGGCCAGGAGTGGCTTCCGACTGGCCTCCGCTGCCTGAAGCTCCAGCAGTCGTTGTTGTGCCGTACGCTTCTCGGCCTCCAGTGTCTCAAGATGGGATGAAAGATCAGTAAGCTTGGCCTCAATTTGCGTAGGGTCTTCAACTCCGCCCTCTACCAGCTCCTTCAGGCCTCTCGCCTGCCCTTCCAGGCCGAGCGTGGTCCTGGCCACTTCCTCACCTTTCTCTTTGGCTGCACCCGCAATCAGTCTCAGCCGGTCCAGCCCGAGCAGCTCTCGAATGAACAGCTCCTTCCGCTCGCTCCTTTCAAGTGAGATAAAGTTACCCGTACGCTTCTGGCTGGAGAAGATGCTGCTGAGGAAGAAGTCGGGCGTGCCAGCGCATTTGCGGACAAGCTCCTCAAAGGGCTCCTTTTTGCCATTGGTGAGCGGTTTCCCGTCGCCGTTGAAGAGATAGCTCTCCATCTGGCGGGACTTGGGATCGATCTTGAGAAGCGATCGGTAGCGGGCGCCATTGACACTGAACGTAAGGTGGATTTCGGGCTGGGGATGGGTGGCGAAGTCATAGAGCGAGCGCTTCTGGCCGGGCAGTTGGCGAAACAGAGCGGCGAAGACCGATCCGATCAGCGTGGACTTGCCGGCGCCGTTCTCACCCACAATGGCGATCAACCCCTGACCCAGGGCGTCGAAGTCGACAGAAACTTCATTTGGGAATGCCTCAGTGATTCCCCGCAGCCGCAGGTGATGCAGTCTCATCGTAAGACCTCCCGGTGCATTTTGAACTCCACTTAGGAATCTTCGGATGTTCGTCGGTATCAACATTTATGCGGATTTGCATGCAATAGGTTGCCAGAAATACGGGCAGTTTTCGCCTTGCTTTCTACAGGCCCTCACAATCGCGCTGTGTGGCCCCCACAGCGGTTTCCCACTTTGGTTGAGGGGAAGAGGGACTCGCCCGTGCTCCTCCGGTATTCGAGGATGACGCTTGAAACCCGACGGCACTTCGCGTACGATGCGGCCTACAGGCTCCATGCAGCGATAACCCAAGAAGGGATACAAACATGCTGCCTATTGGCGCTCGCCTTCGCCGACTCCGCGAAGAGAGGGGAATGTCTCAGCGCGATGTAGAACAGCGGACGGGCCTATTTCAAAGCTACATCTCCCGGGTGGAAAACGGCCACAGCGTCCCCACGCTTGAAACCCTGCAACACTTTGCTGAGGTGTTGGATGTCCCTTTGTGCGAGCTGCTTTGCTCCGGCGAACACGGGCCGACCACGCCCCGGTTGAAAGCTCCAGAGACTCTGGAGAAACTTGGTCAAGAAGGCGGCGAGGCCGGAACAGAGGCTCGCTTCCTCTTGAAGCTGAGGCCCCTTTTGGCGCGCATTCCCGAGAAGGACCGGGGTCTCTTCCTGTCTTTCGCCAAGCGATTGGCCACGCGCTGACTAAACCAAGAATCGTTTGATGGCCTGCCAAAGCCACCGTACCGCCAATGGCGGCGCAGGTTGCCAGATTGCCCAGGGTACCCAAGATGGCCGCCTTGCTTTGTGGGATGGTCCGGAATCGCGCCCTATCGCTCCGTAGAGGTGTTTTTTGGGCCGAGTTAATGGGCTGCTGGGGGCTTCGAGCCACAGAGTTGATGGCACATAAGGATGATGGCATTCAGCTTTCTTGACTGGAGAGAACTGCTTTCTCGACTTCCGCCAGCTTGAGCAGCAACCGCTCCTGGCGGTCGACCGGTGGGGCGCCTTTCATGGCCCAGTAGGCACGAAGCTTCTCCTCCGCTGAGCGAGCGGCAGCGATAGGAGCAGGCTCTGCCGGAAGGTCCGCATCGTGCTCGATCTTCACCTTCAGTTCGGCGGGATTGGCAGCCAATAACTTCTCCCTGAGATCCTCCTGGTGCTCGCGGCTTAGCAAGTGGTCAGGTCCGTTGGGGACTGTCACCACGACTTTCACCCGAGAGTCTTTCAAGGTGAGCAAATCCAGGTTGTCGGGTAGCCGCAGCTCGCCATCCTCATATACGGCATGAAGCTCGACCATCCGCCTGGTGGGCGACATCCTGAATTCAACGTCCAGGTCCGACAGGTCCGGACGAAGATCGGGAGCGTGCAGTGTCACCAGGTGGTAGCCTTTGTCTTCAACCTCGCTGTAGTCGCAGCGGGAAAGAGACCCTGCATACCAAACACGCGGGGCGAGCTGTTGTCGCAGATGAATGTGGCTGAGCCCGACATACTGGGCCTTCAAGCTGCGTAGCGGATCAAGGGGATACTCGGCACAGCGCCCGACCAGGGGTTGACCACTGCTGACCCTGGCGCCGGCCACCCCGAAATGCCCAAAGAAGAGCTTGTAGCATCCAGGCCACTGGTCGAATCGCTGGTTGAACTCATCGAGCTGCTGGGCAAAGGCCTCACCCAGACTGTGCTCGTTGCCAGCCATCTCAACTTTGTGGGGATACGGGAAGATTGCGACGGCAGCGTCGCCCAGCTCAATGAACTCCGGCTCGGTGCAGAGATAGATGGGGTGGACGGCCTTGGCGCGTGCCAGAACGTGCAAGTCTCCATCAAGTTCCTTGCCATGGTTACCCGCAACAAGGATCACCGGGGCGTGGTTGCCCATCTGAATGAGTGTTTCGACCCAGAGGTTTCGCTCTTTGATGGTTTGCTTGTAGGTCGTCAGGTCACCATCGACAACGAAGAGGTTTGTATTGGCGTGGATTGAGTCCTCGACGAACCATTCCAGACACTGTGCGGTGTCCCCGAAGTATCGGTCTTCCTCGACGTGTATATCGCCGCAATGGGAGATCTTCATCCTCATTCAACTCCTTCTAAGCAACATTTCGTGGGGCCGACTCTAGTGAATAAGAATCACTCCCAGCAAGAGGACGACGGCCACGATGATGTGGGCGAGAACCAGTAGTAGGGACACAGAAAACATCCGATGGGCGGAAAAGAGATTGAGACCGACGAACAGCAAAAGAACAAGCCGGATCAACCCAAAGTGATCTTGAAGCCACTTCTTAAAGGAATTCATGGGAGTCCTTTGGCACACTTCGGAGTGGTGGGATTGATAGCGGAAGGAAACTTGCCAGATCTATCGAGGAGAGCGACTCATCGGATGCCCTTCAACTGGCCCACCGGTTGGGCTACATTCCGGCGTGGAAGGGCGTTTATCATTCCAAATCCAGCCAAGTACGCAGTCATCATAGTTTCCGAGTGCCCCATGATACAGGACCTATTTACGGAAGCGCTTCCAAGTACCTGCGAAATGAGCGGATAGCGGAACTCTGCGATAGAATTGCCTAGAACCTTCTGTCGCTCTACGTCGGTGACAAACTCGGCACTTACGAGATCCTCGCGGCCATCGGTGCTGGGTGTATTAGAGTTCTGCCCGAGGTGTTCGCGCACGATCCGGAACGCATGGCCCGATTCCAGCGTGAGGCCGAGGTGCTGGCCTCGCTGTATCATCCGAATATCGCCACGATCCACGGGGTCGGGTCGTTGGCGACAATGTTCTTATCGTTCGCCAAGGACAAGGCCGGCGCTTCATTGGTTCAGAAGATTCTCGGGCAGGTTCGGGCGCTGGGCAAATTAATGGGCTAGCCGTCGGTGAGACGTAGAGCACTGCGACTGAGTCGGGTAACGTTAGTGGCGCGGCGGCCTTGCGGGCCGACAACGAAGGATGACAATAGCCTCACACAAGCCCCTTTAAATCAATTCGCCCTATACATCGCCATGGAAGTGGCGGGTGGGTGTGCCGAATGGTTTCCGAGTGTGCCCCCACTAGTCTAAAACGCGTAGGACCGGCACGAAAGCATTGATAGAGCCCTGGCTGCCTGGACTCGCCAATCTCATTGCTGGTAAGGAGCGGCACAACGATCAGGGCCAAACCATCGTTTTCGCCCTGACCCGGTCTCCCCGAAGGCGTAGATGCCCGTTTCACCCGAGCAAAGGAACTCAAAGAAATCCATACCACTGTATTTGCATGTCTGACAAATGCTCAATAAAACCAGATTGTTTCGGACGGTTCTTTCTGTGAAGCTCCCCCGAACAATGTCACGTATCTTGGCAAACGCCTTGACAGCGTGTTCCGCGTTGTTGTTGTGCCAAGGGATGCTGTCATGGTTCAAGAATGTGAAAAGCTTGTCGCGATTCTTCTCGAATCGTTGTTTGCATTTGTTTGCCTGTTCGCTTTGGGAATCGAGCTTAGCTAATTTGCGGTAGAAACGATTGACGTCGCCTCGATGTTTTCCCAGAAACCGTCGTTTTAATCCTCTGCGGTCAATTGTCTCTACAATTGGCTTCAGTAGTGCGGCAAAGTCTCCTACAATAACTTTCAATGCCTCGTCGTAAGGATGCTCAAGGACAGCGTCGTTAAGGTCTCGCATCAAGTGTATGAGACACTTTTGTTGCTCGCAGCCCAGCGAATCGTAGGCCGCGAAAAAGTCACTAATCAGGACACCTTTGAAGTCTTTCAACATTTCTTGCAGAAATGTGCCTTCACGGCTTTCAGTGTACAGATAGGCCACGTCGTATAAATTGGTAAAGACCCAAACGTAAGCTGTCTTGCCTCTGATACTCACTTGCGTCTCATCCGCGTGCAGCAACCTTCCAGTCACGAGATGGTGGAGAATGCTCTCGTAGGTTGACTTGTATTGCTGGGCTGCAGTCTCCTTCATTTGCATCAATGTTGCTATTTGCATGTCGAGATTGAAGCAGCGGCTCAGCATCTTTTTGACCGTTGGGAAGGGAATATACAGGTCAATTGTCTGATATAGTACGAAGGCGACCAAGTTACGACCCAAGTGACTCTGCGGCCAGAATTCATGAGGTTCGCCGAATCTCCTGCTGCAGTGGTGGCACCAGTAGTAATGGAATCGGCATCTGACAACCCAGCGCTTCACAGAGTACCTGCCGAAGAAGAGATCATAGAGCATCCGGGTGCGAGGATTGCGCTCTTCACATTGTCCGCCGCAGAATGGACAAGTTGACAGCCTCGGGTAAACGATCGTTTTGTTGACGTGGAAGTGGCTTCGCGGGCCGAGGCGGCTACGCTTGGGTTGAGATGGAATGCGCTTAACCGGTTTGCTCGACCTCACATAGATTCTGTCCCTTTCATAATCCCACCATGCTGCCAAGGCTACTCTTTCAAACTCCTTAAATGGGCTCACAAATGGCCCAAACTTCCTGTGCTTTTTCTTGAGAGATTCGACATTCACAGCGTCCGGAGGCTTCTCTCCGGAGCCATTCCACGGATCTGGAGCGTGTAGTCGAAGCAGTGTCTCTGTGACAATTTCTGTTGCTTGACAATCCTCCGCGTTGTAAGTGAGAAGCCTGGTTTTCATCGAAGAATCCCGGGATACTTCCCAGGCACACCGGCAAGCAATAGAGTTCAATCCCATTGGCGAGGATTCTGACCATACAAAACCCAACCAGGAGGCAATGTCTTTGAGACTGTTGGAGTAAGTCGGGAAATAGATTTGCCCAACGACTATTGAAAGGGTGTCTACTGGAGCCTGATTGCCGTTGCTCTCCAGGACGTTTTGCACCGTAGTGCCGTAACGCTTGCCCATCTGTTCGAAGAAATGCGTCTCGAAGCTGCCGTAATGGATCAGCAATGGCTTTTCCACGCTGCTGAGTATGTCGAGGAATTGGGCGTAAATCTTGGCTTCATCGCCTGGTCGATCCGCCCACAGGCTGTGTTGTACAACCGACTTGCCAAGCCCCATGCGGAGGCCGATCAGGTAGTAGAAATCACGGTCTGGCAACCCCTCGACATCCAGATAAACAGGCGTGCCTTCGATCTTCAGTTCCGGGTTGCCGACAATGTGGATTTTCTTCTCCCGAATCGCAAGCGCCTTCAGCGAATGATGATACTTCTCCCGTTTCTGCCGCAAAGACTTGGGCCGACGACGTGGTAGAAACGCGTAGGAAAATTGTTTAACCGTGAAGATGCCTTTGCTGTTGAGCTTCTTGCGCTCTAACCCTGTCATGCCTGAGATCAAGCTGAGGTCGTCCTGCTCCACTGCCTTCTGTCGGCAGCGGGCCTGGAACTCGCACCCAGCACAGTGCCGGTTCAGGACTAAGTCGGGCGGCGATTGACTGGAGAGCAACACGACGATTTTCTCGACGTACTTCCGCACTTCACCAGCCAAGGCCGCAACTTTCACTTTCAGTGTTGTGTGGTCGTCACCGTGGTTGATTGTGCCGAGACTGACCTCGCGGCCCATCACTTCCGAGAACACGAACGCCTCGAAGGCCAACAGCAATTTGTCATCGTTGCTGAGTTTATTTGTGAAGATGAAGCGAATCGGGATGAACTGCGCCGGCCTGCCCCGACCTTCGGGTGGCACGCGTTCAACAGCGTGGAGTTCGGACTCAAGAGCGCAGGAATTCAGTTGCGCCCGTGCGACCATTCCGATCACCAAATTCCATTTGCCAGCCTTGAAGTTCTCCAGCGCGGGTGAAACAGTAGATTTGTCCTTCGGTGTCTTTGAGAGGAGCAGTTCGATCTGTGTCGCCCGGTATGACGCGGTTTGTGATTTCACCCATTCTGCATAGTCGTTGCCTGAACCTGATTCTCCGGCTGCCCGAAGCCAGCATTTGGTGGGGCATTTCAAGAAGGCCTCGAATAAATCAGCAGAAATGTTCATGGAAAGAACCTACAGCTTTCGTTTAATCCTGCATCTGGTCCGCTGCCCCATGCCCGCATCCATTATCGAAAGGGTTGTCGGAAAATCCCACGACCAGTATCGAATGACAGTATAGAACGGCTGACCGAAAATCCCCTGAGAAATGCAACACATTTAGGGACGCATGTTGGCGTTGCAGAATCTGATCGGCTGTTGATTCAAATTTCGGCACCAATGGATCGGTGGCAATCTGTACGACACAAATTTCGATTTTCTATTCCGGCATTCTAGACCACTGCCCTGTTTTTGAGCCAAAACAGTCAAACGGTGCAAAAGCTGAAGTGCATGAGACCCCTGTAAACACAGGCGTAATCAATGGTGTCAATAGGGGCAAAAAAACATTTCCGACTTAGAAGGTCCGAGGATCATCATCTGTTGACAACTAAAAGACCTGGCCCCACCGGACAGTCCCCCGCTACGCTTGCAAATAATTGGCATCCCGACTCAAGATTCGGCTTGAAAAGTCGGCTTCCCATCGACTATCCCAGCGCGTGGCAGGTTTCCGGCGTGGGAAGGGCGTTTCACAGGCACAATCTGGCAGAGGTGATCCGAAGGGCTGTTCTCCCTTGTTGTCATGTATGCCAGTCGATTCCGCAACTGCGCATGTACGGAACGGAATCGCACTCGTGGCGCACGCTAGAAACGGGAGAGCCAAAGGCCGAGAGCGACCTTATGGCGGGAAATCCATGCGGCGCAGGAGGTCCTCAAACCGTGGGTCGGAGCGTCAGAGATCGCGACAAGCCCTGGGTTGTGGGGAATGACCATCAAGGTCCCGCACTCTTCCCCACTGGACCGAGGTAGCGGTCGAGCCAGGCCAGGGTTTCCTTGATGAATTCGTTTCGGGGAGGGATGTGGTCAGTTTCGTACAGGATCAGCCGCTTGTGCTCGGCCGGCGTTCCTAAAAGGTCAAACATAGGCTTTTGTGAGGTCTCGTAAGGGCCAAGGGTGTCGTATTTGCCGTTTAACATCAGGGTTGGTGTTTTCACTCGGGTAATATAGTTTATTGTGTTCACTTCGGGCCGTGCAAGTCCCTTGGGGTCCAAGCCTCCCGCCACTAAAACGCTGGCTTTGAGACGTTCCTCCACGGCGGGGATGATCGCTCCATATTCTGCACCCCAACTCATTCCTTCAAAGGCAAGCTTCTTGCTGTCGATATCCTGGCGGGTCTCCAGATAGTCGATGGATCTCCTGAAATCCTTCACTTCTTGAATGAAGAGTTCAGCACTTTGATGAGAATTCCGGTTACTTTCGACTTCGACAAGGGCAGTCAGGGTATCATTCCCGCGCTCGAACATTCCTTTATAAACAGGGAAGAGGACCGCCCGACCGCTTTTCACGATAAAAGAAAGAAAAACCGGAAATTCAAAATAGCTCTCAAGGTCTCGGCTCGATCTTTGGACTACGGGTGTGTCGCAAGGAAAATAGATGACCGTTTGATAGGGAGGTGCTGCATTATTGGGAAGAAAAAGATAGGCAATAACGCGCTCACCGCCATAAGCGGCATCGAAAGTGATCTTCTCTTCAATCCAACCCTGAGAGCTTTCCTTCCTTGCTTCCACGCGGGCCTTCAAATCCGTCTTGTCGTAAGAAAATTGCTCTTTGTAAACCTGAAAAACAGAATCCGGAACCGGCTTTTCTTTGTAGAAATCTCTGGTTTGAGCAAACTTCGCCATTTGAAACGCTGCTTCGGGTATTTTCTCAGGATCAGGATAGAGAGCGCAGCGGAACCCGTTTTTAACAGAACGATCCATGGCGGGAGCCTGACTCAAAACGTCGAACATATAGGTGTTGTCGTCCCAGGCGCCGCCCCTGATCAATCTTCCTTTGGGGGTTTCGTTCCAGCACCATTCCCTCACATTCCCCGCCATGTCAAAGGCTCCATAGGGCGTTATGCCCGGCAGACTGCCCACGGCGACGGGGCCTTTGCCCCTGAAATTGCTGAAAGGCGCGAACAGAGCGAACCCTCCAAGCTGCGGCCATTTGATCAGTGTCGTATCCTCGCCTCTCGCCAGCCCCCAGTGCGTCCCTGTCGGCAAGCTCTTGCCGGCAAAGTCCGCGTAAGCTGCCGCCTCGTACCAACTGATTCCTGAAACCGGATAATCACCCTGCCCCTCGGGATAATCTCCTGCCTGCCATGTGGCCGGTCCGGGCAGGCCCGATTGGTCCACGAACTCCTTGAGCGCTTCGTCCCACGTTAGCTCTCTTCCGTCTTTGAGGAATCTCTGCTTCCAGTATTTCCTATTTCTGTATCCGCCGGTGTTGATGAATTCCTTGTATTTTTTGTTCGTTACTTCATATTTGTCTATATAGAAATCGCTCAATTTCCCTACGTCCGTTTTCGCTCCTGGCACCCGCACCATGCCCGGCGGAATGCTTCCTTTCTTCTCCAGCACTCTCACGAGATCGTAAGGAATAAGTATTCCTTTTGTCCCAATGCCTATATCCCAAGTAGAGGATGCCGCCAGGACCGTCTCATAATCTTCCTTTTCTATTTTCCATCTGAAGATTCCGATGGGTACTCTGATCTTTTCGAGAGGCGACACACCCAGATACTTCCATTCACTCTCCGGCGCCTTATATTCTTTCATGTAGATTTTCGCGCCGGGCGGCTCGGTCTTGATGTTTATGTTCAAGGAACACTTTGAGAAGAGCTCGGCCAGCTTGGGATCGTGCGGAATGTATGCTTCGGCTTTTTCCGCAAGTCCGTACGCAGGAGTGAGGTCCCGCCAAAGGTCGCTTTCTCCAATCAGCCGCTCGATCTCGGGAAGAGCTTGTTCCCTGGCCCAGCGAATTTTGGCTTGGCGGCTAAGGACCCAGTGGCTAAGGAGGCCTATGGCAAGAAAAAAGATCAAAGCCGGAATAGCGACCCGCGGGGTTCGGGCCCGACGGAGGAGCCATCGGAGATTTAACGGCCCGGCTTCAGAGATGCGAAGACTTTCTTGATATCCCTGCAGGTCTTTCAGCATCTCCTCGGCGCAGGAATAGCGTGATTTCGGATTCTTCTCTAAAGCACGCTGGACAATCCGTTCCAATTCCGCGGGAACATCCGGCTTCAGACTCTTCAGCCGCTGGGGTGGCTCATGCACAATCGAGTAAAGAACAGAAGCCTCGCGCTCTCCTTTGAAGGGCAACTGGCCCGCCAGCATTTCGTGCAAAACCACTCCCAGCGACCAGAGGTCCGTGCGCTGGTCTACCTCATGGCCCTGCGCCTGCTCCGGCGACATGTAGGCCACGGTGCCCATCGTAGTCCCGGTCCGGGTCACACGAGGGGTCCCCCCCAGCCTCGCCAGTCCGAAGTCCACGATCTTGGCCAGGCCATCTTCGGTCATCAAGATGTTGGCGGGTTTAATATCCCGGTGAATGATGCCTCGCTGGTGGGCTTTTTCCAGACCTCGGGCCAACTGAATGGCTGTCTCCAACGCCTCGTTTATCTCAAGAGGTCCTCGCTTGATCCTGTCTTTTAGGCTCTCTCCCTTGTAGTAAGCCATGGCAATGTACATCTGCCCGGCTTCGGTCTCATCAATCTCATGGATCGTGCAAATGTTGGGATGATCTAACTCGGAGGCGGCTTGGGCTTCATGAACGAAGCGTACCCGTGCCTCCGGCTCGCGCGTTAATTCCGGAGACAAGAATTTGAGAGCGACCGTCCGTTTGAGCTTCAGATCCTCAGCGGTGTAGACGATTCCCATCCCACCTCTGGCGAGTTCTCCAAGAATCCTGTATTTGGCCCTCAGGATCGTTCCGGGACTCAAATCACCCGCACGAGCTTGGGAAGGCGTAAGGCGAGAAACAGTGGCTTCATCCACGGGGGGCTCCTCACCCTTCGAAGATGATTCAGCCCCGCACTTGCTGCAGAACTTGAAATCGGAAGGATTGGCGGAATGGCAGCGAGGACACGCGATGGCCATAGGTCCCCCGAATGGGTGATTCTTGATGACAGATAGTTGATTTAGACAGCAGAAGTCAAGAAGATTAGAAGCCCTATTCTCTTTTGCTGTAGCTCCCCGGAAACTGCTCGGGTGTTTTGTTCCTACCTGAGCATCTCCAGACACCGAGCAACTCCGGTGGCAGGTGATTCTAGCTCAGGCGGTTACCCCGTTCAACAGTTTAGTAAGAGCAGGCGTGGCCTACGGCTTCCGTCTGTCCTGAGGGGAGTCCTTTGGGACCTTTCATCCACCTTGAAGGGCCTTGCGGCAAGGCGCTGCTTCAGGGTCTGCCCCTCCAGCAACTCCATGGCGATGAAGGGCTGGCCTTCGTGCTCGCCGACCTCGTAGATCGTGCAGATGTTGGGATGATTGAGGGCAGAAGCAGCGCGCGCCTCGCGCTTGAGCCTCTCCAGGGCATCATGATCCTTTGCCAATTCCTCCGGCAGGAACTTGAGCGCCACGAAGCGGCCGAGCTTGGTGTCCTTGGCCTTGTAGACTACGCCCATGCCGCCGCCGCCCAGCTTCTCCAGGATGCGATAGTGGGAAACGGTCTTGCCAATCATGCGAGGAACCAGCCGCTGCACACCATCTTAGGCGGCGTTTGCAGCTAAGTCAACGCCGCAGGTCTACCGGGAGGAGTCCCAGGGGGAGGGGGTCTGCGGAAGTGCCATGTGCAGCAAAACCTCTCCGTGCTGGGTCGACCGTGAAGTGGTCCCGGCTGCAAAACACAACTTCCCTAAAGGTCGCAGCGAAACTTATGGGTGCTGGGCGCACACAAAATGGGTTGGGAATGAAAAGTCGCCTTCACGGAAGCTGAGCACTACCAAGTGTTTTTGGAAGGGTTCGAGTTTGGAGCTTCGCCTTGGCTTGATCGTTTCGATTGGTCCGGCGGGCAGGGTGTGAGCCTGCATTTCCGATCACAGGGACCGGCATCCTACTTTTAGACGACCGCCGTGTTTCAAAACTTCATCGGCAACTGCGGCGTGGCAGGCTTGGCATCCCACTTCGACGGCTGCTCGCTGAAGAGTCCGTCTGGATCATCGCAGTCGGCCGCGCGCCCAGGATGTGAGTGGGATTGTCGGTTATTGGCCGAGGAAATCCAGGCTGCCAGCGGGATTGGTTTTCGTTTTTTCTTTGCATCGGGCACACTGCCATGGTATCTTTGGAGTGCGCCCAAGAGTTCTACGAGGCCCCGGCTGGCAACCGGGGCTTTTCATTTTTCTGGCAGTCGTTCCCACAGGAGCCACTAAACGTACGAGCTGAGGAGCGACCCA
>Ga0116104_1000976_pt1 | contig 15488 bp, 10 predicted proteins | sample June2015DPH_4_15_FD_89715 | JGI IMG/M metagenome (GOLD analysis project Ga0116104, IMG submission 89715) | Peatland microbial communities from SPRUCE experiment site at the Marcell Experimental Forest, Minnesota, USA - June2015DPH_4_150 | ecosystem: Environmental > Terrestrial > Soil > Wetlands...
CGAAGACGCTGCTGCTGATCGACGAGTTGCCGTTGTTGATCGGCAGCATCGTCCGCCAGGATCCCTCCGGGAGCGGAGCCGAGCGCTTTCTGCTATGGCTCAAACGGCTGAGGGAACAGTACCAGCCACGCTGGTTCCTTGCAGGCTCCATCGGGCTGGATTCGGTCGCTCGCAAGCTGAAACTGTCGGGAACGATTCACGACCTCCAGCCGGTTGAACTGGCCGAGTTCAGCCCGGAGAAAGCGCGCGAGTACCTGGTGGGTCGAGGCCAGTTCTATCAGTGGCAACTCACGCCGGAAACTATCGGGGCAGTTCTGGACGCCGTCGAATGGCCGATCCCATTTCACCTGAATCTCGTGTTCGAGGAGCTTCGGGCAGTGGTCAGCGAGGGCCACGGAGACCCCTCGCCCGCGCTGGTGGACATGGCGCTCGCGAGACTGATGGCGCACGGCCGGACTCATTTCGATCACTGGGATGAGCGGCTGAACAAGATACTGGACGCGCGCTTCCCGCACTATTGCGAAATCATCCTCGGCCTGGCCTGCCGCGAAACAGGTGGCGTCAAGGTCGAAACGCTCGAACTGAGGCTGAGTCAGGAAGTGAGCGACGACGGGGAACGGACGGAAATACTCCGCCAGTTGCTCGACTTGCTGATCAGCGATGGATATTTGGTGCGCCGGCGGGACGCGGTGCGCTTTCGCTCCGCCTTGTTGCGCCGGTACTGGCGGGAGGTGCAGGGATGAGCGAAAGCAGACGATTCCCCTTCGGCGGCGTACCGGTCTACAACCCCCTGTCGCTGAGCAAGGTCGAGGCGCTCGCGCAGTTCCATGCGCGTCAGGCCGCCTGCGAGAGCCTGATGAAGCTGCTCCGCGAGGAGCGCCCATCCCACGTCTTGATCATCGGCACGCGGGGCATGGGTAAGACGACTCTGCTCCAGCGCGTGCACTACGGTGTTGAGGATGACCCTGAGTTGAACAGCCGGTACTTGGTGCTGGCGTTCCCCGAAGAGCAATACAACGTCAACCGGCTGCATCGCTTTCTGCTCAACGCGGTGGACGCCCTGACGGATGCCGTCGAGAGACTCGGGAACGGCTGGATGCTGGAGCGAATCGAGAAATCCGCCGACTTACTGGGTAAACTCAGTCCGGAGGAAATCCAAGAACGGGTGCCGAAGTTCCTGGCCGAGGTCGGCCAGGAGATGGGAAAGAGTCTTCTGCTGCTGGTGGACAACGCAGACCGGCTTTTCGACATGATCGAAGAACGGGAGCAGTGGCGGCTGCGAGAGTTGCTCTCCAGCCGGCGCGATCTGACCCTCTTCGGAGCGACGACGCAGGCGAGCGAGGGGGTCTACGGGCCGGATCGCGCTTTCTTCGAGTTCTTCCAGATTCATGTGCTCACGCCGCTGACCCTGGCGGAGGTGCGGGACCTGCTGCTTCGGTTGAGCGAGTCGGTGGAGGAGAACCCGGGCGAGAAGGGGAGCGCGAAGCAGAGGGTGGAAGAGTGGCTCGCCGCCGATGCAGCTCGTTTGCGTACCCTCGTGCAGTTGACCGGGGGCAACCCGCGCACCACGGTGATGCTCTTCCATCTCGTGCTGGACGGCCTGGAGGGGCGCGCCCGCGAGTACTTGGAACAATTGCTCGACCAGTGTACGCCGACCTACAAAGGTCGCGTGGACGAGTTGCCGTCCCAGGCGCAGCAGGTGTTCGACGCCGTCGCGCAGAGGTGGGACCCTGTGATGGCTATGGAGGTGGCGGATGACACGGGTCTCGAAACCAGCATCGTATCGACGCAGTTGACCCGTCTTGTGCGGCAAGGGCTTCTGGAGAAAGCAGATCCTGGGGACAGCAAGAAGGCGCTGTACCAAGTGGCTGAGCGGTTCTTTAACATTTGGTATCTGATGCGAGCAAGCCGGCGGGTCCGGACAAAGCTGAGGTGGTTTGTCGAGTTCCTGCGGGTCTTCTTCGATTCCGAAGAGTTGGAGCACATGGCGTGGGAGCGGCTGGAGCACTTTCGAGGCGCCGGACGGACCCGGCCAGCGGAAATCGAAACTGCCTTCGCTTACGTTCTTGCCTCGGGCGCAGACCGCGACAGGATCGAAGACTATCTTCGGCGAGAGTGCGCCGATATGGAGCCGAAATGGCGACCCTATGTCGAGTCGATGCGGTGCCCGGAGAGCAGTAGCCCCGACGAGAAAGAAGCGCTTCGAAAAGCAGTGGAAATGGAGCCAGACAACGCTGAGAATTGGAGACGTTTAGGCCGCGTTCTCGCCCAAGGACCTGAGTTTGCTGAAGCGGAAGCCGCTCTTCTGAGAGCGATCGATCTCGACCCGGAGTCGGCTTGGTCTTGGAACAGGCTCGGCGATGTCCTGACTGAGATTCCCGAGCGAGCGACGGACGCGGAGGCGGCCTACCGCAAAGCGATCGAGCTCGAACCGAAGTCTGCTGGGTTCTGGGCCGACCTTGGAAGTCTTCTTGAGGGAACGCCCGAGCGAGCGGACGAAGCGGAGGCGGCCTACCGGAAGGCGATCGAGCTCGACCCGGAGTCGGCTTGGTCTTGGAACAGGCTTGGCGATGTCCTGACTGAGATTCCCGAGCGAAGGAAGGACGCGGAGGCGGCCTACCGGAAGGCGATCGAGCTCGAACCGAAGTCTGCTGGGTTTTGGGCCGACCTTGGCGGTCTTCTTCGGAGAACGCCGGAGCGAGCGGACGAAGCGGAGGCGGCTCTTCGGAAGGCGATCGATCTCGACCCGGAGTCGGCTTGGCCCTGGGCCAACCTTGGCAGTCTTCTTCGGCGCACGCCGGAGCGAGCGGACGAAGCGGAGGCCGCTCTTCGGAAGGCGGTCGAACTCGACCCGGAGTCGGCCTGGCCCTGGGCCAACCTTGGCAGTCTTCTTCGGAGTACGCCGGCGCGAGCGGACGAAGCCGAGGCGGCTCTTCGGAAGGCGATCGAGCTCGGCCCGGAGTTTGCTTGGCCCTGGGCCGTTCTTGGCGATTTTCTTGGGAGCACGCCCGAGCACGCGGACGAAGCCGAGGCGGCTCTTCGGAAGGCCATCGAACTCGACCCGGAGTTTGCTTGGCCCTGGGCCAACCTTGGCACTCTTCTTGGGAGCACGCCCGAGCGCGCGGACGAAGCCGAAACGGTCCTTGTGAAGGCGATCGAACTCGACCCGGAGTCGGCTTCGCCTTGGAACAGGCTTGGCGACGTCCTGACTGAGATTCCTGAGCGAACCAGGGACGCGGAAGCGGCGTACCGCAAGGCGATCGATCTCGACCCGGAGTCCGCTGGGTTCTGGGCCGACCTTGGCGATCTTCTGGGGAGGGCGCCCGAGCGAGCGGACGAAGCCGAGGCCGCGTTCGCCAAGGCTCTGGAGATAGACCCGCGTAGCGGAGACCTCTGGGGCTCGCTAGGATTCCTGCTGGCATGTCGGGCGGGGAAGCCTCGGGAGGCGGAAGTTGCTCTGCGTAAGTCGGTGGAGCTGGAACCAGGCAGCTCTCGAAACCTGCGGAACCTGGGCGTGTTGCTCTACTGCGAGATGCTTCAGGAGAACGAGGCAGTGCAGTACATCCGTCGAGCCCATCAGCTCGATCCAACGGACCCTGTATCGCCAGACGTGTCGGCAGCAATTCTCGCGGCTTGCGTCCGAGGATCCGAGACCGGGGACGAGCAGCCCCCGATCTTCATGGAGGCATCTCGTAGAGCTACTTTCTGGGATGGACTTCTCCTACTGTGCCAGAACTATCCGCCTTTTGGAAAGATCCTCCTTGCGATCTGCGACCTGGTTCAGGAACGAGACACCTCGGATGGATTCGTGCCCCTATATCGGGCCGTCGCGCTGGCTCAACTCCGCGACTTTCCTCGTGCGTCCGTGGCTCTGGACGACGCGCTCGTGGGCGATCCTATTGACCTGTTTTCGGCCGGACGCAAGGCACTCGAAGTCTTCTTCGCCGCCGCCGTGCGATGCGGGCGGGTTCGGGATTGCATCGAGTTGCTCGACAAGAAGGGGTGGAAGGATGCCTGGCGCCCTATCTACGAGGCGTTGAAGGCGGTCGAGGCAGGCTCGGGTGAGTACTTGAAGCGGGTCGCGGTCGAAATCCGGGAGCCGGCCGCACGGATCCTGCGCCGAATTGCACCGCAGTTGCCGGGGTTGCCCGCACGAACGAGCTGAATGGGGGCGTCGAGGAATCCTACTCGTACCGCAACGCCTCGATGGGGTCCAGGCGGGCGGCTTTGATCGCCGGGAGCAGGCCGGCGACCAGGCCCACGGTCTCCAGCAGCACCGTCGATGTCAGCACCGCGAACATCGAGATCTGCAGGTGGATGTCTCCGGCGCCGCTGGTGTCCTTGAAGATCGGCCCGAGCAGGGGAAGGGTCTCGAGCATGGAAGTCGCGGCCCAGCCCGCGGCCACGCCAAACGCGCCGCCGGCCGTCACGATGGCCATGGCTTCCAGCAGGAACTGCGCCAGAATCGAGCGGCGCGTCGCGCCAAGCGACTTGAGCACGCCGATCTCCCGCGTCCGCTGCGTGACCGAGACCAGCATGATGTTGGCCAGGCCCACGCCGCCGATGGCCAGCGTGAGGGTCCCGATGAAGGCCAGCAGCAGCCGCAGCGCGATGCCCATGGTATCGACCAGCCGCATGTACTCGTTGAAGATGAAGGTGCGCACGGCGCGCTCGTCGTTCGGGGAGAAATTGTGGATCCGGGCGAGCACCTCCCGCACCTGTCGCACCGCCTTCTCGCGGAAGATGGGATTCGCCGGCATCCACACGAAGTCGTCGGGGTACTTCAAGTCGCGAAACAGGGACGCGGTCTCGTAAGGGATGAACGCGCACTCGTTGTCCGGCGAGTTGTAGTTGGCGACTTGCGTCTTGGTTTTCAGAACTCCGACCACGCTGAAGCGCAGTCCGTTGATGGTGATCTCCTCGCCTTCCGGCCGCATCTCGCCGAACAGTTTCTCCGCCGCTTTGGCCCCCAGGACCGCCACCCGCTGCTTCTGCACTTCATCGTCGGGCGTGAGCCACCGGCCCGACCCCATGGTCTGGTTGCGAATACGCCCGTAAGCGACTTTGACGGCGCGCACCATCATGGTGTTGGTGCGGTACCCGCGCACCACGGTCATCCCGCCCGTCATCAGCTCGGGCGAAATGGCCGCCACCAGGGGAACCGTCTCGCGGATCGCCTCCACGTCCGAGAGCTCCAGCCGGACCCTCCGGCCGGCGCGCTCGCCGCCCGCCTGGGAGGAAGTCCGCCCGCCGAACATGAGGATGAGGTCCTGCCCGATGGAGCGGAACGCCGTCTGCAGCGCGATGTGGAAACCGTCTCCGTAAGAGTACAGAATGACGAAGCAGGCCACTCCCCAGGCCAGGCTGATCATGGTGAGGATGCTGCGCTGCCGGTTGAACTTCAGGGCCTGCGCCGCCTCGCCGAAGATGGAGCCGATGCGCATGGATCTCCGCTCAGCGCTCGTAGCTCAGCGCCTCGACGGGGGTGAGCGAGGCCGCGCGCCAGGCGGGCCAAAGCGCGGAGGCCACCGCGATCACGCCCAGCGCGGCGAACGCCACCGCGGTGGTTGTGCCGTTCACCGGAAGCCCGCCGAACATCTCCCGCTTGGGGAGGGTGTTGACCGCGGCGGCGATCCCATAAGCGCCTAACCAGCCGCACAAACCGCTCACCCCGGCCAGCAGCACGCCTTCCAGAAGGTAATCCACCAGGATCCGGCCGCGGGTGGCGCCGACCGCTTTGCGCAGCCCGATTTCCCGCGTCCGCTCGGTCACCGAGACCAGCATGATGTTCATCACGCCGACGCCGCCCAGGGTGAGCGTCACCACCGCGATCGCCCCGAGGAAGAGGGTCATGGAAGTGAAAATGCGGTCCACCAGCCGCGCGTTCTCCACCGTGTCCCAGATGAACACGGCGCTCTTGTCGTCGGGATCGAAGCGATGGTTGCGCGCCAGCACGCGCAGCACCTGATCTCGCGCGGCCTGCCAGTCGTCGAGCGAGGCCGGAACATAGATCAGGTCGTTCACGATGCCGGGCTGAAAATTCGGGTCGTTGGGCGGCATATCGCGCACCATGGTGGAGTACGGAACGTAGATCTTGTCGCTATCCAGGCCGTTGTAGCTGCTGTTCTGGGTCTTGGGCGGCATCAGCCCCACGATCCGGAACGGCAGCCCATTGAGCGCCACGCTTGCGCCCGGCTCGACCGGCCGCTCGCCGAACAACTGCTTCCGGACGTTGTCCCCCAGCACCGCCACGCGCGCCGCGCCGGTGTCGTCCTCCTCCGCCAGGAACCGGCCGCGATCCACCGGGATGTTGCGGATCTTCGAGTACTGGGCCTCGACGCCCATCGCGCCAAACACGCCGCTGTTGAACTGGCTCACGGCGCGGACCCCGTTCTGCAACTCGCTCACCACCACGCTGACCCGGAAGCACTCCGTGCGGATGTCGCGCACGTCGTCGTAGTTCAGCCGGATGCGCCTCCCCGCGCGCTGGCCGCCGGCCTGCTTTTCCGTCCGGCCCCCAAAGATGATGACGATGTTCTCGCCGATCTGCCGGAACCGGTCGCGCTGGCCTTCCTTGAAGCCGTCGCCCATGGCCACGATCAGCACGATCGAGGCGACGCCCCAGGCAATCCCCGCCATGGTCAGAAAGCTGCGGAGCTTGTTGCGCAGGAGGCTGGAAAGGACATGGCCCAGCAGTTCTGTCAGGAATGCCACGCGGCGCCCCCCGCCAACCTATTGCAGGATTACCTGCTGGCCCTCGGAGAGGCCCTTCACGATCTGCATCTTCGATCCGTTGCTGATCCCCGTCGCGACCGCCACCCGCCTTTTGCCGCTCTGGAGGGTGGCGTCCGGAACCTCGACCTCGGTCGAGCGGTCTTTCTTGTAGATGATCGCCCCCTCGGGCACGGCCAGGACTCCCTTGCGCTCCTCCAGCATGATCTCGGCGTTGGCCGTCATGGTAGCCATGAGTTTCCGGGATTCGTTGGAAATGGAGACACGCACCTCAAACGTCGTGACGTTGTCTTTCTCCACTCCCATGGGAGACATCTTCGTTACTTTGCCGGTGAAGGTCTGATCTTTGTACGATTCCACCTTGATGCGGGCCGGCTGGCCCAGGTAGACCTTTCCGATGTCGCTCTCGTCCACCTTCCCCTTGACGTAAACCTCCCGCAGGTCCCCCAGCGTCATGATCAAAGTGGCGCCGGATCCCATCGTCAGAATGGAGCTGACGGCGTCGCCCACCTCGCGGTCGCGGGAGAGCACCACGCCATCGATCGGCGAGACGATAGTCGCGTTGCGCAGGTCTTCTTCGGCCTGCGCCAGCACGGCCCGCGACTGTTCCACCTGGGCCTCGGCCCTGGCAATGGCGGCCCTGGCCACCCCCAGGTTCACCACCGCCTGCTGCTGGCGGTTGATTGCCATCTCGTAGTTCTTTTCGGCGTCGTCCCGAGCGTTCTGCGCGATGAGTCCGTCGCGGAACATCTCCCGCGCGCGCTCCATGTCGCGCTTCAGGAATGGGATGTCCGGGCCGACCGCCTCCACCTTGTACCGCTCGTACTCGGCCTGCGCGCTCTTGAGCGCCGCCTCCGCCATGCCCAGGGCCGCGCGCGCCTGCCGCAGTTTGGGCAGCAGATCGTTCTGGTCCAGTTCGCAGATCACCTGTCCCTGGCGGACCAGGTCCCCGACGTTCACCGGCAACTTCAGGATGATCCCGCTGGCCTTGGACTTGATTTCCACTTTCGTCGTGGGCTCGATCTTGCCGGTGGCCACGACCGAGCGCGCCAGGTCCATCCGTTCCACGCGCGCGAGCCTTTCAGGATCGATCGTGGACGGTGTGCGGGTGAGAGCCTTCAGCGAGAAGAATGCCGCACAGCCCAGCGCCACGACCACCGCCAGCACAATCCAAACGACGGAGCGCTTCTTTCGCGTGGCCATAGTTTCGATGCCCTATCTACGAGTTTACGTAATGGACCGCCAAGTCGTTCCCAGGGATCGCATCTGTTAGCCTGTAATTGATGTCCCAAGTCCTGCTGCTGGTACTGCTGAGCTTCGTCGCCTGGGCGCAGAAACCGCCCGGCACTCGCACCGACAACGTCAAAGACGTCCTCCACGGCGTTGAGATCATTGACCCTTACCGCTGGCTGGAGGACCAGGACAGCCCGGAGACACGCGCCTGGATCGATGCCCAGAACGCCTACTCGCGGCCAATGCTGGACCGCATTCCGGGGCGCGATCAGGTGCGCAAGCGCCTGGCGGAACTGATGAACATCGACCGCATCGGGATGCCGCGGGCCCGCGGCGGCCGCTACTTTTTCACACGGCGGCGCGTGGGCCAGGATCAGCCCGTCCTCTACATGCGCGAGGGGCTTGAGGGCCAGGACCAGGTGCTCGTCGATCCCGCTCCGCTCAGCCCGGACCGCACCACCTCGGTCAACTTCCTGGACATTTCCGAGGATGGCAAGCTGGTGGCCTACGGCATCCGCCGCGGCGGCGAAGACGAAGTCACCGTCAAGCTGCTCGACGTGGACAGCCGCAAGGAACTCCCCGATGAATTGCCACGCGGCCGCTATGGTATTTCGATTCAGCCGGACCGCGGAGGCTTCTACTACAGCCGGTTCGAGAAGGCGGGGCCGCGCGTCTACTACCACGCGATAGGCAAGCCCGCCGCACAGGACCGCGAGGTCTTCGGCCAGGGCTACGGGCCGGAGAAGATGATCGGCGCTGACGTCTCCGAGGGTGGGCGCTACCTGCTGATCCATGTCTTCGAGGGCAGCGCCGGCGAACGGACCGAGATCTGGGCGCAGGACCTCGTCCGCGGCACGCCGCTGGCCCCCATCGTCAAGGACCTTCGCGGCAGGTTCTTCGGCAGCATCGGCGGCGACACCTTGTACCTCCATACGGACTGGCAGGCGCCCAACGGCCGCGTGATCGCCGTGGACCTGCGCAACCCCGCGCGCGAGCGCTGGCGGGAAGTGATCCCGGCGGGCCAGGCGCCCATCGAGAACTTCGCCGCCGTGGGCGGGATGTTGTTCGTCGAACACCTCCGCAACGTCTCCTCCACGCTCAGCGTTTTCACGCCCGAGGGCAAGCGCGTGCGCGACGTCGATTTGCCCGGCATCGGCTCCGCGAGCGAGGTGAGCGGCAACTGGGGCGGCCACGAGGCGTTTTTCCAATTCGATTCGTTCCACATCCCCGATACGATCTACCGCTACGACAGCGCCAGCGGGAAGCAGGAAGTGTGGTGGCGCGCCAGTGTTCCGATCGACCGCGGCAAGCTGGAGCTGAAGCAGGTCTGGTACGCCTCCAAGGACGGCACCAAGATCCCCATGTTCCTGCTCTACCGCAAGGGGCTGCGCCTGGACGGCTCGAACCCGGTGTTCCTCACCGCCTACGGCGGATTCGATGTCAGCCTCAGTCCCGCCTTCGCGCCCAAAGCGGTTCTGTGGGCCGAAAATGGCGGCGTCTTCGCCCAGCCAAACCTGCGCGGCGGCGGGGAGTTCGGCGAAAAGTGGCACGAGGCCGGCATGCACGGGAAGAAACAGAACGTCTTCGACGACTTCTTCGCCGCCGCCGAGTGGCTCATCCGGAACCGCTTCACCAGCCCCTCGCGCCTGGCGATTTCCGGGGGCAGCAACGGCGGGCTGCTCGTAGGCGCCGCGATCACCCAGCGGCCGGAGATGTTCCGCGCGGCGATCTGCGCCTACCCGCTGCTCGACATGCTGCGCTTCCACAAGTTCCTGGTGGCGCGCTGGTGGGTCCCCGAGTACGGCTCCGACGACGACCCAAAGCAGTTCCAGTACATCTACGCCTACTCGCCCTACCACCACGTCCGCCGCGGCGTGAAGTACCCGGCGGTGTTGTTCGTCAGCGGCGACGGCGATACCCGCGTCGCCCCCCTGCACGCCCGCAAGATGACCGCGCTCCTCCAGGCGTCCACCGGCTCAGACCGCCCCATCCTGCTCCGCTACGACACCAAGGCCGGCCACAGCCGCGGCTTGCCCATCGGCAAGCAGATCGACGACCTCGCCGACGAGCTGGCGTTCCTGTACTGGCAATTGGGGGTGAGCCAATGAAACGACTCCTCTGCCTTGCCGCACTCTGTGGCCTGCCGCTCGCCGCCACCGATCCCCCGCTGCCGCTTCCTCCGCTCCGGCAGCAGGCCGAGATCCAGCAGCAGTGGCTGCGCCTGCGCCTGGAGCGCGTGCTGCCGGCGCTCATGCGCAAACACGGCGTCCGGATGTGGCTGGTCGTCTGCCGCGAGTACAACGAAGATCCCGCCTTCTTCTCGCTGGTCTCTCCGACCGTCATGGCCGCGCGGCGCCGCACCATCCTGGTCTTCTTCGATCGCGGCGAAGACAAGGGCGTCGAGCGCCTGGCTCTCGGCGGCGGCTCCAATGGCGGCCTCTACACCGTCTACCGCGATCCCGATCAGCCCAACCGCGAAATCTACGGCGACGCCCAATGGCTGCTGTTGCGAAAGCTGGTGGACGAGCGCAAGCCCGCCACCATCGCCATCGACGTCTCGCACACCCACGCGTTCGCCGACGGCCTCTCCGCGGGCGAGCGCGAGGCGCTCGAAGACGCGCTCGGCCCGGACCATCTCAAGCGTGTGGTGCGCGCCGAGAATCTCGCGCTCGAATACATCGAGGTGCGCCTTCCGGAGATGCTGCCCCATTACCGGCAGATGATGGAGACCGCGCGCTGGCTGATCGCCCGCGCCTTCTCGAACGAAGTCGTCACGCCGGGCAAGACGACCAGCCAGGACGTGGTCTGGTGGCTGCGCCAGCAGACCGCCAATCTCGGCCTGGGCACGTGGTTCCAACCCTCGGTGCGCGTGCAGAAGGCCGAGAAGGCCGGCGTCGGCCCGGCCGCCGAGGAAGGCGCGGTGGTGATCGAGCGCGGCGACGTGTTGCACGTCGATTTTGGCATCACCGCGCTGCGGCTCAATACCGATACGCAGCACATGGGCTACGTGCTGCGCGAGGCGAAACCGGCCCGCCCGCCGGCATCCTCCACGCGCTCAAGAACGCCAACCGCCTCCAGGACATCGTCCTCGAGCGCCTGCGCCCCGGCCGCTCCGGAAACGAAGTGCTCGCCGACGCGCTGGCGGTCATGAAGGCTAACGGCGTCCAGGGCTCCGTCTATTGCCATACCATTGGCGATCACGGCCACGGCGCCGGACCGCTGATCGGCTTGTGGGACCGCCAGCAAGTCGTGCCCGGCCGCGGCGACACCCTGGTGCTGCCGAATACCTGGTTTTCGATCGAGCTGTCCGCCACCACGCCGGTGCCGGAATGGGGCGGCCGCGACCTCTGGATCGGCCAGGAGGAGGACGTTGTCGTCGACGAGGCCGGCCGCGTCTCCTGGGTGCTCCCCCGCCAGACCGAGTTTCACTTGGTGCGATAGGCACGGCCCGCGCTCGATTGCCGTGTAGAATATGCACAGAAGGGGGCGATCATGCGACCCTACGTGGATTGGCAGCGGCTGCCGCGATTGGCCGGAGCACTGGGGCTGATTGCCGCGGTGACGTTGGTTTACGTCCGCGTCCTTCACGTGAACGCCACCACGGTGGCGCTCAGTTTCCTGCTCGCGATCCTGGCGATCGCCACCTGGTGGAGTCTGCCCGAAGCCGTGCTCGCGTCCGTCGCCGCGGTGCTCTGCTTCAACTATTTCTTTCTGCCTCCGGTCGGCGCCCTCACCATCGCCGACCCTCAAAACTGGGTCGCCCTGGCGGCCTTTTTGGTGACCGCGGTCACCGCGAGCCAGTTGTCCGCCAAAGCCAAGCGCCGGGCCGCGGAGGCCCTGCACCGGCGCGCGGAGATGGAACGCCTCTACAACCTCAGCCGCGCGTTGCTGCTGGCGGACGCCCACCAAACCGGCGTTGCCCGGCAGGTTGCCAGGCACATCGCCGCTGTCTTCGACGTTCAAGCCGCCGCGATCTTCGACCGGCGTACCGGAGAGATCGAGCGCTCCGGGCCGGAGGATCTTCCGACCAGCGAGGGCCGGTTGCGGGATGCCGCTCTTCAGAACACCGAACTCGACGAGGGCGGGGTCCGGATCCTTCCGATCCGGTTGGGAGGAAGCCCGATCGGCAGCATTGCGATCCTGAGCCAGGACATCTCCGACGCCGCCCTGCATGCCATAGCCAACCTGGCCGCGATCTCCTTCGAACGCGCCACTACGCTGGAACTGGCCGGCCGGGCCGAGGCGGCCCGTCAGAGCCAGGAGTTGAAATCCACTCTCCTCGACGCCGTGGCGCACGAGTTCAAGACACCGCTGACGTCGATCAAGGCGGCGGTGTCGTCCCTTCTGTCGGAACCGCAGGCGGATCCGACGACTGCGGAACTGTTAACCGTGATCAGCGAGGAGACCGACAGGTTGAGTTCCATGGTCACCGGCGCCATCGACATGGCGCGCATCGAGGCCGGCGAGTTGAGAATCCATCAGCAGCCGCACCGCCCCGCCGACTTGCTGGCTTCCGCCCTCTCGAAGGTCGAACCGAACCTGGACGGGAGGAGGATCGAGCTGTCGGTTTCGAGCGCCCTGCCGATGTGCAGTGCCGATCCCGCCATGTTTCAAACCGTGGTCCTGCAACTGCTGGACAATGCCCTGAAATACTCGCCCCCAGGCTCGCCGGTGACGGTGCGGGCCGAGGCGGGGGAAGATGGCGTTGTATTCGCCGTCACCGACCGGGGGCCGGGCATTCGCGAAGAGGAACGTGAGCGCGTTTTTGAGAAGTTCTACCGGTGTGACAAGGACCGGCACCGCATTCCTGGCACGGGGATGGGGCTGGCGATCGCCCGGGAAATCGTGCTGGCCCACGGCGGTAGGATCTGGGCCGAAAGCATCCCGGAGGGGTCGCGCTTCTGCTTCTCTCTTCCGCTGGCCCCCAAGAGAGTGCCCTCGTGAGCGCCACTCGAGTTCTGGTCGTGGATGACGAGCCGCAGATCCGCCGCGTGATGCGGGCCACGCTCACCGGCCACGGCTACTTCGTGGCGGACGCCCGAAGTGGTGAGGAGGCGCTCGAGAAACTCGCGGCCGATCGATTCGACCTGGTCCTCCTGGATATGAATATGCCCGGCATGGGCGGGATGGCGGCTTGCCGGGAAATCCGCGCTCGGTGGGACATCGCCATCATTGTGCTCACCGTGCGGAACGCGGAGCGGGACAAAGTCCAGGCGCTCGACGCGGGCGCCGACGACTACGTCACCAAGCCGTTCAGCATGCCCGAGCTGCTAGCGCGAATCCGGGCGGCACTGCGCCGGCTGCCTCCGCGACCCGAAGACGGCGTCGAGGCCATCCGGCTGGGTGACGTCGAGATCAATTTGAAGACGCGCCGCGTCTCGGCTGGATCCAGAACCAGCCGGCTCACTCCCAAAGAGTTCGACCTGTTCCAGTACTTCCTCGCCCATCCCAATGAGTCGATCGCGCACGGCCCTTTGTTGCAGGCCGTATGGGGGCCGGACTATGGAGACGAGGTCGAGTACCTCAGGGTCTTCGTCAATCAACTGCGCAAGAAGATCGAGCCGGATCCCTCCAACCCGCGCTACCTGCTGACCGAACCCTGGGTCGGCTACCGGTTCCAATTGCCGGACACCGAAGCCAAAACGTAAGGCTGCCCCATAAGCGTTAAGTTAAGCTGTGGCGCACGCACTCTTGCGTGCAGCGTCGAGACTCTTCTCGACGCACGGTGCCGACCTCGACACGAGTGTCGAGGCAGCACGCAAGAGTGCGCGCGCCACGAAGGACGTCGAACACGGGTCTAAGTTAACGCTGTCCCCGGTTGCCCCTCGAGTCCATTTTCATTCATTGCGCCACGACTCCGACCGTCACAGCATTTTGCGAGGCTCCCTAATGAAATCTTGAGGGTTCCTTTATGCCTTTTTTATGGGTGGCCGGTTAGTTTGGGATAGGTGCTCGTTATGAACAGTGTTTGCGCCATCGGCTCCGGACTCGAGGTCGTCGTGGTTTACTCCAGCGTGAAACAGACGCTGGCGGCGCTGCAGGCCGCCGGCAGCCTCGCTCACGGCCTGGGCGCACGCATCCGCATGGTGGTTCCGGAAACTGTGCCTTTCCCGGCTCCTCTCGATCAACCACTGGTCGAACGCAGTTTCGCGGAGCGCAGGTTCCGAGCAATCGCGGAGCAGTCCGGCCTTGAAACCACCGTGAACATTTGTCTCTGCCGCGAATGGGAGGCAGGCGTGCTCCAGGCCCTCAAGCCGTGCTCCATCGTGGTGCTGGGCCCGACGAAGCGCTGGTGGCTCTCCCGCAGGGAGCGCAGCCTGGCGCGGATGCTTCGAAATCGGGGGCACCAGGTGATTCTCTCGGAATCCGAGTAGGGAGGGACGAGATGCTTGACGCTATCTACGTGCTGGCCGGAATCGCCGGTTTCGTGGCGCTGTGGGCGATCACAAAGGGCTGCGACCGGCTGTAGGGCAGGATGCTCATGGACTACCTGATTGCTGGGATCACCACGCTGTTTCTCCTGGTGTACTTGACCTGGGCGTTGCTCCGCCCGGAGAAGTTCTGAGGGCTCTATGACAGGCACGGGAATTCTGGAAATCGCCGTATTCTTCGCCATCGTGATTCTGGTCACCAAGCCGCTGGGGCTGTTCATGGCGAGGCTGTTCCAGGGTGAGCGCACGTTTCTGCATCCCGTGATGCGTCCCGTCGAGCGCCTGGTTTACAAGCTCTGCGGAATCCGGGAAGACGTCGAACAACGCTGGACTCACTATGCCGGCGGCGTCCTCGCGTTCAGCATCTTCGCCTTCCTGTTCGTCTACCTCCTTCAGCGGCTCCAGGGCTACCTGCCGCTCAACCCACAGGGCTTCGGGGGAAAGCTGATATCGCCGGACTTGGCGTACAACACCGCGATCAGCTTCATGACCAACACGAACTGGCAGGCTTATGCGCCGGAGACGACCGTGAGCTACCTGGTCCAAATGGCCGCTCTGGCGGTGCAGAATTTCGCTTCCGCGGCAGTCGGCATCGCCGTCGCGGTGGCCATGATCCGCGGCTTCGCCCGGCAGCAGGCTGACAGCGTGGGGAATTTCTGGGTCGACCTCACGCGCGCGACTCTCTACGTCCTGCTGCCAATCTCCGTCATCGCGGCGTTGTCGCTGTGCTCCCAGGGCGCGATTCAGAATCTCCATCCTTACACCACGATCAAGACCGTCGAAGGGGCTTCCCAGACCATTCCGCAGGGTCCGGTCGCTTCTCAGGAAGCGATCAAGATGCTGGGGACCAACGGCGGAGGATTCTTCAACGCCAACTCATCGCACCCCTTCGAGAACCCGACGCCATTCACCAATTTCATCCAGATCATTCTGATCTTTTTGATTCCGGCCGGACTGACCTACACATTCGGGCACATGGTCGGCGATACCAGACAAGGCTGGGCGATTTTTGGCGCCATGGCGGTGATGTTCCTGTCCGGCGTGTTCGTCTGCTATGGCTTTGAACAGGCCGGCAACCCGATCCTGGCGAAA
>Ga0116104_1000991_pt1 | contig 15339 bp, 6 predicted proteins | sample June2015DPH_4_15_FD_89715 | JGI IMG/M metagenome (GOLD analysis project Ga0116104, IMG submission 89715) | Peatland microbial communities from SPRUCE experiment site at the Marcell Experimental Forest, Minnesota, USA - June2015DPH_4_150 | ecosystem: Environmental > Terrestrial > Soil > Wetlands >...
AGGATGGGCGGATCACGCCCGACCTGAACTACTCCGGGCACTTCAGCGCGGACGAACTGCGCTATCCCCTGGTTCGGATCGTCACCAGCGCCGGCTGGACCTGGCGTCAGGTAATGCTCGACGCACCCTGGCTTACCGGATGAAGACGCGATGGATCGCCGGAGCTCTCCTGCTTTGCTGCCCGGCCCAGACCGAGCGTCTGAACCACCGCCACAGCAACCAGAACCCGCCGACATACTCAAAAGGCAAGGGGACTTTCCCGATGACAGAAACAGCAATCGGTCAGGAAACGGGGACTGGAAGGAAGCTCCTCCCCATAGAGACTCTCGCTCAAGACGTTTCCGCCTTTGCGCTTGATCTCTATCACCAACTGCGCTGGTCCGAGGGCAACCTATTCCTCTCGCCCTATGGCATATCGGCAGCTCTAGCCATGGCACACGCGGGCGCCCGTGGCAATACGGAGACGCAAATGGCACGCGCCCTCCGCTACACATTGCGCCAAGAAAGTCTCCACCCGGCTTTTGCCGAACTCGAATCGGGACTGGCGAAGTTGCAGGAAGGCGGTCACATCAAGCTGAGCACAGCGAACTCTGTATGGCCCCAACAAGGCTATCCACTCCTGGATGGCTATCTTTCCCTTATCAAGCGGCACTATGGGGTCTCCGTCACGCCCCTGCACTACAGCGACGCCCCTGAGGCAGCGCGAGAAACCATCAACCGGTGGGTTGATAAGAGGACCGATCACAAGATCAAGAACCTGATTCAACCTGGTGTTCTCGGTGTGCTGACGCGCCTGGTCATTGTCAACGCGATTTACTTCGGGGGAGAGTGGGCTTGTAAGTTCCAGGCCAGCCTAACGAAAAATGAGCCCTTCCTCATCTCCCCGGAAATGTCCGTGCAAGTCTCTTTGATGAAACAAGAGGGGGAGTTCAGGTATGGCGAGTCCGAGTCTATCCAGGTTCTGGAACTGCCCTATCTCAGCAAGACGCTCTCCATGCTCATACTGCTGCCGCGCGAGAAGGACGGGCTGAAGCACCTGGAACACAGTCTTTCCGTGGAGAACCTGGCACGCTGGCGAAACGCTCTGAGGGAGGAACAGGTCGAAGTCTTTTTGCCGCGGTTCAGAATGACGTGCACGTTCAGACTCGACAAGGCCCTCTCCGCAATGGGCATGGCCGATGCTTTCAGCGTGAGCCAGGCCGATTTTTCAGGCATGGATGGGCGGCCCGGATGGCTGTACCTCGGCGCCGTACTGCATAAGACCTATGTCGACGTAAACGAGGAAGGAACGGAGGCGGCGGCTGCGACCCTTGCCATGGCCAAGCCAACCGCGGCGCCGGAGCAGCCCATTGTTTTTCGTGCAGATCATCCGTTCTTGTTTGCCATTTGCGAGACGCGGAGCGGAACTCTTCTCTTCCTTGGAAGGTTGACAGACCCAACAAAGACAGGAACGTGAGCTACGCGCAGGACTCTGGAGTGGACGAGCCCGCGCGGAGGCGCGACGAAAATGGATGAGCAACCCGATCTGCGGCGAGAAAAAAAGGTAAAGCTCGTCGCCCGTCCCGGTGAGACGTCCGTATTCATCGATGCGGAGATCGACGAGAAGGGCAATCTGCTGCTCAGCGGTTATGACATCGGGAAAGCCCCGAAGGAGTGGTTCGGCCACAGCGACTACGAGTACTGGGTGGTGGTGGCGGCTTCGGACAAGGAGCGCGTCCTGTCCATCCTGCTCGGGCAGGTCGCCGGCGGACAGCAATTCAGACCGGCAGGCGATGCCTCCGAGGATGAAAAGGATTGGGCGCTGCTTACCGTGATCGAGAAGACATACGGCGGCGATTTGCGAGCGGTCGAGGCGTTCGGCGATCTGCTCAAGGCCAACGGCATCGGATTTAAATTCCGAACGTATTGAGAATCCATCGATGAACCGACTGCCTCATGGGATGAGAACCGGTCTCTTGTCTCGGTCCGGATCGAATCTCTCTGGCCGCTCTTGTCCAGAACAGCTTTGAACCTCGGATAAGCGCAGGCGTCGGGAGAATCAATCGCGTTCCGAACCGGCGGCTCCGCAGGAAACAGAGATAAAAAGTGCGTATTCCGGATTTCTCGACCGGGCGGCCGGTGGCCAGATCGAAGTGGAAGACGCCGGAGCCTTCCCGGTTGCTGAGACTGTTCGCCCAGAGCGTGTTCGTCCGCGGGTCCACCTTCATGCTCGACGATTTTGCGCTTGTTGACGCTGCTCAGGTAGAGTTTGCCCGACCGCGGGTCGAAGGCCAGTCCTTCCGGGATGAGATCGTTCTCGGCGACCGTGAATGCGATCTCGCTGCGGCGCACCGGAGGGCTGGCCTTGCGGGCGCGCTCGACGAGTGGCTGGAACTCCGGCAGAGCGGCCATGGTCTCGAAACCACGGTAGAACTCCGGATCGTACTCCGGGTTGAGCGCAGCAGCTTTCTCCATCCAGTCCAGCGCCTGCTTCCGGTCGCCCGCGATCGCGTACTGGCGCGCGATCTCGAACATCACGATGCCCGGTTCGGCGGCGGTCGCGAGCAGTTTCTCCAATTCAGCCGGCGTCTCCGCCAGTACGGGCGCGGCGGCAAGCGCAAGACGGCAAGCGAGTCTCATAACATGCGTGCTCCAGCATCGGGATCAATCGACCACGCGCACAGAAGACCAGCTCCACCCGTGGTTCGATCCCGCCGGCAAGCGGGTGGGACAGGGCTGGAGCCCTGTCCTACTCAATCCGGTCCTTGCACATCTCCAGCACCTCGATGAGGGTGAGCGACGTCTGCGCGGCGCCGTTGGTCCCGGCGCCCGGCGATTCGTCGATCGGGTTCAGCACTTCCGGCCCTTCGACCCTTCGCATCGAGACGCCGGGCAGCCTTCCGCCACCCAGCACCCCGCCCAGGGCCCGTCCCAGGAATGCCGGGTTCTTGGTCTGCATGTAAGCGTAGGCCGCCGGGCGTCCACGGCCGGCGTAAGAGCCGTCGGCGCCTTCCTCGCCCGTAGTCATATCCTTGGCCACCACTTCCTTCGGCGCTTCGGTCAGCCGGCAGTATTGCAGCCAGGCCTTGTGCCAGCCGGGATGGTCGATCAGGTCGTTCAATTCGAGGACCACCTCCGCGCCGCCCTGGATGATTTGCAGGTTGTACGTGCCAAACGGGTCGTCCGCGAGGGTGTAGAGCATCCCGGTCTTGGGATCGTAGCCGAACAGGTTGCTCGGTCCCGACATGAAGCCATAGGGCATCTTCGAAATCGAGTCCATACCGGCGAGGATCTTGTCGCGGTAGCGGGTGTTGCCCGTGCGCTCCCACTCGGTCATCCAATTGCCAACGCAGGCCAGCCAGTCCGGTCCCCCGCGGATGCGGCCCGGATACGGGATCGGCCCAGTCCGCGGCGCGGCCAGGCGCATCGGATCGATTTCCATGATCTTGTAGTCCACGTTCACGACTTCGCGCATCATGTCGCCGGTGCGCTCGTCGGTAGTGAGGTAGTAATGGAAGCGGCGGGAGAAAGCCTGGCTGATGCGCGCCTCCTTGGCCCCGCAGCCCCAATGCCGCACGTTGTGGCGCGAGCCCAACCCGGCGAAACGCCCCGAGTGATACGTGTCCACTTCGCTGGTGTGGCGGCACATCGCCTCGGCCATGCGGAAGAGATCCGCCCGCCCGGTGCGCAGGAAGCTGTACCAGAGCCACAAGTCGCTGGCCAGCTCGGTGTTGTCCCAGGCATAGCCGCCGATATCGTAGCGCCAGACATGGCGTTGGGTATCGTAGGCGTGCATGATGTCGCCGTAGTTCCAGAAGCCGTACCAGTGCCGCTGCTCGACCTCCTTTTCATAGAGCGCCAGGACCTTGTCCAGACGCTCTTCGACGGCGCGCTTAACCGCGGTCGAGCGGTCCGGCAAACTCCAGATGCCGAAGGCCCGCACCGAATGCAGATACTCGGGCGTACACACCAACAGCGGCGGGTGGGCCGCCGCCTGCGCCTGTTGTACAATCTCCTGCCGGGCGGGAACGCCGGCGCTGGGATAAAGCATCAGCTCGCTGGTTCTTCCGATGCCGTTAGGGGTGCTGAAGCCGGGCTGCACATCCTCGTAACTCGAAGCCAGCCCATGCGCCCGGGTGTCGTAGTGGCGCAGGTCCATGGCTGGCGCGTCCGGCGACCACAGCCACACGCGCAATTCGGCCGCCTCGCTGGTGGCGTTGCGCACCTCGAGCGAGGATGGGAACGACTGCCAGAAATTCTTGACTGCTACCCCCAGGCCGCCCGTCACGTCGCCCACGAACACCAGCCCCGAGGCGCGCCGGCCGGAGCCGGCCTCCAGCCAGCAGCTCTGCGGATTGGTCCGCTTGTGGATCGTGAACCCGTCGGCGGTGGCCTGGAACAGCTTGAAGGAATCCCACACCGCCCAGTCGTTCAACAGAGTTTGTCCCGGCGGGCCGAACTCTTCCTTGTTGGGAATGCGTTTGCCCTCGAGTTGGTCGGCATAGAGATTGCCCCGGCCCGGCAGGGCCAGGAAGCGGGCTCCGGTGGCGGGCTCGATCGGCTCCGCCCACAGACCCGAGCCCTCGCCCGAAAACCGCACGTGCCGGTTGTGGACCTGCTCGCGCAGCGGCACCTCGAAAACCAGGCCCAGGCCGCGGATGAAATCCTTGTGCTCGTCGCCATCGAAAACGATCGAGTGAACCAGCCGCACCGCCGCCTGGCCGCCATAGAAATACAGCCGCACCGAGAAGGGAAGCCACTCGCGGGCGCCCTTCTCCGACTTGTGCACGCCCTGGATTCTGACCGCGGCGCGCACCGGCCCGGTCTGTTCGGCGGTGACCTTCTGGATCTGGCTCGAGAATCCTTCGACGCGCACGGCCCCTTCGCCGTCGAGCTCGGGGCGATCCGCAACGGTGGCGGCCAGCCGCCCCTGGCGCGCCACCACGCGGCCATCCACGGTCATGGACTCGAAGAGGAAGAATCCCTGGCGCGGAATGCGGCACTGCAACACTCCGGTGTCGATGTCGATCGCCGAGCCGCTTTCCTTCACCGTGACGGGGGCTGAAACGGCGGCAGCGCTGCCCGGGGACAGGCGGAATGTCCCCGCGGCATTGGCCGGAGCCACCGTGGCGAAGCCGCTCCACTTGAGCGACCCGTCGGGCCAGTAAGCCAGCGGCCAGGTTTGCAGCGGCAGCGGCTTGCCATCCGCGGCGCTGAGCGTAAACGCCTGCTCCTTTCGCATGGTCCCGCGCGCCCAGGGGACGCCCCAACTCACGCCGCTCGCGAGCGCTGGAGGAGCGCCGTCCAGCCAGCCGACCGAAACGGCGCCGTCCTGCGCCCCAGCGAAACCGCGCGTGGCCAGAGAGAGCCCCGCCGCCGCGGAAGTAGTCAGAAACGTTCTGCGTCGCATATTACTTCTCCTCGAGCCCCGTGACATCCCGGCTGTCTTTCACACTGACGCGGCTGCCATCGATGCTCTTGATGTGCGTGTTGACGAAGACCCAGTTCACGGCATCCTGAATGCCGCCGGCTGTCTGGGCCTCGATCTCCAGGTCCTTGAATTTGAAGTTCTCCAGGGGCGCATCCTTGTACGCGGCCGCGACAATAGCCCGCCGCGCCCCGGTCGCTTTGATGCCGGAAATCCGGACGTTGCGGAAATGCGGCAGTCCCTTCTCCGGAGGCACGCGCTCGGTCAGCGCCTTCCAATAGTCGGGGACGTCCTTGAGTCCCTCCGGGAGCGTGGCGTAGCTATAGCTGGGATTCCAGTTCAGGTTGATGCTGATCGGCGTGGCCACTCCTTCCAGGTCGAGATTGTGAACCACGATGTTCTCGACCCTGCCGCCGCGCGTCCTCGCCGACTTGAAAAGGACCCCGTTGGGCACCGGCCGAAGGACCTTGAGCCGGTACACCTCGACGTCGCGGACTCCGCCGGAGGTTTCGCTCCCGATGGTGACGCCGGCCGCTCCTGCCCGGACCGTGCAATCCCGAATCACCACCTTGCGCGTCGGGCGGTTCACCCGCAAGCCGTCGGCGTCCCGCCCGGCCTTGAGGCACAGCGCGTCGTCGTTGCATTCGATGTCGCAACGCTCGACCAGCACGCTGGAGGAAGAATCCACATCGATGCCGTCCGTGCTGGGGCCGCGCCCGCCTTCGTTGTTGCGGATGGTGAGTCCATTCACGGTCACCTTTCGCGAGAAGCAGATGTGCACGGTCCAGAAGCCGGAACGCTTCAGCGTCAGGCCCTGCAAATCCACGTTCGAGGACTTGTAGATCTGGATGAGCCGCGGGCGCATGCAGTCGTAGTCCGCGGCCCACCGCAGCTTCTTGGGCTCGTACTCCTTTCGCAGGCTCCAGTACTTGTCCCACCAGATCTTTCCGTCGCCGTCGATGACGCCTTTGCCGGAGATCTTCACCCCGGATTGCTGGTACACGTTGATCAGCGCCGCCGGCCAATTCATCTCGATGCCGGCAACACGGGTGAACAGGACTGGGTAGGCCGGCAAGTCCTGCACGCCCCGGATCTCGACGCCCTGGTCCAGGCGCAGATGCGTGCCCGACTTCAGGAACAGCGACCCGCTCAGATACACGCCGGGCTGGAAGACAATCGTGCCCCTGGCCGCCGCCGCCGCGTCGATGGCTTTCTGAATCGCCGCCGTATCGACCGTCTTGCCATCCCCCTTGGCGCCGTAATCGGCGGCTCGAAACTCGGCCGCCTGGGCGGTTACCAGCGTCAGAACAGCCGCAACCACGATCCCTGATGTTGTTCTCACGGCTCAGGTCCAATTCTAGTCGCACCGACCCAGGCTGTGGGGGAGTCGATCGGTCTGCGCAGTATGCCACGCACTCGACCGCAGCCGTCCCCCGCCCATCCTGGTACCAGACTGGGTCGGAATACCATCGCTGGCGGACCGATGGCAAACCACGCAAAGCGGGTTGCAGCAGGTGAGACGCAAGAGGGGGACAGAGACGTGTATGAGAAGTCGCTTGAAATCAGCCAATTCCCGGTTCCTTCTTGCTGGAGGAGACAGAACTGGCCCCTTCTCGGGCCACCGAACTCGCTCGGGACGGGCAGGCTGAAGAAGACGGTTTCAACGGAGGCCCTGGGTGTAGAATCGATGGGGGCCAGGGTGTGAAAAAGGAAATCCTGGATGGTTGGGTGCGGCGGAGGAATCCGCCGAGTCTAAGGTCGAGCAGAAACCGCGACGCAGGTGAGCGCCTGGAGGAGACCATGGCCGCAGGACCTGTCTTATCCCGGAACCTAGCCGGGGCACTTCTTCCCATCGCCACGTTGACGCTCGCGCTGGCCGGCGCGGGCTCGCTTTTAACCGCCGCCGAGACGATCGAACCACGGACCGGCACCGTAACGGTGACTGAGGTCGACTTGCGGGTTCGGGCCGGCGTCATGAGCCTGGACGTCGAACGCGTTTACCAGTCCGGCGAAAAGGCCGCTGGCATGCTGGGCACGGCCTGGCGGCTGACGCTGGAGAAGCGTCTCATCAGCGATACGGCAGGAGTGCGGATTCAGGAGGCCGGCGGCGCCATTCCGTTCACTCTCAAAGAGGGTGCGGGGGCTTACGCCGGCCCGGCTGGCGAGAGCCTGAGCCTCGAGCCGGATCGGCCCGTTCGCCAGCGCTCGGATGGGGTGGAGGAGACGTACGACTCCAAAGGGCGTCTGACGGAGATTCGCCGCCCCGGCGGGAGCGCGATTGCTCTCCAGTACAATCCGGCCGGGCGACTCGTCAGGGTGGAGGGGCCGGGCGGCGCTTTCCTCCGCTTCGTGGCGGACGCCCAGGGGCGAATCGGCCGCGTGGAGAGTTCCACCGGAGACACGGCGGTCTACCGCTATGTGAACGGCGCGCTGGCGGAGGTGCAAGTCAACGGCGGCGCGCCGCTGCGCTACCGCTACGACTCCAGGGGCCGCATCGACCGCAGCGAGAGGCCCGGAGCAGGGCCCGTGGATTTCGAGTATGACGCCGACGGGCGCGTCATCCGGCGTTCCTTTGCGGGCGCGCAGGAGACCTGGGAATACACGGCCGCGGGTGTTCGTCACACCGGCGCCGGGGGCGGTGTTACCACCGTGCGCTGGGATCCGCTGACCCGCCGGCAGGAAACCGTCGATCCCCTCGGCAACACCGTCTCGGCGACCTTTGACGACGCCGGGAGACCGGCTTCCATCACCGGCCCGACCGGAGAGGTTACACGCTTCTCATACGACGCGCTCGGGCGGACCACCACCACCGAGGCGAAGGGTGGAGTCGTCAGAATGGTCTACGTAGGGGATACGCGCCTGCCCGCGGCCATCGCCTACCCCGATGGCTCCCGCCAGACCTTCGAGTACGACAACTGGAATCGCCTGAAAACCGTCCGCGATGGCGACGAGATCAGTGCCTCGTTCACCTACCAGCCCGACGGCCTGGTGACCTCGGTCAAAGGCGCCGGCATCCCGGAGCGCCGTTACGCCTACTATCCCGACGGACGGCCGAAGTCGGAAACCAACGCGGCGGGAGAAATGACGCGCTTCGAGTACGACCAGCGCGGAAACCGCATCCGGCAGATCGACTCCGCCGGCGGCGTGACGGCTTACGCCTACGACCAGCAGGGCCAGCTCTCCAGCGTGACCAAACCCTCGGGAGCGGTTACCCGCTACGTCTACGACGCAGCCGGCCGCATCGTCGAGTGGTACGACCCGGCGGGCGGCAAGACCAGGTACGAGTTCGACGCGGCCGGGCGGATGGCGGCGCGCTTCGACCGCGCGGGCAGGGTCACCCGCTACGAGTATGACTCCGACGGGCGGGTAGTACGCGTGGTCCATCCGGGCGGCGCTGCCTGGAGTTACGCGTATGATGCGGCGGGCAACCTGCTCCGTCAGACCAACCCCCTGGGGGGCGTCACTCGCTACACTTACGATGCGTTGGGACAGGCCCTCAGCGTGACGGACCCGGTCGGGCTGACGTTGAAGTACGAGTATAAGGCTGCCGGCCAACTGGCCCGGATGATTGGACCGGGGGGCGAGGTCGTGGAGGTGGCCTACGACGCCCACGGACGCCGGCAAGGGTTCACCGGCGCCGCAGTGAACTCGGTGCGCCTCGACCGCGATAGCCACGGCCGGGTCTCGAAGATCCTCCTTCCGAACGGCACCGAGGCCAGCCTCGCTTATGACCAGGCCGGCAATCTTCTGTCCGAGACCACCAACCGCGGCGATACCGTCGAATACGAGCACGACGCCATGGGGCGCCGAACGCGGTTGCGGGACTCGGGCGGGCTCGAGGTCTCCGCCCGCTACGACGCGCTGGGCCGCCTGGCTGGCCTGCGTGACAGCCAGGGCGCGAGCCTGGGGCTCGGCTACAACCCACAGGGCCTGATCGCCAGCATCACCGATTCGATCGGCAGCACCACGCAGTTTGAATACGACGCCGGCGGACGTCTGATCGGGGTGGTCGATCCCCTGGGCCAGACCAGGCAACTGAGCTATAGCCCGGCGGGCGATCTGGCACAGGTGCGCGCCGCCAATGGCGACACCGTCCGGTTAGAGTACGACCCGGCCGGCCGCGTCGAGGTCATGCGCCTGCCTGGTGGCGGAGTTGTGCGCTACGAGTACGACGCCATGGGCCACCCGGTCACGGCCGTCGAGCCTTCCGGCGCGAAGACGCGCTGGAACTACGATCTGGCGGGCCGTCTGGTGAGCGCCACCGGCCCGGCCGGCAGTGTCACCGCATATGTCTACGACGGGGCCGGACGCCTCGCCAGGAAGCAGTTGCCTGACGGCAAGGTGGTCACCTACCGTTACGACGCGGCCGGCAAAATCGCGGAACTGGACGACGGAGTGTATTCCGTGCGCTATGCGTACAACCGCGCCGGGCAGGTAACTTCCATCGCCTACCCCGCCATCCGCAGGAAGCTCGAGTACGAGTACGATGCGAGCGGATCGCTGGTCAAGTTCACGGATTCGGAGGGCCGGACGGTGGGCTATCGTTACGACGCTCACAAGCGGCTGGCGGCGATGGTGCTACCGGACGGCCAGGCAGTGCAGTTCTCCTACGACGCCAGAGGGCGAGTGGTATCGGCGGCATACCCGAACGGCGTAACGGGCGCTTGGGAATACGACGCCGCAGGCCGCCTGGGCTCCATCTTCTACCGAAATACCGCAGGAGAGGTGCTCCTGGGCTGGCGCTACGGCTACGACGCCGCGGGAAACCCGCTCACCGCGACCGATTTTCAGGGACGCATGACGCGCTACGCCTACGACGCCGCGGGTCAGTTGCTCGAAGAGCAGGCGCCTTCAGAAACCCTGCGCTACACCTACCAGCCAGGCGGCGATCGCACCAGCCGCCGGGGCAGCGGAGGCGAGTTGAGCTACCAATACAACCCCGCCGGTCAGCTTGTCCAGGTAGGGCAGGACAGGCTGGTCTACGACGGCCGCGGCGACGTGCTCGAGCGCCGCGGCGCGAGCGGCATCACCCGCTACGCCTATGACGGCCAGAACCGGCTGGTGCGGGTCACCGGGCCCGACGGCGCCGTGGTCGAGTACGGCTATGGCCCCACGGGCGAGCGCGTCTGGAAGCGCGACAACCGCGGCCTAGCCTGGCTGGTGAGCGATGGCCGCCACCTGCTCGCGGAGCTGGACGCGAACCTGCGGCTCAAGACCAGTTATGTGCACGCCCCCGGGCTCGACCGGCCCCTGGCCGTCGAACAAAGCGGCCAGCGCTTCTTCTATCACGCCAAGTCCGAGGGAACGATCGCCGGGCTGACGGACGCCACGGGTAAGCTGGCGGCCTCTTACGAGACCGACGCGTTCGGCAACCTGACCGCGTCCAACGGCCGCGCCCCCAATCGGTTCCTCTACACCGCGCGGGAATTCGAACCGGAAACCGGGCTTTATTACTACCGAGCACGGTATTACGATCCCTCGCTGGGGCGCTTCCTCAGCCCGGACCCGCAGCCGGGTTCGTGGCTCGAGCCGGCCTCGCTGAACCGTTACGCTTACGCGCGCAACGCGCCCACGCGCTACCGCGATCCCATGGGTCTGTACATATTGGACGACAAATGCATCTGGGACAATTTCCAGCTCAATTCCCAGCAGATTGAGGACATCGTCGACCTCTATGCCGGCCCGGCATCCGAACGGTGGGCCCCGATCGAGGAGTACAACTTCGGGCGCGTCAATCTGGAGACGGACCTGATGCAGGCGCCGCGCGAGCTGAAAGGCGAGGCTCTGTACCAGTACGTCAAAGCGAAAGTCCCGCCGCGCACTCCCATGAAATCGTTCTCCGTCAATGCCCAAGGACAGGCCGTCGTGCCTGTCCAGGCGCCGCCCCAGCAGCCGCAGTCGCCGGGCTCCGCAGGAGAGGAGGATTCGGTCATCAAGTGGCTCCGAGCACAACGTGCGGCCGAGCAAGCCGGGGCTCAGCAGCCGGCCCCTGCTCCCGCCGCACAGCCGGCCCAGGCTTCCCCGGAGCCCCCGGGACCCGCGCCGCCCACTCCTTCCCAAGCGAAGATGTCCACGAAAGTTACGCCGGGCGCCGCACCGCCCATGGAATCGGAGCCTCTGGTACCGGAGGCGTCGAACACGGTAGCGGCCCCGGCGCAAGCCCCGGTTTCGGCTGGGGCGCCGGAGCTACCAGCGGCCGTCCCGCCGGAGGAACCGCCCGCGCCAGTCCCGGCCCCAGCCCCGGTGGCTCGACCAGGCGTAGGGGTGAATCCTCCCGCCTGGCTTGAAGCGGCCCCGAGGGTCGGAGGCACGGCCGCTGGCGTGGTGGGTGCGGCAGCCGCGTGGATGAACTACCAGGCGTGCCTGGAAGAAGGCCACAGCAACTACGACTGCATGAAGGAAGCCGCGATGGGCGCGGCCTGGGGTTGCGTCCCGCTGGCCGGGGGCGCGCTGGCAGGGGCCGGCGTTTCTCTGGCTACGGGCGGCGCCGTCGGGAGCGCTCTGGCGGGGGTGACCATCGCGGGTGCCATAATCGCCGTTCCGGCGGCCGCGTACGGCGCCTACTACGGCAGCCAGCGCCTGGGAGAGGCGCCGGCGGTGCTAGCGGAGAAGAAGCTCAGGGAACAGCAGGCCATCAACGCGCAGTTCCTGCCGCAGGCTGTTCAGGAGCTCAGCACGATTTTCGAGAACGAAGCCCCGGCCATTGAGTCGCTGGCAGCCACGGCCAGGGAAGCCGGGCGCTCGGCTGGCTCGCGCCAGACGGACATTCAGAAAGCACTGGACGAGGGGGCGGGCGAACTCAACCAGCTCAAGGGAATGGCGGGGGGACTGATTGGGTCTCTGAAAGCCCGTTGCGAGCAAGCGCAAACGAAGATGGCCGAACTCCAGGCGCTGACGGCCAAGGCGGACGGGTATCGCCAGCGCACGCAGGACGCCGAGTGGCTCAAGTCACATGCCTCGGATCCTTGCAGCACCCCCGCGGCAGCCAACGAGTTGGCCGCCCACCTCCAGGGCGCCCGGAGCACCTCCTCGGAGATCAGCCAGTGGGCCGCGAATGTGAAGGCCAAACAGGCCGAGCTGGCGGCTCTGAAGAGCGCGAGGGATGCCGATTTGCAGACGGTGGAGCAGGCCGAGGCGCACAAGACAAATGTCCTGGCCGCCGCGGATCGGGCGAACTCGCTGATCGCCGCCTACACCAGTGACGCGGACAAATACCGCGGCCTTCGGGCCCAGTTCCAGCAGCGTCTGGCCGCCTTGCGGAACAAGGTCGAACACCTGCCCGATGCCATGCCCAGCCCGCTTCCCAAGCTGGCCCAGAACAAGATAGACGAATGGAGGACCCGGCTGGCGTCGCTCGGCGACCTGGAGGTTGAGTTCAACCTGCCGCCTCTGCCGACGGATCTGCGAGCACAGGCTGTCGGCATGCGGTTGGATGCCGAGAACCAGATGAGCAGCATTCGGGCGGCCGCCGATGCCTGCGACATTGATAGCGGTGACGACGCGGTCCGCGACGCCGATGCGCTGGCCGCCAGCGCCGGCGAGGCGCTCGCAGCGGCTGCTTGCGGACAACAAGGCGGCGCCGGCACGGGCGCCAATGCCAACGGCACCACCGGCTTCGAGCCGCAGGGCGCGGACGAGAAGACCATCCGGGACGCCCCGCCGAGCTCCCCTCCGGGCACGGACAACACGAACCAGGTGGGACCCGACAAGACCGGCTCCGAGTCGAAAGGAGCGGACGAGAAGACAGTCCAAGAGAAACCTGCGGGGCAGGACAACACGAACCAGGTGGGACCCGGGCCGACGACCACGCCCCCGGTTTCGAACGATCAAAACCAGGTGGGCCCCGGTAAGACCGGCTTCGAGCCGGAGCGCGCGGACGAGAAGACCATTCAGCAGACCGGTACGGGCAACACGAACCAGAGAGTGCCCGGCCAGGGCAGCGTTGACTTGGTGGGTGTGCAGGGGAGCGACCAGTTTCATCCAGGAGGCGGGGGCTCGCAGGGTCACGTGACGCCGGTCGTCAAACCGGCTGATCCGGGAGAGTTGGAAGGGGATTGGTTCGTGTGCTGTGCGTTGAACTACTGCCCACAGCGCGAGCTTTGCCTGACAACGGGCAGGGGGGGCGCGGCCCGTTCTGGAGGGGCCGACCAGATCATCCGGTTCACAAAAAGCGGCCACCAGTACGACGGCCGGCTAGCCCCCGACAGTGGGATCGGCCGTTACAGTGGCTCTGATTGGTATATGCTATACCACCCAGGAGACCCGAGGTTCCGTTTGACCCGGACTTCCGCCAACCAATACGAAGGACAGGAATTCCGATGTTACTATCCGCCTGGCTTTGACCCGGAATTGAACAGGGGCAGGAGTTGTAATTGGGAGCCGGGGCGTGCCGTCATCACCGTGCAGGGGGACGAGGCCGTCGCCGAACAAAAACCTTTCGGCTCTTTCGGGGTCCGCTTGGTCCGCTCGAAGGGACAAAGGCAGGCGTTGCCGGGCCAGTTCGGCCAGTCGCCGACGGACTGCGTCGCCAAGTCCTGCCCGGTTTGTACGCAGTCGGTCAGCCTGATCGGGGCCTCCGCGCCGGAGTGCGAGTCATGCAAGAGCCGGTTCGCCGCCCAGATCGCGCAATGCAATCAGCAGGGCGCCTCGCCAGGCCCGGGGCGCTACGACACACGCGGGCTGGAGGATCCGCCCGTGTACTGCGCTTACGCGGTCCCGCAGCCCAACTTCAATCCGAACGTCCGGTACGAGATCGGGAAGTGCAACGATGTACACCCTATCGAAAACCGGAAAATCTATGGTCCGGAGACCTTCATGCACTGCCGCGAGTGGCTCACCAAGATGGGACTTGCGCAATGAGAGGAGGCACCAGATGCGGAGTCGCGTGTTTCTCTGTGCGGTTTTGACGGCGCTGTTCGTAGCGGCAGCCCTCCACGCGCAGGCCGCGGCGTCTTGCCCGGGGCTGGACATGCTGTTGTCGTTCTCGGGCGCGAATGATACGCGTCTGCCGGCGAAGGCAAGAGAAGCGGCACAGAAGTCCAGCCAGGGGGACCTCCAATCTGCGTTGGCGCTGTACCAGGAGGCGGCGAAGGCCGACCCGAGGAACTGGTTGGTGCTCATTCAGCTTGGCGCGTTGCAGTACCGGCTCGGCCGGTTCCAGGATGCCATCGCTACTTACTCCCAGTCCAACGCAGTCCTGGAGACTCCATTCGCGTACGGGAGCGCGGGGATGGCCTACGAGCAGATAGCGGACTACGGGACGGCGCTCCGGAGCTACCAAAGAGCGGTTCAGTTGTGCCCCGACTTCCCCGAACTGTATGTCAGGCTCGCCTCGGTTTGCTACCGCCTGGGCTTATACGACGACGCGGTCCGTGCGGCCGAGGCAGGGCTGCGGAAACGGCCGTTCAGCCTCGTGGCGAACCCCGCGCCGGGCTCTCTCGAACAACTCGATCGGCTGAACAAGGCCAGCCTGAACGAGACTCTGGCAGACGTTTACGTAGCCCGCGGAATGTACGCCGAAGCGTCAAAGCTGCTGGGAGAGAGGAAAATGATTGGCGCGGACTTCACCTTAACGCGAGAGGGTGCCAAGATCACCCGCGTGTTTAAGGGGTTTCCGGCCGACCTGGCCGGACTCGTTGCGGGCGACATCCTGGTTTCACTCGACGGAGAGGCACTCGCAGGGGCGAAGGCGGCGGACCTGGCTGGCAGAATCCAGAAGCCGGCGTTCGGAACGACGGTGAAGGCGACGATCAACCGGGGCGGCAAGCTGTTCGAGACGCCCGTTGTCATTGGAGTACCCGCGGACTTGCCGGCGGTGGCTGGCAAGAGCCGTGGCACAGCGGCCGCTCCGTCGGTGACGGTCCAGAGCGTGGAGGTGCGGCCGAACCGCATATCCGCGGGCTCGCGGTACGACGTGGAGGTGAGCTTCGTCG
>Ga0116104_1001054_pt1 | contig 14730 bp, 8 predicted proteins | sample June2015DPH_4_15_FD_89715 | JGI IMG/M metagenome (GOLD analysis project Ga0116104, IMG submission 89715) | Peatland microbial communities from SPRUCE experiment site at the Marcell Experimental Forest, Minnesota, USA - June2015DPH_4_150 | ecosystem: Environmental > Terrestrial > Soil > Wetlands >...
TGAGGCTTGATCCCCGAAGGGGCTGATAGGGATGGTTACCCAAACGCCGAAACGAGTCACTACTCTGTAGGGCGGTACTGGTGTCATTTGCGAGACACGGGCGGTCCCAGGTGCAGTCATTCCCGCGAAGCTTGTCCCCGCGAAGGCGGGGACAAGCTTCGCGGGAGAATGACCATCGTTTCGAAAGGGATCCCATTCCACATGACACCAGCGCCCGGCAGGGCGTAACCCTTGACTTTCGCGAGTCGGGAAAATAGAATCGGAGCTTAACCCAGCGAGTCGAAGGTGGGGATAGTGTCGAAATTGCGAGTATTTTCTTGTCATCATTCTTGGGTGAGTCGTGGGGCGCCTTGGGTATTGGGCGCGCTCTCCCTTAGTATTTGCTTGCCAGCCTTGCAGTCTTCACCTCCCAAAGAAAAGGGCCAGGACTCTGAGAAGATGAGTAAGGAGGAGAAGCGCCGGCAGAAGGCGATCCAGAAGGAAATGGAGACCCCCTACAAGAAGTGGATCTCCGAAGAAGTCCCCTACATCATAACGGACGAAGAGCGGTCTTCCTTCAAAAAGCTCTCGACCGATGAAGAGCGCGAGCAATTCATCGAGACTTTCTGGGAGAGGCGGAACCCCAGCCCGGGCAGTCCTGAGAACGAGTTCAAAGAGGAATATTACCGCCGCATCGCTTACGCCAACGAGCACTACGCTTCCGGCATTCCCGGTTGGAAGAGTGATCGCGGGCGGATTTACATCATGTACGGTCCCCCGGACGAAAACGACTCGCACCCCAGCGGCGGCACCTACGTGCGGCCCCAGGAGGAGGGCGGCGGCGAGACTTCCACCTTTCCCTTCGAGCAGTGGCGATATCGCTACATCGACGGCATTGGGACGAACATCATCCTGGAATTTGTCGATCCCACCATGACTGGCGAGTTTCATCTCACCATGGACCCCGGCGAGAAGGACGCCTTGCTGCACGTCCCCGGCGCCGGCTTGACCCAGATGGAACAGATGGGCATGTCCTCCAAGAAAGACCGCTTCACCCGCACCGACGGCATGACCATTGGGCAAGGGATGGGCGGCACACCCGAAAGCATGGAAGAGTTTACGCGTCTGGACCTCTACGCCAAGATCTTCAAACCGCCCGAGGTGAAATTCAAGGATCTGAAGGCGGTTGTGACCACCAAGCTCTCGGCTCAAATGCTGCCGTTTGACGTGCGCACCGATTACATTCGCGTGACCGAGCAAACCGTGCTTACCCCGGTGACGATTCAGGTGAGCAACGGCGACCTGCAGTTCCAGAACAAAGACGGTGTGATGCACGGGGTCCTGGACATCTTCATGCAGGTCTCGAGCTTGGGCGGCCGCATCGTCAACACCTTTGAGAAGAGCCTGGTGTTGGATGTGCCCCAGAACGAATTCCAGCGTTATCAGGATCACAAATCGGTATATCAGGAAGCCGTGCCCTTGAAGCCCGGCCGTTACAAGCTGAGCCTGGTTTTGAAGGATGACCTGAACGGCCACATGGGATCCATGGAGCTGGGGATCATCGTGCCCCACTACGACGAGGACACGCTCACCAGCAGCTCTTTAATTCTGGCCGACCTCATCCAGCCGCTGCCGACCAGCCAGGTGGGTTCCGGCCCGTTTGTGATTGGTGGGACCAAAGTCCGCCCCAGCGTCAACGGCAAGTTCACACGCGACCAGAAGCTTGGGATTTACATGCAGGTATATAATCTGGGTGTCGACGAGAAGACGCACAAACCCTCCTTGGATGTGCAGTATGAAATTCTGAAAGACGGGAAGTCTATTCTGAACCAACCCGAGGACCCTACGAACTTGAAGAAGGCTTCACAGCAATTCACGGTAGAGAAGACGATGCCGTTGGGCGGACTGGGACCCGGCAAGTACACGGTCCAGATCAAGGTAACGGATAACATCAAAAAACAAACTGTTAGCCCTACGGCCACTTTTGAGGTACGCTAGACACGGCTTCTCCGCCTAGGGAGGGCGGAGGGTCTTGAAGAGAGCCCCTCATGTACAGTCTTAAGTCCGCAAGCCGCTTGACAGCCTTGCTGCTGGCAAGCGGCCTCTTGCTTCCCGGCCTGCAACCCTCTCAGGGAGTGGCAGCCGGATACGGGCGACTGGCCGGAATCGTTTTCGATACCCAGGGCACCCCTCTGATGGGCGCCACGGTGATGATTCTCGGGCCGACGGCTATTGCGGCGGAGTTTGCCAGCCAGACGATGGAGCGCGTCATCACTGACGCGCAAGGCCGGTTCACCGTAGAGCATCTTGTGCCGGGCTGGTACTCGCTCAAGGTGAGCTCGCCCACGCGCCTGCCCGCCATGCGCAACGGTATTCGCGTCGCGGCCGGGGAGACGGCCATCGCCAGGTTCGTCCTGACCGACACCTTTGCACCCATCCGCTTCCAGGTACCCAACAGTTCCGTCTCCACTTGGGGAGATGACTGGAAGTGGGTACTGCGGACTTCTTCCACCACCCGGCCCATTCTTCGCTTCCGGGAACAACCGCAGGTGGCGAAAGTCTCCTCGAAGAAAGACGAGAAACTGGCGCTGCCGCCCAGCCAGCGAATGATCGGCATCCTGCCGGGTTCCGCGCGGCGTGATCCGCTGGCTGATGACCCGGGTTTGGGCAGTGTGATTGCCTACCTCCGGCCCCTCTCGCCAGATTCCGACTTGCTGGTGGCTGGCTCGTTCGCGCCCGCCAGCACCGAGGCCGGCACAGTGGCCACGGTATTCCGCCACTACACTCTGAAGGGTGAATCGCAGGAAATGGGTCTGGTCGTCCACCAGTTCAGCCTGGCGGGCGGAGTTCCGCTCCCCGTCGTGAACGGGCAGGAGGGTATCTCCCGCGGCCAGGGCTTGGTGCTGAGTTACGCGGACACGCGACTGATCGCGCCCAAGGTCCTGGTGACCGCGGGTATGGAAATTAACTATCTGAACTCGCTGGGCGAAGTGATGACCGTCGAGCCCCACATGAAACTGGAATACCAGGCGACGGGCGCTACGGTCCTGGCTGCCCAGTACGGTTCTGCCCGTGCGGATGGATCCGACACCCTGCTCGAGCGCGTGGGGATGTTGAATGCCTTCCCGCGCATCACGGAGCGCGATTACCGGCTCAAGTTGGAGCAACTGAACCACTCGGAAGTTTCCCTCAATCATCGCATCGGGAAGTCAGCCCGAGTGCAGGCCGCGGCCTATCGGGATGCCTTGCGCAATGCTGCGGTGTGGGGATCTGGCAATCCCACGGGCACGTCAGGGCTGGCCGGGAATTTCCTCCCCAACCCTGCCGTCCAGGGCATCGTATTGAACGCCGGGAATTACCGGTCGGCAGGATTCCGGGCGGTCTATTCCCAGACCTTCGGTAAGCACTGCGAGGCGTTGCTCTCCTATGCCACGGGCGATGCCCTCGTGGCACGCGGCGCGGGGGGGCAAGGCAGTCTCGCCAATTTGCAGGGAGCCCTGCACGCGCAGCAGACAACCTCGCTGACGGGCAAGTTTTCATCGGAAATTCCTGTGACCCACACCCGCTTCATAACTGCGTATGAGTGGGTTCCCAACGACCGCGTCTCTCTCGTCGATCCCTACGGCCAGGCGAGCCTGCAGATCCAGCCGTATTTGGGCTTTCAGATCCGTCAGCCTCTTCCCACCTTGACATTCCTTCCCGCCCATATTGAAGCCTTGGCGGATTTCCGAAATCTCTTCGGCCAGGGCTACGTTCCGGTAGGCCAAGTGGGTGAAAAACCCATGCTCTTGAGCTCGGGTTATCGGTGCTTCCGAGGCGGCTTCTCAGTTCAGTTCTGAAGAATCTCCGTAACTGCCGGGGGGGTGAAAGCGCACCGAAACGCCGTGTACCCTGGAGCGCGGCGGGGACGTTCAATTACGAGCGAGGTTTCACCTCAGACTGACAAGCCATGCCCCCTCACCCCCGGCGCTCGGGGCCCCCTCCCTCGTACCTCGGGCACCCTCTCCCGCGAGGGGAGAGGGTGGCCCGCTGCCGGCGCTTTCACCAGCCGGAGCGGGCCGGGTGAGGGGGCATTGCGGTCGCAAGAGCTCCGGCAAACTTGACTCGAATAGTCAAGTTCCGAATTTCAAGCCTGCTTGGGAATCAGTCCCATTGAGAATTTATCATATTGTGAATTCAAAAATGCGTAGGATATATCCAGAATTTTGTAGGAAGTGTATTTCTACAGAAGCTTTGTGTATATCTTATAGAAACAGCATGACTTAAATATTCAATCCGTCACAATTACTGGAAGCAAACGTGCAAGAATGCTGGGCGAATTAGTATCCGATGCATCATATAGCTGGATTTAAAGATGACTAGGATCCCACCCTTCCGAGTGACCACGCTCTCGCTAGCTCTGCTGAGCTTGGCTCTGGCGGTCTTTGGCGTCTTGAATTTTCAGCAACGCGGCCTCTACCAAGCCCCGGACGACGGCGTCTCCTGGATTGACGCTTCCCAGGGGCCGACCGCCTGGATTGTGGTGCGTGGCGGGCCTGCGGACCGGGCGGGGATCCGCGAGGGTGATCAGCTCAAGGCCATCAACGGCCAGCCGGTCACGAACGCGGCGGATGCCGTCCAGCAGGTTTACCGTCTAGGGATCTGGTCCCTGACTGCCTACAGCCTGGCACGGAATGGCGAGCCCTTTGAAACCAGCCTGGTGCTGGTGCCGCAGGGCACGGCGGGGTCGGTCCGACATTATCTGGCGTTGGTGGGACTGCTCTATCTCCTCATCGGCACCTTCATCCTTTTCCGCCGCTGGACGGCTCGCAAGTCTCGCCACTTCTATGTGTTCTGCCTGGCCTCCTTTGTCCTTTACACCTTCGCTTACACGGGCAAGCTGAACCTCTTCGACTGGACCATTTATTGGCTCAACGTTGCCGCATGGGTCTTGCAGCCCGCGCTGTTCCTACATTTCTGCTTGGGTTTTCCGGAGCGTTCCAGCCTGATCCGGGAGCGCCGCTACCTGGTGCCGCTCCTCTATCTGCCCGGAGCATTACTGGGGGCGGTTCACGCCCTGGTGGCGTCGGATGTGCTGGTGCTTCCTTTGCCGCTTCTGCAGGTCCGGTGGGTGCTGGACCGCGCCGAGTTGTTCTACTTGGGGGCGTACTTTCTTGCCGGCGCTCTGGCGCTCCACCACGCTTACGCTCGCGCCAGCGATCCGCTGCTGAAACACCAGTTGAAATGGGTCACACGGGGCACTTGGTTGGCGATTGTGCCCTTCGCGACGCTTTATGCCTTGCCCTATTTCCTGGGGTTTGTCCCCAACCCCTGGATGAACGCTTCGGCGCTCTCGCTGGTCTTCCTGCCCGTGACTTTTGGCTACGCCATCGTGCGCTACCGGCTGATGGATGTGGATATCATTTTCCGCCGCGGCATTGCTTACACCCTGGCCACGGCCAGCATCGTGGGTTTTTATTTCGGCCTGATCGCTCTCTTCGCGGATTTCTTCCGCGCCACGTTTCCCATCAACAGCCGCGGCGCCTGGGTCGTGGCGATTGTCCTTACTGCCATCTTCTTCCAACCCATCGTGAACTACTTCCAGCAGTGGTTGGATCGCTTTTTCAAGCGCGAGCGCTACGATTACCGGCGCACGCTGCTGGAGTTCGCGCGTGAGCTTACTTCCGTATTGCACCTGGATCGCCTGCTGGAGCAGATTTGTGACCGCCTGGCCGAGACCCTGGGAGTTGACCGCCTGGCCGTGTTCCTGGCCGCGGAGCCGGATGGCTTCCGCTTGGTCCGCTCGCGCGGCATGATTGTTTCCGGCAAGACGGATATGAGTTTCCTCGACCCGAACCGCCCCGAGTTTGCCAAGGGCTACCTCTTCTTCGACAGCGTGAAGCGGGCCTACGGCTTCTCTCCGGCGGCACAGAAAGCCATTGAGCAGCTCAAGCTGCACTACTACCTGCCTTTCAAGGTTAAGGAACGGACGCTCGGCTACCTGGGATTGGGCAAGACGCGCGAGGGCGACTATCTTTCCAGCGAAGACATTGATCTTCTCCAGACCCTCGCCGGCTATGTTTCCATCGCACTGGAGAACGCGCGCCTCTATGAATCGCTGGAACTGAAGGCCCAAGACTACCAGGCCCTGCGCGATTTCAGCCAGAACATCATCGAATCAATCAACTCCGGCGTGCTGGCCTGCAACCTGGAAGGCAAAGTCGAAGCCTGGAATTCCGCCCTGGAACGCCTCTACGGAGTGCGCCGTTCCGAGGCGCTGGGGAAGACGCTGGAAGAGATTTTCCCCCTGGAACTGCGGGGCGAGCTCGCGCAGGTTTCTGACCCGCACCATACCCTCAATTTGTACAAGCTTCGCCTGCGCAATGCGGAAGACCGTTCCCTGATCGTGAACCTCTCGCTCGTGCCTCTGATCGGGAAAGAGAACGTGGTGATTGGCCGGCTGTTGATCTTCACCGACCTCACGGAGCGCGTCAACTTGGAGGACCAGTTAATGCAGGCCGAGAAGCTCTCCTCGATCGGCCTCCTGGCGGCGGGCGTGGCGCACGAGGTGAATACCCCCCTGGCGATAATCACCTCCAACGCGCAATTGCTCATGCGGGAGATGGATCCCGGCGACCCGCGCACTCGCACGCTCGACAAGATCATCAAACAGGCCTTCCGCGCTTCCGAGATCGCCAACAACCTTTTGAAGTTTTCGCGGGTCGGCGGCAGCGATTATTCCGACTTGGACGTGAACCGCGTGATCAGCGAAATCCTCTCGCTGGTGGATCCCATGCTGAGGGCTGCCAAGATCACCGTGAATACCCAGTTGGGTGCAGCGCTGCCTGCCGTGCATGGCAATGCGGGGAAACTCCAACAAGTCTTCATGAACCTGATTATGAACGCCCGCGATGCCATGCCGCACGGCGGTGAGCTGACCATTGCCACGGAGGCTGAGAACTCCTCCGTGCGTGTCGAGGTCGCCGACAACGGCATCGGAATTCCCTCCGATCAGCTCCACAAGATCTTCGATCCCTTCTTCACCACCAAGGGGACCAGCCGGGGCACGGGCTTGGGCCTCGCGGTCACTTACGGCATCATCCGGGAACACTCCGGATCGATCCAGGTGGACAGCGTGGTGGGGAGGGGAACCACGTTCCGGCTGGAATTTCCCACAGTAAGGAAACCGGTAAATGTCGTCTAAAGGCTCCATCCTCGTCATTGATGACGAACAGGAAATTCGGGAAAGCCTCGAACAACTGTTGAAGCTCGAAGGCTATAAGGCGGACTGCGCTGCGACCGGCGGCGAAGGCGTGGAACGCATTGAAAACGGTCTCTTCGATCTGGTTTTACTGGACATCAACCTGCCCGACCGCAATGGGCTCGAGCTGCTCCAGCACATCAAGCGCGACAGCCCCGAGATCGGCGTGATCATGATCACCGCCTACGCTTCCACCCAGATGGCTTTCCAGGCTTCCAAGCACGGCGCCGACAGCTACATCACCAAGCCCTGGGACAACGACAAGCTGTTGCTGGAGATCCGCAACACGCTCGACAAATCGCGCCTGCAACTCGAAAACATCCAGCTCCGCCGCGCCCTGAAGCGCTATGCCCTGCCCAATATCGTCGGCAAGAGCGAGAAGATGCACAAGGTGATGGACCTGATCACGCAGGTCGCCGCCAGTCGCGCCACCGTGCTGATCACCGGCGAGAGTGGCACCGGCAAGGAAATGGTGGCCAAGACCATTCATGCCACCAGCCCTCGCGCCGATCGCCCCTTCGTGCCGGTCAATACCGGCTCCATGCCGGTTGACCTGCTGGAGAGCACGCTCTTCGGCCACGTCAAGGGAGCGTTCACTTCCGCCATCGCTACCAAGCGCGGGCTTTTCGAGGTCGCCGACCAGGGCACAATTTTCTTTGACGAGATCGGCACGGTGGGCGTGGAAACTCAGACCAAGCTGCTGCGCGTCATCCAGGAACGTGAATTCATGCGGCTGGGCGGGACCGAAACCATCAAAGTGGACGTGCGGATCCTGGCCGCGACCAATGCGGACTTGCGCAAGATGGTTGTGGAGGGCAAGTTCCGCGAGGACCTCTTCTATCGCCTGAACGTCATTACCTTGGGCCTCCCACCGCTGCGCGAGCGCAAGGAAGATGTTCCCCAGTTGGCCGAGCACTTCTTGAGGAAGTTTTGCGCTGAGAACAACCGCAGCGGCCTGCAGTTTTCTCCTGATGCACTGAAGATCATGATGGATTACGATTGGCCCGGAAACGTCCGCGAGCTGGAAAATGCTGTCGAGCGCGCCGTCGTCCTGGCCTCCGGCGCGGTGCTCGGCCCCGAACTTCTCCCCGAACAACTCTTTGAGAACGGCGCCCCGGATCGCCACCCGTTCCTGGCGGAAAGCCTGGAGGGGCGCTCCCTTTTCGAGATCATGGAGGACTGCGAGCGCCGCGTCATTCTCGACATGCTCGGCCGCACCAATTGGAGCCAGACCGAGGCCGCCGAGCGCTTCAAGATTCCCCTCTCCACCCTCAATCAGAAAATCAAACGCCTGCAGATCGCCGTCAAACGCCACCGGGAAGGGTGAGGCCGCCCGACCCGCCCAGTTGTAGCGCCGGTCTATGACCGGCGGCTTCGAATTCTCAACAATTTCGCCGCTCCCCGCCAAAGCGGGGCAGGCGCAGAGCGGCGCTACAAGACCTGCCGACCCGTTTTCACACAGACTCGGCAGCCGTGGGGAAGCGGCAGTTGTCAACACTTCAGCCCGCGTAAGCGGGCGGAAGATCGTAGCCCACAGCGCGAGAAGCTGTGAAAAAATTGCGCGCGGCCCGGTTTTGCACAGCGTATCTTGTTGAATAATCGTCAGTGGCTTATGACGATTTTCGATTTTTTCACAGCTTCGCGAGCTGTGGGAAAATCGCTCCCGCACCCCACGCGAGCCCCGCCAGGGGCGAAAGAAATCACGGCCAGAGGCAACGGCGCAATAGCATTTTTCTTGGGCTACCGCACAGGGGTTGCGACCTAAATTCGCCGCAAAGATAGGTTCTTTCGCCCCTCCGGGGCTTGGGGGGACTTCACTCAAACTCGTTACCCACAGCTCGTGCTGTAGGCTACGACATTTCGCCCCTGCCGGGGCTCGCTTCTTGTTCTGCTTCTTCTTCCCATAGCTGACGCCCGTGCACGGCCGAAGGTCCGTCGATCTTGATGGCGGACGGGTCAAAGGAGACCATGGGCCACATTCTGCCGCCGCTACGCGGCTTGCCTCCGCTCGCTTTTTTCCCCCTGGCGTGCCTTGGCCAGCCGAATGAGAACGCGAGGATTTGAAACTGAAAGCCGCAGACCTTAAAACCAGGTCCGCGCTACGCTTGCTTCTTAACGATCGCCGAAATAAAGGGCGATGTCGACGCCACCCTGTGTGCCAATGTATGCCCCACCCGCGACATGCATGGCAAGCCCCTGAAACGCTGCCTGGGCACCTCTCCCGACCCGTGGTCGAGCTTCAGATTCTGTTACCTCGGGGGCTCTTCAAGGCTTCCAATGGACCACCTGCCTTGATCGCACACATCGCAAAGAACGTGATGTATGCGCCACCCGCGACGGTAGATCGCCTTCGAAGAAATCGAGGGCCGTCAATCTACTCAGCCGTTTAGAGGACCGACTTCGCCCCTTCCCGCCCCCTCCCTTCGAGTCCCCAGCACAGCAAGTACAGCAGGACGGGTACCCAGAAAGCCAGAAGGAACGGGTTCAAGACACCTCTGATACTGAAGCCGCCCGGAGCCCCCCCCGCCTCCCGGAACAGTCCCAGGAACAGCATGACGAAGATGCTTCCGAGGGCTGCTGCGCCGAGGAGCGAGCCCGCGCGCTCCCATTTGAGCGCCAGGAACATGGCGACGGTATAGATCCCCATCAGGGCGAGCCCGATTGCTGCAATCGGCTCAATCTGGGACGACCCGTGCCTCTTCTCCAAGGATTCCCCGATGAACATGAACAGGAAAAATGCCGCCGTGACCACCCCGAGCACGCGGGCCCACCACCTGATAACCGCTATTGCTGCATTCTTCCCTTTCCGGGCTGTCTCCATGGAGCCCTCCATTCGATAAAGATAGCCGCACTCGTCATCAGTCAATCCGGCAGCGGATGACAGAAGACCGTGGTGCGCGTCTAACTCTTGTTTAGGCTGACCTGCACAAAACCCTTCCCGGTCGGCAAAACGAGAAAGCGCCAATGCCGAGAGGCGACCGTAACCGCCTGCTGTGTAACGACCTCCATTGCGTGAGCCAATTCGCCTCTGGAGTTTTGTGCCGACGCCTCGGTCTGCATAATGCTCTGCCCTTCCGCAGCCGATCGAGGGCCGGAGGATTCGTAACCAGACCGGCCGCCCGGGCGGGGGCGGCGGGTGCTTGCATGTACCCGTCGCGCTGCCGCTTCATCCCAGTCTTTTTTGATGACTCGTCACGGTTTCTTACTCACTTCCAGCAGCAGGTGCTTGGTAAACTCCACGGGCAGTTTGGGATTCTGGCCCGCGACGGTCCCGAGGTTCTTCCCGCTTTCATAGTCCAACACGGAGAACGTGCCGGTGGGCAGGCCACGCAGCTCGATATCACCCTTCCAGGACTCATCGGGGGCAGGCGCGAAAAATGCGTAATACATCTTCCCGTCTTTACTGATTACGTAACCTTCCGGGTTATCATAACCATAGACATACAGGTTAAGGAACGTTCCCTTGGAAAGCATCTTCAAGTTGTAAATATCGATCCATTTCTTCCACCATGCTTCCTTCTCGGAATCCAGGTAGACTCGCTTGAACTTGGGGCCATAATCCGGCCAGGTGAATTTCGTGCCCACCACGCCCCCCGTGCCGATCGTGGAGGCGAAGTCTTTTCCCATCTCCAGGTATTCCCCGTGCTCCCTCGGCATCCGCGAAAGTTCCACGTGATCGCCATAGACCGCCGCCTCGGGGCCCAGCAAGGCCTTATACATCTTGATGCGGCGGCGCACTTGCACCGCGCCCACCGGGTCGGCCGTAACGGCCTGGTCCATATAGGGCAACCAGGCAAGACTCGGGGTAGTGCCGCACGGGCAGCTTTGGGTGACGCTTTCGGGCTTCAGCGCGCGCGTGGTTTCAAAGATGACCTTATAGACCTCCCCCATCGCATTGATGGAATCCGCGGGAGAGGCGTGGTGGTGTTTAGGATTGTAGCAGGCAGGCACCGTATAGATATTATCGAGCTTATGACCATCAAAGCCCCAATCGCGAATGAACTTTTCGGTTAATTGCTTGTAGTATTGCTGTACTTCCGGCAACGCCGGGCAAAGTGCGGCGAGATTGCGGACCATGCGCGCGTGCTGGCCCTTCTTGTCGAGGATGAGCCAGTCCGGATGCTCCCGGACCACCTTCGAGACGATGTACGAGTGTGACTCGGTGCGCTTCTGCCCGTCCTCGACGCCGAGAGGCAACCACCAGATCTGCACCAGGATGCCTTTCTGGTGGAAGTCATCCACCATCTTTTTGATTGCCTCGCCAGGAAATGTGTCGGCCGGGGGTTCCAATCGCCGTACGTGTCGAACCAGCGATCATCGAGCGTGGCCCACTTGATGTTGAACTCCTTAAGCTTCGGAACCGTTCCCAGCATCTGGGCCGGCGTCACGTTGAACTCATAGCCCCAGCCACACCAACTGATGTTGTAATCCTCGTTGCCCGGCTTGGGCAGCCGCCAACCTTCACGCTGGAGTACCCGCGAGTAAAGACTGAGGGGCTCGTAGAAATCTCCGGAATAGACGGCCACAAAGCTGCGCGGCGTCGCGAAGGTTTCCCCGGGCTTCAGCACGGTGGCCGCATCCATCGTCAGCGCCGCGTTCACCCGATAGTCCTTGTCCACGCTCACGGGCAGCGACAGAACCAGGGGCAACGTCTCCACGTGGCCGATGGCCTCCCCCACGGTGGCCGTCCAGAACGCCACCACCGGGATTCCGCCCCCGATGCCATTGGGATTCATCGCACCCATCAGGTTAGGCTGATGAAAGTTATCGGAGATTTCCAGCACGTCGTCCTTGCCCCAGTCATAGCTGGAACCCTGGAACGACCAGAGGCGATAAGGCGCCGACTTGGGATCGGCGAGTGAAGCATTGAGACGGTGATGCTGGGCCACCACGCGGTCTAGTTTCATTTCCGTCGAGCCGGTGTTCTTGTATGCCGCGGTGGTCACGGCGAGGTTGGGGAAATCGTCATAAACTTCCACGGCAAGGGTTTCTTCCACCGCGCGCGCATTCTTCCCGGTTGACGACGCGGTGATTTCCACACGCTTGCCGCGCGCGCCCACCTTGCCGCGTGCGTCGGAAATCTTGACATGGCTGAAATCCAGCGAGAAATCGCGCACTTCCTTCCCACCGCTCACCAAGTAGTCGCTTGCCCCGGCCGCGCCGGAACCCGGCTCATCGAGTGTCAGGCGCTTGCCATCCTTGCGCAGAAAGGCCTGGATATAGCCGGAAGGCAGAACATCAAACTCCGCCTCCGAAGTCGTCAGGACCACAGGGCCGCTGGGGCTGACCGTGACCTTTACAGCGGAGGGCTGCTCGGCCTGCGGCGCCGGAGCCACTTTGCTTTCCCGGCTGCATCCCATGCTCAGAAGAACGAGGCAAATCCCCAGCAACCCAACCATCACAATTCGGTCTCGTTTCGTTGCGTGACTATTCACTGGCCACCTCCTGGGTTTCCATCCTGCCCCTTTGAACCCCGATCCCAAGGCTGAAATTGCTCTGTGTGACATGCTGGGCTCTTTGTTGAAGCACCTGATGCCTTGATATTCGGAACTTGACGATTTAAGTCATGTTCTTCCGAAGCCATGGCGACTGAAAGACCCCTCACCCGGTCGCCTACGGCGACCACCCTCTCCCCGCGGAGAGGGCTGGAATCGGGTGCACGCGAGCCCTTTGCAGCCCTCTCCTTCTCGCACCGGCGCTCGGCCTGGAGGCGCCGCAAAGGCAGGGCACGTTTCTGGATGCTTGCAGCGCTATAGTTACTCCCGCTTTCAATCGGGCGTCAACCAGATTATTTCCAATTTCAAACCTGCATGGACCCTTACCGGAATGGGGTGAGCGGGGGCAATCCGCTTAGCGCGCCCGCCCCAAGGGTTGCTTGACACGCCAAGCGTTTTCCGCGACGATGACGAGATTTCAAATGGGCAAGCTCCCACGGAGGCTGACCATGAGTGCTCGCAGAGGAATCTCACAGGCTGCTGTCATCACGCTGGGAACGGCGCTGTTGCTTCCCGGCATTCCCGGCTACACCGCGACGCTTAAACCCCTGGTGGCCGGGCGGCGCGGGGTGGTGGCAGCGGGCCATCCGCTGGTGGCCGAGGCGGGGTTGCGCATTCTGGAGAAAGGCGGCAACGCCGTGGATGCGGGCGTGGCGACGATCTTCGCCGCGTCGGTGGTGGAGATGATGAGCTTCGGCGCGGGCGGCGAGTGCCCGATCCTGCTCAAGCTGAAGGACGGCCCCGTGGTGGCGATCAACGGCGACGGCATCGCTCCGGAACTTGCGACCGCGGAGTTTTACGAGCACTTGCGGCGCGACGACCCCCGCATCGTGGTGTCGCCCACGGTTTCCGGAGGCGCAGGCGGCGTTATTCCTTCTTTCGGCCCGCTCAGCGCGATTGTGCCCAGCGCCATGGATTCCCTCTTGCTGGCGCTGGAGAAGTACGGAACGCTGAGCCTGGCGGAGGTGATCCAGCCGGCCATCGAGATCGCGCAGGGTTTCCCGGTCTATGCCGGCCTGGAGAGCGCGCTCGAGCGGGGCGAGCCCGTCGCCCGAAAGTGGCCCAACACGGCGAAGGTCTATTACCCCGGGGGACGCGTGCCGAAGGAAGGCGAAATCTTCGTCCAGGCTGACCTGGCGCGCACGTTTCAAACCCTCGCGGGGGTGGAAAAGCAGAACGCCGGACGCGGGCGCGCGGCCGCTCTCGAAGCCGTCCGCGACTATTTCTATCGTGGCCCGATCGCCAAACGCATCAGCGATTTCTGTAAAGACGCCGGCTGCCTGCTGCGCGAAGGGGATTTCGCCGCGTATCACGCCCGCATCGAAGAGCCTTTGACCGTGACGTATCGCGGCGTGCAGGTTTATAAATGTGGCTACTGGACGCAGAGCCCGGTGTTCCTCGAGAACTTGAACCTGCTCGAGGGCTTTGACCTGAAAGCCCTGAAGCACAATTCCGCCGATTACGTGCACACCGTGGTGGAAGCCATGAAATTGGGGTATGCCGACCGTGACGCCTACTATGGCGACCCCGACTTCAGCCCCATACCCGCCGCACTCGTCTCCAAGGAGTACGCGAACCTCCGGCGGCCGCTGATCGATGCGCAGAAGGCTTCCGCCCAGCACGTTCCCGGCGATCCCGTGCACATGACAGCGCGGGCGCCGGAGGATTTCGTGCGGGCGCGCTACCGCCACCGCAACGGCGAGCACCAGGACACCACCTGCGTCAACGTGATCGACCAGGACGGGAACCTGTTCTCCGCCACGCCCAGCGGCGCCTGGATTCCCGCCCTCATCGCGGGCGATACAGGCCTTCCCCTCACGCAGCGGGCGCAGGCGTTCGTGCTGACACCCGGACACCCCAATCAAATTGCCCCGCACAAACGCCCGCGCATCACGCTCACACCCACGCTCGCGCTACGCGAGGGGAAACCGTGGCTGTGTTTTCCACTCCCGGCGGCGACAGCCAGGACCAGACGCTGCTCGAGATCTTCCTGAACGTCGTCGAGTTCGGAATGAA
>Ga0116104_1001082_pt1 | contig 14448 bp, 15 predicted proteins | sample June2015DPH_4_15_FD_89715 | JGI IMG/M metagenome (GOLD analysis project Ga0116104, IMG submission 89715) | Peatland microbial communities from SPRUCE experiment site at the Marcell Experimental Forest, Minnesota, USA - June2015DPH_4_150 | ecosystem: Environmental > Terrestrial > Soil > Wetlands...
CAGCCCCCGCCAAGGATCACTGCAAAAAGAGAGATCGAAATGTAGTACAGACCTTTGCGGCCCTCAGCCTGCATATCAAGGAGTTATACTCGCACACGCGATCCAGTAGCGAAAGATCGGCTAGAGTTGGTGGGATCCCCGAACTAACTTCGGGGTGGACCAATCACTGGGGGCAGGCCATCACGGACAATGCCGCAATCGCGCCAACAGTGACAACGAGTTATGCGGGCACGTTGGATTGGGCATCCAAAGGAAGAGGGATTCCCAGGGTGGCTGTCCTCGCTCTTGATCTCTGTATCTCTGTCCCAAGGTATTTTCCGCCTCCGTGCTACTGGACGGGGGTTTGTGATTGACACCGCGTGAACCCTTGGATATCCTCCCGCCAACGATTCTCTCGCCTTTCCTCCTGGGATTGAGGGGGTGTTAGGCCGCGTACTATGCCAACTTGTGAAGACCATGCATTCAACATTCGAACGTCCACAGTCACTCGGCGAGGAGATCGCTAAGGAGGGTGCCAAGTTGCCGGAATACCAGATTAAGGTTACGCCCGATACAGTAGCGTATGCTGACGGGGAGAAGCACAAGCTAGTAGTGGAGTTCGCCACCCCAGGAGCGCCAACGGATACCATCGATGTGAAGATCCTGGAAGACAGCGTCCACCTGACAGCGCCAGCAAGGGACATGAGTATGTTTCAGCACTGGCTTTAGGTTGGCCGGTGAAACCTGTCAAAGCCGAAGCGATCTACGAGCACGGCCTGCTCCGAATCGAGGTGCCCTTCAAAGATCCGATGGAAGATGCTGTGAAGGTCGCCATCAAAGCGGGTGGCGCGGAAACCAAGATCAAAACAATCGAAACCTGATGACCCGTCAAGTTGTTAGGCCAGTATAGTCGGATGTTGTCTGCATGTATGACCAAATCAAGAGTAGGCATTGCCGCTTTCCAAGCTCTTTGCTATGTTTCACAAAAAAAGATATTTTCCCCCATAAAGATACGAGCCGGCTCCCATGGAAAACGAAACTAAGCGCATTCGGAGCCTCGTAACTCATCTGCTTTCTATTCCACCAGCCATCTGCACTGAACGCGCCTACCTAATAACGGAGTCATACAAAGAGACCGAAGATGAAGCACCATTGGTCCGGAGAGCAAAGGCTTTGCAGAAGGTTCTTGAACACATGACCATTTATATCGCTGACTTGGAACTCATTGTTGGAAACCAAGCAAGTAAGCCTCGCAGCGCTCCGATCTTTCCAGAATTCTCTTACGACTGGATCGAAAACGAGCTGCAGACTCTTGACACCAGACAGGCCGACCGTTTTGATATTACCGACGACCAGAAAGCGAGCCTGAAGGACATTTTTTCATATTGGAGAGGAAAAACAACGAAAGAGCACGCTCTGGCTCTCATACCTGAGGAGGTAAAAGAAGCCCAGTCCAATTTAGTCTTTCTTCTGAGCAGCATGTCGTGCGGCATTGGCCATATTGCCCCCGATTATCAGCGGGTGCTCAAATACGGGCTCCGGAGCATCCTAGACGCTGCTAATCAGAGGCTCCAGGGCATTGAGCTGTCGGACCTGAGAAGGCCGTTCTATCAGGCAATAATTACCGCTGGTGAGGCTGCGATCGCTTTTGCCCATCGATTTCAAGAACTCGCACTCCAACTGTGGCATCGGACCGTTGATGTGGGGAGAAAGGCTGAATTGCAGAGAATCGCCGAGATCTGCGGCCATGTTCCAGCATATCCGGCCAGAGACTTTTATGAAACCCTTCAGTCCTTTTGGTTTGTTCATGTGATTATTCAGATTGAATCGAATGGCCACAGTATCTCCCCTGGACGGTTCGATCAATATATGGCCGAATTCTACGAAAAGATTCCCGAGAAGGACGACTCACTGATGACCAAGCCGGCGAGCTTCTCCAGTGCCTGTGGATTAAATTCAATGAGATCAACAAGATAAGGGATAGGGTTACCTCTCAGGGATTCGGCGGCTATCCAATGTTCCAAAACCTCGTAGTGGGCGGGGAGAATGCCAATGGGACCGACGCTACCAATAAGTTGTCGTATATGTGTCTAGACGCTGCGGCAAAGCTCCGGTTACCTCAGCCTTCCCTTTCCGTTCGGTTCCATCGGAACTCGCCCAAGCCTTTCCAGCTTCAGGCCGCGGAGCTGGCGAAGGCCGGAACCGGCATGCCTTCTTTTTTTAATGACGAGATCCTTGTTCCCGTCCTGACGGATATGGGATGCACCCTTGAGGACGCGCGCACCTACGCCCCTGTCGGGTGCATCGAGGTCCAAGCGCCAGGAAAAACCCAAGGTTATTATCCTGGAGGTTTTCTTAATTTGGCAAAGTGCCTGGAATTAGTCTTACACGATGGTCATGATCCAGGAGAGCGTCTTAGCGTCCCGCCCCACCTGGGAACCTTCAGAGAGGTCCTCGCGGCTTTTAGGAGGCAGGTAGCCCACTTCGTCCCTGTGATGGTGACTGCGGACAACATTATTGAGGAGGTGCAGGCCCGTATCGCACCCTCCCCATTCTTGTCAATCCTCGTCGATGATTGTCTTGATGAGGCCAAGAGCGTCGAAGGAGGTGGTGCGCGGTATAACTTTACCGCGATTAATGGTGTAGGCTTAGCCAACGTCGCAGATGCCCTTGCGGCGATCAGGAAATTCGTTTATGACGAAAACCAGGTAACGATAGCAGAACTGCTAGACGCCTTACGGGCCGATTTTAGCGACCACGAGGACCTTCGTCAGCTGCTCCTCAACCGAGGCGCAAAATACGGAAACGATGATGACTCCGTGGATATGCTTGCACGGGAAGTCGCACATATATTTTGCGAAGAGGTGCTGAAATACTCGAATACGCGCGGTGGTCCGTTCCAACCCGGTTTTCAAACTGTATCCATGCATGCACTCTTCGCGGGCTCCGTCGGTGCAACGGCAGACGGCCGGAAGAGGGAAATGCTCCTCGCGGACGGTGGCGTCTCGCCCGCACAGGGACGAGACAAGCACGGTCCCACGGCAGTGCTCAAATCGGTCGCGAAGTTGGATCACCGGATGGCACATAACGGAACGCTCCTCAACGTGAAATTCCATCCGTCGGCAATTGCGGGAGATGCGGGGGGGGGGAATTTACTCGCTTTGGTGAGAACGTTCTTCCAGTTGAACGGTCAGCATATTCAGTTCAACGTCGTGAGCACTGAAACCTTGCGTGATGCCCAGGCACATCCCGAGAGATATGCGGATCTCGTAATCAGAGTCGCGGGTTTTAGCGTATTCTTCACAACTGTCGACAAGGTGTTGCAGGAGGATATCATTGCGCGAACGGAACACCAGTACGGTGGATGAGTGCCTGGCGGTCTCAGGGTGGGATCGCTACCCTGAAGGGAGGCAATCATGTTAGGCCGACGGTACCTGTGCGTGGTATTGGGGGTTGCGATCTACTCCGCGGTAGCAGGCTTTTTGCTGCCTCAAGGTGAAGCAGCAGGTCCCATTGTTCTGAAGCTGGCCCACGCCCACCCCGCCACAGATTCCCTTTTCGGTCCCGCATCCACCCGGTTTGCAGAGAGTGTCAAGGGGCTGACAAACGGTGGGGTAGATGTTCAGGTCTTCCACGGGGGCTCACTGACCGCTGATGAACGCGAGATGACCGAATCGGTAAAGTTGGGATCACTTGACATGGCAGTGATTGCGTCACCCCAGCTAACAGGATACAGTCCAACTGTTAAAGTCTTCGACCTTCCGTTCATCTTTAGAGACCATGCACAGGCCGTTAAAGTGCTTGACGGGCCAATTGGCGAGGCTGTTCGAGACGATCTCGAATCTAAAGGGATTCTGATTTTGGAGTATTGGAGTTGTGGCATTCGAAGCGTCTTCACCAATGTTAAACCGATTAGGAATCCGGATGATTTGAAAGGGTTAAAGATTCGTGTAATGCCCACACCAGTATATATAGACACCTTTAAAGCGCTTGGCGCGTTGCCTGTTGCCATGGGCTCCAGTGAACTCTACTTGGCGCTTCAAATGGGTGTGGTGGATGCGGGCGAGAACGACCCAGCGAGTGTCATAGACTGGAAATGGGTGGAGGTGGTAAAATACTATTCCCTCACGCAACACGGGTTTTGCGCGTGTCCACTCATCATGAACAGTAAGACATTTCATTCGCTTCCCGGAGATGTTCAACTTGCAATTAGGAAAGCAGGCAGGGAATCCGCGGCTTTCCAGCGTCCATATGCCGAGGGCCTCTGGGATCGTGCCATGAAGCAAATTGAGGCGAAAGGTGTCAAGATTAACAAGGTGGAGAGTTTAGCAGCGTTTCAGGAGAAGGTAAAAGGTGTTTATGATAAGTATGACAAGGAACTCGGGAATGGCTTGGTCCGAAGGACATTGGAGAGTGCTCAAGCGTCGAAGTAACTGGGATATGCGAGGAGGGACGGACAACGACATAAACCACCATGCCCAGGGCTTGGAAGCTGGGGGTGCGCACCCGTAGGTCAAGGTGGCTTCCCCAGATCTCCTGCGACATTGAACCTGATTCCAGATCTCCTGATATAGGAGTTCGTGAAATTGTCCGCTTGGCGGGTCGCAGCGCAATCCCATAGCGCAGGCAGAGCAGGGAGCCGGGAAACAGCACCGGCCGGGTGTTGAGCTTGTCACACAGCGCCGCGATCGCCCGCGTCGCCAGCCCCTGGGCCTTCAGACGACGTACCAGCTGCTCGCGCGACCGCGGCAGGCGGGGGCGCCGGGCGGGGTAGCCGCCCGCCCGGCCCAAGGCCGGGAGGCCGCCTGCTTCGAACCGGCGCTGATACCGCCGCACGCTCCGCACGGAGCAGCCGAACGCCCGGGCGACTACCATCTGATCCGCCCAGCCCTGCTGCACCAGGCTCACCACGGCGTAGGCCTCGGCCATGCGATCGTCCGTGGTGTACTGCAGCAATACAATGCCGGAGACCAGGACGATGCGGAAGTCGTGCTCCGTCCGGAGGAGGCAGCGATCATTGATGACCGTCGTGCCCGCCGGCACCCGCGGCCCGGGAAAGAGGTCCCGCTGTACTTCTGCTCCCACCATGGCGGGAGCTTGCCACCCCACACCGCAAGACTCCACGCGAAAAAGCGGACATGTTTGGGTCCCCCCCCCTCTTCTGGCGGCGTCAACGATAACAAGCCCTTCAACGCGCTATGTCAGGAGTTCTGGAGTCCGGGAGGGAACAACGGCTCCAGCCAGCTGCTATACTCCCCGGGAGCTAAACTATTACGTTGTAGTCCGGTGGAAGCGCGTACCCGGTATACGAGCGCGACTTTCCCTATCTGGCCGCCGAAGGCTGGCCTTGCCTGCCAGCGGCTTTCGCCAGACTGCCCCGAGATAAGATTACTGGGATGGGTGAGCGTGGCGTGATTTTTGATCTGCAACGCTTCTCAGTGCATGATGGCCCCGGCATCCGTAGCCTAATCTTTTTCAAGGGCTGCACATTGCGCTGCCAATGGTGCTCGAACCCAGAGTCTCACCATTTTCAGCCGGAGATTCTTTTCGATCCCGCAAAGTGCGTGGGCTGTTGGCATTGTGCCAACGTGTGCCCGAACGACGCGGTCCTCATCGAAGCGGAGGAGGTGCATTACGACCGGAAGAAGTGTAGCGGGTGTGGCTGTTGCGCGAAAGTATGTTATTCCGAAGCACGGGTACTTAAGGGGATGGTCGTCACGGCGGACTGGGTGGTCGACCAAGCGGTGAAAGACGAGCCGTTCTTTTCCAATTCGGGTGGCGGAGTCACCCTTGGCGGGGGCGAGCCGCTGGCCCAGCCGGAATTCGCGAGCTCAGTCTTGCAAATGTCTAAGCAGAGGGGGTTGCACACCGTCGTAGAGACGTCCGGTTATGTCCCATGGACTCACCTAGCGCGAACGCTCCCGTGTACGGACCTTTTTCTGTTTGACCTCAAGCATGTCGAACCAACCAAGCACCGAGCCTACACCGGTGGTGATGTCGGTGTGATCATATCCAATCTGAATAGATTAGCAGCCGCAGGACGGCCGATCGTAGTGCGCATCCCTAGTATCCCAACCTTCAACGATACATCGGCAGAAATTGCCGCGATTGCAAGGACAGTCGCGACCTTGGGCTTGGATGAAGTTCACCTCCTCCCTTACCACAGTCTAGGACAATCGAAATACGGCCTTTTGGGCAGAGAGTGTTCTTTCCCGTCAACACCGCCCATGGTCAAGGCAAGGCTAGAAGAACTCAAAGCCATAGCTGAAGGAGCAGGCCTGACTGCCAAGGTAGGAGGATAATCGAGGAAGGCTGAATACTATCTGGCGGCAGATGGGCGCGCACGCCTCCGAAGTGGTCAGGTTTTGCTCTTTCAGCGACACCCTGGCGAGACTTTTATGGGCCACCTTTACCCGTTTCCCCTCATTCCCGGCGAGTGGTCAGGTAGGACGACAGTGCTGTTGATAAGTAGGGTCGCAGACCGGATTACCCGACATCTGATGGCCCTGCTCACGGCCGCTCTCGTAGTCATAGTTCTCGTGCAAGTGATTTTCCGCTACTTGCTGCTGATTCCGTTCCCAGGCTCAGCGGAACTCGCCCCATACTTGTTCATTTGGTTAACATTCCTAGGAGCTCCGGCTGGGATCAAAGAGCGGAGCCACCCGGTGATCGTGTTCCTCACGGACCGGTTGCCACCCCAGGCCAAGAAGATCGTGGAGCTATTTGCTTTCAGTGCCACATGTTGGCTCTTAGGCTTCTTCGTTATCGGAGGGATCCACTCGACTGTACTGGTCACAGCCGAAACCACTCCCATCCTAGAGATTTCCATGGCCTGGGTACATGTGGCACTGCCGATTTCCGGGATACTCATGCTCCTGCACGTTGTCAGCAACCGGATTGAGGATTCAGCTCTGTCTGCTATCGACGTTCTACTGGTGGGTTTCTTCCTGGGGACTATTTGGGTGTTGACGAATGTTCTGAGCTTGACGGCTAACATTTACATTTTCCTAGTCATTGCTCTCGTAGTGCTTCTGCTAATAGGAATGCCGGTGAGCTTTGTATTGGGATTAGCCACTCTGCTCAGCTTATCTGTCAATCACAGACCAGTGCTCCAACTCGTGACCCGGATGGTCGGTGGGCTTAACAATTTTCCCTTGCTAGCCATTCCGTTTTTCATGCTTACGGGGGCCGTGATGGCGACGGGTAGCATGGCTCGTCGCCTGACGGACTTCGGCAATGCTTTGGTCGGATGGATTCGCGGAGGCCTCGGACTTGCCGACATTGTGGTGAGCGTCATTTTTGCGGACATCTCTGGGTCCGCAGTCGCAGACACTGCGGCGATAGGGTCGGTAATGCTCCCAAGTCTAGTCGCGCGGGGGTATGATGTGAACTTCGCGACGGCGCTTCAAGCCTCAGCAGGGTCGCTAGGTATGCAATTCCCTCCTAGCATTACGATGATTCTTTATGCTTGGGTAGCAAGCGTGTCCGTGGCGGCCTTATTTGCGGCGAGCTTCGTGCCCGGATTTCTTGTAGCGTTCTCCTTTGGAATTGTCGTCTATATCGTCGCCCGTCGGCGTGGATATCCCAGGGAAACTACGATTAGCTTAGGGAACATTCTCCGTACGTTCCGAGGATGTTTTTTCGCGCTCGTAGCTCCGCTGCTAATCGTTGTTGGTATTTTGGGCGGCATCATGACTCCCTCAGAAGCTGGCGTGGTGGCAGCTGTCTATAGCATTGTCGTAAGCTTATTTCTCTACCGAGATCTGCCTTCTCGACGCCTCCCGAGTGTGATGGCTCAAGCCGGCGTAGGAATGGCTCGGGTAACCTTTCTCATCTCTACCGCGATGGGATTGGGATGGATACTAACTATCAATCAAGGACCACAGCGGTTGGCAGCAGTGATTTACGAAATCTCTCACGATCGGCTTATAGGGCTTTTGATGATTAATGTGTTGATTATGATTGTTCATACGGTTCTAGAACCAGCTGCTACGATGCTGGTGCTCGTTCCTGTCCTCATGCCCTTACTGCGCCAACTTGCCATTGATCCCGTCTTCTTTGGAATCATGTTTGTGATGAATTCTGCGATTGGATTCCTCTTGCCTCCGGTGGGATTCTGTCTTTACATCGCATGCGGGGTTTCCGGTGCACGGCTGGAGAATGTTGTTCGGGCGATTATCCCATTTGTGATAGCCCTTACGGTTGATCTGATTTTGATTGTCTTGTATCCCCAAGTAGTGCTCTGGCTCCCCCATCTCGTGCATCTTCATTAGTCTCTTACGAGTCAGCTCTTGCGCAAGATGGGCAAAACTTGTGGGTTATGGGGCCACGGGCTGATTGAGCATAGGAATGATCACCAACTCCCGCAGCTTGCCTGTGCCGCCAGGTACTCCGCCGCGGGCGTGACGCCCCAGGTGATGCCGAGAGCGACTCGGATCCCCCCAAAGAGCTCAGGAACGACAGCTGGCAGATACACGGAGAGGAAGAGCTGGCCCGGAGAGGCCCCGAGCGTCTGCGCAAATTGCCCATACATGGGATGCACGTTCTGAATGGCATTGACCGTGTAGGCCACCATGAGCATTGCAATCGCAAATACGATGTACAGGTAAATCCCGACGGGCTCCCCGCCAAACCAGACCAGAAAAAGAGGGACTAATGCAAGCAATGGGACCGTTCGGAGAAAGTCGGTACTAAGGGACTGTTAAATAATAAAGTTTACAAATTGCGATTTGGCGACGGGGCCTGCCATGATGACCGTTACCCCGTCGGGCGCGGCTCGAGGGTGTAGTTCCAATCGCCATGAAAGGCGTGGGGCCTCAGCTTCAAGGCCCGCATCTCGTCGTCCGCGATCTTCTGGCCCGGTTCGTACTCCGTGGTGTCCAGCAGGGCTTTGACTGTGAGCCCGCTCTTGGTCGTCGTGCCCCCAATGAGATTGATCACGGCCTCAAAACTGAGCAGCGGGCGCCCCCGCCAATGCATACTGATGAAAGCGAACAGCCGATGCTCGACTTTGTTCCATTTGCTGGTGCCCGGCGGATAGTGGCACACGGTCACGGGAATCCCGAGCCGATCCGCGAGGGCTTGCAGGTGCACCTTCCACGCGCGCAGGCGGGTGCCGTTGCTGCCGCCGGCGTCGGCGCAGATCAGCAGCCGCCGAGCCTGGGGGTACGCTGTCCGCCCCAAGAGCCGCCACCAGCGCCGAATACTCTCGACGGCGAAGCCCGCGGTCTCGTGGGGAATGCCCACGTTCACCACCGCTTCGTCGCGGGCGACGTCGTACGTCCCGTACGGGATGGCCTTCCCCACGCCCGTCCCCGGGAAGTCGTGGACGAAGACCGCTTCGGGCGCCCCCGTCGGCTGCCAGCGCCGGCCCCGATTCTCGAAGGTGCCGACCAGTTCTTTCTTCTGGGTGTCCACACTGACCACCGGATCGTGGGTCCGCACAAAGCGGCGGACCTGGGCATTGAGGTACCGGAACTGCGCGCCGCGACCGGGATGCTGCGTCCCTTCGATCGTCTTCACGTTCGCCTGCAGCGAGTAGCCCAGCTCGCGCAGGCACCGCGCGACCGTCACATGCGACACCGCGTAGCCGTGCCGCGTGACCTCTTCCGCCAGCGTGCGGGTGGATTTGTTGGTCCAGAGCAGGTAGCGCATCGGATCGCCCGCCGTCGAGGCCTCCACCAGGCGCGCCAACACCCGCTTGAGCCGCGGATCCGTCTGCTCGAGGCGTTTCCGCCCGCCGCCCGCCTCCCGAATCCGCCCGGCGTCCGCGCGGGCCGGCCACCGGTCCTCCGCCAACTCGGCGATCCCCTTCAGGATAGTCGGCCGCGACATGCCGGTCAGCCGCGCCAGCCGACTGATGGCGCCCCGCCCCTCTGCGAGCGCCTTCTGCGCCACAAACACCCGGGCCTGCGCCTCATTCACCGTGCCCAGCACGCGCAGCCACTGCCGTTCGGTCTCCGGAACCCGTGCCCTCGTCGCCATCTTCGTATAGTCTCTCACGGGCGACAGGATACCGAGGATTTCTCATTTGGTAAGCTTTATTATTTAACGACCCCTAATGGGAGCGCCTTATAGATGACACTCGTTGCTCCTCGGCCGTGCACTTGGGCGAGCGAGATCAGTGCGGTGCACTGTCACCTATAAAGTGCGCCTGGTAGTAAGGAGCTCGTAGTAGGAGGAGCTATGAGTCGACGGAGGAAAGCGACGGAGTTTGACCAGATCGTGGAGTTGCTGAAGGTAATCGCCATTGGCGGGACCCGGACCGCGGAGCAGAAGCAGGACGCGCCGCAAGTCGTCCGACCCGCTTGTGAGCCGTCGCCTCAAGTACGTATCGTGGCTCTGCCCGGGGAGCCATGGCGACCTCGAACGCCGCGCGTGGGCTTCATTTGCCCATATCACCCTCCGTGTTTTAGTCGTGCTCACTTATCGACTCCTTGGGACCCCGCAACTATTCGGCAGCAAAAGCCAAGACGTGATCGTAAGCATAACTCGGGCTTTGGCGGCGGACCGTACAGGGAGGCAGCCCATACAGTATGTTTAGTCCTCCGTGTTACCGGGACCAGGAACGATTGTGGTTGACAGCCCGTGAGCGGGGCGATACTCTTCCACCAACGATCTGCTCGCCCTTCGTCCCCCGATTCATGGGGTGTGATGCGGACCCGATGCTGGATATAGGTTATCGGGCGGAAACCATGTAAGCGCCGTTAGGTGGAGCTAGTAGACAAAGGAGAACTCGATGAGAACCAAAGTGGGTCTGTGGATTGACCATAGGAAGGCTATTATTGTGACTGTTACGGAGAAAGGGGAAGAGATAGGACTAACAATATCGGCGGTGTAAAGACAGCTCCGCCGTTCTGGGGATTCCCCCCTTAAGGGTCCCTATGAACCACAGCAAGTACCGGCAGATGATAGCCGACAGGGAACTTCTAGGGGACATCTCATCATTTACTACGATGCGGTGCTTGCGTGTATTGGTGAAGCGGAATCCATTCTGATATTTGGGCCTGGTGAGGCAAAGGGCGAACTGAAGAAACGTCTTGAAAGGAACAACCTCGGCGGACGCATCGCAGGTGTTGAAACAGTTGACAAGATGACGAATCGCGAGATTGCGGCGAAGGTTCGAAAACACTTCGCAAAACAGCGTTCGGCAATAGGATCAGGACGGAAGCCCCCAACACGCTCTTCGAGCGGTCGCGGAAGACCGCGCCGCTCAAGAGCACGTTAGCCGTAAACCAACGATAGAGGTACCCCAACTGCAGACAATTCGCCCATGACTTCTCATCGCCTCCTCACCCTCGGTCCTGACGATGAACCGCTCTAGGTGCGGATATAGGTACGCTGGGTCGGCGAGCGGTGGGAAGCCGGTGCCAGAAGTCAGACTACGGCATGCTCTCAGGACCAGGACACCCAGAGGAGGGGAACGATGGTGGAAAGAACGATAGACCTAAGTGATTTCAAATTGCCGAGCCCGAGGCTTGCGGGAATACTCATTGTGCTCATCACCATCCTTATCGTGCTGTGGGGCACCTTTGTCATCGTGCCAGCCGGCCATCGGGGGGTGGTCCTCTGGTGGGGAAGCGTAGAGAAGAGAATCATGGCCGAGGGGCTGAACTTCATCGTCCCCATTGCGGAACATGTCATCAAGGTGGATGTGAGAGTGCAACCGCATCCGTTCAGGGAGATCGATGCCTCGTCACGCGAGTACCAGATGGTGCAAATGACGGGCATGATGAACTTCCACATCGATCCGGCGTATGTCAATGATCTGTACCAGAAGGTGGGGCTCGATTTTGCCGACAAGGTGATCGACCCGGCCTTCAACGACTTTGTCAAGGAGGTGGTGCCGACCTACCCGATCGGGGAGATTCTTCCCAAGCGGGAGGAGATCCGGCAGAGGGCGATGGCAAAGTTGGGAGAGAACCTGGCGAGGTATCACATCATGGTCGATGATATCTACTTTGCCAACATTCGGTTCTCGCCAGGCTATGAAGGGGCCGTCGAGGCCAAGCAAGTCGCCCAGCAACAGGTGGAAACGCAGAAGCAGGTGTTGGCCCAACGGGAAATTGAAGCGCAGCAAAAGGTCGCTACCGCAAAAGGGGAAGCGGAATCCATCCTCGTGGTCGCGCAGGGACAGGCCAAAGCCAATGATGCCCTCTCCCGGTCGCTCACCCCGATCCTCGTGCAGTACAAGGGGATCGAGAAATGGAATGGGAGTTTACCTCAAGTCTCCGGGGGAGCCGTCCCCTTCATCGACCTGAGCAAGATGGGTGGCGTGTCGGGGGGAACGGAAGGCAGCAAGAAATAGGGTCACGTTCCATGACGGTTGCGTCACCGACAGGCTATGACAAAGTAATCTTTTACGGACACGAATCAGGGATAGGAGTACCGGTATGTTCGGCGTGTGAACCCTTTGGTGTCGGGGTTACCACCCTTGTGGCAGATCACTATCACCAGCTTTGGTGAACGGCTAGGTTACCGAAACCAGAGACGATAGTGGTTGACAGCCCCTAAGCCCGGCGATACTCTCCCACCGACGGTTCGCCCGACTTCTCTTGTGCAATCCAGGGGGTGTTAGGCAGAAGCCATTTAGGAGATGGATGACGAGCCACGTCCCCTTCAGCCACGAGGCAACCGAGGAGTTTCTCGCTGGCTTCGGTTTCTATCGCAAGTTGGCGGCCCTGGAGCCGGACAAGCGCGATGCACTTAGCGTGGCCCGCTGTGTGCGCACGTTGTACCTCGGTCTCGAAAAGGGGTTTAAGGCCACCGTTGCCGCAGTAGATCCATACCTTCTCATCTCCAAGCCCGACCACCAGCTTCTGACGCAGCTACGGCGTGACATGATAGGCCGCCCCGTTCCTAGCATCTTCTGCAGTCGCCAACCCGTCGATACGCTCAACATGTACCAGACTTGGCGACTCCTACGTGACATACACCCGCTTGACATCGATGGGTCCGTCCTGGCCGACTTTGAGCGGGCACTCGATCGCCTCGCCCAGATACGGCACCGCGCACAGCATGGCGAATTCTATGAGGATCTGAATGACGTGCTGGCGCTCGTGGAACAGCTTCTCGCCCGGTTCCGAGAGGTGGTGGGTGCCTTAGATCCGGGCTGGCTGCAGGGTCTTTATGCTCGCAACGGTCAACTGGAGTCCCTCCTCAAGGCGATTGAACAGCAAATCGACGGCGCATGGCAGGTGTTAATTGACTACATCACCAAGCACGGACCAGTAACCATCCGATCCCCTCTCTACCTTGTCCAGAAGTCGGATTCGGATTCGATCGAAGCTCTCTTCGGCCAGAGCCCCCTGACCCAAGACTGTGGGTTCATCGGCCACGGCATCATAGCCGACCGCGATGCCCACGGGCTTTTCGCCCTTTTTCTGAGTCCTGAGGAGTCCTGGACCCGTCATCAGGCCCGCGAATCCATGGCGGGCTCCGAAGCGGCCAAGCCCCTCTTCCAAGCCGGCCTCCTGGCAGGTCTCGTTCCACCGCTCCCACCCAAGCCGCTCATACCGCTCGATCCTGGTCACATCACAATCCGAACGGCAACCGGATGGCTCTCGGTTGATCTGGAGAAACTCTCCGCACGCATCTTAATCTCGAGCGTGCTGCTCTTTGACCTTCTGATAGTGTTCCCCGGCCCCCACCAGAAAGAAGGCCGAGTTACTGGCCATATCGAGTCCGCAGTAAAACGAGGCCCAGTTACTCCGAGGCCGGTCAATATCCACGGCACCGCCTATATGCTAGATGAGTTGGGCATTGAAGGAGACCCCAATGCGACACCGCCCAAGATCCCCACGACGCTCAGACAGTTGCAATTGTCGCTCGATTTGACTACGGCCCAACAGCCGGGCGAGGAGACGCGCTGACGCACGCGCCTCACCCGTAGCGTTTAAGCCTTCACGCCACCCAAATGCTTTCCATCCAGTGCCCAGATTCGCCCCTTGTGGGGAACCAAGCAGGGCTCGAACTGTCCATCTCACATTCAGCAGCCACAATCACCCTCCGTGTTTTAGTCGTACCCATTTCTCAACTGCTTCTGACCCCACAACTATTCGCAACTAAAGGCCAAGACGTGATCGCTACCGTAACTCCGGATTTGGCGGCGGACCCTACAGGGAGGCAGCCCATACAGTATTTTCAACCCCCCGTGTTACCGAGACCAGCGGCGATTGTGATTGACACCATGCAAGCCCTTCGATACGCTCCCACGCAGGGTTCCCGGCCTCCCTGTTGTCAAGCGTCACCCATGTGGAGCCAGCGAGGTCCGTGGCCGAGTCCCTGGCAACCGCTTATCGGCATACCGTTATGTGGCATAAAGCAATTTAAGGAATAGACCATGGGACTACTTTCAACCTCAACGATGCGCTATTTAGCGCTACAAGACCGTGGTCGAACGGCTGTTTTACGACGGAGAATCTAGGTTGCACAGGCCAAGATTGTTCTTGTCCACAACCCTACCCCTGG
>Ga0116104_1001127_pt1 | contig 14047 bp, 11 predicted proteins | sample June2015DPH_4_15_FD_89715 | JGI IMG/M metagenome (GOLD analysis project Ga0116104, IMG submission 89715) | Peatland microbial communities from SPRUCE experiment site at the Marcell Experimental Forest, Minnesota, USA - June2015DPH_4_150 | ecosystem: Environmental > Terrestrial > Soil > Wetlands...
CTGAATCTGCTCCTTCACCAAATCTATTCCCAGCACCAGTTCCGTAACCGGGTGTTCGACTTGAAGCCGCGTGTTCATCTCCAGAAAGTAGAAATTGCCGCTTTGGTCCACGAGGAATTCCACCGTGCCGGCGTTCCAATATCCTGCCAGCTTTGCGATGCGCACCGCGGTTTCTCCCATGCGCTGGCGCAACTCCTCATGCACGATGGGCGACGGGCATTCTTCCAGCACTTTCTGGTGTCTTCTTTGCAGCGAACACTCGCGTTCGCAAAGGTGAATCAGGCGCCCGTACTGGTCCCCAAGAATCTGGATTTCAATGTGGCGGGGGCGGTCGAGATATTTCTCGATATAAATCGAGGGGTCGTCGAAGGCGTTTTGCGCTTCCGAGCGCGCTGTGTTGCAGGCGGATTCGAGCTCGGCGGGGGAACGCACAAGACGTAGTCCCTTGCCGCCACCTCCCGCCGAGGCCTTGAGCATCACGGGATAGCCGATTTCGTCCGCAACTCGATGTGCGTCCTCAAGGCTTTCCAGATTGCGTTCGGCCCCGGGGATCACCGGCAAGCCTGCCTGGATCAGGGTGTGCCGCGACTTGGTCTTCGAGCCCATCAACTCCATCGCGGCCACCGGCGGTCCAATGAACACCAACCCCGCATCCGCGCAGGCGCGGGCAAACTCCGGGTTCTCTGCCAGGAAGCCGTAACCGGGGTGGATAGCCTCCGCGCCGCTTCGTTGGGCGGCGTCAAGAAGGCGGTCGATGCGAAGGTAACTTTCGGCGGAGGGAGCCGGCCCGATGTGAAAAGCTTGGTCGGCATAGCGGACGTGCAGCGCTTTGCGGTCCACGTCGGAATAGACCGCCACCGCGCAGATTCCCATTTCGCGGCAGGCGCGCATCACGCGCACCGCAATCTCGCCACGGTTGGCTATCAGGATCTTGCGAAACATTGCGCCTTTATCGCAGCCCTCCCTCTGACCTTGCGGCTGGTCGATGTTGCCCTTGCGCCTTGCCAAACCTACCAGCATGTTGTCACCGCGAAGCGGCGGACGGTGAGTAGCCGTGGGCGCCAGCCCACGGTAGCTGTTCTTGCAAGGTTGCCCAACCCCGCAAGGGGTTGTCCAACTCTTACCTGAATGTCACACGCATGCTTCACATCCCGTCGGGTCCGAGTGCACGCAGAGAGCCATGGCGCAGTATAGACCCGTCCAGGGCAGGCTACAAGGAGCATGCTGGCGGGCAGGGTTGCGTCAAAGTCCCCGAGGTGTAACATTCGACGCGGCTCCGCCGCCTGCTGTGCGGAAAGGCTTTGCCTTTCCCTGGAGGTTCTACATTTTTGCTGAGATTTTCTGGCCTTGCGTGACTTGCCCTCTCCCCCTTGGGGGAGAGGGTGGACCGCCGCCGGCGTTCTCTTCAGCCGGGGCCCCGCACCGTCCGGTGCAGGGCGGGGCGGGCCGAGTGAGGGGGTGGTGGTCCGTTTGCAGTTCACACCGCGCCGCTGAAAGTATTGGGCAAGGACGACGCGACGTCCAGCACCTTCTCGAGAAACCTGGGGACAGCGTTGCGTTGTTTGTGGTTTCAGGGCATTGACCCCCTCACCCCCCCGGCCCCTCTCCCCCAAGGGGGCCTGTGTGAAAACCCGGCCAGCCGATGCAGAGGCCACCTTTTGGTGGGCATAAGTTGTTGATGGCACGATGCCGGGCTGAAGCCCGCCTCTACGAAAACCGTCGCTCCAGGGTTTTCACACAGACACCCAAGGGGGAGAGGGGGAGATAAGGCGGGTTTGGCCGGAAAGCCAGAGGCGTTCCGCACAGCAGGCGGCGAAGCCGCAGCCCGCGCGGATATCCTTACCTCCCGTGCCCAGCAAAAAGCGTGGAACGTGCTCAGGCTTTACTTGGAGGGATTGTTCTTGGCGTGCGCGGCGCGAATGGCCTGGGCGCGGGCTTCCAATTCTCCCGCCGCTGCGACGCGCTTCATCTCGCGAAGCAGACGAGCGTAGTTCTCAAGAACCGTAGCCACGTCGGGGTGCTCGGGACCAAGAACTCTCTCCCGGATGGCGAGCGCCCGTTGGAGGAGCGGTTCAGCCTGCGCGTACTTGCCTTGGTTGAAGTAGAGCGCCGCCAGGTTGTTGAGGCAGGTGGCTACGCCGGGGTGATCCGGTCCCAGGGCTTTCTCCACAATCGCCAGCGCCCGCTGGTAGAGCGGCTCGGCCTGGGCGTACTTGCCTTGATCCCAGTACAGCCCCGCCAGGTTGTTGAGGCTGTTGGCCACGTCACGGTGCTCGGGACCAAGAACGTTCTCCCGGATGGCGAGCGCCCGCTGGTAGAGGGGCTCAGCCTGGACGTACTTGCCTTGATTGTGGTAGAGCAACGCCAGGTTGTTGAGGCTGTTGGCCACGTCAGGGTGCTCGGGACCAAGAACGTTTTCCCGGATGGCGAGCGCCCGCTGGAAGAGCGGCTCAGCCTGAGCGTCCTTACCTTGGGCGCCGTAGAGCCCCGCCAGGTTGTTGAGGTCGGTGGCAACGCCTGGGTTGTCTGGTCCGAGGGCCCTCTCATCAATGCCCAAGGCCCGCTGGTAGAGGGGCTCAGCCTGCGCGTACTTGCCTTGATTCTTGTAAAGCAACGCTAGGTTGTTGAGGCTCGTGGCCACGTCGGGGTGATCCGGGCCCAGGACTCTCTCGCGAATCGCCAGCGCCCGGTGGTAGAGCGGCTCAGCCTGGGCGTACTTGCCTTGGTCGTCGTAGAGCGCCGCCAAGTTGTTGAGGCTGCTGGCTACGTCAGGGTGCTCCGGTCCCAGGACCTCCTCCCAAATCGCCAGCGCCCGCTGATAGGGCGGCTCGGCCTCCGCGTACTTGCCCCGAGCCCGGTAAAGTTCCGCCAGGTTGTTGAGGCTCTGGGCCACCTCGGGGTCCTCGGGACCAAGAACTTTCTCCCGGATGGCCAGCGCCCGCTGGTAGAGCCGCGCGGCCTCCGCATACTTGCCTTGGCGGAAATAGATCGCGCCCAAGCTGTTGAGCTGTGTAGCCACCTCACGATGCCCTGGCCCAAGCGCCTTTTCCGAGAGGAAGAGCGCACGTCGATAGAGTTCCTCGGCCTCGGCGTAACTCCCCATTCGGTCGTACACCGTCGCCAAAGCGTTTAGGCTCGCCACTACACTGGGATCATCAGAGCCGTAGGCTGCCTCGTCCGTCCGCAGGGCTGACTGGAACTCTGTTTCCGCCAACGGGAGCTCACCTAGGTCCAACAGTAGAGCGCCCTTCTTCCTGCGCAACCCCGCCACCGCCGGATGCGCTTCCCCGAAGCGAGTAATGGCCACGGAGAGTGCTCTCTCGTAATAGGGGAGGGCGCCCCTGGGATCGCCCGAAAGCTGGAGTCGATCCCCTACTTGCTCATCGTCTAACGTCTCGCCTGTCTCAGGGTCCCTCGCAAGCGTTGCTGCCAGACGATAGAACTGAATAGTCGGATCATTAACCTCTCTAAGGTCGACCGCCTGGTAGTTTTGAAAGGAGAACGGAAGACTTCGAGTATGGCTGCCGGGCAAGAGCACGGGTACAATTCGGAATTTCGGGTCACGAGATGCTCTCGCCAGCGCCGAGCGCAACTCCGTTTGCTGCCCTGGACTGGGGCCTGCTTTGCCCACGAGCAGGAGAAAGGTATCAGCTCTAGCGATCACGCCCGTTATGCTGGACGACCAATTAGTTCCGGGTACGAGGACAGCTTCGTCAAGCCACACGTTTACCCCTGCACCCTTCAGCACATTGTAAAGGTCACGGGCCCGCACGCGATCACTACTGTTGTAGCTGATGAATACTCTCTGTTCTTGTGCCGAGGACATTGGGACCCTACCTCTTACCCTCATACCACCCATTCATGATTTTTCTCTCGAACTCCAGCGCAACCTCTTCATGGAGGTGCGGGCGCAATATCTTGAGCTCGGCTAGCTTGCGCTGATATTCAAGGACAGTTTCGCCGCTCCCAACTGCCTGTCCAGGTGGCCATCGACCGATCGGCTCACCCCGGATGCCCTGTACAAGAACGTGAAAAGCGTACCCATCGTCTTGGCCTCTACGGAAGTCAGCCCAGGTTTTGAGCGACAGAAATTGTGGAATCGCTCCCGCTGAGGCTTCTGGCAGCAGGACGGGAATCACGCGAAACCCAGGCGTCCTTGTTTGGAGGTCCAAGGCCCGCTCTACTTCCTCCCGAAACCACCCAGTTGGAGTTTTCTTTCCTATACAGACGGCACAAGTTTTCGCTTCATCGAGACCTTTCGCCATTTCCTGCTGCCAACTGCCGCCTGGAGTTAGGTTCCACTTATCGAGCCACACCTCCATTGCACAGTCGTCAGCGAGCCGCTTTGCAAGATTCTCGACCCACTCTGCTTCTTCATGAGAGTAGCTTAGGAAGACGTCGTACATCGAGCCGCGGCGTCGGGTGATTCCTGGTGGCGAATGCTGCTTGCGCTCCAGCGGGGGCATTCGCCGAATCTCGCGCGCCACTTCCGACTTCACGTGGAGGGGTTGTTTGGTGAGGTGCCGAAGGAGATTCGCGTAAGCCTCCGGGATGCCCAGGTCGTAGCGGGTCGCGGCCCGCAGTTCCAGGGGAATGTGCTGCGCGTCGTCAGGAGTAAACACGACGGGGATAAACTTAGTGTTCTTGCCCTCTGCCTCGTACAAGTCCTGGGTGATTACAAAGCCTTCCCACTTGGCACCCAGGCCCGTCCCGGTAGCGTCTTTACCTTCATACCGGCGCTCGTAAGTCTCGGTGGAGACCACGATAACGAATTGGGATTCTTGAACCTGATTGCGGCACCAGCGTGGCCAGCCCTCGGGAGGCGAGGACTCCTGCTGGTCAATGCGGCAATCAATGCCGTCGTTGCGCAGACGTTCGCAGAGGTCCCAGACCAGGTTTTTATGCTCCGCCGAATCGTGGCTGTAGCTGATGAACGCTCTCACGGTTGTGCCTTGCACTGAATGATAATACTTTTTTCGCGGCGAGGCATACAATCTTAGGGGTCGGTAGTAGGGCCGCCTCCCGCAAGGCGGGACGGGAAAAGAGGGAGCTGCAATGACTCCTTAAGCCCCGGCAGGGGCGACATAATCACGACGGGCCGAGTGGGATTCTTATGTCGCCACTATCGTGGCTCACGCTCCACTCTGCGCTGCGCGATCCCATCCCGCCATGCGGGACCGTGGGCCATCCCGCTCTGCGGGACCGCTAACGCGGCTTCGGACGATGCCGAAGCCCTTAAGTTAACGCCTATGGGGGCAAGCCCCGGCCCTATGTGGCATATTAGGACACTAACTTGGGGTCGGATGGGGCAGGGCAGTGAGCGATCTGAGGCGAGTGTCGTGGGGCTGAATGACGGCGTCCACCATTGCTTCAGGGGAACGAGTCTTTTTCCAGCAATTTTTGCAACTCGGTCAGCAGCGGCGGCAAGTCTTCCGTTACCGCGTTCCATACCTGATCGAGGTCGATGTCGAAGTGTAAAGCCACCAGCCGAATTCCCTGTGATGCTGAGCCCGTTCGTTTCGCTCAGGGTAAACTGCGCGAAGCATCTCTGCAGTTCGCTGCCACGGCTAAGCGGTCAATCTTCCATGCGAACTGCCGAGATCCTTCGTCGCCCGAAAGGCAGGGCTCCTCAGGATGACAGGCACATGGTACGCGTCTTGTTCCCACGACACACCCCACCTCGAACTTGGGATTTCAGGTTCAATGCATTTGAGCAAACCAAATCCCCGGAGGAGGTCAGAATCTGGGTCACTGCGGGTGCGTTCTGAGCATGGACAGCCGAAAGCGGCTATCCGTGATGACAGAAACGGGTGCTGCAGGGTAAGACTAAAGGGTATTTTTTCCGTGCCCTGCAAGGGCACAAGATAGTAGCCGGGGGCAACGCCCCCGGAATGGGCTCGTTCCCCGACCCTGGAGGGGTCGTATTCCCTTGGGCCGTGGGCCGCAAGATCGGGGTGATGTCACCCGGATTCGACCCTTTCAGGGTCGGACCTTGTGCGGGGCGCATTTTCCGGGGGCGTTGCCCCCGGCTACTGTACGGATCCCCTGCGGGGATCAAGGATGGAGCGTTCCGAGGACGTCCTGGGCGCGCCAAAAGCAGGTAAAACAGCTTCCGGCCCGCTCGGCCTAAATTGCTCAACTGAAACGAGTAATTCATCGAGTTTCTGGAGAGGCAGATCTCATTGCCTCTCTGGCTGCGCCCAGCGTGTGACGGACACGTGTCCGGTCACCCTTGCGAAGTGTCTTAATTGACACCCCCTTTCTTTGCGGCTATGCTGAGTAATGGCTCCCCTGCGCGCATCTAATCTCCTGCGGCCCGTCGCGCGTCGCGAGCGCTTCTCCGGGGGATTGGACTAGCCTCCACGCCAATGGTTTCGATGGTGGAAGATGCGGTGGGGTGAGGAGTCGGAAGGTTTATGGGATTGTTTTTGAGCAGCATGCGTTCACGCTTTCGCACCTTGTGCCGTCTGGTTGCGCTACCGCTTCTCCAGGCGCCGGAAGAGGCATTGATGGGAGGCCAGGCGGTCATCGAAGGCGTCATGATGCGCTCCCCGCACAGCTATGCCGTGGCGGTGCGCCAGCCCAGCGGCGGGATTGCGGTGGCAAAAGACTACCTGGAAAAGCCTTCTGAAAAGCACCCCTGGCTGAAATACCCGCTCCTGCGCGGGTTGGGGGTCCTGGGCCAGGCCATGGTGTTGGGAATCCGAGCCTTGCGCTACTCCGCTGAACTAGCGCTCGAGGAAGCGGGGAAGCCCGCCGAAAAAGAAAAGAAAATCGTGTTGAGCAACTGGCTCCTGGCGGTGAACCTGGCGTTCTCTCTGGGCTTCTTCATTTTTTTCTACAAGTTTGTGCCCCTTTCTCTGGCCACAGCCATCAGCCGTCGTTACCCGGCAACAGGCAACCTGCTGATATTTAATCTGCTGGACGGAACAATTCGCATCCTCTTATTCCTTGGGTTCCTCTTTTTCATGTCGCAGTGGAAGGAAATCCGGCGGTTATTTGAGTACCACGGGGCGGAGCATAAGGTGGTGTGGGCGTTCGAGCAGCGGGGGGTAATTGACGTGGCAACGGCGCGCGCGTGTACACGCTTTCATCCGCGTTGCGGGACCAGCTTTCTACTGGTGGTGATGGCCATCGCCATGGTCCTTTACATGTTCCTGCCCTTTCGCTCCTTCACTATGCGATTCGTGGGCCGGCTCGCGCTCCTGCCGGTGATCGCCGGCGTCTCCTACGAATGCATCCGCTTTGCGGCAAAATCGCAGGGAAGGCTCTGGCGCTGGGCGGCGCAGCCCGGGCTGTGGTTGCAACGTGTCACCACGCGCGAGCCTGACGACCGCCAACTCGAAACCGCCATCAAGGCCATCGAGACCGCCATGGAGCTCGAGAAGGCGCGGGGTGGCGAATTGGTGGTAGCTTAGCTAGAACCGGCTGTATGGGCGGTTCGCGAACCGCCCCTACAGGCTTTTCGGTGAACCATGCAATTCTTAGAGAAACTGGCAGAAATCGAAGCAAAATATGACGAGTTGACGGCACAGCTCGGGGATCCCGCCGTGTTAGCGGACCAAGCCCTCTATCAGAAGACCGCCAAAGCACACTCCGAGCTCAGCGAGATTGTCGAGAAGTACCGCGAGTGGAAAAGCATCCGGAAGTCGCTCGAAGAAACCAAGGCGCTGCTCGAGGAGGCTTCCACCGACGCCGAGATGAAAGCCCTGGCGCACGAGGAACTCGCGGACCTGGAGAAGCGGCAGGCAAAAGTGGAGGAGGAACTCGGAATCCTGCTGCTGCCCAGAGATCCGAACGACGAGAAGAACGTGGTGTTGGAAATCCGCGCCGGCACGGGCGGGGATGAGGCGACGCTCTTTGCGCAGGAAATCTTCCGTATGTATGACCGCTACGCTGAATCACAGGGCTGGCGGGTGGAAGTGCTCTCGACGAGCCTTTCAGGCATCGGTGGCCTGAAGGAAGTCATCGCCCTGATCGAAGGGCAAAGGGTTTATAGCAAGCTCAAATATGAAAGCGGCGTGCACCGCGTGCAGCGTGTCCCGGCCACCGAGCAGCAGGGACGCATCCATACCTCGGCCATCACGGTAGCGGTGCTCCCGGAAGCCGACGAAGTGGAAATCGAGATTGACCCCAAGGATATTCGCATCGATACGTTCTGCTCTTCGGGACCGGGCGGCCAATCGGTGAATACGACTTACTCCGCGGTGCGCATCACGCACCTGGCGACCGGCATGATCGTTTCCTGCCAGGATGAGAAGTCGCAGATCAAGAACCGCTCCAAAGCGCTTCGCGTGCTGCGCTCGAGGCTCTACGAAATGAAGCTTCAGGAGCAGCAGAAACAGATCACGGAAGAGCGCCGCTCCATGGTCGGCAGCGGCGACCGCAGTGAGAAAATCCGAACCTACAACTTCCCTCAGAATCGCCTCACCGACCACCGCATCGGCCTGTCCATTCACCAGCTTGACCGAGTCATGGACGGAAAGCTCGACGACGTCATCGAGGCGCTGAGCGCCCACTACCGGGCCTAGAAGTTGAAGCAAGTGACCGTGGCGGCGGGAAGAACAGTCGTCAGTGGTCAGTAGTCAGTTGGACATCTCTGAATCTTGCGCTCTGGAGTGCGGCAGCTTGCTGCCGCTTTCGTTCAGTCCAGCTTGCTGGCCATGCACGGGAGCTCTTTATTAGGCCGGCGAGCGCGAGCAAGCTCGCGAGTGAAAAGCGGCAGCAAGCTGCCGCACTCCAGACTGCTCGACCTGCGACTGACGACTGACAACTGACGACTGCCCTTCCGCCATGCAGCTCCGCACAGCTCTCAAGACCGGTCTCGAGACTCTCCTCCAACACCAGGTCCCTTCCGCACAGCTTGCCGCCGAACTGTTGCTGATGCACATCCTCCATTGCGAGCGCGCTTTTCTTCACTCCAACGCCGAGATGGACTTGCCGCCGGAGAAAACCGAGCGCTACTTCCTGCTGATTGACGAGCGAACCACCGGCAAGCCGACGCAATACATCACCGGCCACCAGGAGTTCTGGGGGCTCGATTTCGAGGTCACGCCCGACGTCCTGATTCCTCGCCGTGAAACTGAACACGCCGTGGAGCGAGTGCTTGAACTCGCGCGCCGGAGCGGATTGGCGAAAGAAACTCGGCTGCGCATCGTGGACGTAGGGACAGGCTCCGGGTGCATTGCCCTGGCGCTCGCTTCCGAGCTTCCCCGCGCTATCCTCTTCGGCGCAGACATCTCCAGGCCGGCTCTGGTGGTGGCGTCGCGAAACGCAGTTCGCTTGGGAATGCCGGAACGCGTCAAGTTCCTGGAAAGCGACCTCCTCGCTCGATTTCTCGATAAGGATTTTCTGGGCACGATTGATTTTGTGGTTTCGAACCCACCCTATGTCGGGAAGCGGGACATCGAAATGGTGCAACGGGAGGTGCGGCAATTTGAGCCGCGCATCGCTTGGGGTGGCGACCTTGAGCGCGGCGACGAAATCTATGCTCGCCTGTTACCGCAAGCCCTCGAAGCGCTTAAGCCCGGCGGCTTCGTGGTGGTAGAGATTGGCTACAATATGCGCGCGAAAGTGCTCGCCCTGCTCGGCCAGGAGTGGACGGAAATTGAAGTCATGCCCGATTTGGCCGGCATTCCGCGGGTGGTTAGCGCGCGGAAGAAGGAGACAGGAGGCAGAAGGCAGGACTCAGAAGGGAGGAGGCAGGTGGCAGGTGGGGGAGCAATCCAAAATCTAAAATCCAAAATCTAAAATTGTCCCAGCCCCCAGCCCCTGGATGTTCGCAGATGCTAAGCCAAATCCTGCACATCGACATGGACGCCTTCTTCGTTTCCGTCGAGGAGTTGGAAGACCCTTCCCTCAGAGGCAAGGCTGTAATCGTCGGCGCAGACCCGGAGGGGCGGGGGGTGGTGGCTGCGGCCAGCTATGAAGCGCGCAAGTTCGGCGTGCACTCCGCCATGCCGATCCGAGCCGCCAAGAAACTCTGCCCGCACGCCATCTTCCTGCGCGGCCAGCACCACAAGTACAGCGACTATTCCCACAAGCTCTGCCAGATCTTCGGCGAATTCACGCCCGTGGTCGAGATGGTGTCAATCGACGAAGCCTACCTCGACCTCAGCGGCTGCGAGCGTCTGCACGGCTCGGCATTTCGGGCTGCCGATAAGCTGATTCGCACGGTGAAGGAGCGTACCGGACTCAACTGCTCGATTGGCCTTTCCACTTCCCACCTGGTTTCCAAGATCGCCTCCGACCAGGCCAAACCTCACGGCCTGCTTTACATCTTTCCGGGCTATGAAGCAACGTTTCTTGCCCCCCTACCGATCCGCCGCATGCCCGGCATCGGAAAGGTGACGGAGCCGGAACTGCGCTCGCTGGGCATCACCACCATCGGCGACCTCCAGCAAATGGGCGAGGAGAAGTTGCGGGAGCAGTTCGGCAAATTCGGCGAGTGGCTTTACACGAAGTCATGCGGGCGGGACATTGACGCCTACGCCTACGGGGAAGAGCCCAAATCCATCAGCCACGAAACCACTTTTGACGAAGATATCGACGACCTCGAGGAATTGGAGCGTACGCTTTCTTATCTGGCCCAACTCGTGGCGCGGCGTTTGCGCGACCATGGCCTGTTTGCGCACACGCTGGGGTTGAAACTTCGCTACGCCCCTTTCAAGACCCTCACCCGAGACATCACCATCGACGAGCCGACAAACCTCGATTCGGTCATCTTTGAAAACGTTTTGCATCTCTTTGAAAGCTCATACGAAGCGAAGAAGAAAGTCCGCCTCGTGGGCGTCCGCGCGTCGAACCTTGAACGCGCCGTGTTCCAACGCAATTTGCTCGAGGCGCCGCAGCGCGATAAACTTGATAAGATTCTCAAAGCCGCCGATAAGCTGCGCGAAAGGTTTGGCTTCGAAGCCGTGCAATTGGCGCGCTCCCTCGAACCCGGCAAGGAGCAAAAAACCCGGAAGCGGCGGGACTTCCTGGGGCGAGAGTGACAGGTGGCGAGCAGAATTCAGAAGTCAGGAGTCAGAAGACAGAAGGTTGATGGTAGGTGGGGAAGAACGCCAGTCCCCAGCCCCGTCTTTTCAACTGACCACTGACCCGCCGTGGCGGGACTACTGACACTTCCGCCTAAATCAAGAGGCTGCTCGAAAGGGGAGAATGTGAAAACTGCCTACCTCGATATCGAAACCAACTACGTTGGAACATTTGCCGACCAGCGCCTCTTCAGGGACTGCAAAAACCACAAGATCACGGTGATCGGGGTGAGGATCGTGGATGGCGAGAAGGACGCCTTTGTCCAGCTTGTAGGTGAGGAAGCCACCCGAGAAGCGCTGATGGCGTTGCTGGCGGGAGTGGAGCGCATTGTCACTTACAACGGGCGCTCGATTCCCGACAATGTGAAGGGTTACACAGGGTTCGACTTCCCGGTGATTGCAGCGCAACTGGGCGTGGTGCTGGACAAGACATTCAAGCACCTGGACCTCTGCCCGGCCTGCTGGAAGGCGGGCCTGTGGGGAGGCCAGAAGGCCATCGAGGAGATGCTGGGCCTGAAACGCGAGCTCGCTGGCAAGGACGGAAAGTGGGCCGACGAGACGTGGAAGAAATATGTGACCACCCGAACAGAGCGCTTCCTGAAAGAACTGTTGACCTACAACCGGGAAGACGTCTTCATGCTGCGGAGGATTGAAGAGGCGTTGGAGAGAAGGAGTCAGAAGTCAGGATTCAGGAGTCAGAAGTAGGAAAGAAGCTTTCCCGACGAACCCTAAATATCTCACACTTCCAGATCTAAGGTTTTGTAGGTGGTGGGCACGCAAAGTCTGGAATCCAGAACACGCGGTCGCCGTTTCTGACCATCTTGAGCCCGAGGGATGGAAGCAGTTGTTTCTTGACGCCCAGGTAAGTAAAGTGGGGCAAGTCAGACCTTACGGTTTGAAACCAGCCATGGTGTTCCAGGATTAAACGGACGACAGGGTCATCGTGTTCTTTGACATCGAAGGCGAGCATGGAAAGATGCTGTGAGGCGCCAGGAGGTGCTACGGACAGGAGAACTGACTTGGAGAAATCTTTGCTGAAATACATCCCTCGCTTTTCGAGCTCGAGGATCTCGGGCACCTGCTTAGGGGCAGGTAATTTCCTGATCCTTTCTGCTTCGGAGACACTCAGCAAGCCCTTATCGACCCAATGTTGAAGACCCGGATTGACACGGCTCCTCCATAGTTCGAGGGTTTGGGCATAGCCGCGCTGTGCTGCGTCAGGGCCGCGGGGTGAAATGTCAACATGAGCTTGAAATGCTTCTTCGCGGGCCTTCATCAAGGCTCGCATCGCGGCGCTCTGAAGTCTCACAGGGATGCCGGCGAGCTCAGCCTGCTCTACGCGTAGGGTTGATTGCCAGTGCGCGACGGCATTTTGGTCTGGAAATATCACAACGGGGGGAAGCACAACTCCTCCACGAGCGACGAAGAGCGCCCCATATTCCTCGAGCACGCGCAGGCTCAACGCGTCGCCAGGGTCCGGCCAGCGGAAGCCCTTTGGTAGACTTTTGAAGAACGGTGATTCAGCAACGCACTGGGGCACTTGGCGCGAAATCGAACTTTCCAAGGCGCCGGCGTGTCGAGCGCCGGACACGGCCACGCCCACCCCTGCCGTGATTGCTGGACCGGCGAAGAGCGAGCAAATCACGGCCCCCAGCCACACCCTGTTACCGGCCGCCAAGGCTTTGTTCCGGCACTTCGGTTTGTCGGCTCTGGTCATTGCTTCTGGTGCGCAATTGTATCCGCGTGGATCGACCTTTCCCACCTCTATTTTTGAGCCGAAGGCATAATTGACTCTGTGAGTTTGGGTTGGATACAATCTGCCTGCCACTTTCGCGGGACGGGGCGCGGCCTTGGCTTCGAGCGGCATGGTTGCCGCCTCCTTCAGTGGATAGCCAGCGGCCTCATCTCATCGACAGGCAGAGGTTGGGGTGAGCGGCCTGGGGGGAAGGGCAGGAGGGAGAAAATGTATTGGCAGAAATGGTCTGAGCGGTTGAAAAGAGAACTGAAGCTCGACACGGACCCCATCGCCGTGACTTTCGCGGGCGCACCGGCGCCGGGGACCCCCTCTCCTCAGGGGAAAGTTTCCGTGTGCCAAGCCTTGAAGAAAGCCAGCGAAGGCCAAGCCGTCACCATTACTGCGGAGACCTGTGGCTGCCCCGGGGGCCTCGTCAGCCTAGGGCTTGGACAGATGCCACCGCAAGGGCGAGAAGGGCTAGTGCATTTCCTCGTCAACAAGGAAAAGGTCTACTGCTCCCGTGTTGCGATGCATCGCAGCCAACAGACTGTCCCGCCACCCCTGGGCATGGCGAGTCACGTCTTTTTCTCGCCTCTATCGAGCGCGGCGACCCAACCTGACATCGTGGTGTTCGTTGGCAAACCCGACCCTCTCCACCGTCTCGTAAGTTTGGCGGGCTACTGGGAAGGTGGCTCCTTGAAGGTCGAGCTTTCTGGTCCCGCTTGCAGGACTGGGATCACCTACCCAGCGGTCACGGGTGAGATAGGGCTGTCTCTCCTCGATTTTGGGGCGAGGAGATTGGCTGGCTTTGCCAAAGACCATCTCCTTGTCGCCGTCCCACTCCATCGGATGATAGGTATCCTCGAGGCCCTCGATCAGGGGGTTAGCCGAGAGGGGGTGGAGGTGAGCGAGAACATCGAGCGGCAGATCGACGAACTAGGCAAGGTAGAACCCGTGTGACGAGGGGAGTCTCGCTTGGTCCCAGGCGTTCCTCGGGGCGGACCCGCTCAGGCCCCAGCGTTTTTGGGCTGTGTTCCCCCCGCGAGGGTAGACCCGCCTTGAGCGTTCAATGCCTCTGCGCCTAGTGGAGGGATGGACGGCTGGATCGGAAGTATGACCAGCACGGGATCATTAATCTTCGAATTCAGCGCCAAATTCTTGATCCGCTCGATCAGGCTCGGCGTAACCTCTTGACCGCGTGCAATCAGCGGCAGGCCAGAGTGGTTTTTGACATCTTCGGCGAAGATCATTCCCGGCTGCACCGCGTGGAGGGGGA
>Ga0116104_1001140_pt1 | contig 13905 bp, 15 predicted proteins | sample June2015DPH_4_15_FD_89715 | JGI IMG/M metagenome (GOLD analysis project Ga0116104, IMG submission 89715) | Peatland microbial communities from SPRUCE experiment site at the Marcell Experimental Forest, Minnesota, USA - June2015DPH_4_150 | ecosystem: Environmental > Terrestrial > Soil > Wetlands...
GGGCGGGAGGGGAATTGGGTTCGTTTTGTACCCTGAGATGGTTGGAGTTGATCTCGGGACCGGGGACCATAGAGTGCCTTGCCTACTCCAGAAAAGCACGAGCGGACTGGCTCTTGGAGCGAGTTTGTGGCTAAGGCATTGCGGGGGCGGGAGAAAAGAAGTGGGGAGGGCAGCGAACGGGTTAGGGTTGCACGTCTGCGGGTGCGGCGTTTCCCGTCCAGGTGACCGGGCGCTTCGATCCCGAACTTCCCAGATCGCCGTTTGAACCAAGCCGCTGGCGCGGCGGACGCTGCGCGTGCGATACTGCAATCGGCGTGCGTCTCGTCTTCAGCGATTTCGAACGGCTCGTGGGTGCGGGCCGAAGTCCCTTGCATTCTGTGTGTTACAAACGGAATTCGATTCAATACCCATAGCCTGCCGCGTTCGCCGCAAACGCCAGCGGCTTCCTTCAAACGGCCCTATCGAAAGTGCCCCGGCCTGGCGTGTCTGTCGCGCCCGAACGCTGTCGCGCCGGAGCACCTCCGATAGGGATCTAACGTTTGGGGCCAACTTGCGGATGGCCGACGACTCACTCACGATCGTCTCGCATCAGAGGAATCAGAGGAATGGGACGCCGGATCGAACTTCTGCGGCACGCGCGTCCTGCAGGCGCTAGGCAGGTCCCTAGCCAGCTAGCGACTGAGCGGTACAATTTCTTCAGGCAATTGAGGCGAGCATGACCGGCCAAACCACCTCCCATTACCGCATCCTCGACAAGCTCGGCGAGGGCGGGATGGGGGACGTCTACGAGGCCGGCGACACGCGGCTCGACCGCACGGTGGCCGTTAAGTTCATCAAGGGCGGATTCGGCGAGCGGTTCGAGCGCGAGGCGCGCGCCATCTCGTCTTTGAACCACCCGAACATCTGCGCGCTGTTGCCGCAGCCGGCCATCCACGTGGTGCTGAACTGGACGGCGGGTCTGGCGCGGTGACGCATGGGGCAATACAAGTACACCGTCTACGTGGACGACAACTTCCACTACATGGACGAGAGCGAGCGGTACAAACTCGGGGAGTTCGACGATTGCGCCGCGGCGATTGCGGCCTGCAAGCAGATCGTGGACGAGTGTCTCCTGCACAATTGCGGCAAGGGGGAGGACTTGTACGTAACTTACCTGATGTTCGGCGAAGACCCGTTCATTCGCACCGATGACCCGAACTGCAAGTTTTCCGCCCGGGACTACGCACGGGAACGGGTGCGGGTACTGGCAGAGGGAAAGTAAACGGTCAGGCGGGCGGGTTGCCGCGGTCGCCGAACAGGGAACGCAGCGCGTCCGGGAAGCTATCCGCCCATCCGGGGGCTATCCCCGAGCGCGCCAGAAGTCCGCTTCAGGGAAGTTGACGAAAACGGGGAATTGGGCGCGGCCACTTGGGTGGTTTGTCGCTAGCCGGACTTCTGGACGACACATGGCCGGCACTCGGAAGGAAATAACAGATGCGGGTCGCGCCGGGGCGGGCCCAATGATCCTGGACGACCTGCTTCACTTCGTTCTCGCAGGTGGGACGGGAGATCGTCAGATTGAGCTGAGCGCTGCACGAATTGGCTGGAAGAGCAATGGCCTACGGGGACATTGGGTTCGTCTTGTACCCTGAGGTGCTTGGCGTCGATCTCGCGTTCGGCGGCCATGGAGTGCCTTGCCGACTCCAGAAAAGCATGAGCGGGCTGGCTCTTGGAGGGAGTTTGGGGCTAAGGCATTGCGGGGATGGGAGAAAAGAAGTGGAGTGGGCGGCGAATGGGTTCGCGGAATTTCGGCCCGCGGAGGTGCAAACGGATGTCTCAAGTGGATCTCAAATGAGATACACTGGGTGAGGAGTGGTTGACATGCGACGGCGCGGTGAGAAGACCCGGATGGTGCATGCTCGGGTTGACCCGAAGCTCAAGAGGTCGGCCGAGCGGGTGTTTACGGAACTTGGGATCACGACCACCGAAGCGATCCGGCTGTTTCTGAAGCAGGTGGAGTTGCACAGAGGCCTTCCGTTTCCGGTTTCGATTCCGAATGAGGAAACGGTGGCGGCCATGCTGGAGAGCAACGACGCTGCGGCGCTGAAGCGCTATCGGTCGTTCCGCGAGCTGCGCGAGCAGATCTGATGGCGCTGGAGCTCCGCACGACCACCGCTTTTGAGCGGGATCTGCGGCGCGTCGCGAGACAGGGCAAAGACCTCGACAAGCTGGAGACGATCATCGACCTTCTTCAGGCGCAGGAGCCGTTGCCTGGCCGGTGCCGCCCGCATCCGCTGGGCGGGAACTGGGTTGGATGCTGGGACTGCCATGTGGAGCCCGATTGGATCCTGCTTTACGGATTGACCGATGAGGCGCTGATTCTGGTTCGAACCGGCAGCCAAGCCGATTTGTTCGGGGGGTAGAGGCGTCTGTGTCCACGAGTGGGCTTGCGGGAGGGGGGAATCCGGGGGTGGGTCCCCTGTTCCATCCCACAGTGAAATCCGACGAGCGCGCGCGAGTCGACCGGCTCCCCCAGTACCGACCTCTGGTCCTCGGTTCGAGCCGCCATTCGCCACCACGGCCCCGAACATCACTCGGTGGTGCGCCTGGCGGTAGAATGATGGTGGATGACGCGCAAGGTCAGTGTCGTAATTGAACAGGACGAGCACGGATGTTACGCGTGGTGCCCAGAACTGAAGGGGTGCCAATCGCAAGGAAAGACGGTCGAAGAGACTCTTGCCAATATCCGCGAGGCCATCGAACTGTTCCTGGAGACTCTGACCGATGAGGAGCGGTCGGCGGCGCTGAGCCAGGAGATTCTTACCACCGCGGTCGAAGTCCATGCCTAAGGCGCCGCGTCTCGCCGCGGCGGACGCCGAAGCGATGCCGTTGGAAGTTGGCTTCGTTTGGCTGCGGTCCAGAGGCAGTCATCGGATCTACGCAAAGGGCGGTCGAAGGGTCGTGGTTCCGTTCCACAGCAGCGCGACGCTGCACCCGAAGATCATCAAACAGGTCCTCGAAGCCATCGAGGAAGCCTCGATTCAGCCGATTCCTCCTGAGTAGCGCCGTTTCGATTGCCGATCCCTCTCGACGAGCGTATAGCCGGCGAGCCGAACCTCCGGACGACACCTGGTCGAGTGGGAGTCAGTTTCGGGGCGCCCACAGCCCGATGGCCGCGCGGTGACGACGTTTAGGGGCGCGCCGGTCCGGATTTCAGCCTGGCGGTATAGGAGTCGATCAGGGCTTTCCATTCGTCGGCGGCGCGCGCATCGTGGTTGGCTAGCGACCTGACTTGGTCATTGGCGGCGGGGTCAACGGCGGTCCGCTCGTAGACGACCGTGACGGCGGTGTTCTGGTTGCCGTTCCTGGCCACGGCGATGTCGATGCGGGTTACGACGGCACGGTTCAGAAGGTATATGTACTGAACCTGGCCCGTGGCAGGGTCGAACCTGGTCATCGTCCAGATGCTGGAATCCGACGGCCCGTGGTCCACCAGGAAGACCGCTCCTTGTCGATCGGCGGGAGGAATGGGGTACACGAATCGCGGCCTCCAACCAGGGAACCACTTCTGCTCCTCCCAGGCTCCGAAAAGGGGAAAGGCCGACTCGTAGGGGAGATCCAGGGTGAAGCGGAACTCCGTCCGTACGTGCGCGGCTTCGGGGGTGTTGGGTTGATTTCCGGACATGTCGCCAGTGTGAACCCTGAAGGTGCAGACAGGTCAAGGACTTTCTTTGAGGTTTCGGCCTGCGGCCGGGCTTTGGCTGCAAGAAACTGCGGCCGGGCGGCCTTGCGAATCGTAATGGATTGTATGAGGTACGCTTTCCGCATCCTGGCCCGGGAGAAAGGATTCACTTGCGTCGCGGTGCTGACTTTGGCGCTGGGTATCGCGGCGGTCAGTGCCATCTTTTCGGTCGTCCATTGCGTGCTGCTGAAGCCGCTCGAGTATTCCGAGCCCGGCCGGCTGTACGCGGTCGCCGAATCGTTGCCAAAGCTGCCGTCGTTGCCTCCGAGGCTTCCGGTGAACGCCGGGCACTTCCACTCGTGGAAGACACAATGCGGCTCGTGTTCGCAGGGGGCGCTGCTCAGGCCCGCCTCCTTCAGCCTGACCGGAGAGGGGGAGCCGGAACGCATTGACGGTGTCTCGACCACCTGGGATTTGTTCCGGGTGCTCGGTGTCCCGGCGCAGCTTGGGCGCACGTTCGACGCGGCTGACGATCAGCCTGGGAACAACCGCTACGTGGTGCTCACGGATAGGCTTTGGAGACGGCGTTTCCAGGCCAGCCGGGACATTGTCGGCAAGCCGATCCGCCTGGATGGGGAACCGCACGTCGTGATCGGCATACTGCCGGCTGGGTTCCGGTTCCCGAAGGGAGATCAGCTTGGGTTGATGTCGTTGCCGGAGCACGCGGAGATCTTCAAGCCCTTGGGCCTGGACTGGGCGAGGCAGCGCCGGGTGGGCAGTCACAACTACCTGGCGCTGATGCGCCTACGGCCGGGCGCGAGCCCGGAACGGGCGCAAGCGGAAATGACGGCGCTAGTCGCCGACGCCGCGCACCTGATGGGCACCGATCTCAAGACGTCCTTGACGCCGCTACAGGAGCAGATGATGAGCAATTCGCGCACCGCGTTATGGGTGCTGATGGCGGCGGTGGGGGCGGTTCTCGCGATCGTGTGCGTCAACCTTGGCAACCTCATGTTGGTGCGCGCCGTGGGACGGCTGCGGGATGCCGCGCTACGGCAGGCTCTGGGCGCCAGCCGCGGCCAACTCTTCCGGCCCATAATGACAGAGAGCCTGGTGCTCGCATTCGCCGGCGGCCTGCTGGGCGTGTTGCTGGCGTATGCCGGCGTACAGGCCATTGTGAACACCGCGCCCGCCGACACTCCTCGATTGGATGAGGTGCACGTTGACGCCGCGACCTGGCTGCTTGCATTCCTGGTCTCGGCGGGTTGCGGAATCCTCTGCGGCCTGTGGCCGGCATGGCGTATGAGCCGTTCGCAGCCCGTGGACGCGCTTAAAGCAGGGGGACGCGCCGCCACGGAGAGCGGGGGCAGACTGCGCGCCCGCGAATGGCTGGTAGGTTTTGAAGTCGCACTCAGCACCGTGCTATTGGTTGTGGCCGCGCTGCTGGGGCTCAGCTTCTTGCGACTCACCGGCGTCGAGCGCGGGTTCGAGGTGGATCGCGTCCTCACAGCCAATGTGAACCTGCCGGCCAGCCGCTACCCAGGGGACGAGGCGAAGAAGCTGTTTCACCAGCGCATGATCGAGAAACTGGAAAGCCTCCCCGGCGTGAAGTGGGCGGGGCTAGTGAGCGCACTGCCGCTGGCGGGCGAAAGTTGGGGGGAGCTCATGAACAAGGAAGGTGAAACCCGGCCAGTCATGCAACGCCCCACGGCGAACTTCCGCTTCATCAGCAGCCACTATTTCGAGGCGATGGGAGTAACTCTGCGGGCGGGGCGAGTTCCCACGGAGGCGGATCGCTCCCCCAAAGGCTGTGAACAAAACCTGGGGACACCCCTGCGCGCCTCCGGAGGGCGAGGATTCTCCAAGTCGGGCCCGGAGTGTCCCCGGTTTCTTTCACAGCCTCACAAGGTGGCGGTGATCTCGGAGAGCGTGGCTCGCAAGGTATGGCCCAATGAAGACGCTCTAGGAAAGCGCATCAAGCGGACAGACGATGCCGCGGCTGCGTCGTGTGAAGTCATCGGGGTGGTTGCGGACGTTCGCACCGTCAGCCTGGAGAAGCAGCCGCCGTTGATGGTCTACGTTCCTTACTGGGACGGGGCGTACTGGCAAGGCGGGGTGTGGGGCAACGCCAGCTATGTACTGCGGACTTCACAGGACCCTTCCGGCACGGCCAATGCGTTCCGGGGCGCGGTGCGAAGCCTGGATCCGGAACTGCCGCTAGCCCGTGTACGCACGATGGGAGAGGTGCTAGGTGAATCGGTCGCGCGGCGGCGGTTCCAGACGTCGCTGGCCGGAGTCTTCGCGGTCTCGGCGATGTTGCTGGCGTGTTTGGGGATCTACGGGGTGATCTCCTACAGCGTGACCCGCCGCACCAATGAAATGGGTGTCCGCATGGCTTTGGGCGCGCCGGCGGCCGGGCTGGCGCTGATGGTACTACGCCAGGGAATGAAGCCTGTAGTGGCGGGGCTGGGCGTGGGTGTGCTCGGCGCACTGTGGGCCGGGCAGTTGCTCGGTAGCCTGCTGTTTGGAGTGAGTGCGCGCGATCCAGCCACTATCTCCGTGGTGGTGGTTCTACTGCTGGGTGTAGCGGCCCTGGCTTGTTGGGGCCCCGCTCGCCGGGCTTCGCGCGTCGATCCGCTGGTCGCGCTGCACTACGAATAACCAGCAGGGGCCGCTCACAGCCCGATGGTGGCACGGTGGACGTCGTCGTGCTCGAAATAGACGGTTGGGTGGGAGGCGTGGCTGGCGCTCAGGAGGAAATAGTAGATGCGGGTCGCGCCGAGGCGGGCCCAATGGTCCCGGAAGGCTTGCTTTACATCGCCTCCTCCTTCGCAGGCCAGCGCGGTGGCGGCGCAGGAGGCCAGCATGGCATCGTCCAGCTCCTCGCAGGTGGGACTGGAGAGCGCCAGTTTGAGCCGAGCGCCAGCCGCCATGTTCTCGAGGGAGGACAGATCCGGCCCGTCACTGTTTCCGAGAACCGCACCGACGAGCTGGCATAGGCCATCCGGCGCGAGAACTTCCGGCAGCCCTGCCAGCAAGCGTCGCACGATCGCCAGCCCGTCGGGCCCGCCATCGGCGAAGCGAGGGTAACGAACGCCCGGCGGGACGGGCATGAAGGGGGGATTGCAGCAAATGCGGTCGAACTGCCGGCCTGCTACGGGTTCCAACAGATCGCCGACCAGGAACTCTACTTTCTCGCTTAGCCCATTGAGCTCGGCATTGATCCAGAAGATTCTCTCGGCGAGCGGCTCGACGTCAACCGCTGTTACGGAGGCGGCAGTCTGCGCGCACACCAGCGCCTGAGTTCCAACGCCCGTACAGAGGTCAAGCGCGCGCCCCTCGACCGGGAGCAGCAGACGGCTGAGCGCCAGGGAGTCGTTGCCGTAGTAGAGCTTCGCGGAGGCGGTAAGCGTCTGACAGAAGAGAAACAGGCCCAGATGGTACACCAGGCGATATTCTCCGGCCGTGAGGGTGTCTCCGCTCCTGTTAACCAAGCCGAGCGATTCCAGCGTCGAAATGATCTCTGGCGGCAGGCAGCGCTCAACTTGGGCGGTGTCGGCTGGTTGTCCAGCGCCGAAGAGACGTGCGAGGCTTTCGCGCGGTTCTGTGCGGGCTTCGTCGCAGCCATCAACCGCCAGAAGCTTGTCCATGTCGGCGTCTACGAGGAGGGTTCGGAAGTGCTTGAGGGCTTGCCGTTGGTCACGCGTTAAGTCCATTGGCAACCGATGATAGCACCGCGGCTTGGCGCCGAGACGAGTCTCGACACGGACAGTTACTGGGCGAGCTTCCACTCGCCGCCGGAAGGCACCACGCGGAGGACTTGACGGGTCTCAGAGTCCGGCTTGGTATCTGCAAGCTCGACCTCGGCTGAGTCGCCGCGAATGGTCACTTGGGTTAGTGCGAGGGTGAGCGATTCGGCGGCCATTGCGGCGAGTATTTCGAGGGCTTCCTCCTCGCCGCCGGCGATCATCTGCTCCAACGCCTCGCTGGAATTGGGGTCCACGCTGTTGCGGATGGCGTCGAGGTCCTTCTTCTGGCAGGCCGCCAGAAACGCCGTGACCGCCTTGTATTGGGGGCTGCTTTGGGCCTCCGCGCCGGTGAGCACCCCGGTCACGGCGGCACGGCGGAGCACCGCGGCGCGGAATTCGGCTTCCACGCGCCAAGGACCTTCCTCCTCAAAGACGCCCGACATCGGCTCGGTCATCCATACCTTGCCGGCGACCTGTTCCCCAAGCGGCGCAGCCGGTTCGAAGCAAAAACTGCTCGTTCCCCGGGATGAGACTGTCTGCGTGTAGAACATCAACCCCTGGCGCGTGAGCACGTCGCCGCGGTTCCAGGTTCCGGTGGCAGGATCGATGGTCACGATCACGCCGCGGAGCGCGCCAGCTCGAGCTTGCCCTTCGGCCCAGTAGCGCCAGTCGTCGGTAGCCTTGCGCAGCTCATCCGGCACCGGGAGGTCGGACAAGAGAACCGTGAGCTTCTCCTTGTCGCCGCCGGCGAGCATGTCCGCTTCCAGGACGGCGAAGACATGTTTCAGCGCGATGCGCTCCGCTCCGACTTGGAGCGTGCCGGATGCGCTGTTGCCAGAACCCGGCATGCTGCCATCTCCAGTCTGAAGGGGGAATCCCCCGGTTCGCAGACAGTATGGCACGGAACCGGCGACAGGCACAATCTCGAAAGCGGTATACTTTGCGGCGTGGAACTCTTCGAGGCGATCCAGAGGCGGCGGTCGGTGCGGGCGTTTGCGCCGCAGGCGGTCGAGGCGGAGAAGGTGACCCGGATACTGAAGGCGGCGAACGCGGCGCCGTCGGCGGGGAACCTGCAGGGGTACGAGATTTACCGCATCACGCCGGGGAAGGAGCGTGCGGCGCTGGCGCGGGCGGCGCTGAACCAGCTCTTCATCGCGCAGGCGCCGGTGGTGCTGGTGTTCTGCGCCAACCCGGCACGCTCGGCGGCGAAGTACCGGGAGCGGGGCGCACGGCTGTACGCGATCCAGGACGCCACGATCGCGTGCGCGTTCGCCATGCTGGCGGCCACGGCGCTGGGCCTGGGCACAGTGTGGGTGGGAGCGTTCGACGACGCGGCGGTGCAGAAGGTGCTCGGCACGCGCGATCTGCTTCCGGTCGCCATCCTGCCGATCGGGTATGCGGCCGAGGAGCCGGAGCCTACGCCGCGGCGCTCGCTATCGGACCTAGTACACGAGTAGCGATGGAAGGGGCGGGCAAGGGAGGATGAATGGCTAACTGGTGGCGCGACTTCCGCTTCGGTTTCAGGCTGTTGGTCAAGAACAAGGGTTTTGCTCTGGTGGCGGTGCTGGCGCTGGCGCTGGGAATCGGGCCGAACACGGCGATCTTCAGCGTGATCTACGCCACTTTGCTGGCTCCCCTGCCGTACCCCAACCCGGACGAGTTGGTGATGGTGTGGTCGAAGGTTCAGGGCACTCGCAACAGCGTCTCGGCCGGCGATTTTGTGGACTGGCGGCGCGAGAGCAGGTCGTTCCAAGGCCTGTGGGCCTGGTCGGGTTTCAGTTCGAACCTGGGCGGGCCGGAAGGGCCGGAGCAGGTCCCCGGCACGCAGAGCACCCCCGGCTTTTTCAGCGGAATCGGCGTGAAGCCGCTGCTGGGCCGCGATTTCCGGCTGGAAGAGGCGGAGGCGGGCCAGAACCACGTGGTCATTCTGACGCACCGGCTTTGGCAGCGACGGTTCGGGGGGCGGCGCGACATCATCGGCCTCCAGATCCGCATGAATGGGGAACCGTACACGGTGGTGGGGGTGCTGCCGCCGGGCCAGCAGGATCGGATGCCCAACCAGTTGACGGTGCCGCTGACGCTCAAGCCCGACCAGATCAATCACGATTTCCGCTGGCTGCTGGTTATGGGTCGGATGAAGCACGGAGTCGCCATTCAGCAGGCGCAGGCCGACATGGACTCCGTGACCAAGCATATTGCCGAGATCTACCCGCCGAACAAGGGATGGAGCTCGAGCGTGGAGCCGCTGAAGAACGACTTCATGCCACGAGAGACGCAGACGAGTTTGTGGCTGCTGATGGGAGGAGTCGGCTTCGTGCTGCTGATTGCCTGCGCCAACGTGGCGAACCTGCTGCTGGCGCGGGGCACGGTCCGGCAGAGGGAGATCGCGGTGCGGGCTTCGCTGGGCGCCTCGCGACGGCAGTTATTCGGGCAGTTGGTGACCGAGAGCCTGGGTCTGGCGCTGATGGGCGGCGTTGCGGGGGTTGGCCTGGGCTGGGGCATTCTGAAGGCCGTGATGGCGTACATGCCGCCGAACACGCTTCCTTCGGAGGCCGATGTGACGCTCAACCTGCCAGTGCTGCTGTTCACCCTGGCGGCAACGGTGTTGGTGGGGATTCTGGCGGGCTGCGCGCCGGCGTGGCAGGCGGCGCGGCTGGACCTGAACGAGATCTTGAAACAGTCCGGCCGCTCCCTCAGCTCCGGCCGCCAGTGGCTCAGGCGTGCGCTGGTGGTGGGGGAGTTTGCGGTGGCGCTGACGCTGCTGGCGGGCGCCGGCCTCGCGATTCACAGCTTCTGGAAGCTGACCCGGCTGGATCTGGGCGTGCGCACGGATCACATCCTCACCTTTTATCTGCCGGTGCCGCAGGGGCGACTGACCAAGCCGGAGGAGATCCGCAACTTCTATGGACAGTTGCTGGCCCGAATCCAGGCCGTTCCAGGAGTCGCCAGCGCCTCGGCTGCGACGGGGGTGCCGCTTCAGGGGACCGGTTTCGGCATGCCGTTCAGTCTGGCGGGCAAGCCGGTGGCAGATCCTTCGGCGCGCCCCGGGGCGGGTTGGCAGATGGTGACGCCCGGATACTTCGAGACCTTCGGCGTGCGGGTGGTCCAAGGGCGCCCGATCGACGAGCACGACGTGGCGGGCGGCGTACGAGTGGCGATGGTGGACGAGGACTTCGCACGGCGGTATCTGAAGGGCGTCGACCCGTTGCAGCAGCGGCTCATGGTGGAGGAACTCATTCCGGGGGTGACGAAACTGGGTGCGCCAGTGGAGTGGCAGATTGTGGGCGTGTTCCACACGGTTCTGTACGGCGGGCGGCCCAGCTCGGATTTTCCGGTCATCTACGTGCCGTTCTGGCAGAGCCTGTGGCCGCAGGCGGTGATCGCGGTCCGCACCCACGGCGATCCCGCCTCGATGACGAAGAGCATTGCCGCCGCCATCCACTCGATCGATCCCGAATTGCCGATGGCGAACCCGGAAACGATGGAGCAGGTTCTGGACGAGTCGCGGGCCGGGGACCGTTTCGGCACGGTGCTGTACGGGAGTTTCGCGGGGGTGGCGTTGTTGCTGGCGGTGCTGGGAATCTACGGGGTGATGACGTTCCTGGTGGAACAGCGCACGCACGAGATCGGATTGCGGATGGCGCTGGGGGCGGGGCGTGGGCACGTTCTACGACTGGTGGTGGGAGAGGGGATGGCGCTGGCCGTGGCCGGCCTGGTGCTGGGACTGGTGGGGGCGTGGCTGGTCGGGCGCACCATGCAAAGCATGCTCTACGGCGTGACGGCGATCGACTACGGCGCGTTCAGTGCCGTGGGCGCGGTGCTGCTCGGCTCGGCGCTCGCGGCCTGCTGGGTTCCGGCGCGGCGAGCGGCCTGGGTGGACCCCATGGCGGCGCTAAGGCAGGAATAGGGTCCTCGATCGCACCCGGAGGCACGCCGACATGTTCGACCTGGTTGCCGGAAGCCACCTTGGCGTGTTTGGAATGGCGGAAGTGGTTTAAAATATAGAGAGCGGTAGTTGTCGGGGCGTAGCGCAGCCTGGTAGCGCACCTGCCTTGGGCGCAGGGGGTCGTTGGTTCAAATCCGACCGCCCCGACCAATAGAATCAATCAGATACGGAAATTTCGGATACCTCCCCAAACCCGCTGTAGACGATCTTGTAGCTGCGGGCCGCCTCACGTTTCAACACACTTCAATTGCAGTGGTCGAAATCGGGCCGCTAGCCCGCAAGAGGCGTGGCACCTATCCCACCATGCCACTTGAGGACATAAAGGCCATGCCCGTGCGGGAGATTGCCGACGAGAATGCCACCCTCTGGCTGTGGACCACCAACGCCCACCTGCCGGTTGCCTTCGATGTGGTCACGGCCTGGGGCTTTGAGTACAAGACGCTGCTCACCTGGGTGAAGGACCGCATGGGCACTGGCGAATGGCTCAGGGGGCAGACGGAGCACTGCCTCCTGGCCGCGCGGGGCAAGCCGGTCTTCCTGCATGGCAGCGACGGCACCGCCCTGGAAGCCCCGCGCCGGGAACATTCGCGCAAGCCCGAGGAGTTCTACGCCCTGGTTGAGAGAGTATGCCCAGGCAGCAGGGTGGAGCTGTTCGCGCGCCAAGAACGAACTGGGTGGAGATCATTCGGTGACCAGTTGGGTCCGTATTGAAGACGCCCGGAGTCTCCTCTCTGTTGACACCCAGAACATTCTTATGGGGGTATACTTGGAGGTCGTACAACAGCCAAGGAACGAGGCCGATGTAGGGAGTGCCGCATGGTGTTCCGCGCCGGCCCTACAGGCGCCGTCTAGTGATCCATGCGCTATTTCGGTTCCAAAGGATCGGTCGTTGACGCCATTCAGCGAATGGTCGCCTCGGCCCTGCCCAGCGGTTCCTTCTGTGACCCGTTCGGCGGCATCGGTGTTGTGGGACGCCACTTCAAGGCCCTCGGTTACCGCGTCACCTCGGGGGATGTTCTGCTATTCGCTCACATGTTCCAGGTAGCGAGCATCAACCGTTCGGGGTCCCTCCCTTTCAGCAATGTGGCCGCTGCGCTTGGCTTTCGCTCTGGGAGCCAAATAGGGAGTTTCCTGAACGATGGTCGCGCGCGGCGCGGCTGGTTCGTCGAAGAGTATGCGCTCAACAGGAAGTTCTTCACCGCCGACAACGCCCGTCGTATTCAACGCTGTTGGAAGCAAATCACCAGATGGCATAAGGAGGGCCTAACAAACGACAAAGAACACGCGGTCTTGATGGCTTCCTTGATCGACAGCATGGACAAGGTTGCCAACACGGCTGGCACCTACTATGCATACCTGAAGGCGTTCAGTCGCAAGTCCCTTAAGCCATTTATCTACAGATTACTGCCGCCGACCAAAGGTCCGATCGGCATCGCGATTCAATCCGATGCTCTGGACCTTGTGCAGCGCGCACAGTATGACATTCTGTATCTCGATCCACCCTACAATTACCGGGACTATTCTGCCTATTATCACTTACCTGAGACGATTGCCTCGGGTAAGGTCGTCAAACTGACGGGCCGTTCCGGCATACCAAGCGCCTCGCGGGTCAAATCTCGCTTCACAAGGCCGGGTGAAGTTCAACGCGCGATAGCTGAACTCCTCCGCGCCTCTCGCTTTCGGCTGTTGGTTTTTCATTACTCCGATGATGGCCTCCTGAGTCCGCGTGACTTGCTTGGGTTGCTCAGTCCCCTCGGTCGAGTTCAGAAGCACAACCTCGATGCTCTCGGCTATCGCACAACTCCTGGAAAGAGGGGCACTGGACACGCGCTCTACTTGGTGAGTCATGCCTGAACCTCTTCCTTCATGGCAGCATGACGAAGTTAGCACTTTGAGGGGCTTTGCCAAGGTGCGTCTAATCGTCGCGGACCTTGACGGCACTCTCGTACGTTCCACTAGCGACGAATTATCGCGCATGATTCAGGCTTTGAACCGAAAGCTGTCGTCGCCGCATCAGCACGTGATCTTCACGATTGCCACCGGTCGAGCGCTGGCTGGCATTGCGCCATTATTGAATCAACTTCACCTCAGACCGAACGTCCCAATCGCTGCATACAACGGCAGTCTTGTCTTGCTACCGCAGAGGCCGCTTCCGCTGTACGAAGCGACAATCCCTCAGGAGTCATTTCGGGAGCTCCTCCAGCTGGTGGCGCAACTCAACCTGCCGACGTTGGCATATGTCTGTGCCTTCTCGCCACAAACAGACGAGCTCTTCGGGTCTCTCGGCGAAACAGTGTACGGATGGTACGTCGAAGATGATCGACATCTGGAGTTGAATGGTCTGCCAATCACTCGATTGTCTTTGGCAGAGTTACCGGCGGGCGTGGAGCCGATTGCGGTACTTCTCGATGTCCGCGGGCGAAGCGGTTTCGTCGCAGGGCGACTTCGAACTCAGCTAGGGAACGTCCCAGGGCTCAGTGTTACACAGAGTTCCAGCAGCTATGTCGAGGTGAGGCCGACTGGCGCTAATAAGGCAGTGGCGATTTCGA
>Ga0116104_1001153_pt1 | contig 13761 bp, 12 predicted proteins | sample June2015DPH_4_15_FD_89715 | JGI IMG/M metagenome (GOLD analysis project Ga0116104, IMG submission 89715) | Peatland microbial communities from SPRUCE experiment site at the Marcell Experimental Forest, Minnesota, USA - June2015DPH_4_150 | ecosystem: Environmental > Terrestrial > Soil > Wetlands...
CTCCGAGACCGGCGTGTCGATGACCCGGCGCTCGCCGAAGGCCTCGAACATCCCCGCGGTCACCTTGAAGGCGCCCCCGTAGATCCCGATGTCCTCGCCGATGAGGAACACGTCCGGGTCGCGCTCCATCTCCTCCCAGATGCCCTGGCGGATTGCTTCCAGGTAAGTCGTGCTCATGGCTCACCCCTGCTCGTACACATCTTTGAGCAGGTCGGAAGCGTCTGGGAACGGGCTCTGCTCGGCCCAGGTCTGGGCTTGGTCGACTTCCTCGCGGATGCGGCCGCGGGTGTCCTCGATGTCCCCCTGCGTGGCGAACCCCCGGGCCAGCATCAGCCGCTCCAACTTCTGAATCGGATCCTTTTCCGCCCATTCCGCCCACAGGTGCTTGGGGACGTATTCGGCCGCGTCGTGCGCGGCGTGCCCGGTCATGCGGAAGGTCTTGCACTCGACCATGTAGGGGCCCAATCCCGCGCGCGCGTGCGCTCGGGCCCGCTGGGCCGCCCGATAGACCTCGAAGACGTCGTTGCCGTCCACGATCTCGGCCGGCACACCGTAAGCCGGCCCGCGGTCGGCCACGTTGGCGCAGGCCATCTGCTTCTCCAGGGGAGTGGAATAAGCGTAGGCGTTGTTGTTACACATCAGCACCAGCGGGAGCTTCTGCACAGCGGCCAGGTTGACCCCCTCGTGCCAGTCGCCGCGGCTGGTGGCCCCGTCGCCGAAGAACACGTACGCCACGTTGCGGCTTCCCTTGTACTTCAGCGCCAGCGCGGCCCCCGCCGCCACCGGCACCGAGGTCGCCAGCGAGCTGATGATCGCTACGATCCGCCGGCGCATGTCGCCCATGTGCATGTTGCCGTCTTTGCCGTGGGTCACCCCGCCAACGCGCCCCATGTACTGGGCCAGAACCTCCCGCGGCGTGATCCCCCGGATGAAGAACAGCCCCATGTCGCGGTGACTCGGGAACAATACGTCTTCCGGCTCGGCGGTGAGCCCGGCGCCCACACAAATAGCTTCCTGCCCGCGGCCGACGTATACGCCGCCCACGATTTTGCCCTGCCGGTGGAGCTTGTAATAGATGCGGTCCTCAACCTCCCGCATCAGGAACATGTAGTACAGCGCTTTTCGGGCCAGCTCGGCGTCGGGGTCCGGCTTCTCCGCCGGCAACCGGCTGACCCGGGCTAAATCCAGAGAATTCACGGCTGCCATGGCAAGCTCCGGGTGTATGGATACCAAAGCCTGTAGTATACGCTATCCGGGGCGCGCCGCCGGAGCAAGAACACCAGGCATAATGGTAAGGCCATGAAAACACTCCTCTGGCTGTTCGCGCTGGCGGCTCTCGCGCAGGCGGCGGACCCGGGCGGCGCCCACCTGCTCTGGTATCGGCAGCCCGCCGGGAATTGGGTCGAGGCGCTGCCGGTCGGCAACGGCCGCCTGGGCGCCATGGTGTTTGGCAAGGTCCGGGACGAGCGCATCCAACTCAATGAAGATACGGTTTGGGCCGGCAGCCGGCGGGATCGCAAGAACCCGGCCGCTGGGGCGGCGGTCCCGGAGATCCGCAAGCTGCTGTTCGCCGGGAAGGTGAGGGAGGCGGAGGCGCTCGCCGGAAAGGCCATGCTTGCCATCCCGCTGCGGATGCCGCCGTATCAGACCCTCGGCGATCTGTGGCTCCGCTTCCCCGGCCAGGAAGAGGCCCGAGACTACCGCCGCGAGCTCGACCTGGAGACCGGCATCCTCCGCGTGGCCTACCGCTTGGGCGACGCCGTTTTCACGCGCGAGGTCTTTTCCTCCGCCGTCGACCAGGTGATCGTCATCCGCCTCACCTGCGACCAGCCAGGCCGCATTACGTTCTCCGCCACCCTCAGCCGCGAGGCTGACAGCCAGACCGAGGCCCGCGAGCCAGGCACGGTAATCCTGCGCGGCCAGGCCATTGCCCACGCCCCACAGTGGGCGGACGAGGGACCCAACGGCGTCAAGTTCCAGGCCGAGTTGCGCGTGCTGGCCCAGGGGGGCGGCGTACGCGCCGGGAATGGGCAGGTTTCCGTCGAAGGCGCGAACTCGGCGACGCTGCTGCTGGCGGCGGCCACCGACTTCCGCCATGCCGACCTGGCCACCGCCTGCACCCGCACCCTGAAAGCGGCGGACCAGCCTTACGTGCAACTCCGCGCGGCCCACGTCGCGGATCATGAGCGGCTCTTCCGGCGCGTGAAGCTCTCGCTCGGCGGCGACGACCTGGGCGCCCTGCCTACCGACGAGCGCCTGAAGCGGGTCCAGCAGGGTGGCGCCGATCCGCAACTGCTAGCCCTCTACTTCCAATACGGGCGCTACCTGCTCATCGCCAGCAGCCGTCCCGGCGCCATGCCCGCCAACTTGCAGGGCATCTGGAACGAGAGCCTCGCGCCCTCCTGGGGCAGCAAGTACACCATCAACATCAACACCGAGATGAATTACTGGCCGGTGGAAACCTGCAACCTCTCGGAGCTGCACCAACCGTTGTTCGACCTGATCGACCTGGCGCGCCCTGCGGGGCACGATGTCGCCCGGGCTTACTACGGCGCGCGCGGCTTTGTGCTCCACCACAACACCGACCTGTGGGGCGACGCCGTGCCCATCGACGGCGTGCCCTACGGCATCTGGCCCATGGGCGGCGCCTGGCTGGCGCTCGATCTCTGGGATCACTACGACTTCACGCGCGACCGCAAGTTCCTGGCTCAACGCGCCTATCCGGTCATGAAAGACGCCGCCGAGTTCCTGCTGGACTACCTGGTCGAGGACCCCGCGGGGCGCCTCGTCACCGGCCCCTCGCTGTCGCCCGAGAACCGCTTTCTGCTGCCGGACGGCACGGCGGGTTCGCTGGCGATGGGCCCGTTCATGGATATCGAGATCACGCATGCGCTGTTCAGCCGCCTCCTGGAAGCGGGCCAGATCCTGGGGATCGACGCCGAGTTCCGGAAGAAGCTCGCCGCGGCGCGCGACCGCCTGCCGGCGCTCAAGATCGGCAAGTACGGCCAGTTGCAGGAGTGGCAGGAAGACTACGAAGAGCGGGAGCCTGGCCACCGGCACATTTCGCACCTGTTCGCGCTGCACCCCGGCAACCAGATCACGCTGCGCGGCACGCCGGAGCTGGCCCGGGCCGCCCGGGTCACCCTCGAGCGGCGCCTGAGCCGGGGCGGCGGGCGCACCGGCTGGAGCCGGGCCTGGATCATCAACTTCTGGGCGCGCCTGGAAGAGGGTGATCTGGCGCACGAGAACCTGATGGCGCTGTTGCGCCAGTCCACCTTGCCCAACCTGTTCGACAACCATCCGCCGTTCCAGATCGACGGCAATTTCGGGGGCACGGCCGGAATCGCCGAAATGCTGCTCCAGAGCCACGCCGGGGAGATCCACTTCCTGCCCGCACTGCCCAAGGCCTGGCCTCAGGGATCGGTGCGGGGGCTGCGGGCGCGGGGCGGGCTGGAAGTCGATCTGGAATGGCGCAACGGGAAGGCGACCTCGGCGGCGCTACGCGCGAGTGTCGCCGGGAGCCATCGGCTGCGGGCGCCGCAGGGGCAGGAGATCGCCTCCATCCGCGTCAAGGGCAGGGCGGTCCCGCTCGGAAAGGGAGCCGGCGGCGTGGTGACCTTCACGGCCCAGGCTGGCCGGGAGTATAACGTTAGTTTTCGTTAGTAGAGGTTGTTGTCCCCAGCAGCCTCTGGTGAAAGTCCGTGGCAGGCGAAACCGCCTACCCCACACTGGCCCAAGTCGTTGATTCTCCTTGTGGCGCAGGCAGTTCCGCCTAATGCCGCAAACTTTTGGAAGTTGGGGACTGCCACAGTCTACCCCTTTCGATGAGGAAACGAATGCGGCTTCGGCCAGACCGCTCGCGGATAGGACCGGCGCTTTCGGTTGCGCTTCGGCAGCTTGGCCTGACCGACGTAGTACATCATGCGATCGAAATGTTCCTTGGCTTGCTCCGGGTTTCGGGCCGCGGCGATCAAGGGAGCGAACGCCAGGACCACATTTCGCACCCGCGTGAAACTGTAGGCGCGGGGGGGTAGGCCCGCCTTCTGCGCGGCCAGCCAGGTCACGACGCGTACGAGGTTGTATGCTGCCATGGCCAGATTCAGTTCCTTGGCCACCATCGCCGGGGTGGTGCAACGGAGCTGTTCCAGTTGCAGGGTGCTCTTCAAAGTGCGCAGATCGGTTTCGATATTCCACCGCTGCCCATAGACCTCCAGGACCTGCTGCGGAGCCGTCTCCCAGGTGGTGAATATAGCCAACAGAAACGGCCCGGCTTGGTTGGAGGGCTGAACCAGACACACCAGCAGCCGTCCCCGCACACAGGCATCCTTCGGCAAATGGGGATGGCTCTTGCGATCCTCGCGGCTGGGCCTCCAGGTGAGGGGGCGATCGATCCCGTCGTGCAACGGTCCGCCCGCCAGATGTAGCGCGCGTTGCGTGGTCAAACGGAGCAGCGCCGTGTGGCCTCGCTGGGTGACCGCATAGGCTACCGAGAAGACTCCGAAGTTGGCGTCTCCCACCACCAGCGATGCCTCCGGCAGCCGGTCGATGGCCGCTTCCAGCAACTGCTGTTCGCTCACCGCCTGCTGGCCGTTGAGCGGTCCCCACTGCGGCCGCATGGCCAGCCCGGTTTCCAGGTCGTGTGCCACCAGCATCCGCAGCAAGGGCCAATGGGATTCGCCGTGCTGGTTCGACCCCGGCGGATAGGATTGGCGCAGGGCCTCGCTGGGAGGCAGTTGAACCGACGTGCCATCGAAGAAAAAGGCGCGCCGCCCGAGGGTTGGCAAGCCGCCGCCGGTCTCCGCCGTCAACTGCTCGAAGATGCGGTCGCAGCAGTGTTCCACCACGCTCAGCGGCAATTGGTGCCGGGCCTTATTATAAGCCGCGGTGTGGCCGGACAACGGCGCCGTTCTCCGGTGCCAGGCTTGCAGCCGTTTGCAGGGTTTGGGCCAGAAGCTGGCGGGCAGGCCACGCAGCAACTCCAGCACCGCGCGGTCCAGCGATCCGTGGCCCTGCAGCCACTGGCAGATCATGAGCCACAGGACTACGGCCAGAGTGTACACACGATTGTTCTGGCGCAGTTTCGCCTGCCGACGGAGGCCATCTAAAAACGGGGCGGGTACCAGCCGCTGATACAAGCAAAGCAGGCCGGCTTTCGATGCCGCCGGGACGGTTTGGCTCAACGAGGGGCTTGACATCTTCCTACGGTATTATTACAGTAGGAAGAAGCTTTGTCGAGAACTCTTTATGCCCAGCCCCCCAGACACGGCTCCTGCCGCGGATCGCTACGCCCAGCGCTTTGGCCAACTCCGCCAGCAACTCCAGGAGTTGGGCTACTTCTGTAAGGGAACCCTCCTGGAAAGGAGGATGAAGTGCGGGCAACCCAGTTGCCTTTGCCATCGGGACCCCGCTAAGCGCCATGGCCCGTACCGGGAGTGGACCTACAAGGCCCACGGCAAGACCGTCAATGTGAAGCTCAGCCCCGAGGCCGGCCGGATCTACCAGGCGGCCTCGCAGCAATACCGCCAGCTGAAGTCGCTGCTGAATCGCCTGGAGCGGCTGTCGCGCACGGCTCTGGCAGCACAGGCCAAGCGGACCAAAGCCGGTCGCACCACCTGAGCCAACAGCTCTACTCGCTCCCCCTCGCTTTGGCCGTAAGGCAAAAAGTTTGCGGCATTAGGCAGTTCCGCCTGCGTCCGCGCCTTAAACGGGACTTTCACCACAGGCTGCTAACGCAAGGTGACTTCGGCGACGGTGGTGAGGCGGCCGCCGGCCGCGACGAACTGGGAGAGAGTGCGCTGGGCGGCGGCGGGGTCGATCTCCCGGATGGCGTCGGTCGCCAGCTCGACGGGTTTGCCGGTCTTCAGCAGGCCGGTGATGGCGTAGCGGACGCAGTACTCGGTGACCACGCCGTAGACCACGTAGCGATCGGCGTCCAGCTTCTCGAGCAGGGCCGGAAGGTTGGGATTGGTGAACACATCGAGCGTCTGCTTCTCGACGATGATCTGCTGGGCGCCCTCGATGGGGTAGTCGCCGGGAACCGAGGGGATCACCGCGCGGCGCTCGAGCAGCAATTCGGCGGGTTTCCGCTGGCCCAGGGTTCCGGCGACGCAGTGGGTCGGCCAGTCCTCGAACTCGGGGTCGTCCTCGGCGTGCGCGTCCACGTCCGAGACCACCGGAATGGAGTGCTCGGCGGCGTACCGATTGAGTGCGGCGAGAGCGGGCATCAGGCGCTCGGCGCCGGGGACATAGAGCGCGCCCGCGGGAAAGAGGAAATCGATCTGGGTGTCGATGTCGAAGAACACGGTTTTCATGCGTGTCGCCTCGCGGATTCGATCAGCGCGCTGAGCATGGGGCTGTATTCGACGGGGAAGGGTGCGGCGGAGTCCAGCCCACGGTGGGCCTCGGGGAGGCGCCCGAGCGATTCGGCGGCGCGCTCGCGGGCGGCTTTGGCGTCGGGCAGCGGTTCGAGGAGGCGGCCGTGGAAGATTACGGGGCGGAGCAGCGGCTCGGCGCCCGGAACCGGGAGGCTCTCGTTGGCCAGGGCGACCAGGTCGTGGTCGGGGGAGCGATAGATCTGCTTGGCGCCGGGCAGGGTAACCTTGTCGGGGCTGAACTTGGCGGTGTAGCGGTCGCCGGCCTGGACCAGCTTGTAGACCACTCCGAGGGCGGGGGCATCGGCGGAAGTGGCCAGCTCGGTGCCGACGCCGAAGGCGTCGATGGGGGCGCCGGCGGCGACGATTTCCTGAATCTTGTATTCGTTGAGGTCGCCGCTGGCCATGATCTTGGCATCCCGCAGGCCGGCCTCGTCCAGGATGCAGCGGACCGCGCGGGAGAGCTCGATCAGATCGCCGCTGTCGAGGCGGACGCCCCAGAGCGGGCGGCCGAGCGAGGCGGCGATGCGGGCGCCCTCGACGGTATCGTAGGTATCGATGATGTATATGGTGTTGGGGCCGAGGAGTTCCTGAAGCCGGCGCTGGGCCTCGAGTTCGCTGGGGAAGGCCAGCACCCAGGAATGGGCGGCGGTGCCGTACACCGGGACGCCGGAGCGGAAGCCGGTCAGGGTGTTGCTGGTGCCGATGCAGCCGCCGATGTACGCGGCGCGGCCGGCCAGCACTCCGGCCTCGGGCGTGTGCGCGCGGCGGGTGCCGAACTCGACCACGGCGCGGCCGCCGGCCGCCTGGGCTACTCGTGCGGCCTTGGTGGCGATGAGCGTCTGGAAGCTGATCGTCGCCAGCAGGTACGTCTCGGGGATCTGGGCTTCGATGATGGGCGCGCGCACGTTGAGGACAGGCTCTCCGGCGAACAGCGGGGTGCCCTCCGGGACGGCGAACAGGTCGCCAGTGAATCGCAGGTCGAGCAGCCGCTCGAAGAAGGAAGCGCTCACGCGGGCGAATTGGGGCAGCGACCGCAGGTAGTCGATCTCCTCGGAAGCGAACCGGAACCCGAGCAGATACTCGACCACCTGGGGGAGGCCGGCGACGATGACGAAGTTACGGCGACTGGGCAGCCGGCGGATGGAAAGCTCAAACGTGGCGACCTGGTGGGAGATGCCGGCCTGGAAGTAGCCGGCGCTCATGGTGAGTTCGTACAGGTCGGTCAGCAGACCATTCATTTCTTGGGCGGCGGCGCGGCTTCTTTCACGCCCGCGATCGCCTTTTGCAGCTCCTCCACCACCTTAGCATCCAACTGGTAAAGAGTGGGCTCGTTCTCGCGGCGGGCCAGCCAGTCGTTGCCGGACTTCGAGAGCGCCACCTTCTCGGCGCGCTTGCCGTCGTTGGAAGTGACGGTGAACTCGAGCTCGGGCGCGGCGAAGCCCTTGTCCGGGAACTTGGAGGCCGCCAGGTCGCGCAGCTTGTCGATGACGGTCTGTATCGCGGTCGAGTCCATCTGCTTGCCCCCGGACATCCACTTCTCCCCGGACTTCTGGTAGCTGGTTTGCTTCGCGCCGTCGCGCACGTCTAGCTTGGTCGGATCGTTCCAGCCGAAGTCGAAGACCTTCTTGTTGCGGAAGTCGTCGAGGCCCTTATCCAGTCCCTCGCCGATGTCGGCGGGGACCTTGTACACGCCCTCGACGGCGCTGCTCTTGCCGTAGTAGTTCTTGTCCTTGTCTTTGCGGAGCTGCAACTGCTGGGTGCCGGCCGCGTCGGTGACCTTGGCCAGGGCCACCTGCGTGCCGGACGCGAACCCGGCGGCGGCTTTCTTGGCGTCTTCGGCGGAGACCGAGAGGTCCATCTTGGCGTCCTTGAGCCTGCGGATGAGTTCCTCGACCTGGCCGCCGTCGGCGCGCAGCGGGCGGGGCTTCAGGATCTGCCATTCGTTCTGGTTGTTCTTGCCGAACTCGAGGTTCTGCCCCTTGGCCGCCAGCTCGACGCGGATGAGTTTGTCGGAATCGAACGTGAGCAGGCGCTTGTCGCGCAGGTCGTTCGAGTTCTTGTCGATGGCGCTCTTGACGTAACTGTAGACGGTGAAGACGCGCGGGTCTCCCTGTAGGCTGGCGAAGCAGTCGTTGCCGGTGGGCGTCTCGTCGCCGAGCAGAAGGCGCAGGCTCTTGCCGTCCTTCTTGGTAAGGACGACCTCCACGCCGGGCTTGGCGAGACCGTATGGAGAGAGGTCGGAGGCCTTCTGCTCGACTATGCGATCGGAGGTGAGCGAGCACAGGCTGGAAATCAAGGAGCTGGAAGGCTGCGGATCGACGGCGAACGGCTTGGGAGCGGTAATCTCCCACTTGCCGGACTTGTTCTCGAGCACGGTGGTCTCGCCAGCGGCCCTGCGGATCTCGACTTTCCGGAGCTGGTCCTCGGGCATGTCGATGATCTTGGGCGGGGCGTCGGCGGGAGGCCTCTTGGCGCGAGCTTCCTCGGACTTATTCGACCACCAGATGCCGCCGGCCAGCAGGACCAGCAGAACGGTGCCAATCCACAAACCGCGCGTCCGCATCGGCTATCTCCTGTTCCACCACACGCTGATGCCGCTGGCGACGGCGATCAGGGGCATGATGATCAGACAGGCATAGAAGATCGTGCTCATCTGGCGCCGGCTCAGCGAGAGGGGCCGGTTGGACGGCTCCTTGGGACGGATCGAGATCAGGTCCTCGTCCGAAGACAGCCAGTTGACCATGTTCACGGCCAGGTCGCGGTTGTCGAAGCTGCGAGACGAGATGGGACCGTTGTTGGCCCACCCCGAGCCGCCGACCACGACAAACCGTCCGGAGCTGCCGCTCTTCCCGGTATTGTAAGTGGAAGCGGCGGCCAGGGTCAGCGGGCCCTTCTTGTCCTTCTTCGGGTCGATGCGGATCTCCGGAGAAGTCAGATTGGTGGTGGCGTAACTGTCCGTGGAGGTCTCGAACAGCTTCTCGGGATTGGTCTTGTCGGTGGATTTCACCTCCAGTGAGCGCACCAGCGGGAACACCGTGGCGCTGCCTTTCATCTCCCGCACGATGGGCTGCGACTCGTAGTTGGAAACCAGCGGGACCTCGGGGCCGAGCCCGAAGAACTGCCCGACCCCGCTCATGTCGAGCACCAGGTCGTTGTTCAGCGTGACGCCCCAGCCCTGGAGCAGCTTTACCAGCGCGGCATTCTCTCCGGTTTCCGTCCGTCCCATCTTCAGTGGGGGATCGAGCAAGAACAGCGCGCGCCCTCCGCCTTCGACATAGGATTTCACCGCGCTGACGGCGGGATCCGTATAGTCCAGCCGGGGACCGTCGACAATCAGTACCGTGCAGTCGCCCGGCACTTCGGCTTTCTGGAGCAAAGAAATCGAGCGGGTCTTATAGTTGTTTTTCTCGAGGAGCTGCTTGAAGGCCGCCGCGCCGCCGCGGCCGGAGTCTTCCAGATCGCGCTCCCCGCTGCCCGTCACCGCGCAGACGTTGCGCGCTCCGCCCTTGAGAGCCCGGATCAGTGCGCTGGTCAGTTCCTCCTCGGTCAGGCTCTTGGCCTCCTCTTTCCGGCCGCCGGCTTCCACATAGATGGTGCCGTAGTTCTTCACGCCCTCCGCTCGGGCGATCTGGGGTTTGCGGTCCGGGTCCACGTAGGCCACGCTGAGCTTCGGGGAGAGACTGTCATAGCGGTCCAGAAGGTCCTTGGCCCGGGAGAATTCCGCGGTTCGGTCGAAGTAACTGATCTTCGCGTCCTGCTTGAGGTTCCGCACCACCTTGACGGTCTGATCCGACAGGCTATAGCGTTTGTTGGAGGTCGCGTCGTAGGACTGGTTGTACCTGTTAGCCAGCCAGTTCGCCGTGGCCAATACGGCCAGGACGACCGCGACGTAAACGGTGGCGTACACCGCGTAGTTGGTTTGTCTCGATCTGAGCCACGCAAGTCGCATTTAGCTCCTCCAACGCAGAGATTCCACCGATCGGGTGGTCAGGAACAGCCACAGGAAGATCATGCTGAAGTAATAGACCAGGTCTCTGGAATCCAGGACGCCCTTGGCGAACTGCTCGAAGTGCGTCGAAAGCGAGAGATAGGACATGACCTTGGCCCAGGCCGCCGTCTCGTAGGCGCTCACCCAGTCGAGCACCCACAGCAGCAGGCAGATGGTGAAGCCTGCGTCGGCGGCGATGATCTGGTTTCGAGTGAGGCTGGAAAGAAAGGTGCACACGGCCAGCAGAGCTCCCCCTTGCAGCACCAGCCCCAGGAATCCCAGCACCACCGGCTTCCAGTCCGGCTGCCCGTAAAAGAAGAGGAATCCCAGGTTCAGCGCGGCGATGCCCAATAAACAGCAGTAGAACAGCAGGCCGCCGAGCCACTTGCCCAGCACGATTTCGAGGTCGCGCACCGGCGAGGTAAGCAGCAGTTCGATGGTGCCGGAGTTCTTCTCTTCGGCGAACAGCCGCATGCCGATCATGGGGATCAGGAACAGGCTGATGACGGCGACGTTCATCAACAGCGGCCGGATCACCCACTCGTTGACGTCCATGGGCATCCCGCCGCCCATCATCGAGGCCTGCATGCTGCGGGTGGCGAAGATGGCCGCGGCGACGTAAAAGAAGAAGCCGAACACCAGCGCCACCCTGGTGAACAAGGAGTAAGCGATCCAGGTCGTATAGTAACTCTTCAAGTCCTTCCGGCAGATCAACCAGATGTTTTTCATTTTGCGGCAGCCTCCGTTGCGGCTTCCTCGGTGGCCGCGGTCAATTCCAGAAACATCTGCTCGAGACTGAGGGAAACCGGGCGGAGCTCGTGCAGGCGCCAGCCCGCGTCCAGGACGGCGCGCGCCACATCGTCGCGGATCAGCCGGCCCGCCAGTCCCTCGACCTCCAGCCGGCACAGGCCGTCGCCGCTCTCCATCAACTGCACGCGGCTTACCCCGGGCACCTGCTCCAGGCGGCGCTGGACGCCGGCGTGGTCCAGCGCTCCCTCACGGCTCGCCACCTCGACCGAGACCGCTTCGACGCCGCGCTCCCTCTGGGTGAGGTTTTGCACCGAATCGTTGGCCACCACCTTGCCATTGTCGATGACGATGACCTGCTGGCAGGTCTGCTCGACGGCGGGCAGAATGTGGGTGCTCATGATGACCGTGTGCTCGCCCGCCAGGTTGCGGATCAACTGGCGGGTCTCGATGATCTGCTTGGGGTCCAGACCCGTTGTGGGCTCGTCCAGAATCAGCACATCGGGGTTGTGAATCACCGCCTGCGCCAGGCCCACGCGCTGCCGGTAGCCCTTCGAGAGCTGGCCGATGATCCGGTCCTTCACGTTCGCCACCGCGCACTTCTCGCAGGCTTCGTTCACGCGGCGCGCGACCTCGCGCTTGGGGACACCCTTCAGCCGCGCCACAAACGTGAGGTAGGCGGAAACCCTCATTTCGGGATACAGCGGCGGAGATTCGGGAAGATAGCCCACGCGCTTCTTCACTTCCAGCGGCTGCTCCAGGACGTCGAAACCGGCCACTGAGACGCTGCCGGCGGTGGGAGGGAGGAAGCAGGTCAGAACCCGCATCGTGGTGGTTTTCCCGGCGCCATTTGGCCCAAGGAACCCCACGATCTGCCCCTTCTCCACGGAAAAGGAAATGTTGTCCACGGCGGTGACGCGGCCGTATCGCTTGGTCAGACCTTCAACTTTGATCATCGGAATCGCCAGAGAGAGAAACCTGCCGGAACCATGCTACAGGAGAACTCGCCGACACAGTGCGGCTCAAACCTCATGATAAGAACGGGGCCGTGGGCATGTCAAATGCCCATGATCTGGTAGCCGGAATCCACGTAGAGGATGTTGCCGGTGACACCGCGCCCCAGCTCGCTCGCCAGGAACACGGCGGCGTCGGCGACTTCGGCGGGCTCGGTGTTGCGGCGGAGCGGGGCGCGCTGCGCGACGAAATCCAGGATGCTCGAGAAGTCCTTGATGGCGCGGGCGGAGGCGGTCTTGATGGGGCCGGCCGAGATGGCGTTCACGCGGATGCCGCGCGGGCCCAGCTCGTTCGCCAGGTAGCGCATGGCGGCCTCCAGGGCCGCCTTGGCCACGCCCATCACGTTGTAGTTCTGGATCACCCGCACCGAGCCGATGTACGTGAGCGTGGTGATCGAGCCGCCGCCGGTCACCAGCGGGGCCACCGCGCGCGCCACAGCGACCAGCGAGTAGGCGCTGATGTCCTGGGCCAGCAGGTAGCCGGCGCGGGAGGTGTCCAGGAAGGAGTTCCCGAGGTCCTCGCGATTGGCGAAGGCGATGCTGTGGACCACCGCGTCCAGGCGTCCGGGCAAGGCCTGGAGCGCCTCCCTCAATTGGTCCAGTTCGTGGTCCTTGGAGACGTCGCAGGGCAGCACCTGGGAAGCGCCCAGCTCGGCGGCGCAAGCCTCGACCGCCTCGCGCTGGCGCTCGCCCTGGTAGGTGAGCACCAGCGAGGCGCCCTCGCGCTCAAACGCCTCGGCAATCGCGTACGCCAGGCTCCACTTGTTGGCGACCCCCAGAATCAGGGCGCACTTGCCCTGTAACAAATTGGGCATGAAATGGTTATTTTAGCAGGACAAAACCCGCAACCGAGGGACTGCCTAGGCCGTCCGCCGTGGGGACGGCGCACGCTGTCCCCGGTTGCCCCTCGCACTCACTCTCATCCCCAGGTGTGGCGCACACGCCATGACGCCGACTGTCACGGGTTTTGGCTAGCGGTACAGGTCGATGCTGGCGGCCCTGGGCTGGCCCGGCCGCGGCGCGCGGTTCTCGATATGCAGCGTGAAGCCGCGGGAGTAGGCTGGCACGACGAACATCACGGTCCAGCGCTCGAGGTCCATGCCCAGGTTCGCCATCATCTCTTCAAAGGTCTTGGCGCGCTTTCGAAGGGCTTCAAACATGCTGGCAGGGTCCGTCCCCCGTTTGGGTTCCGGAATCGGGAACCCCTTGTACTTCTTGCCGTCGCCGTCCCGGAGCGAGAATGCATCCTGGTACTTCCTGAAGAACAGCTTCAGGTCCGGCGGCTTGGTTGAGCACTGGAGCTGGAAATGAACGGTCACCAGGGCGCTGTCTTCCCAGCTCGCGAGGTCCGATCCCTCGACGGAGACGAGGTAGGGGCCAAGGGGGATGGGATGTCCAATGCCATAGGCCTGGGGCGGCGGCGTCGAGCAGGCGGCCAACACAAGCGCAAGGGGCAGCATCGGTCGAAGCCGGCGCATTGGGGCATGATACCAGGGATGCTACCGCTCCAATGCGACGCCGAATTGGGTCGCTTAAAATGTCACCAGGACTCGAGCCGTTGGGTCACGAAGAAATGTAACCCAAGTGGGCGCGGGGCATGACACCTTCGAGGAGTGGACATGCACGCGCAGAAGCAGTA
>Ga0116104_1001156_pt1 | contig 13746 bp, 8 predicted proteins | sample June2015DPH_4_15_FD_89715 | JGI IMG/M metagenome (GOLD analysis project Ga0116104, IMG submission 89715) | Peatland microbial communities from SPRUCE experiment site at the Marcell Experimental Forest, Minnesota, USA - June2015DPH_4_150 | ecosystem: Environmental > Terrestrial > Soil > Wetlands >...
CGGGCTGCCTGTTCGCCGACGTTTTTGATGGCGGCCAGGCCGAAACGGATAACCCGCCGGGGCTGGCCGTCAGGGCCGGGACGGCCCTGCGCCGGCGCGAAGAACATCTGACTTTCGTTCACGTCCGGCCCCAGCACGTCAATGCCAAGCTGGCGCGCGTCCTCGACGTACTGGCTGAGTTTTTCCAGGTCGGCGAGGTCGTTGGTCATCATCGCCGCGAGGAACTCGACCGGGTGGTTGGCCTTCAGGTAGGCGGTTTGGTAGGCGACGATGGCGTAGGCGGCGGCGTGGGATTTGTTGAAGCCGTAGCCGGCGAATTCCTGCAGCAGGTCGAAGATGCGGTTGGCCTGGGCGGCGGGGATCCGGTTCGTGGCGGCGCAGCCCTGGACGAAGCCCTCGCGCTGTTTCTGCATTTTCTCCTCGTCCTTCTTGCCCATCGCGCGGCGGAGGACGTCGGCGGCGCCGAGCGTGAAACCGGCAAGCACCTGCGTGGCCTGGATCACCTGCTCCTGATAAACGAGCACGCCGTAGGTTTCGCCGCAGATCGGCTCGAGCAGGGGATGCTCGTACTCGATCTTCACCTGGCCGTGACGGCGTTTGATGAAGTCCGGGATCAGTCTCATCGGGCCGGGCCGGTACAGCGCGATGAGGGCCGTGATGTGCTCGATCGAGCTGATCGCGAATTTCCGGCAGAGGTCGCGCATGCCGCCGGATTCCAGTTGGAACACCCCCAGCGTGTCCGCCCGGTTGAGCAGTTCGTAGGTCCGGGCATCGTCGAGCGGCAGATGGTCAATCGGCACTTCCACGCCCCGCAACTGCCGCACCATTTCACAGGTGTTGCGAATGACGGTCAGCGTCTTCAACCCGAGAAAATCCATCTTGAGCAGGCCGAGGTCGCCGACCGGTCCCATCGCGTACTGGGTGACCAGGCCGCCGGCGTCGTCCGCCTTGAGCGGCAGGAGATTCACCAAGGGCTCCGGACCGATGACCACGCCGGCGGCGTGGACGGACGCGTTGCGCGTGAGGTCCTCGAGCACCAGCGCCACGTCCAGCAGTTCGCGCGTCACCTCCTCCGAGTCGTACGCCTGCTTCAACTCGGGCACCACCTGGATGGCCTTCGCCAGGGTCGAGGTTTCGCCCTTCTCCAGCTTGAGGTCGGCGGGAATCAGTTTCGCCAGCCGGTCGCCCTCGCCGTAGCTCAACCCCATCACCCGGCCCACGTCGCGCACCACCGATTTTGCCCCCATCGTGCCGAAGGTGATGATCTGGGCAACCGAATCGCGGCCGTATTTTTCGCGGACGTAGTCAATCACCTCGGCCCGGCGGTCGTCGGCGAAGTCAATGTCAATGTCCGGCGGGTTGACGCGTTCCGGATTCAGGAACCGTTCGAACAGCAGATGGTAGCGGATCGGGTCAACGTTCGAGATTTCGAGCAGAAAGGCCACAATCGAACCGGCCGCCGAACCGCGCGCCACGCAACTGATCCCCTTGCTCCGGCCGTGCCGGACAAAATCGCCGACGATCAAAAAATAACTCACGAACCCGGTACGCTCAATCACCGCCAGCTCGTGCTGCAACCGGTCCATGATGACCTTGACCGCCGTCGCCACGGCCGGAGCGGCCAGACCGGCGGCTGCCGACGACGTCGGCGCGGCGGACGGTTCGGCGGTCGCCGGTGTCGGGACGAAGGTGGGCAGCCGGGTGGGGTCGCCGAGGCCTTCGACGATGAATTCGTCCCCCGCCGCGCGAACCTGCAAGGTGTAACGGCGTTGCAGACCCTCGACCAGCAGGTGCCGCAGGTAGCCTTCGCGCGTGAAGTGTTCGGGCGGCTGGAACACCGGATAATGCAGGTTCTCGCTGTCCACCTGAAGTTTGAGGCTGCACTTTTCGGCGACCTCGAGCGTGTTGCGGATCGCTTCCGGCACCTCGGCAAACAGGGCCTTCATTTCCTGCGCGGTACGCAGGTGGAATTGCTCGGGGGCGTAACGCAGCCGCCGGGTGTCCTCGAGCGTGGTCTGCGTGCCGATGCAGATCAGGCAGTCGTGCGCGCGCGAGTGTTCGCGGGCCAGATAGTGAACGTCATTCGTCGCGACGAGCTTCAGGCCGAATTCCTTTGCCCACGCCGTCAACTGCCGGTTGACCTTCGCCTGCTCGGTCAGGCCGTGGTTCTGCAGTTCCAGATAGTAATTCTCCGGGCCGAAGACCTGTCGGAACCAATCCAACGATTCCTTTGCCCGCGCGAGCTGGTCGTTGGCGATCAGGTCCGGCACTTCGCTGGCCAGGCAGCCGGACAAGGCGATCAGCCCCTCGTGGTGCGCCGCCAGCAGTTCCTTGTCCACGCGCGGCTTGTAGTAGAACCCCTCGAGGTGCGCCGCCGTGACCAGCCGGGTCAGATTCCGGTAACCGGTTTCGTCCCGCGCCAGCAGCACCAGGTGGTGATAGACATCGCGCCCGCCGCTGGTGGTCTTCTTGTCGAACCGGCTGCCCGGTGCCACATAGACTTCGCAGCCGATGATCGGCTTGATGCCCTTTGCCCACGCCGCCTTGTAGAAGTCCACCGCTCCAAACAGCACGCCGTGATCGGTGATGGCCAGCGCGGGAAAGTCCAGCTCGCGCGCCCGCGCCACCAGCCGGTCCAGCCGGCACCCGCCGTCCAGCAGCGAGTATTCGGTGTGCAGGTGCAAATGGACGAAATCCGCGTGCGACATCCCAACCATTTAATGCCCGCCGCGAACCCGGCGAAAGCGAATTCTCCCGGCTCTCGGACTGCCGGCTTGATTCTCCCCGGACTCCGGCGCATCTTGCCCCGGTCCATGAGCCGCAAACGCATTCTCGTGATTGAGGACGACGACCTCCAGTACGAGCTGTATGAGGAGGCGCTGCGGGACTACGACCTGCTTCGCGCGCGCACCGCCTCGAAGGCGCTCGCGATGCTGGCCGCCGACCGGCCGGCCTTGATCATCCTCGACCACGTGCTTGCTCACGGCGAGCGCGGGCTCGATTTCCTGCCGGAGATGAAAGACCTGTTGCCGTACGTGCCGGTGGTCATCGTCTCCGGCGCGCTCGAGGTTCACCAGCAAATCGGCGCCCTCCAGGGACCGCGCCGCGCCCATTATTGCCTGACCAAGCCGCTGGACCTGAACGAGCTTCGCCGCACCGTCGAAACGGCCCTGGCGGAATGCGGAGAAACCGAAATCGTCCGCCAGTTCGAGGCGCTTGAACGGTCCAAACGCGCCGACATTGTTGACCTGCTCAGCCGTTCCACCGACCGGCTCAGCCGGCAGACCGCAATCCGCCGGATGGTCCAGGCTTCCCGCGAACGTCCAAACATCTCCGCGCTCTCGCGCCAGTTCAAGGTGGCCCGGCGCACCATCATCCGCGACCTCCAGGAACTGATCCGCCGCGGCGAAGTTCCGCCCGAAATCTATCCCAAATGGGAGACGGGCGAGGACGACGGCGATGCCGAGACGCCCGCGTGAAACGCCGCGCGGCGCCGGCCTAAGCCATCCGTTTCATCAGGCCCGGCGTCAACAGCCAGACAAGCGTCGCCTCGCCACCCCGGGGCGTTTCCCAGGCGAAACACGCCAGCCCGCCCTTCTTGAAATCCACGGCGCGGTCGCATCGGCTTCCCAGCAGGAGCGCCGCCAGCGCGCCCAGGTACGGCTGGTGGCCAACCAGCAACATGTCCTGCGGCACCGGCTTCAAATCGGCTAGATAGGGCAGAAGGTCCGCCGGTTCGGCATCGGCGGCGAGTTCGTCGCACAGCGTAACCGGGCGCCGCGGACGGAGGCCGGCGGCCACCAGTTCCGCCGTTTCCCGGGCGCGCACGAACGGGCTGCTCAGAATCCGGTCGAAGCTCAATTCCATTGCCGCCATTGCCTCGGCGATGCGTTTCACCTTGGCCCGACCCTCGGAGGTCAACGCCCGGTCGCGATCCGCGCGGGCATTTGTTGCGTCCCGCTCCTCAGCGGGGCCGTGGCGGAGGAGGTAAAGTTTCATGGCAGAAGTCTCCGGCCGCCGGGCGCGGCGCGCAAGTCCTCCGGGCGCGCGGGCGCGGAAGCGCGCGGCCGCGACGTGGGCTACTTCCTCGTTGCCGGCCGGGCATGAATAAGCCACTTTATGGCCGTGAACACGCCAACCTTGTGGACCACCTTGTTTCTGCTCGCTTGCGCAGGAAGCGCGCCACTGTTCGCCGCCGACCTGGAGAAGGAAACCGCGATCGTCGCGACGCCAGCCACGGGGCCGGCGGTTTCCGTAAGCCGCGAGGTGGGCGGCGGCGGTTACCGGTTTGTCCTGACGAACGGCGTCGCGCGCGTGCCGGTGGTCGTGGTCGGCGGCACGCCCTACCAGATGGGCTGGCATCTTGGCCGCCTGCTGCAGCCGGAGATGAAACAGTTCATCCCCGCGGCCCTGGCCGGCTTCAAGCAGAAACTCCAGGTCACCGACGAGCAGCTTGACCGGGTCTGGGCCACGACGGCGGCGTTCACCGACCTGCGCTTCGCCCAGGAACTGGTCGGCCTGGCCGACGGTTCCGGGCTGCCCATCCGTTCGCTGCACCAGGCGCATTGCCTGCCCTTGCTGACGCCGTATTCCTGCAGCGCCATCGCGGTGTGGGGCAAGGCGAGCGCCGACGGCCATCTCTACCAGACGCGCGACCTCGACTGGAGCCTCGAAGTCGGCGCGCACGAGTTCCCGGCGCTGGTGGTCTATCTGCCGTTGAAAGGCCAGCCCCATGTGCTGCCAACGTTCGCGGGCGTGATCGGCGCGAACTGCGGGATGAACGCCGCCGGCCTGGCGCTCTCCGAAATGGGCGACTCGCCCGAGCGCGAGATGCCCTACGCCCTGCAGGCACCGCATTTCACCACCTGGTTCCGCACACTGCTCTACGATTCATCCCGCCTGTCCGACGCGCTCGAAATCTTCAAGAACCAGCCCATGACCAAGCGGTATCATTTCGTGTTTGGCGACGGGCGGTCCGAGAAGCGCGCCGTGAAGATTCGCGCCCACAGTCCGGAAGCTCCGGCCAACCGGGTCCGCGTCTGGCACGACAACGACGCGGCGGACGAGTTCGCGCCCAACGTGCTGGCGGACGTGGTTTACAACGACGAGGGCCGCGGCGCCTTCCCGACCCTGCGCAATGACTACGGTAAATTCGACGGCGAGCGAATGATGAAGCTGGCCTGTTCGATTCCGATCCGCGGCGGCAACGTCCTCGACGCCATTTTCGATGCCACCGCGCTGCGCCTGTGGGTTTCCTACGCGGGCGGGGGCAAGGAGGCCTACCAGCGGCCGTTCGTGTTCCTCGACCTCACGAAGCTCGACGGCGATCACGACGGCCGGCCGGATTTGCAGGAAGGCTCGCAGCCGGTTGGCGACTCGGGAAAACCGGCGTTTCTTGATCCAGAACATTGAAGCTGTTGGGGCCGCTTGGCATTCGTCCGTCGGTTGCTGACGGCCGGAGACGGAACATGCGTGGTCAAACGCCGGAACCGGAACGATCGTGGTCCAATTCGGCTGCCAACTCGTATGCCCAGTCCCACGAGCGTCCGGTTATAAGTCCGACAGTTGCATTTGGTTATGATCTAAAGGTTCCAACGGTTTGAAGTCGCTTTCTGTAAGTAATTCATGGATAGGCCCTTTCTCAAACGGGTGAACGCCCAGGAAGCGTTGCCAAGAAAGAAGTAACTTGAGATTCATCACCATGAACTTGCGACAATGCGGCGAATTTGGATTAACACTGCCTGTGCTCGGCATGGGTTGCTGGGCTTACGGCGGCGGGGAATACTGGGGGGCGCAGAACCAGCAGGATGTAGATGCCGTGGTGCGATGCGCGGTGGAGCGGGGAGCTAATTTCTTTGACACAGCGGAAGCCTACAATCAAGGCGGGAGCGAAAGTTCGTTAGGCCTTGCGCTACGCGGCATTCCGCGCGACAAGGTTTTGCTCGGCACCAAAGTCAGCCCGTCGAATGTCGAGCCTGGAAACTTGGTCAAGCACTGCGAGGCGAGCCTGCGGCGGCTACAGACGGATTACATTGATCTTTACCTGGTTCATTGGCCGATCACGGCACATTCCATCAAGCACTTCACCAGCGAAAATATGCCAACTCCCTCCGTGTTAGATGCTTTTGGGGCTTTGGACTTTTTGCGGCGGGCAGGCAAAATACGCTATATCGGAGTCAGCAATTTTGGCGTGGCAAAACTCTCCGAGGCGCTTGAGACGGGCGTCGAGATTACGATCAACGAACTGCCCTACAGCCTCCTGACCCGCGCCATCGAAATCGAAATTCTGCCGTTTTGCCGGGAGAAAGGCGTTGGCGTGCTGGGGTATATGTCGCTGATGCAGGGGGTGTTGGCTGACATTTACCCTACATTGGAGGATGTGGCTGTTTGGCAGCGGCGCACGCGGCACTTTGACAGCCGGCGCTCGCCCGAATGCCGACATGGTTTGCCCGGTGCCGAACCGGAAACCAGCGCCACGCTGGAAAGCATTCGGACAATCGCCCGCAAACGCGGGATGACGATGCCGGAACTTGCCCTGAAGTGGGCGTTTGCCGGCAAAGGCATCACCAGTTCTTTGTGCGGCTCCCGTAATATCAAGGAACTCCAGCTAAACATCAAAGCCGCTTCAGAACCTCTGGAGCAGGAGATAATTGTGGAATTGAATGCGGCCACTGATCAGCTTCTGGAAAAGTTGGGGCCGAGCTTTGACTATTACGAAAACCCGGCGAATGACCGGACCCAATAACGGAATACCATTGTTTTGAACGCTCACCAAACCCATCCTCCGCCAGTAAGCCCGGAATCACCGATGGTTTCGCGCTTGCGGTGGATTATGGTCGGGTTCGCCTTTTTGGCTACGACCATCAATTACCTGGATCGCCAGGTGCTGTCGGTGGTGGCCGCTTCACCGGATTTCAAGGCAGCCGTCCCGCTGACGGAGGAAGCCTACGGCTATGTGGCCTCTGCGTTCATGCTCGCCTATACCGTCGGTAACGGCATTTCGGGGTCGTTTATTGATTTTGTGGGGACCCGCATTGGCTACGCTTGTTGCATGCTTTGGTGGTCGTTGGCCGGGATGCTGCACGTTTTCGCTCGCGGTCCGGTCTCGCTCGGGTGCTTCCGATTTCTTCTGGGCGCTGGCGAAGCGGGCAACTGGCCGGCGGCGGCCAAACTCGTCGGCGAATGGTTTCCGCCAAAGGAACGCGCGCTGGCCTCCGGCATCTTCAACAGCGGCGCGTCCATTGGCTCGGTGATTTCGACGCCCATTATTGCCTGGCTTGTGCTGTGGCAGGGCTGGCGAAGCGCCTTTGTCCTCATGGGCTCGCTCGGTTTCTTGTGGGTTGCGGGTTGGTGGTTCTTCTCGCGCAGGCCGAAAGGCATCGAAAGCGAGACACCGCCGCCGGTATCCGCCGGGAAATTGCTGGCCACACGGTTCGTGCTGTTTTTCACGCTCTCGAAAGTCTTCATGGATCCCGTGTGGTATTTCTTCGTGTTCTGGTTTCCCAAGTTCCTGGCTGAAGTTCACCATTTCAGCCTTAAGGAGATCGGATGGAAAAGTTGGATTCCATATTTCACGGCGGCACTGGGGAATCTTGCCGGCGGTTTGCTGACATCGTTGTTAATCCGTTGCGGCATCGCCATGCCCGTGGCGCGCAAGGTCAGCACGACCGTGTTTGCCTTGAGCATGTTAAGCACCATTCCGGCCATCCTGAGCACCAGCGCTCCGCTGGCGATTGGGCTCATTTCGTTGACAACTTTTGGTTATACGGGTTACACGGCCAACACGCTTGCGTTTCCGGCGGATGTGTTTCCGAAACAGGCGATCGCTTCCGTCTGGGGGCTGGCGAGCATGGGCTCGGGCTTTGGTGGCATGGTGTTCATGGCGCTGTCGGGCTGGTTGATCGGTCATTTTGGATACACACCGGTCTTCATCGGCTACGGAATCCTGCCGCTGCTGGCTCTGGTTTGCATTTTGTTTCTCATTGGCCCATTGCGCGCGGACACGAGGTTTCAACAAACCGGAACAGTGCAAGGCCCATGAGAATCATGAGATCGGTTGCAGCAAACGTGAATACATCTATGAAAACACAAATCATCATTACCACTGTGTGCAGCCTCATTTCCCTGGTATTGGCGGCGGAGCCCGCGGCGCCAGGCAAACCCGCGACCCGCGAGGAGGAACAACGTTTACAGGCAACCTATTCCGCTTACCGTGGCGTGGACGCGGATTACGCGCACGCCGGCGAGGCGACGGTGGAACGCTGGATGGACTGGAAGTGGGGCCTGCGCATCCATTGGGGGCTCTACTGCATGTTCAACGGCGAAGAATCCTGGATTCTCGTCCGCCCCCGGCCGAAACCGCGTGACTGGCAGATGAATTACTACGCCTCCTACCGGCAGTTCAATCCAACCGCGTTCAACGCCGACGAGTGGATGGAGATTATGCAGCGGGCCGGGATGAAGTATTTCTCCTTCACCTCCAAACACCACGAAGGCTTCTGCCTGTGGCCGACCCAGACCTTGCAGAAGGGATTTCGCAAGAAAGCCGACGGCACCTATGAGGAAGTGACCAATCACTACAGCATCGCGGAGACCCCGTTCGAGCGCGACATCGTCGGCGAACTGGTCAAAGCCGGCCGTGGCCACGGTCTTGGGGTGAGCCTCTACTATTCACACATCGACTGGCATGACTGGGATTTCGGATGGGACGACCGGAACTTTTGGTATGATGGCACGTTTACCAAAAAATCGGACGATCCGAAACGGTGGGCGGCTTTCATTCAGAAGGAACGCGACCAGATCACCGAGTTGCTTACCCAATACGGCCCGATCGACACGCTTTGTCTGGACATAGGTTGGCCCAAAGAGGCGCAGCAAGACGCTTATGGTGTGGCCAGGCTGGCGCGCAGTCTTCAACCCAACATCATGCTGCGCAATCGCGGTATCGACGCCTACGGGGATTACGAGACACCGGAGGGAGTGATCCCGGAAGACCCCAACAAGATCAAACGCCCCTGGCAGGTGATCTATCCCTGCGGCACCGGTTTTTCCTACAAGCAGAACGACAACTACAAGCCGCGGGAATGGGTGTTGGAGAGCCTGATCGACGTCGTCGCCAAGGGCGGCAATTTCCAGGTCGGCTTCGGTCCCGATCCTGATGGGAAGTGGCCGCAGGAGATGAACGATCGCGTCAGCTACGTCGGCGACTGGCTCAAGGTGAACGGTGAGTGCATTTTTGCAACCCGCCCATATAGGCGTTATCACGAGGGAGACAGTCTTCGCTTCACGCGGACGAAGGAAAAGAAATATGTCTATGTGATCAGCCTCAAGTGGCCGGGAGAAGCGCTGAAAACCGCGCTGGTCAAAGCCAGGGAGGGTTCGGCTATTCGTATGCTGGGCCTGGATCAGGATCTGAAGTGGCACAAAGACGGCGACACCCTCGTGATCGAGATGCCCAAGGATCTTCAGGATGCTGCCATGCGTCCGTGCAAACAGGCGTACGCGTTCAAGGTTGAGCCGGAGCCTTGGTGACAATTCGGGGCGGTGCTGCCATTGTCTCCATTGCAACACGTTATACAGTATATGATTGTGATGACGCAACTGGTTTTCCACCCGAATCCACACTTTGCACGGCCCCAATTCCCAAGATTTGAACAGGTCCGCCGGTGCAGAGTATGGCGTGTCGATGTGGTGCTGGCCGCAAGGCCCATTTCGCTCCGGCGTCTGGAGTTTGATGGGCACGTTCGTTCGGCATTGCCGAGACAAGCCGCGAGACCGTATGAAAACTCATTTTTGGACCATCGAATCATTTGCTCGCTTCATTAAAGTTGCCCATATCGAATACTAGTATGAACCGCTCAATAACGATCGGGCTCGGCAAATCGCTTTTGATGACTTGGCTCGGCACCTCGGCTTTGGTTTGTGCCGCGCGGGTTCAACCTCTTCCTGGCACCGCGCCGCTGACGATGGAAGGCGATATCGCATCGAACATGGTGGCGGGTGTCGATCAGTTCCTATTGCGCAAGATCGATGAATCGGTGGCGGGGCGCGCGCAGTTCTGGCCCCGAGATGTTTCCTCATGGCAGGCCTACGAGCAGTCCCTGGCCACCAACCGGCAGCGCCTGGCGCACATCCTTGGCGTGTGCGACGAGCGAGTTAGTAAAGTGGAACTTGAACTGATCGCCACTCGGGCCCGGTCGGCCCTCCGTGGGCGCGGCCAAGACTATGAGGTGTTTGCCGTGCGCTGGCCGGCATTCGGAGACGTAACTGGCGAAGGATTGCTGCTCACGCCGATTGATCGCGCGCCCGTCGCAAATATCGTCGCTATCCCGGACGCCGACCAGACCCCCGAGCAACTCGCCGGATTGACCGACGGCATTGCGCCAGAGAGCCAGTTCGCGCGGCGCCTGGCCGAGAGTGGGTGCCAGGTGCTCATTCCCATGTTGATCAGCCGACACATAAACCCGCAAAGAATGCTTCCCAATCGAGAATTCATTTATCGGCCGGCCTACGAATTGGGCCGGCACATCCTCGGTTACGAAATTGACAAAGTGCTGGCGGCAATAGACGGGATGACCGCCCAAAGTTCGAATTCGAGTGTAAAAACCGGGGTGATTGGCTGGGGCGAGGGCGGCTTGCTGGCCTTTTACACAGCCGCGCTGGACACGCGGATAGCGGCGGCGTGCGTCAGCGGATATTTCGATGAACGCCGCAAGGTTATCTGGCAGCAACCGGTGACACGCAATGTCTTTGGTCTGCTGGAGGAATTTGGGGACGCGGAGGTGGCGGCGATGATTGCTCCCCGCAGCTTAATCATCGAAGCTGCCAAAGGTCCGGAGGTGACCATGCCCGGTGGCAACGCGTACACTGCATCGCAACGCGGCAACGGTGCGCCGGGAATCCTCGTGTCTCCCAAGCTGGATGACGTCCGCCCGGAATTTGAGCGCGCGCACGCGATGGTGGCTGGGCTGCACCCATCGCCGCAGTTGCAGTTGGTCGTCAGTCGCAACACCGGGCAAGGGCCATTTGGCAGTGAAGGCGCGTTGCGTGCGCTTTTGACTGCGCTGGCCGGCCAGGCCCGCCTCGTGCCGGAAGGTCCGGCACCTGAAAATCTGTGGCCTGGCTTCGACCCGGCCGCGCGCCAGGCCCGGCAGTTGCACGAGCTGGATCGCCACAACCAGAGGCTCCTGGCCGAGAGCCAGTACACGCGCCAGAAATTCATGACAAAGCCCGACACAACCTCGCCGGAAGAATTCCACCAGAGTGCTGACCGCTATCGCGATTCCTTCTACCGCCAGGTGATTGGGCGCTTCGACGACCCGCTGCTGCCGCCCAATCCCCGTTCCCGCAAGGTATATGACCAGCCTAAATGGACCGGCTATGAGATCGTGCTTGATGTGTTTCCAGACGTGGTCGCGGACGGGATTCTTCTGCTGCCCAAAGATCTCAAGCCCGGCGAACGACGGCCCATCGTCGTTTGCCAGCATGGTCTGGAGGGCCGTCCGCGGGACACGATAACGGGCAACAGCAAATACTATCACGATTTCGCCGCCAAGCTGTGCGAACAAGGCTTCATCACGTTCTCACCGCAAGGTTTATTTATCTTCGAGGACCGCTTCCGCACCCTTCAGCGCAAGGCCAATCCGCTGGGCAAGACCCTGTACTCCATCATGGTGCCTCAGCATCAGCAGATCACCGACTGGCTCAAAACGCAGTCGTTCGCCGACCCGGCGCGGATTGCCTTCTACGGCCTGAGCTACGGCGGCAAATCCGCGATGCGCGTGCCGGCGCTGGTGACGAACTATTGCCTGTCCATCTGCTCGGGCGACTTCAATGACTGGGTCTGGAAATGTGCTTCGACCCTCAGTCCTTATAGTTATGTCTGGTTGCCCGAATATGAAATCTTCGAGTACAACCTCGGCAGCACCTTCAACTACTCCGAGATGGCGGCGTTGATCGCCCCACGCCCGTTCATGGTGGAACGCGGACACTTCGACCCCGTTGCGCCGGACGAAAGGGTGGCGTACGAATTCGCCAAGGTGCGTTATCTCTATGAGGCGTGTTGGGGGCTGCGCAACCAGTGCCGCATCGAGTGGTTTAACGGCCCGCATACGATCCACGGCGTGGGAACGTTCGACTTTCTGCACGAGCATCTGGATTGGCCCGCCCCAGATGCCGCGCGTCAAAACCACGCCCCGTAGGCGTGTTTTCTACAATCTGCGCGTCGTGTCCTTGCGCGCACCCGCCAATCCCCAGGCCATCCGGGTTTCCTGGGGCGAAAGCCGCGAGCCTGTGGGTTTCCTACGCAGGCGGAGGCCAGGAGGCCTACCAGCGGCCGTTCGTGTTCCTCGACCTCACCCAGCTCGACGGCGATCATGACGGCCGGCCGGATTTGCAGGAGGGCGCGCAGCCGGTCGGCGACAAGGGCCTGCCCGCGTTCCTCGATCCGGCGCATTGAGTGGCCAACCGGGCCCATTGCCACCCGTCGCCGCTGTGGATTGCAGCAGCTTTGAGTTGAGCTTCTCGCTTCCAAGCCCTGGGTTGTGACCATGCGACAGGTGATCATCTATCCGGGGGAAGACGGTTTCTGGGTTGCCGAGTGCCCGAGTCTGCCCGGCGGCGTCTCCCAAGGCGAAAGCCGCGAGACTGCCGTCGCGAATATCCGTGAGGCCATCGAGGGCTGCGTGCTGGCGCTCCAGGATGACGGCCTGCCCATAACGAAAGATGCGCCACGCCGGGACGCCCCCGGAGAAGCTTGTCGAATTGATTTGAGCGGGCGGCGACAAAAGCGTCGGTTTCACCGCCGCGGGAACGCGCTCTCAGGTCAGCTTCCACGGCGCGCGCATCGGCCGGACCTGGCAGAGCGCGTTCGCCTTGGCGTCGCCGGGGAATTCCTCCCTGGCGGGATCCCATTTCAGTTTGCGGCCGAGCTTGATCGCGATGTTGGCCAGGTGGCAGACGCTCGAGACACGATGGCCGATGTCCACCGGGAAGTAAGGATCTTTGCGGCTCTTCATGCACTGGAGGAAGTCGTGATGTTCGCCCTCCGGATTGGTGTAAAGGTGGATTTCGTCCGGACCGATCTTCGATTCCTTGATTTCCTTCGAACTCGCCTCGACGTCGCCCCGCCAGCCCGTGTTGCCGACCCAGCCGTCCGTCCCGATGAACTTGAGGCTCGGGTTGCCGGGCTTGCAGGTCATGACGACGCCATTGGCGTAGCGGAAGGTGACGTCGTAGTCCTTCACCGTGTTGTACAGACCGCCTTGCCAGAAGTTGCCGGCACCTTCGATCTCGACCGGCCCGCTGCGTTCGGTGTTGTTGGCCCATTGCGCGGTGTCGAACAGGTGCGCGCCCCAGTCGCAAATAATCCCGCCGGAATAATCCTGGATCCACCGGAAATTGAAATGCACGCGGTCCTTGGTGTAGGGCGCGAAGGGGGCCGGCCCCAGCCACATTTCCCAATCCAGGTCGGGCGGCACCGGTTGCGGCGTCGGGTCGCCGGGCACGTTGGGCTGCTTGGGCAGGATCACCTCGATGCGCTGCAACTTGCCGACGCGACCGTTGCGCACCAGTTCGGCCAGGCGATGGTACATCGGCAGGGACCGGTCTTCCGTGCTCGTCTGGAACACGCGTCCGAGCTTCCGCATGGTTTTGATCAGGAGCTTGCCCTCGTTGATGGTCAGCGTCGGTTTTTCGCACTGAACGTCCTTGTCGGCCCGGGCGGCCATCAGGCTGATCAAAGTATGC
>Ga0116104_1001191_pt1 | contig 13443 bp, 12 predicted proteins | sample June2015DPH_4_15_FD_89715 | JGI IMG/M metagenome (GOLD analysis project Ga0116104, IMG submission 89715) | Peatland microbial communities from SPRUCE experiment site at the Marcell Experimental Forest, Minnesota, USA - June2015DPH_4_150 | ecosystem: Environmental > Terrestrial > Soil > Wetlands...
GCTTCGCAGTCGCCGACGCGCCAGCCTCCTCCGCCAAAGCAGCTACGGCTGCGGCGGCTGGATAGCGCTTTGGCGACGGCGCGAAGCGCCCCTACACCTTCGTTGCCAAGCGGATGGGCATGTTCTTGAATCAGCCGTCGTATGTCTCAGCGTCACGGCGGGGCAGCGTTCGGCTCGTTCGTCGAGGCGGGAGGCGATGTCGTAGCCCAAATGAACTTCACCACGCCCCACGTCAGCGCCATCGCGTCTGCGGCCTTCTGCGGCTCGAATCGAATTCGTTGCGCGAGTTCCAGCGCCTGCGCATCGGCTTGAGCAGCCGCCGCACCGCTGCCGGAGGAACGATCCAACACGGCATAGCGCACCGTGCCGTCGGCGGCGACGGCGATGCGCACACGCGTCGGTCGCAGTGGCGTCTCGCTTGTGATCGTCGGCGGTTCCGCCGATTGAAGCATCGAGCGGTTGTCGATCGACCCGACGACTCTGAGCACTGAGCGATCCGACACTTCCGGCGGTGGACCTGACTCAGTTTCCGTGACCTCCTCGGATTCGGCAGGCGTTTTTTCGAGGGACGACTGCACGGCGTCGGCCAGAGAGGCTTGTTCCAGCAAGGGCTGAAAGCATGGGGGAACTTCCACTTCCAGAAAAGCGAGTTCGGTGCGCGGTTCGAAGCCCCGATGCGCGGCGGGCAACTGGCGCTCCCACAACTCTCGGGAGAAACCGTGAGCGCTCGGCAGCGACATGAGGCTGGGATCAAGCAAATCGGCAACGACGTATTCGATGGCCTGCGCCTGCTGGGGCGTCGATTGTGGCATCCAATGCGCGACGGGCGTGCCGGTGAAATCGGTCTGCTTGGGTTGACGCTGAATCCCAAGGAGAAGGAACGCTCCCGCGTAGGCAAGAAAGCACGCCGCCATGATGAGCAGCAGCACCTGCCGCTCGGTCATTCGGAACTTCACGAAAGCCATTAGCTCACCTTGGCGCGGACTGGCCGGAGATTTCGGGGCGTGCGGCCAGATTGACGGAAAAGCCGGCTTCGATTGCCATGCTCATGATCTGCATCACCGTCCCGCTTGCCACTTGTTGGTCAGCCTTGATGATAAGGCTCTGATTGTGCGACCTCCGCGCGGCTCCCCGCAAAGACCGTTGCAATCCCTCGAGCGTCGTGACCTGATTGTTAAAGAACAGCAAATTGTCCCGAGTCACCGTGACAACCATTCCTTGAAACGTGGCGTTGGGAGCCACGTTGACGGCAGGCAGAGCCACTACCCCGATGCCGGGCTGCAGCACATAGGGAGAATTCAGCAGCAGGAATATCAACAGCAGAAACACGACATTCACCATCGGCACGGGATCGATGCGGCCCTTGGCGATTTCGCAATGCGTCTTGAATGTCATGCCGCGCGTCAAACTCCGCTGCGTTGCTGTTTCGTTGCCAGAACGATTGGCTCTTCAATGGAGGCGCTCCCACCGTGCCGTATCACAAAACCGACAATCTCGTTGGCCGCCTTCTCCATGTCGAAAACGAGATTCTGTACGCGACTGACGAGGTAGTTATAGGCCACGTATGCGGGAATGGCGACGATAAGGCCGGCCGCTGCTGTGATCAACGCTTCCCAGACGCCGCCCGCCAATTGCCCGGCGCCGGCCAGTTGCTGCACTTGGATGACCTTGAACATCTGAATCATCCCCAACACCGTTCCCAGAAATCCGATCAATGGCGTGACCTGCGCAATCGTGGCCAACACCACCAGCCTTCGCTCCAGGTGCGCCACCTCGGTGCGCGCCACATCCTGGACGGCGTCGCGAATCTCCTCGCGGCTGCGATCGTGATTGACGACAGCGGCTTTGACCACCTGCGCCACGGGACCGGCCGTCTCATCGCAATTGGCGATGGCTTCGATGATGTTGCCGCGCTTGAGCGAGTTGCAGATGCCGTTCACGAAATCGACGGTATCAATCTGTGCCCGATGATAGTGAAACCATCGTTCCAAAAAAGTGGCAACCGCCAGCAGTCCGTTGAACAGGATCAGCCACATCAACGGCCCGCCTTTGAACATCCACGTCAGCATAATTCAACCTTTGGTTAACGGATTAACCTTAAACTTCCAAGTTCAAAGTGCAACGTTCAAGACCATTTCGCCCCGCCGCAATCAGTACAAGATCATGTGTTCGACCCGGATCTTGCGAATCCGGTCCTCTACGAGCGGCTTCAACTCGGGGCATGACTCGAGAAGCTTCTGATAGAGCGTGATGGCATCGCGCCATTGCTGTTGCTGCTCTTTGATGTCCGCCGCGGCTCGTCCCGCTTTGCATGACCAGAAACGTTCGGGCGGCTCGTTGGCATCAGGCGCAACGTTCTGCTCGTACACGGGCTTGATGTAAAACTGCAGCGCGTCGTCGAGTTTGCCTGCCTTTTCGTACGACTGCCCGATCTTGAACAGCAGTTGGTTGCGCATGCTGGCGTCGTGGGCGCAATCCAACGCTTTGCGATAACTGGCAATGGCGTCATCGAGGCGATTCAGAGTGAACTGGCAATCCCCTCTGCGGCCTTGCGCTTCGCAGAGAAGGTAGCAGTCTGGAAATTCTTTGACCAAATTGTCAAACACCAGCAACGCGTTATCAAACTGGCCGAGTTCCGTGAGCGCATCGCCCTGCCCAAACCGCGCGTCGCAGCGCAAGGACGAATTGGTGAACTTCTTCAGGAAACCCTCGAACAAGTCAATGGAGTTTGTATAGTCCTGGCGGGAATATGCTGCTCTCGCGGCAAAATACTGCGCCTTATCAGCCAATTGGCTGGTCGGATACTTCTCCACGACGAACTGAAATTGTTCCTGCGCCTTTATATAATTCTTCTGCTTCTGATAGTAGTCGGCAATCCAGAACTGGATGTCCGGCGCGAATGGCGATTGAGGATATTTCGCCAGGAAATCCGTGAAATCAGCAACCGTCTTCTCTGCCTGTCCCTTTTGCGCGTAGCACCAGCCGCGATGGTAAAACGCCTCCTGCGCCAGCGGTGAGTCCAAGCCACCCGCCATGAGCTTGTCAAATTCCGCCGACGCCTGATCATACTTCCCTTCGCGATAATACGATTCGCCAATCGCCAGCGCGGCATTCTTCGCCCAATCGCTTTGAGGGAACTTGCTTACCACGTCGCCGAGTGCCGTCCGCGCGTCGTCTTCTTTGCCCAGTTCAACCGCGATCTGCCCGCTCATAAACTGTGCCTCGGGTGCGAACTCGCTCGTTGGGTATTGTTTCACCAGCGACTCGAAGGTTGCAATCGCAGCCTCGGCATTCCGCAATCGGTGATAGGCTTCGCCGAGTTGAAACATGGCGCGGTCGAGCAGTTTCGTGGTGGGATACGTGCCCATGAGCCGCTGGTAACTCGCCACCGCGTCGGCATACTGGCCGAGCGCGAACTGCGCGTCCGCCACCTTGAACAATGCCTCCGACGCCACGGCCGGATCCTTCGCCAGTGTGAACGCCTGTTGGAAATATTTCAGCGCGTCGGCGGTTTGATTGAGTTTCCACGCGCACCAACCCGCGTTGAAGTTTGCCTTCGGCTGCAAGACGCTCTCTGGATAGTTGGTGGTCAGGTTGGCGTACTCAGACAACGCAGCGGCAAATTCGTCATGGCCGAAGAGCAAATCCGCAATTGCCGTTTGCACCTCATCCGCCAAGGGATCGCCGGGGTGTGCTTTGAGGAATTCCTTCAGCTTGGCCACGCCGTCGGCGAGCTTGCCGCCGCGCACGTAGGCTTCGCCGAGCTTGAGCATCGCGTCGCGCTTGAGCTGCGCGCTCTGCGCACCGTTCAATGCGGAGGAAAATGCCTCCGCCGCGCTGTCGAATTTCTCGGTGTCCCAGTAAACCCAGCCCGCGGCATACCATGCTTCGGCAGCCAATGCCGCGTCCACGGGTTTGTTGGACTTCGACTTGAACGCGTCGGTCACCACCGCGTACGCTTTCAGCGCGTCGTCGTACTGTTTGCGCTGCGCCAGCGATTTGCCCAGCCAATACGACGCGCGATAAAACGCACGCGTGTTCGGAAACTGTTTCGCCACGCCACCGAACACCGCGTCGGCCTCGGGAAATTTTACCTGCGCGAGATAAATCTGGCCGCGCAACAGTTCCGCCTCCTGCGCCAACTCGCCCTTCAAGCCGGGTCTTTTCAGTTGCTCCAGCGATGTGCTGGCGGCATCGAACTGGTTAAGCTTGAGTTGGGAGAACGCCAGTCCGTAGAGCGCCTGCGCCCGATACGGGCTGCGTGGGAACTTCTCGACCACCTCCTCGTACCGCGCCGCCGCCTCGGCAAATTTTCCGTCGCGCGCCAACGCTTCCGCAAGCCAGAACCGAAAACTGTCGGGCCGCTTGTCCGGCCACTTTGTCAGCGCATCCTGTAGCGTCCGCACGGCCTCTGGCGATTTCCCCTGATTCAACTGCGCTTCCGCCAACAGCAGTTGCGCGCCGTCGGCGCGGTCCGAGTGCGGGAATTTTTCCAGGAACTCGCTGAACTGCCGCTCTGCAACGTCGTAAATCTTATCGTTGAACGCTGCCTCCGCCACGCGATACAGACGGTTCTCTTCCATCGTCGCCGCGACGAACGCCAACGTCAGGATGATCCAATACCTCCTCATGCAAATCCCTTGGACGGCAATAGTGTCAGAATCTTCACCGCACAGCAAGCACGACCCTCCGTGGGCGTTGTCCTAATTTGGGGATTTATATACAATGTTACACTTGACCCGAAACGCAGATTCGGGCACCGTGCGATCTTGTCTTTCAACTGAAAGGAATTCATGCACCCCGATGATTTAACCCCAGAACAAAAAGCGCAGATAGAAAAAGAGTACATCGAAACGAGAATACGACTGTGTGACAGATTGGCGGTTGCTGGTTGGGTTTCGCAAGCCATATATATTGAAGGGAAACGCGGCGATGTCATATTTACCGAAATGGGTCGGAGAAAATTCGCCACTGTCATCAGGCTTCTTATGGAATTGAGTTATGACCCGGAGAATGCGACACGCGAGGATTTGCGCGCTTTCTGTGAGATAGTTTATGCAATGCTTCACTCCATGCCGCCCCGTGAAGGGAAACCCCTCCCGGAAGATTGGCCTTGAGGTTGTAAGAATCGCTTTCCGATTCAGACGAAGCCCGCTTTCTCGCCTGTATTTTTACGCCCCTTCCATCGGCAACGGCGTTAATGATTTGAGTGAAGCTGGCTTTGATCGGCTTCATTATTTTCGGTGGTTTGCTCATGCGGTCAATTCCTTGTAGGGGAGTTTGCTGCTTTCTGCGATGTTGGTCACAACGTCCGAAAACACGGACTGCATTTTTTCCGTGCGTCGGTTCAACCTGAAGGCGAACTCGTCAACGTACCGCTGCAAATGCTTTCGGCTCATCTGGTGATATATACCGTGATAGCCGCGCTTGAACAACGCCCAAAACGATTCGATGCCGTTCGTGTGGCAATCGCCCTTGACATATTCCTTCGCGCCGTGGTCAACCGTCTCGCGCACGTATTCGACCAGCCCGCGATACGCGACCCACTTGTCCGTGTAGAGCGTGGCACCGGGCGTCACCGTTTCTTTGATGACCCTGTGCAAGTCCGCCATGCCAACCGAAGGAACGACCTGCGCCCGGACTTCGCCTTCTCTTTTTTTCAGTCCGAAGATCGCCGACTTGCCCGTGCCGCCCGTGCCCTTGATTGCCGCTTTCCGTTTCGCCTTGTGCATGTTCTTGGAAAGCCCTCCGATGAAGGTCTCATCGGCCTCGATTCTGCCAAAAAGCTGTCCCCTGTTTTGCTTCATGGCTTTGCGGATGCGGTGATCCATGAACCACGCTGTCTTTTGCGTGACCCCGACGTGCTTGGCGAGTTGCACCGAGGAAATGCCCTTGCTGGTGTTGGACAGCAGGTAAACCGCCATGTACCATTTGCGCAAGGGCAGCTTGCTGTCACCGAAAACCGTCTTTGTACGGATGGTGAAGTCCTGCTTGCACTTGGCGCAGTGATACCGCTTGCCATTGGCGCACCTGTAAATCTTGTCATGGTGGCAATGCGGGCAATACTCGCCGTTGCGGAACCGCGAGGCGGTGAAGTGCTCAACGCAGGTTTTCTCATCCCGGAAATAATCCGTGAAGTCGGTCAGTGTCTTGAACTCGAATATCGTTTTCATTATGGGAGAATGTTACACTAAATCTTTAGTGTTGTCAAGTGCTAAAACTAAGATTCTTCATCTTTTTTTAGGGTAGTTTTTGCTTGGTTTTTGAGGGGATTTGACGTATTTGGCCAAGCGCGAGGTGAAACATGAGCGCCCTTATTGATGCTATTGATATTCTCGACAGAATCCTGACAAGCTCCGAAAAGATTTCGGAAGCCAAGCCTGCTCTTGGTACGGTACGAGATCAGGCGGAGGCGTTGGAAAATCACGTTACGGAGCTTCAGGCAAAATATAATGCCCTTCAAATAACGCACGACAAAGAAGTGGCGGAATTGAAGCAGCAGATAGCGAAATTGCAGGAGGTGAAACCGTCTGCGTTGTTCGATGTATGCAAATTCTGCCTGCAACCTACTGGACAACTTCTTAGGGAAGACCCGGATAAGATGTTCGGAAATATGGGCGCGAACGTGCGATTCTACAAGTGCACAAACCCAGCCTGCGGCAAAGAATACAAGAGGGCAGATTAGCAGTTTCTTCACCTAGCCACCCCCAGTCGGGAATGGCGTAGTGTAACATTGTATATAAATCCCCTAATTTGAATCTTGACGGTTTCCGGGTGTAGGCATACACCTTACTGCAATCCGGGGGCTGAAACGCGCAATGCTCGCTTGCCGTCTACGCTTCCTTTGATATGACTAAAGGCACCACAAAAAAGCCGCATGACATTGGGCCTTGGACGATGATAAGGGACGTTTTGCTGAGCGCAATGGCCAAGGGACAATTGCCTGTGCTTGGTGCGATGTTTTTATTTGGTCTTATGGTATGGAAAATGCCACAAGAGGAGGTCGGAAAGCTAGTATTTCGTATCGAAGAAAGGCTTGAACAACGACAGTTGTTGGGGTATCTAATATCCGTTATTGCGATATGCGGGTGGTACGTGACTGCGCGAGGACAAAGGCGTGTCATTGCGGGCGAGTTGAAACGATTGTCTAACGAGCGAAATGCATTACAGGCAAAGGCAATCGGCGACAAAAATGTCGAATCATCTAAGAGTTAAAAATCATCGAAGGAGTGTATGGATATTTTCTTTTTAATCATTGTTCTGGCTGCACTTGCTCACTTCATTTATCAGGGCATTATCTCGCCCTCTCTGAGGATGTGCTTGAGATACAAGCTATTTGCTATGCGGGACAAATTGCGACTTGTGAGGCTTCGTGATGGCGAAAATTGCGATCAGGAAGCATATTCCCTCCTGCAAAGCAGGATAAACAATTTAATCATCGTTTTTGCCGATTTGGATTTTGGTTTGCTAGCGCGTGCTGAATACGCAATGTCAAAAGACCCCGCCTTGAAGGCGCGGGCTGAACGTCGTTATGCCGTTCTCAGTGCGTGCGACAATAAGGAAATTCGGGAGATTTTTGAGGAATCCAGGATGATTTGTTACCTCGGATTTGCTCTAAACTCGCTGCCGATTGTGATCTATCTCACGCCGTTGGTCGCGTGTTATAGTTCGGCGAAGCGTCTGGCGAATGCTGTTGTTGCTGTTCCAGAAGGTGAGTTGCCCAAGATTTACAGCCAGCCCGCACTCAGCTATTCCTAGTTGAATCACGTGGACGCGGCGAGATTTGGACTCGCATCTCCGGGGTGTAGAGCCGCAGCGACTTGTCCAGTTAGCCCACGCGCCCACGTGATTCTTCCCGTTTCTACTTAGGCGAAGGCGGCAGCACCAAATCAAGCTCTTGCTGGCCGCCAAATCTTTCTGCAATCCTGCGTTCGTAAGCTTGTGAATTGGGAGAGGATTCCGCCATTTCCAGCACCCTTCCTAGCTGAATTCTCAGTGCCCTCGACCCCAGTTCGCTCAAGAATTGGAATAACTTCTTCTGTCTATCGCCGCCATGGGCCTTCAGCGCCCTAAGAAGCTGTAGGATTCTTCCATTGCTCTTTGCCAGCGGGAAATAGATGTGCTTAACGGTTAGATGTTTGAAGTCCCATGGCTTGCCGCGTATTGGGATTTGAATCTGATACAGCCTTTGCCATTGGACATACAAATCTGGCGGAAACTCTTTCTCATATTTTTTAGCTTCTTCCTGAACGAACATTTTGAACGCAGCGATTACTTCTTGGGTCTCTGGGCTGTAACCGGCAAGAGCATAAACGAGTTGCTTGATCCCGCTCTTGGCAGAGGCGTTAAGAATAATATGAGCCTGTGAAATGATGCGTTCATGGCGTTTGCCCAGCTTGCCCTCAACAGCCCCCTGAACGATGGCGCGGCAAATATCAATAAGAAGCGTGACATCGAATCCGTGGATGATTCCGGGCGGCTTTCCCGCGCCGCCACCTTCCCATTGAAATTTAAGGGGTTTCTGTATTTTTGCCATCAGTTCCGCGCCGACAACTTCAGAGATTGACTTGCTCGCCAAGAATCGCGGAAAAGCATTCCCGCGAGTGGAAAGGCCGATTGCCCCGCCCATGCCGCTTTGGCTAATGACCGCAGTTTTTTGGGCGTCATCGAGAACGTAACAGTCAACGTCAATGCCGAAATCCTCCTTAAAATTTCCCTTATGCGTTGCCAGAATTGGCCTGTCCGACCAGCGTGCGGCTGCCCCCTGACGGGCGATTTCTATTTTTTGTTCATCGGTCAAAGCCACGGCACGGGCTTTGCCGCCCATTGATTGAATTGATTCCTCTGTCATAACACGCTCCTTTTAGTAAGCAGAATATGGCACAGCTTGTGCCTGCTAGCAAGAACAATCTTTCTTTATTTTGTGCTTGCTATTTTGGGGCGGCTCGCTACAATGTGGGCACAATAAAAGGGGAGCGCGACATGGCAAACAACCTACCAATGGAAAAGAAGATTGCGGCAGTGAGCGCACTTGCCGAAGGCGTCAGTATCCGCAGCATTGAACGAATGACGGGCATCCACCGCGACACGATCATGCGGCTGGGTATTCGCGTCGGCCAAGGTTGCACGGCTCTCATGGATACAATGATGCGCGGCTTGAACTGCGAGCGCCTGCAACTTGACGAAATCTGGCAGTACGTTGCCAAGCATCAGGGCAGGCTAACCAAAGAAGATGATGAATCGCAAAGGGGTGATTTCTACACGTTCGTTGCGTTGGACGCAGACACCAAACTGGTTCCCGTCTTCCGAGTCGGCAAGCGCGACAACTACAACACCATTTGCTTTGTCGAGGATTTGGCGGCGCGTCTCGCTGGTCGCGTCCAAATCTCCACGGATGCCCTGAGCACATACGCGGGAGCACTGGAGCGTGGATTTGGTTGCCAACTCGACTATGGGCAGATTGTAAAAACCTTCCGTGCTACGGAACTCGCGCCCGGTAGGTACACCCCGCCGGAACTGTACACACAACAAAAATCCGTGATCTTCGGCAATCCTGACCCGGCGCACATTTCCACCTCCTACGTTGAGAGCCAAAACCTCACCATGCGAATGCACTGCCGCCGTCTGACTCGGCTGACGAATGCCTACAGCAAGAAGCTGGAAAACTTTAAGGCTGCAATCGGCCTTTACTTCGGTTATTACAACTTCGTGAAGCTACACAGCACAGTCCGCATGACGCCAGCAATGGCCGCCGGAGTCGTCTCGGAGTTGTGGACAGTGGCCGATCTCGTGGAGAAAACTGATTCCTAATACGTTGAACTATATCCAGACTTTGCAGGAAGCAATCCGCAAGGCATACGGTTGCGATTCCAAGCACGCGGCCTCTGAGCCAGTAGAGGAAGTATTCCAAGGTAAAGCCGTCTGGAAAGGCGTCGTTGAGGTGTTCGATCTTATCGGCCATTCCAAAGCCAAGCAATGTTACGCTTGGGGTCACGCCATGCGAGACACGGGCAACGAGGTGCGTTTTGTTACCGTGTTGGGTGTGCCGCCAGTAGTGTCGGCTGTAACTGCTGTCCGTGCATCAATTGTGGCGGATGTAAAACGCGGGGGATGATTTGGAAGAAGTCTAGCGGTAAAAATCTAGCCCCTTGGCGGGTGGTTGCCAAGGGGCTACGAATCTTAGCTTTACACGTTTTCCACACCCCGAATACAACCGGGGTTGAGCCTTCTGCTGAATCCACCATTCAGCTTTCCCGCGAGCCTGTGGTTATCCCTGCCCTGAGGCCGCTATGGGGTTTTGCGGGTACGGCAAAAGTTTGGTCAACATATAACCTCCCTTTCGCGGGTTATTGTAGCAGAAGTCTTTCCTGTGTCAAATTAGGACAACGCCCCTCCGTGCGGCTTTTGGAATCACTTTGCTGGTCGATGTCGCAGGATTACACCGGGTCTTGTGGAGACCATCGGCAGCAGTTCAAATTGCCTGGTTCTCAACCGATCGTGGGGACGGCAGGCCGCAGTTGACCCGCTGATTGATTCGATCTATGGCACCAACCGCACCCGATAGAACCGGGCGGGTGCGTTGGTCGCGGCGCCGAGGTCGAGGTAATTGGTGACGCTGCCGAAGGTGTTGGTGACGGTGAAGATGTCGCTGAAGTCGTTCGTGAAACCGCCGCTCGCGTCGCCCGCCGTCACTTGCAGGGCGTTCGTCTTATCGTCGCCCATCGTCCAAGTCACGCGCACATCGTCACCTTCGAGCGTCAGGCTAATGATGCGAAACGCTGAGGCGCTGTTGGTCGGGTCGGTCCCCGCCAGAAACTCCGCCAGGTTGTTCTGGCCGTCACCGTCCGGATCGGCAGTCGCTGCTGCCTGCGGACAATTGGTGCAGCCGAAGTAATTCAACTGCCACTGCTGCCACCACAGCGACAAGGTCTCGGCGCTGGCCTGGTTGCTATAGTCGGAGTTCCCACCTGCGTTGTAGGCGCGCACCCGATACCAGTACATCGTATTCGGCGGCAATCCCATGTCGCTGTAGCTGATGATGTCCGCACCCATGGTCGCGATTTGCGTCCAAGCACCCGGGCTGCCGCCGTTGTCCAGCGCCCGCTCAATCTTGAACCCGTCCTCGTTGTTAGAATTGTCCGACCAATTCAGATCAATCTCGCTGGCTGATGCAGCAGTGGCTGTGAGCGCAGACGGAGGGCTGAAAAAATACGGCGATGTCAACGCCAGACTGTGGCTCCAACCGGCGGAGATCGCCACCACTCCGCTCAACGAGCATACTGGCGGCCCCGCTTGGCCGCTATCGTTGTCGCCCCAGCCGACGACGGTGCCGTCGCTCTTTAATGCCAGACTGTGGTAAACACCGGCAGCGATGGCCACCACATTGCTCAGCCCCGCCGGGCAATTCGTCTGACCGTAGTTGTTGTCGCCCCAGCCGACGACGGTGCGGTCGCTCTTTAATGCCAGACTGTGGTAACCACCCGCAGCGATAGCCACCACTCCGGTCAGCCCGGCCGGCGGCGTAGCCTGATTACCGTAGCTATTGTCACCCCAACCGACGACGGTACCGTCGTTCTTTAGGGCCAGACTGTGGTAAAAACCGGCAGCGATGGCCACCGCCCCGGTCAGCCCGGCCGGTGAATTCGTTTGGCCGAAGCAGTTCCACCCCCAAGCGACGACGGTGCCATCGCTCCTTAATGCCAGACTGTGACCACTACCGGCAGCGATGGCCACTACTCCCGTCAACCCCGCCGGCATCGTCGCTTGGCCGTAGCCGTTGAAGCCCCAACCAACGATGGTGCCGTCGTTCCTTAATGCCAAACTGTGGTAACCGCCGGCAGCGATAGCCACCACCCCGGTCAGCCCGGCCGGCGGCGTCGCTTGACCGTTGTTGTTATCGCCCCAACCGACGACGGTGCCGTCACTCTTCAATGCCAGACTGTGGAAATAACCGGCGGCGATGGCCACCACCACCCCGGTCAGCCCGGCCGGCGGCGGCGTTTGGCCAATGCTCTCGTCGCCCCATCCTACGACGGGGCCGATGCAAGGCGCTGGCGTGACGGCATCCGCTTGGTTGCTGTAGTCGGAATCACCATAGCTGTTGTAGGCTCGCACTCGGTACCAGTACGTCGTGTTGGGTGAGAGCCCCGTGTCGCTATAGGCAGTAACGTTCGAGTTCACGGTTGCGATCTGTGTCCACGCACCCGGACTGCCGCCATTGTCCAGCGCCCGCTCGATCTTGAACCCGTCTTCGTTAATGGAGTTGTCCGTCCATGACAGGTTGATCTGGTCGGGGAACACCGCCGTCGCCGTCAAACCCGATGGCGCCGCTGGTATCTCAGTGACAGTTAGAATCACAGTTCGGTTGGTGGTTCCGCTGCCATAGGTCAGATTGACGAGCGTGACGTTGTCTGTGTAGCTGCCGTCTGCCAGACCATTGGCGTTGATAGAAACCGTGACCGTTGTATTACCGCCCGCCGCCAGTGAGCCGCTCGTCGCGGACAAGCTCACCCAAGCTGCCGTGTTCGTAGCCGACCAATCCAACCCCGCCGCACCGCTGTTGGCCAACGTGTACACTTGGCTGGCCGGGCTGAACGGTCCCCCTGCCGGTCCTCTGGACGTCAGCCCGGCTGAAGGTGTGACTGAGAGAATTCCGATTGCATTGACGGTCAGACTCACGGTGCGCGCAGTGCTGCCCACACGATAGGTCGTGTTGCTGAACGCGACCGTGTCCGTGTAGTTGCTTGGGGCCAAACTGTTGGCGTTGGTATTGATGGAAACCGTGACCGTTGTGTTACTGCCCACCGCCAGTGAGCCGATTGTGGCGGAGAGAGTCAACCAACTGGCGCTCTTGCTGACGCACCAGTTCAGCGGATTGCCGCCAGTGTTGCTCAGCGTGTAACTCTGGCTCGAGGGCGAGAACGGGCCGCCTTGCGGACCACTCGCAGTAAGGCCATCGACCGGCGTGACCGCAAGGATGCCTGGGTTAACAGCGGTTGCAGATACCGGATTGCTGTAGTCCGAATCACCATAGCCGTTGTAAGCTCGCACTCGGTACCAGTACGTCGTGTTCGGTGACAGCCCCGTATCGCTATAGGTAGTAACGTTCGAGTTCACGGTCGCGATCTGCGTCCACGCACCCGGACTGCCGCCATTGTCCAGCGCGCGCTCGATCTTGAACCCATCCTCGTTACCGGAGTTGTCCGTCCAAGACAGGTCGATCTGACTCAACGAGACGGAAGTCGCCGTGAGCGCAGATGGGGGACTGATAAGACACGACCATGTTAACGCCAGATTGTGGTATCCACCCGCAGCGATGGCCACCACCCCGGCCAACCCGGCCGGTGAATTCGTCTGGCCGTAGTTGTTGCTGCCCCATCCGACGACCGTGCCATCGCTCTTCAACGCCAGACTGTGGAATCCACCCGCAGCGATGGCCACCAC
>Ga0116104_1001198_pt1 | contig 13398 bp, 14 predicted proteins | sample June2015DPH_4_15_FD_89715 | JGI IMG/M metagenome (GOLD analysis project Ga0116104, IMG submission 89715) | Peatland microbial communities from SPRUCE experiment site at the Marcell Experimental Forest, Minnesota, USA - June2015DPH_4_150 | ecosystem: Environmental > Terrestrial > Soil > Wetlands...
CGGATCGGCTTCAACTTCCGATGTCTGACCCGCGCATTCTTGGATTTTCAGCCGGCCACCCAGCGAAGAGTACCACCACCGCATCAGACCGCCGTATAAACGATCCTGGATCGTTTGGCGTACCTTCCTGCGAGCGGTCAGAAGGTAGAAAGGGCCGGGTTTTTGAAAAAGCCGGGGAACATACTCCGTCGTGCAAAGAGACTCGCTCGCTGCATCCTCTGGGAACGAAACACGGGATACCTTGGTGCCGCGCTACTGCAATTCGATTGGGTTCGCGTAAACCCAAGGTACCCACTGATCCAACAGCTTGAGTTCAGCCTCGACGCGGTATTTTCCCGGTCCCATTGGCTTCCATTCCAAAGCGCGGCCTGCCTGTCGGTGGACGACTCCGCCGTCCTTGACGATGGTGAAACGGCAGGGCAGGGGCGAGGTTGCCCGCAAAGTTGTTTCCTTGGAAAATGACAGGGTCTCGCCCATCACCACGGAGCCAGATTGGTTGTGGGCAAGCCACCGGAAACCAGAGGCGTCAGCGATCATGTCGAACCCGATGAACACGCGGCCAGCCCGCAAGGAATCCAGAATGGCCGTTTCGCTCAACCCGCGGGCCAGGACATGGGTATTCACAAAACGGGCCGAGCGCTCGTACGGGTCCAGTTGCACCTGGAAAAGTTTCCGGTTCGGTTCGAGCGGACCCAAAAGCGAGCGCGCGAGGAGCCGCGTAAACCAGTTGAGCTTGAATTCCTTGAGGGTCTTGGGACTTGTGTCTTCGACCTGGATGGTGCCCGACTCCGTGGAGAAGGCACGGAAACCCACGTTTTGATGGCAGTCGTTTCCCGCAATGCCGGTGATGTGGCGCGTCCGGTTCAAGTCATCCCAGCGCTGGAGAAATTCGGTTGGCCGATGAAACATGAGCCGGTAAATGTGATCCGGGTATTTACGCAAGCTCAGGAAAATATCCGGAAGCAAGCCGCTCAAGTTCTCACCGGTTCGTTTAAAGTCGGTGTGCAGGTTGTAAATTTCCATGCCGGTGAGTTCGGGCCGGTCCCAATCACGCGGCTCTTCCGGGTGGGCGTAGAACAGTACTCCCTGGTTCTCGATAATCTGCCTCGCCAGCGTGGCGGAATCAGTCCGGTTGCTCAGCACCACACCACGGTTTACGCCAAACGGCATCATTCCTTCCTTCATCTCGAAACCCGGAATGAAGAGTTTCCCGTCGTGAATGCCGCGCCACTGCCAGGCGAAATCCGCGCGACCGTCCACCGGATGATCGCTCATGCAGATGAAATCGAGCTCCGCGGTTTCGAGCGCGCGGAGGATGTCTTCGAAAGCGACTTCGCTGTCGTGGGAGAAATGCGAGTGGCTGTGCAGGATGCCGCGATACTCGTTCCAGCTTTCGTTCACGCTCACAACCTGGCGCTGCGCGCGGAGAGCTTGCCAGGCCGCTTCTTCCCGTGGGAAGAGAACGAACCTGTGGTAGAGGCTGACCCGCAACCAGAACAAGCCGGCCACGACCGCCAGTATCACCACGGCCACGGCCAGACGCAATACACAGACAAAGAGCCTGCGTAGCTTTGGACTGGCCGGGGGCCTCTCCCCTCTGCCAGGGGACGAAGAACCCGCCGAGGAGTGGGTGCCAAGGTCCTGTCCCATTGCCCTGCCTGGTGTGTTTCGACGCATTACGCGATCAATTGGACTAACAATTTCGAGCATAACCCGCCGACCAAGAGAAGCAAGGCTGAAAAGTACGCCGCGAACGCACTCCACCACAAGGAACAGGAACTGGCCCAGCATTGTCCCCCCTGCCCGGATTCAAGTCACCATAAGCAGAAAGAACAGCCGGAGCAGCAGCCGATTGAGTACCAGTCAGTGCCCCACCGCGGCCGCACAATTACCGAAATTCACCGCCGAGTTGCCAATTTTACGGTCAATTGTTGATTTGCGCCCTAGGATTTCCCGAATTTCGACGCTCCATACCCAGCCAAGAGCCCCACTACCCCGTCAAAACCCCGTATAAACGATCCTGGAGCGTTTGGCGGTACGCCTGACGATCCGTCAAAAGCTCGGAATGGCCGAGTTGTTAAGCAATCGCAGACAGATACTCGGCCGACAAAGAATGCTCGATCATGGGAGAATACTCTGTATCCAGACATACCCGGCAGCGAGAAGCAGGAAACTTCGCGGATCACCGAGGTGGTTGAAATACTGACAAAGGTGACCGGATGTGCCGCTACGAAGGAGACTTCCCGTTTTCAGTGTTGTTATGTGAGGCCGAGCGCCGGTGACACCGTTGCTGGTTCAAACACTTCGCCAAGTAGAGAATTATCACGACGTTGAAGAACATCACGCCCGCGTTGAGGATCGTTGTGTGGTGAGCAAGATGCTGAAACTCCAGCGGCAGGTACATTCCCGCCGAAATCACGGCAAACCACTCGGCCCAATGCTTGCCATACCATAACCCATAACCTTCCACCAAGCGAATCAGCGTGTAGGCAAATCCCAGCGCGGCGATTTCGCCCACGTGGCGGTTGGTGGCCTTGGCCACCGATTCAATAAACAGGCGTGTGTAGTGCCGCTCCGGGTTAACCCCGTGCCGGAGCAGGAAAGCATCCGTCGCCGCATGTAAATCGGTATGTCGCAAAGAAATGATCCCGCAGGCGGCGGCGAGCACGAGAACTCCCTTGGCAGCTTCAAAAAGTGCTATGCTACGCAAAGCCAGTGGCGTCCGCTGCGGCGGAGCTTGCATTTGTTCATATTTTGCCGGCGTGCCTTCGTCCAAGCGAGCCTCAACTGGTTCGAGGCAACCGGATATGGGATGTTCAGTCTATCAGAGTTTATACTTCTCACCCAGAGTCGGAGGTAAGATGCGGGGCACCGGTTCGCCCCACGAATGTCTTCGATGACCGATCCTCTTGATGCCGAGTCAGCAGTCTGAAGCCGGCTATGACCCAGGCAATTCCTTGAACAAGCGCAAACGGAACGAGAAAACATGGGATGGAGACGGCAATTGCGATCTTCCATCCGTCCGCATCAATTTCTGAATAGACGTTCGTCACCTGCGCAATGAAGACCAGCCATGCGACCACGGCTACGCCACCCACTGCCACAGCAAGCCTCTTGACTCTATCGTTCATTTCAAGTCCTTCCTCATTGAACGCCCTCCCCAGCCACTGCCGCTGGCCAACAGGGTTTCCATGAACTTGCTTGCCGGAATCTCGGCACAATGGCACTACTTGTCTATGGGGTAAAACCCTACCTGTATCGTTGACCGTGAACGCTCAGGAATACCCGCCACCGTGCTGATGTAGATTTCGCTCGTGACGTAAAGATCGGTGACAATTCCCTACGCTGTCCGCGAAGCTGGGGGGCGAATATCGCCGCGCGTGAAACTGGCTGAATTTCCCAAGTTGACCCGTGCCAAACAACTGGGGTAAGAAAATGCCGGATCATCCTCCAAATCAGCGTCTTGGAATTCGAGGCGTGCTGCAAGACAGGAATATCCGAAAAGGAGCTGCGGGATAATCGGGGTTTCCAGATTTGGGTTCGTATTCAAAGAACCTTTGCGGGACGAGATACGTGCATGTCGTTGTGCGAAAGGCTCCAACAGGCAACGTAGCCTGAAATTCAAGTATTTCTGTAACTCCCTGCGCCCCTGCCGTCTGGTGAATCAGCCAGGTAGGGTTTCACCCCATAGAAGCCGAAGCGTTTCGAGGTCATCATGTCGGTGATGAACATTAAACCGAAAAAGGAGATGACGTTCGGTGACTTGATCACGGCGGCATACGTGCTCTGGGGAGCAGGTCAGGCCGAAAGGATGGTGCGATGGGCGATGATCGCGCGCCTGGTGGTCTTTCGAGAGCCGCCGCATGTTTTGATTTCCACCGCGAAGGGAAGGTCCGTATGAACAAGGTGAACAATCCGGTTGACCGGATCAAACTTGCGCTCGGGATTGCAGTGCTGGCGTCCTTGATGGGCTGTGTAGGTTACCTGGACGGAGGTTACGGCGGTGCCGTGGTGGTGCCGGGGCCTGATGTGTATCTTTTCGGCGGCAGCTATGAGCGCGGGCGTGACGTGCGTGATTATAGCCATCGCGGAGTTGAAAGTCGCGCGGTGGCGCACCCTGGCGCGGCGGCGCACGCTGGTGCCGCCGGGCATGGGGGGAAACGATGAAACGCACAACTCAATGGACAGAAAGAGACCTGATGAACCTATGAAACCTTCAAATCAATTGACGCGTTTTGCCGGCCTTTTGACCATCGCCCTGGTGGCGGGGGCCTGGGGTATTTTGCCGGCGGAACTTCAGGCGGCGGAGCCGAAAGAAGCGCAACAGAAACCCGTGGTTGCGCAACGGTTGTTCGCCTCGCCGGAGGAGGCCGTCAAAGCCTTGCAGGCGGCCACCGAAGCCAAAGATAAGGTGGCCTTGCACGAAATGTTCGGCCCGCAGTTCGACGAACTTGTAACCGGTGACGAAGTGCAGGACGCGAACAATGCGCAGAGGTTCGCCACCGTCATGGCGCAAAGCTGCCAACTGGTGAAAGAGGGGGAGGACAAAATCACGCTTGAGGTGGGCACGAACAACTGGCCGATGCCGATTCCACTGGTGAAAGCGAACGGGCAATGGCATTTCGACACGGCGGCGGGCAAGGAGGAGATCATTAACCGGCACATCGGGAAGGACGAACTCCACGCCATCGGCGTTTGCCGGGCTTACGTGGCCGCGCAACGACAGTACGCCAGCGCGAACCCGGCCGCGGGCGGAGGAGCGAAGTACGCGCAGAAATTCAAGAGCACACCCGGAAAGAAGGACGGCCTCTACTGGCCGTCGGCGGAGAGCGAACCGGCCAGCCCATTCGGGCCTTTGGTGGCGGAAGCTCACGCCCAGGGCTATGGCAGGCATCAAAGCGCAGGTCCACACCCGTTTCACGGTTATTATTTCAGAATTCTGACCCGGCAAGGCAAGGCTGCGCCCGGCGGGAAAATGAATTACCTGAGCCAGGGCAACATGACGGGCGGATTCGCGCTGGTGGCTTATCCGGAGCATTGGGGCCAGTCGGGCATCATGACGTTCATCGTCAATCAGGACGGCAAACTGTTTCAGCGCAACCTTGGTGAAAAGACTTTGCAGATTGCGGCGGCGATGAAGGAATACAATCCGGACAACGAATGGACGCTGGTGCAGGATGAGGGAGTATTGAGCGCGGTGTCCGAGAAATGATGTTCGCTATGCTGCTGCTCAATGGCTTGGAAGCCACCCGGCAAATTCGCCTTTCGGAAGCCCAGACGATTGTCAGCAATGCTATGGCGGCGTCCTTCCAGCAGCCAGAGATTCCGTCCCAGCCAACATAAAGGATCAGCTTAAGACCGCCGGCGAGGTGAGGAGTGCCGCGAAATGGCTACATCAGAGATCACGGTTGCTGAATACTTGCTCATCCGGCTGAAGGAGATCGGCGTGGATCACCTCTTTGGCGTGCCGGGTGATTTTGTCCTGGGTTTCTTCAACCAGCTACTGAAGAGCGACCTCAAGTATGTCGGTACATGCAATGAACTTAACGCGGCCTATGCCGCCGACGGCTACGCACGTATTCGGGGCATCGGTGCATTTTCATCAACCTATGGCGTCGGAGAACTGAGCGCCATCAACGGCGTGGCGGGAGCATTCGCCGAAAGAGTGCCGGTGGTGGTGATCACCGGTTCGCCTGCGACAGTTAATTTCCGCACGCGGCCGTTGTTGCATCACACCTTGGGCGATTATCAGATTCCCTTGAGAATGTATGAATCAATTACCGTCGCCTCAACCCAGCTCGTTTCCTCTGAAACGGCCCCGGTCGAGATCGACCGGGTGTTGTCGGCGTGTCTTTCTCACCAGCAACCGGTTTACATCAGTCTCCCCGCGGACGTGGTGAGAATGAAATGTGCTCGGCCGAACGCTTTCCACTTCCCAACGCACCCACGGAGTGATCAGGATGCGCTCGGGGAGTCCATCAAGGAAGCGGTTGGAATGCTGACTAGCGCCCAGAAACCGATTGTGATCGGGGACGTGGAGTTGATACGCTTCAAACTGCAAAAGGAATTCGCCGGCTTTCTCGAGAAAACGGGTTTACCGTACGTCACCATGATGTTGGGCAAGACCCTCCTCTCAGAGCAACACCCGCAGTTCGTTGGCCTCTTTGAAGGAGATCGTAGTCGCGACTACGTACGGAATCGGGTCGAGTCCGCTGACTGCGTTCTAACACTTGGGGTGTTGATGACCGATTTCAACACCGGCGGCTTCACAACGAACCTCGACAATTCAAAGACGATCAATGGCAACATCGGTTACGTGAAGATCAAGCACCATTATTATGAAAACGTGCATCTCCACGACTTTATCCTTGGGCTGACGGAAACGCTTTCACGACGAGATCCCGCAACTCTCGATATTCAATGTGCCAGCGATAACTGTGTTCACCGGCATTCGGTGCCGTACCGGCCTGATGCACTGAAACCGCTTACCATCAAGCGCTTCTTCGACCGTATGAGCTATTTTATAGAAAGCAAGTCAATCGTCATCGCTGAAACAGGCGTATCCCTCTTCAGTGCCGCGGAGATGCTCATGCCGGAAGGGGCGACCTTCATAGGGCAAACCTTTTATGGATCGATCGGCTATACGGTCGGGGCAAGCCTGGGCGCCGGCATGGCAGCGCAGGACCGACGGGTTGTCTTGTTTGTGGGGGACGGTTCTTTTCAAGTAACTTGCCAGGATCTCTCGACGATGATCCGGAACCGTCTCAAGCCCGTCATCTTTCTCATCAATAATGACGGTTATACGATCGAGCGGGTGATCAGTGATCGCCCCTACAACGATATCCAACCCTGGCACTATCACAAGCTCGTGGACGTATTCGGGGGAGGATTGGGTCTTGATGTCAGCACGGAAGGGGAGCTTGACGATGCGCTGGGTAAGGCTGCCGCAACGGACGGCCTCGTATTTATCGAAATCCACACCGCGCGGTGCGATTGTCCCGAGTCCCTGCGTAGCGCAGGCCGCTCGATGGCAAAGACAAATGAACTCGATTAATCAGCGCCACCCGTGGTGAAGGATAAAAGATGGCAAAACCTGCTGACGACACAAACAACATCACTATGAAAGCTCTAGTCTTTCACGGGCCTAATCGCCTGGCGTTTGAGAATCGGCCAAAGCCAACGATCGTGCAGGCAACGGATGCAATTGTGCGGATTACTACGACCACCATTTGTGGGACCGACCTACACATTCTAAAGGGCGACGTGCCGACAATCACCGACGGACGCATTTTGGGTCATGAAGGAGTCGGGATTATCAAGGAGGTGGGAACAAACGTATTGCGTTTTCACAAGGGGGACAAAGTGCTCATCTCCCTTATTACCTCCTGTGGCAGGTGCAGCTTCTGCAGGAAAACGATGTATTCTCATTGTCTCACTGGCGGCTGGCAGCTTGGCAACAGTATCGATGGTACTCAGGCCGAATACGTTAGAATTCCTTTTGCCGATACCGGCTTGTACCTGCTGCCGTCTGAGATCGATGATGAAGCGGCTGTCATGCTAAGTTGCATTCTCCCCACCGGACTGGAATGCGGGGTCTTGAACGGACAGGTGAAGCCGGGGGACACCGTAGCAATCGTCGGCGCCGGTCCTGTGGGCTTAGCCGCCCTGCTCACCGCGCAACTCTATTCTCCCGCTGAGATAATAATGATCGATCTCGACGACAACCGGCTGGAGGTCGCCCTCAGGTTCGGCGCGACAAAGGTCCTGAATAACTCGGACGGGAAGGCGGCGCAGCGGGTCATGGCCTTGACGCAAGGCGCCGGAGTGGACGTGGTTATCGAGGCTGTCGGCCTCTCTTCGACCTTTGACATCTGCCAGGCGATCATCGCCCCTGGAGGACGCATTGCCAACGTAGGCGTGCACGGCAAAGCAGTTGAGTTCCATCTAGAAAGACTCTGGGCCTCCAATATCACCCTCACCACGCACCTAGTAGATGCGGGTACAACGCCAATGCTGCTCAAGATGGTTCAGTCGGGACGCCTCGACGCAAAACAACTCGTTAGCCACCGATTTGAACTATTCGAAATCATAAAGGCGTACGATACCTTCAGGCATGCCGCAAAGGAACGCGCGTTAAAGGTGGCGCTCAGGAGCGCGTGTGCAAGCGTATGAGCCTTGAAAGACAATCTATGAGCAAACAAGCATCTGTCAGCCAGCCATCTACAGCCTTCTACCTATGGAAGTCGAAGGATTCGATTTCCTCGCCGCCCTGGCCCTAGATATGAGGCCTCGCACGGGCCGCAAGCAGGACGCGAAACCTGAATGTCTGGAAATGCGCGACTTAAATCGCTTTGTGCACGCAGTATTTCCGGTTTTGATCAACGCAACACCTTAGGACTCTAATATCCGTTGGGCATTTTCATTGCGATTTCCTTGATAGTACGCCGGCCAGCGAGTATTTTGAAATCGAAACAGCACGGATGGTTAAGGAGATGGTGCGAGAAGTGTTGAAATCCGCCACATCGAGTTTGTTTCGTTCCGCTTACTAAGTCGTAACTCGCATCTCTCACCAGTGGTTGGGCCTGGGTTTAAGTGAACGTCTCCGGGGCGCGAACACCAGGGTCAAACAGACGATTTCTCATTTCTGCGCCGAGCTCCCGGCACAACACCGGACGTTGGCGGTGCAGCATCAAGGCTGAATTCCGCACCAACTCCCGGTAGTGGCAGCGTGCCCACTCGACAACCGTAAGCCGGATAGACGGAGGCACGTCCCCTTGGATCACGTGCAGAGCTTTCACATCCATCTCCAGCTCGCTGCGCTTGTAGAACGCATGCAGACGTGTTCCCAACGGCCGCACACACAGCGAACGGATCACCATGCCGTAGAATCTGGCAAGCACTGGCACAATCTTCTGTCGCGTTCTGTTAACCGGAAGGATCCGTGTTGTCGCACGACGATCCTCTCGTCATCCATGTCCTATAACGCATAGGTGAAGTGCTTTTGTTTCATCTTCTTCGACTATTTGTGCCTGGGCAAATAATGCGCGTTGCGCACATTTTGCACATCACACTCGATCTGCCATTGCTGACGGGTCAAGAACCGTGCAAGTGACTGGCGTGAGAATTCCCAAAGAAGATGAAAACGTGAAGCAGAAACGGACACATGCGGGCATGGAGATTGGCCGCTTAACGTTCCCTTAAGGTTTCGTCGCATACATTGGCGGTAATGAATGACAGGCACAAGTTTCTCAGGCCCGCATCACGAACGGACCTTGTAGCCTGCTGTAGAGCGATGTTTGTGGCTCTTCTGCTGGGCTTGAGCGAACTTTTGGCCTCTGAGACAGGAAATCACGGAGCCGCGGCGTCCCACGTCACACATTCGTCCGCCGTCGCACCCATTACTGGCGCCGAAATACAGATCGCACAAGCTGCCATCACCAAGGAGATCACCGCGCAAGTCAGCCAACTGGGCCTTGCGCCGGCCTATCAGAACTGGATCGTGACCAATTTGTGCGCAACCTTGCCGCGGCTTCCAAATCTCAAGGCAACCCTTGGTCGCGCGACCAACGACGTCCAGAACGTGCAGAACGTCGCGCTGGCCCTATATCGTGACATCAATTCGGCCTTCGAAATCAACAAAGGGAGCAATCCTTATGAGCTGGGAGAGGTCCTCGACAGGAGAAAGGCCAATTGCATCGGCTCAGCGCAGGTCTATTACATCACGGCCACGGCTGTCGGATTGACTGTGGTTCCCATCGAGATTAGAAATGATCCTCAAGGAAACCTGGCTTTTCATGTTGCCAATCTCGTCCTCTTGCCCGATGGACGCTATTTAAGGATCGACCTTCTGGCGGAACAACCAAAACCAATCGGCTCGATACACCCGTCAAGGGTGTTTGCCCTTGAAAAGGAATTCACACCGCAGGGGTTGTATCAGGTCCGCGTCAACGACAATGACGCCGATATGTACCAGCGCATCCGCATCCTGAAAGGGCTCATAGGGTTGTTGTCGTTCGCGGCGGTAGACAAGCGAGATTACAGGCGGGCCATCGCGTTAGACAAGGAAAATGCCGCGGCCTCAGAATGCCTCGGGGCGTACGGCCAGTTGACGCCCCAGGATTTGGCTTTAAGAGTTTACGTCGCACCCGCGCAGGCGTATCTGGAAGAAGCCCAGGCGCTGTTGGCGGCGATCACATTGGACCCGCAAACAGCCTATTGCTCCCAAAAGCTGCGTATTCTATTTTGGGAAGCATCCGGGCTGCTAGACCACAACTTTATTCGTGAAGGCACGGGGATCGTGGTGGAAGCACAGCAGGAAGCGCTCAAAGTTCTCAAACTCTATTCGCGGGCTGAACAGGTTATGGACTTAGAACGTGAATTGCAGGAATGGCAGATCATTAAGCAGGACCTGGACCCGCCCTTGCCACAATCCAGGTGAAATGAACTGGCGAATCTTAAAGCCCTTCCTGCGTGCCAGGATTGCGTGAGACGCGCTTTGATGAGTTCAATGGAGTTCGGGAAAAGAGGGTGCAGCGGAATGACTTGTGGGAAATACCGAGGGGAAATCACTTCTTAAAGGAGGGCGCGATTAAAGCCAAGCAGCAGGAATTTGAATTGCAGGCGCTAATGATGCACACATTTCCGGGGACATTCCCGATATTAAGGCGCCGCGCGAGCCGCAGGCACCATGCGAAACCTGAATCGGGAACCCTGCTTCCCCGGTCAGACTCACCTTCTTGGCCATTTCCTGGCTGTGCTGATTGCGCAGGTGGCCGCAGACGTTCATGGCCATGAGGGCAACCATGCGCCGATGAAAGACCACTGCAGTTGCCCAGAGTGGCCCTGCAAATCAGATTTGTGCTATCCGTTTTGAACGGTACCAACTGGCAACGGCAGCTCATTGGCGGGGGATTGCATTGTGCCGAATGTCACTTTTGCAGCCTGCGCCTGTGAATGTTCCCGCCTCAAGTGGCCGTAGGTTCTCGAAATGAGCATCCTTCCATCGGCATGTCCAAGCCAACGGCCCACGGTCGCGAAGTCAATCCCGGCCTCTACACAGCGTGGCGTGAACAAATGCCGCAATGAATGATGCGTTAGCCGTTGGCACCCCACCAGACGGCAGGCCCGCGTCAACGAACCTTGAGCCTCGAATACCGCGCAGATATGGTCGCCAGGCTGCGGCTTCCGTTCCGACCTCAACCGTTCAAGGAGTTGCTTCAAGGCCGGAATCAGCGGAAGGATCCGCGTCAAGGCTGCGCTGGAAGTCAGCCGCCGCTTGGCACAACGAATAGTCAACTCGTTTAACTCCCAAGAAACATCAGTCCAGGTCGCCTGTTTTGCTTCACTGACACGGCAGCCGGTGAAAGCAAGAAAACGAACCAGGTCCGCGCAGTCTCTGGCCTGTGCCGCGCCGCTTGTCTCAATGAGAACTAACAGCCGCTCGAATTCGTCAGACGTTGGAAGTTCGAATTCCTTGTGCCTCATCCCTAGCCGCTCCAACTTCATGGCTGGGTTTGCATCATGTCCAAGACCGGCCAGGGCGAGGATGCGCCTCAAGGTGTTCACGGTGTTATTGAACACGGTAGGCGAGTAGTGCGCAGCGTAGCGTGCCGCCCACTGTTGGCAGTCGGCTTCCTCGATACTGCCCACCTTCAGCCTGTCGACTCCCGGCCATGTCTTGAGCAGACATTCAATGCAGCGCAGTCGGTATGTCTTGGACAGGGGCGCAAGGGTGTAATCGTTTTTCGTCTTGGCTTCGTACTTCAGCCGGCCATCCATGAACGTGCCGACCTCCGCCTTGGGTCTGCACAGTTCCTTGAGCTTGTCCGGCAATCGTAACTTGGCTGTGGTGAACACGTCCGTTTCAGACTCTGGCGAAACAGCTTGCCTTTGTGCGGGACCCGCGCAAAAAATACCCCGCTTGGCACGTACTGCATCAAGCACGGCACTTTGGAAAATGACCGCCAAAGGCCGTCTGGCGATAGGTGCTGCTCTTTGGTTTTCGGGCTGCTTTTTGCAGTCGCCGTTTGATCTATTGATGTCTCTTTCAACCTGAAACACTCTACAGGATCACATGGTGGTATGCTACAGGAGATAGTGAAATGATTTTTCGTTGTAACCCGCTAGTTTACAATTGGTTGGCTGGGTAGCTCAGTTGGTAGAGCAGAGGACTGAAAATCCTTGTGTCGGCGGTTCAATTCCGCCCCCAGCCACCACTTCTTCAAATATATTATCACCAGTCATTTAAGACGACATAATTAACCCATCGGGCGCTCTGTTTTTACACTCAAAAGAACTCTCTGGGCCATTTCTGGGCCACTTCTCCGCTTCTGGGCTTCCTTTTCGGGCGGGTGGAAGCCTTCTTTGCCCCCTTCCTTGGTGAACGGGGGCGGGTGGTCTTGCCATTGGCAGCAGCGGATCGGCCCGGAGTTGGTCGTGATCGGTGAGATCTTCGTAACCCAGGGCCAGGCCATACCGCCACCGACATGATTCAAGCGCCACAGGAATTACTGCACAAGGGGAGATGGGACGAGTTGTTTTTCGTGGACCTGCCCAACGAAACTGAACGCCAGGCCATCTGGCAGATGGTGATCAGGCGGTGTGACTGCGATCCCAACGAATTCGACACCGCTCAATTCGCCAAGGCCCTCGCGGGCCCGACCGGCAGCGAAATCGAACAAGCCTCCGTGAAATTGCTGGATCAGGCGTTTGACGAGGAAACTGAACGAACCGACCTGACCATTGCCACGATGGTCAATGACCTCGACAAGCTGGGCGAAGAGGAACTCATTTGTGTACGTGTCCAAGTCCTGGCACATTCCGTGCTTCGTCCAGCGAATCAGACAAGAAACAGTCCCCGCCGCGTGCCGTCCTTGACCGCATTCTCGCCCTTTGTTTGCAAGCCTTTGATGCACTTTTGATTGCCTCAATGACCGGACACTGGTGCTGCCTCGAAGTTGAACCCGCAGCCACACTGACATCGGTGTCGGCGCAGGATTCATGAGATTTCCTATGGGGGAAACTCCCCATAGCAGCCCAGAAGGTCCTCTGGCATTCTCTCCGTAGTGCTGCGTGCAAGACTCTTCCAGAGTGAAAAGTCAGCCGGCACCCGACGGAAGGTGCCGGCTACGGACCCCAGCCAAACCCGACAGCACCCGCAGACCATGAATTCTTCAATCCAGAATTCCAAGCCCGCCGGCATCGTTCCGCCATCAATGGATGCTTCCAAAACTGTGGGCACACCCAGCGCTGTGCGCACCCGGCCCGGTCGTTTGCCCTTGGCGGGGTTGCTGGCGGCACTGGTGCTGCTGCTGGTCGGAGCGCCCGCGGCCCGCGCCGACCGAAGTCCGCCGGGATGCCTCGGCAGCGGTTTGGGGATCAGCCTTTATACGAGCCTTC
>Ga0116104_1001204_pt1 | contig 13357 bp, 9 predicted proteins | sample June2015DPH_4_15_FD_89715 | JGI IMG/M metagenome (GOLD analysis project Ga0116104, IMG submission 89715) | Peatland microbial communities from SPRUCE experiment site at the Marcell Experimental Forest, Minnesota, USA - June2015DPH_4_150 | ecosystem: Environmental > Terrestrial > Soil > Wetlands >...
CAGCAGGTCGGCCAAGAATTGTTCCAAGCGCTTTCGACATTTCTCGATTTCGCTCTCGGTCATGGACCGGAGCTTAGCACCTCTCCTGTGGGAGGTCAATAACTTAACGTAGTAGTACTAACCACTAGCCACTGCCCTTACACGGTTATAAAAGCGCCGGGATCATCAAAGTCGTCTGGGCCGCCCTGGCTCTTGAACCAGGAATACAACCGGCTGGTGTCCACCACGATCTGCCCTTCGGACCCTAGCTCCACGTGGGCGCGATCCATGGGCCGCGGTGCGGGCCCTTCAAAGTTGACCCCTTCGGGTGTGTAACCGCTCCCGTGGCAAGGGCATTTGAACTTGTTCTCGGCCGGCTTCCAATCCGGCGTGCAACCCAGGTGCGTGCACTTGGCAAAAATGCAGAAAAGACGGGGAGGCTCTTTGACCACCCAAATTCGGTAGGCCTGCTTGTATTTCTCATTGACCCCGATCTGGAAGTCCGATGGATAACCGATGACGTGTACTGTCTCCGGCTCAAAGAGGACACGCGGGAAGAAAAAGCGCAGGAACATCAGGAAATTGGCGATGACGAATCCCCACACGCAACTCCAGATGATGCGCCGTCGCATCTTCCCTGAGTCAGGAATCTCTTGAGCGGAGCTGCTTGCAGGTTTGGGTGGAGCGGCTGGCTTTGCCCCAGGCTTAGAGGGAGTGGCAACAGAACTAGCCTCCAGAGCCTTCGCCGAAGTCGTTGAAGGCGCACCGTCCGCATTCGCCATGCTCGAAGCTCCTCTAATTACGGGGTAGCAAAGAGATTTGTTTTCCAGCCAGGCCCTAAAAACCCAATATAAATGAAAGCTGAAGCACGTGTCAACGTCTGGTAACAACAAATCGCGAAAACAATCAAGAGTTGACGCAGATCAAGAGAAACCCGCCTGATATATCGCAGCGCGATTTGGTTCCCTGCGGAGGGTTCGGCAAGAACTCCCCTCCCGCCGCGGCAGGAGGGGAGCCAGCGCGAAGCGCGCTTGGCGGGGGCTCCCCTCGTCTAGAATTTGGCCTTTTGGGGTCGCTCTTTCGCTTCGTTTGAGTTTTTTTGCATACTCTTGGCACATTTTTCGGCCCCTTTTGCACGCCTTTTGGGTTCGTTTTTTGGGCAGTTTTGTTGATTCTAAAGGACTTCTTAGGTTCGTTCCGTTAGATTTAACATCTTTTGTGAACTTCCTGCGCGTCTCTGGAACATTTGCCGAGGCCTTGCTCGAGCACTCGGTCATCGGAATTCCCATCACCCTGACCAGCCGAGGATCTTCGCTAATGAAAATCAGTCCTACCTCCCTGGCTTCGCAGGGCCGGTGCGGGCTGCAACCTCGCCAGCTCCGGACGGCCTCTTCGTCAAGGTCCATGTTAGTAGGCTACCTTAGGGCCGCGCATTTGTCAAGACCTCCGCGGTCTGTGGTCCCGCCAGGGCTTGAAGCACAAGGTCGGCAAGGGCCCGAATGAATGTCGGCGAACCATTCAATCCCATCGTGACATGAAAACGTTGGATGCCAAGACGCTCGGCTAACTCGCGCGCTTCGATATCGATTTCGTAAAGCGTTTCGACGTGGTCGGAGACGAAAGAAATCGGCACCACCAGAACTCGCTCGCTTCCTCTTGAGGCAAGAGTCTGAAGGGCCGCGTGGAGGGAGGGACCCAGCCATCGGCCCGGACCGGAACGACTCTGGTAGCAAAGGCTGTGCGGGTTCGGCCACGCCCCCCGCTCCATTACCAATCTCACGGTGGCTTCAATCTGTGCCTGGTAGGGATCGCCCGACTTGATAATCGTCTCCGGAACTCCGTGGGCGCTGAAAAGCAAATGGACATCTGAAGGGAGGCGCAGGGCAGATCCATTCGTCTGCCGAAACTGCTCGAGACCTTCGTTCACACGTTCGACGATCGCTTCAATGTAAAGAGGGTGAGTGTGGTAGTCGCGGACGATTCTTACATCGACAGGGTGGCCGGGTGAGAAGTTGCGCTCCCACTCTTTCAGACTGCTGCCGGTGGTGACGACGGAGAATTGGGGATACAAAGGCAGCAGCACAAGCCTTCGGACTTGATGATTCAGGACCTGGCGGACAGCCTCTTCGGTTAGTGGATGCCAGTAACGCATGGCTACGAAAACATGCGCGTCGAGAGAATTGCGCAACTCGCTTTCGAGCCTGCGGGCCTGAAGTTCCGTCAGTTCGCGGAGGGGAGACCTGCCGCCAATCCGGGCATAGTGTTTTTGGACTCGCCTGGCACGCCGCGACGAAACAAGTCGAGCCAGAGGCTCGCGGGCCAGCCGAGCTAACGGGAAGTCGATGATATCCGGATCGCAGAAGAGGTTATAGAGGAAAGGCTCGACCGCCTCAAGGGAGTCCGGGCCGCCCAACTGGAAGAGGACTACCCCTACCCTGCTTCTGCTTTCTGCCTCAATTGGACTCACTTTGCGCCCTTAGTCCCTGCACTGTAATATCCTACACAGGCCGGTAGTAGCACCGCAAGTGCTGACGGCACGCCCTTCAGCCGCAAACGAAGATCGGGTTCTCCCGCCATTCTCGGCCCAACGATGGTCGCAGAAATTCTTCGCAAGACACGGAGAATTTCGGAAGAGGTGCTATGGGGAATCCATTCACGGTGTCGTTTAAGATCGGTCCATGCTTGTGGATTATGAGGGGCGATTTCAAATGCCACCACTACCCAACTCCCTTACCGCTTGACGATCCTCCTTATGACTTGGTATAAAGAAATGGGGCATGAAAACCACAAAAAAGGCTTGGGCTTTATCGCTCTCGCTCCTTCTTTTCCTCGTTCCAGGTGTGTCGCTGTTGGCTCAGAAAGGCCAGCACGCGGGGTGTTGCGCTTCCTCGGCCTGTTGCTGCTGCAAGAACTGCCCAATGCATTCGTCACATTCCCCAATGCCTGGACGATGCCCGATGTCCAAGGCACCCCAGTCGCGTTCCATGATGGCGTGTACCTGCGGCATTTCGCAGGGTCCCCCGGTACCTGCACTGACCACTTCAGTTCGCTTAATCTTTGACCTGCCCGGGTCCGACGAGCCCGCGAAGCTGGACTCATCTCCTTACCGTCAAGTGGCCAAATCACTTGCACCAGAAGATGCTTTTATCCCCCCACCGGATGAACCTCCAAGGACCCTATGACAGCTTGCTGAAAAAGCCATGCTGCTGTAATCCTCAGAATGACACCGGGAACCGGTTCTTCAGCAATCTGTAAATAGCTAAGCCACAAGATAGGCGCGGGCGAAGATTTGGTCGGCGCAGGCTTGCCTCAATAGCTTGCGCGCACCGTGCTCCCTAACGCCCGCTGTCCCCCAAGTTCTGCACGGGTTGGTGAGTTTTCGAGGAGGTTAGAAATGCGTCCACGGCATGCCTTTTTTGCCGTTGCGTTAGTCCTGTTGTCAGCACCGCAGTTCTACGCCACAGTTCCTGCAAGTTTTCGCGGTATCGTTCACGATCCGACCCACCGCCCTATCCCGGGCGCGCAGGTGACCCTTCGCGCTCTCGCTTCGGGATGCACCCAAACAGCGCAGTCGAATGCCGACGGCGAATTTCAGTTCGACGCCGTCCCAGTGGGGGACTATGAGGTCTCGGTGAGTGCCCCAAACTTTGCGCCCTCCCGACAACAAATCACCGTGACCTCAGGCAAGGCTCCGATTTTCCATTTCCAACTGGAGATCGCGGGGCTCAAACAAACGGTGGAGGTTTCGGGCGCGGTCAGCAAACTCAACACGCAGTCCTCCACTGTCCAAACCGCGGTCTCGCCGCAGGAAATTGCGCAGACTCCGGGCGCGGATCAGACGAACAGCCTGGCCATGATCACCGATTACGTGCCTGGCGCCTACGTGGTGCACGACATGCTTCATATGCGAGGCGGCCACCAGGTGAACTGGTTCTTCGACGGCATTCCCGTGATCAATACCAACATCGCCGCCAATGTGGCGCCTTTGATTAACCCCAAAAACGTGGAATCACTGGAAGTCCAGCGCGGCGGCTACTCGAGCGAGTATGGAGACCGCACCTACGGCTTTTTCAACGTCATCACGCCTTCGGGGTTCGAGCGCAACAACGACGCCGAGTTGGTTACTTCCTATGGCAACTTCCACACCACAGATGACCAGCTTAACCTTGGCGGACACACGGAGCGCTTTGCCTATTACGCCAGCTTGGATGGCAACCGGTCTGACCTAGGCCTGGGCACACCCACCTCGGCTGTGATTCACGACCAGGTGGGAGGATTGGGCGGGTTCCTCTCCCTCTTGTATAACCCCTCTGCGCAAGACCAGGTGCGGTGGATCGCCTCCCTGCGCGGTGACCATTATCAAATCCCGAACACACCTGGCGACCAGGCGGCTGGCATTCGCGATCTCGATCTCGAACGAGATTACTTAGTGGGTTTTCAGTGGGTTCACACCACGCGCGGCGGATTGCTGTTCTCCCTCTCTCCTTATTTCCACTTCAACAACGCGCACTATGTGGGCGGGCAAGGGGATACGCCGTTCGTCCTGGACGACAATAGCCGCTCAACTTATGTGGGGGCACGTGCTCTGCTTTTGGCGCAAAAGAAAGGGCACAACGCTCGAACCGGCCTCGAGGTCTGGGCTCAACACGATAACACCTTCTTTGGTTTGACGGCGAATCCGGGCGGCCAAGTGGTTCAACAGCAGGAGCGCCATTGGGCGAATACGGAGTCTCTCTTCGTGGAGGACCAGTACCGGGCGACTTCCTGGCTTACCGTGGACGCCGGCGTCCGGCTGACGCATTATGGTGGGCTGCTCAGCGAGAATGCCGCCGCCCCTCGGCTGGGTGGCGGCATTCGTCTGCCACGTCTCCATTGGATCGTACGGGGTTACTACGCGTCCTATTATCAGCCTCCGCCGCTCGAGAGCCTTTCCGGTCCTCTGCTGCAATTTACCCTGAATCAGGGTTTTGGTTTCGTTCCGTTGCAGGGCGAGCGAGACATCCAACACGATATCGGTTTGACCATTCCGTTTCGCGGCTGGGCGGTTGAGGTGGATAACTTCCACACCAATGCTCGCAACTTTCTGGACCATGATGTGATCGGCAATTCCGGCATCTTTATACCGTTGACCGATCTGGCCGCGCTCATTAACGGAACGGAGGTCACGGTGCGCTCACCGGAAATCCTTGGCCATGCTCAACTACGGATTGCCTATTCGAACCAACTGGCCGAGGGTCTGGGGCCGATCACGGGAGGCTTGATCGAGTTCGCACCCACAAGTTATTTCTTGCTCGACCACGACCAGCGCAACACTTTGAGCACCGTCCTCTCTCTCAGACTGCCTCGCCGCTTTTGGGCCACCGCCGCCGTCAACTTCGGGTCAGGCTTCTTGAACGGCGATGGCCCGGCACATCTGCCGCCCCACACCACGGTTGACCTTGCCCTGGGCAAGTACTTCGGAGAGAGATGGTCGGTCTCCCTGAACGCGGTTAACCTGGCTAATAACCGCTTTATGTTGGATGACAGCAATACTTTCGGAGGTACACACTTTGTGAACCCGCGCCAGATTTACGGCGAGCTGCGCTACCGCTTCCACTTTTGATTGGTATGATCGCCAGCGGCTGAGAGGCAAAGAACAAAAATGAAACCAGAAACTAGAAATCAGGAAGCAGAAAAACGGAACATTCTCGGGCGTGCTGCGTATGATTAAACCAGACGGCATTCTGGAGGTTGCCCGATGGTCAAATTCTTCCTCTGGTGTATACTCTTGGTTCTTTGCTGGCCGCTGGCGTTGCTGGCCTTGGTTCTGTACCCGTTGGTCTGGTTATTGCTTTTGCCCTTCCGCCTCGTAGGCATCGCGGTGGGAGGGGTCTTTGAGCTGCTTACCGCGATCATCACCTTGCCAGCGCGCGTCCTGCGCTGGCCGCGCCAGGCCTGAGGCGTACAACGCGTTCGGCGCCCTCCCCGTTCACACTGCCGTCACCTCATGCTGCAACTCGCCCCCGGCTCGCCCGAACTTTCTGTAGTTCATCAATATCCTCCCTCCGGGCTTGAAGACTTTCCTGACTTCTCAGCGCGATGAATGTGGCAGAAAACCCCGCGATATTTAACCTGAAATCATAAGTTTTAGTTGGGGTGAATCGTGGCAACAATGTGCGTACCTCCTGTTTGTCATCCTGAGGAGCCCTGCTTTTTGGGCAATGTGCGTACCCCGCGCTTGTCATCCTGAGGAGTCCGCCATTCTTATTGGCGGACGACGAACCCGCCGCGGCGGGTCGGCAGTTGCCATGCAAAATTGGCCGGTTGCCCATGGGAAGGAACTGCAGAGATGCTTCGCGGAGTTTACCCTGATCCCGCCGCGGCGGGAGAACGGGCTCGGCATGACAGGGAATCCGGTGGATCAATCGAGAAAAGGGGAAGGGGACTGGGCCAATTCAGAATTCAGAACTGCCCCTGCCGACTAGCTGCGAATGCCGAGGTCCTGCATCAAGCGGTTGGTCTCCCGATAAGCTTCCGTGACCCAGTCAACGATCTTTTCCGGCTGAGGCGAATATTCCAACTCAATGCTTATCGTGCCATCAAAGCCCTGAGGAAGTTGCTACGCCCCCTCTCAATCGACCCGCCACGGCGGGGCAATCGGCAGTGAAAACTCGGTCTCCGGTTGCAGCCGAAGGCGGCGGTGCACGGGCTGGGCGGCTGCGAATGAATTCTGGCCGAAACGCTTGAACCTGTGATAGGTTCTGAGCGCGCCATTGTCGCCGCCGTGATCTTGCGGATTGTTTGGATCGTGGCGGAGGCCTCTGCCGCCGGCGCGCTCTTGATTGTGGATCGTCAATGGAATTGAAGCTGGGCAAACCCGAGCTGGTCAGCATCGTCGTTCCCCTCCTCAACGAGTCCGAGAGCCTGGAGGAACTGGGAAACGCCTTGCTCACCGTGGCTGCGACGCACGGGCTATCCCTCGAGGTGATTTTCGTGGACGACGGCAGCCGGGATGGCTCCTGGGATAAGATTCGCCGGTTCGCCACTGCCGACCCGCGTATTCGCGGCATTCGCTTCCGGCGCAACTTTGGCAAGGCCGCCGCACTCGCCGCGGGGTTCGATGCCGCGCTGGGGCAGGTGGTGCTCCAGATGGATGCAGATTTGCAGGACGACCCCGCTGAAATTCCAAGATTCCTGGCCAAGCTGGAGGAAGGATTCGACGTCGTTAATGGCTGGAAGCGGGTCAGGAAAGACCCCTGGCACAAGGTCTGGCCCAGCCGCGTGTTCAACTGGCTCGTCAGTTGCCTGACGGGCCTTAAGCTGCACGACCATAATTGCGGGCTCAAGTGCTTTCGCGCCGAGGTGGTCAAGGAGCTGCCTCTCTACGGAGAGTTGCACCGCTTCATCCCCGTGATGGCCCACGCCCGCGGATACCGCGTCGCGGAGCTGCCCGTCGAGCATCATCCCAGGCGCTACGGACGATCGAAGTACAGATTCCATCGTTTTGTTAAGGGTTTCCTGGATCTCCTTAGCGTCGTATTCCTGACTGTCTTCGGCGAGCGTCCGCTTCATCTGCTGGGCGGGATCGGTCTTTCCGCCTTCTTGCTCGGAGCGGCCGGGCTCTCCTACCTTGCGGTGTGCTGGGTGCTGGCGCGCTTTAGGGTGCCTGGCTTTGGGCCCATTGGGACCCGGCCTCTGCTGATCTATTCTCTCGCCTGCCTCATCATTGGGTTTCAAATGCTGGCCATCGGATTTCTCGGTGAACTGGTCGCTTCTCAGAACATTCGGAATGAGCACAAGTACAGCATTGCAGAACTTACTCCACCCACTCGGGGGAACGGGAGATGAACGATCCGACACAACTCAAGACACGGGATGACAGACGAAGATCGCGAAAAAAGGAAAGAAGAAAGCAATTGAACGTTCCGGCACAACTCAACGCGCAAAACGACCCTTTTGCCGAAAGGAGGCGCCTGGACTTCATATTGATTGCCGTGACTGCAGGGGCCGTGCTCGGCTTGATTCTCTTGGCCCGACCCTTTTACGGCGTAAACGACCTGTCGCGATGGGCGACGGTCTACAGCCTCGCGGAACGAGGGACCTACGACATTGATGAAACCCCCTGGCCTACTACGATTGACCGGGTGCAGCTCAACGGCCACTACTATTCCTCCAAGCCTCCCCTGTTGCCGACTTTACTCGCCGGCGAGTACCTGCTCCTGAAGAAACTGAGCTTCGGCCGGCTGAGTTTTCGCAATAGCCCCCAAAGTGTCATCCACATTATCGTCGCCACCATAAATCTGCCGCCGCTGGTCTTCTTTCTGGTTCTCTTCTCGCGTCTCCTCGACAGGCTCGCCCTTGATCCCTGGATTCGAGCCTACACCATGGCGGCAGCGGGGCTGGGAACATTCTTGACGGGTTTCAGCATCACGCTGAACAACCACACCATCGCAGCCTTCAGCTCCTTCTTCGCGCTCTATCCTGCTTTCCTGATCTGGCGCGAGGGGCAGCGCGGGTGGCGGCTCTTTGCCCTGGCAGGGTTCTTTGCAGGATTCGCCGCTGTGAACGAATTCCCGGCCACTGCCTTCCTGGTGGCACTCGGCGCCGGGCTGGCCTGGAAGGCGCGGCGGCAGACTTTGACCTGGTTTCTTCCCCTTGCGTTGGTCCCTATCGCCGGGCATTTCTCGACGAACTACTTGGTCACCGGAGACCTTAGACCCGCTTACACGCACAAGTCAGCCTACGTATTTCCCGGCTCCTATTGGTTGATTGATCCGGCATCAGGCCGGCTGGTAGGCAGCGAGGTCGATCCCGCAAGCGGAAAGCCGACGGGGCAAATCGGCAAGGGAATCGACAACATGTATGAACCCTGGCCCGTGTACCTGTTCCACATGCTGGTCGGTCATCACGGGATTCTCTCACTCTCCCCGATATTCATCTTCACCCTGATGGGGGTCTGGAGTTCCCTCCGGTCCCGAGGAAGCCCACTACACGCCTTCGCGGCGCTTGCTGCCTTCCTCACCTTGTTGTTGCTCGTCTTCTATACTTTCTTCGCCGGTAATCGGAACTACGGCGGGATGTGCTGCGGCCTGCGCTGGTTTTTCTGGCTGATCCCTTTATGGCTCATGCTGCTTCCGGAGGGGCTGCGGGGCAAAACCACTCACCGCTGGTTCCGCGGCATGGCCCTGGCTTTTTTGCTCATATCCGCAATTTCGGTCTTCTACTGCGCCCGTAATCCCTGGTCGCGGCCCTGGCTCCAACAATACCTCCGTTACAAGCAATGGATTAAGTATTGATGGAGATGACCCCGCCGCACTCTGATTGGGGTGTACACCCACACCCTCCTTTGGGACCGGCGCCCACCTGAGGGTTTCTGTAAGTTTCCGTGAGCATGTTGGACCGTATTGGACAGACTCGAATCAGGTCTCGCCTCGCGGCGCTACCAACTGCCCGAGGTAAACCGACACTACCTAAAACGTTCTCCCGGGCGATAGGTCCTGCGCGCCTGCCGCTTCCGGTCAGCGCTCCAAGCGAAGCGAGGCCGCTCGACGGTAACAGAGAGTGGGAATTCCTGGCAGCGCCGGCGGATCACCTCATGCTCGGCCGCCGTCAGACCTAACCCTTCCGCGACGATCTCATCGATCTTTTCCAGGATTCGAAGGACGCGGCTTTGAATCCTCTCCTGGTCAGCAGCAAAGTCACGGATCTTTTGGGCCAGGACGCCGCGAACGTTCGAGTCGGAGGGAATGGGCGCGTTCTCGACATCGTGGGCAGTGAACTCGTCCTTGTCGCTTGCTAGCAAGGCTGTGCGCGTGAGTAGAAGGGTATCTGCGGAATCGCACCGGATTTCGCCCCCGTCGACGGCAACCTTGTTCCCCTGAGGTTGGACCGCCGCCAAGTCCTCCCGGTCGATAACCTCCAGACCTCGCGCCTGCACGCCAAGAAATCCGGCCTTGGTGAAGAGCGCAATGTCGGCAACCCAATCGGCGTATGCGTCCAGCAGGTTTCGCGCCACGTGCCCCGACAGATCGCATGCCTCGACCGCGAAGTTGTGAAGCGCTCCTGCGCTGCGGGGAGTCAGCTCTGGCATGCGTAGCGCTTTGAGTGCCCGCGGAAACCAATGCGCTCGCCGCCTGAGGAGGATGGCAGACCTGAGGGTAAGGAAGGCATAGTATCGCGATACCCGAGAATTGATGATCGCGGCGAGACAGTGGGCGCTGTACCTCTTCGGTACCACAGCGATGACGCTATTGTTGGCAACTACCTCGAGAGGGTCGGCTACGGCGGCTACCAGAGTGACGTACACCTCAGGAACGAGGCAGCATAACGTGTCGCTGGGTGAGCCGGCGGCCAGCATGTGGGGCGTTTCATAATCGAACCGCCCAAGGCCCGTCGTATCCGACTTTCCAACATTCGCGCGGTAAAAGTCAAGCTCGCCCCAGATGGAAGGATCCTCTGCCGAACCGAGCTTGGCAAGATTGGCAAGCTCGTCCGTGCCCATGGCCACTTGGAATGCCGCAACATGCTGCCCCTTAACAAAAGGGACTTCTCCCGGCTTGGCTTCTCCGGCCTTGGAAGGCCGCAAGAACTTGGGGCTGTTACCCGCCTTGACCCCATAGGAACATTGAGCGAAGCCATCCCCCAAGCTCGGACATAGGTTCAGCTTCCGCAGGAGAGGTAAGTCCTCTTCCGCGACGTCCAAGCACCAATCGCCGAACGGACTAAGGGCCGCCCAATCCTGGAACGGCACCAGTGACGACGTAGCCACGAGAAGCGCGTCGTCTTCCGCATAAGACTTGAGTTCGGCGAGGCTGGCAATTCCCCGCACGAGGCGGACTTTGTGGTCGGGTGGGCACTCGCCCTTCTGCAAAAAAACCAGCATGGGCACGATGTCGGCGCCGGGGAAGGCTTGCTTGGCACACCACTCAAGCGAAACGAGCTCAGAGATTGTGTGGTCCTTGAGAACGTTTCTCAAGTAAGCAGCCCACTGGGCGTTAGCGATGGCCAGCGGAGCGACCATACCGACCTTTCCGCCCTCTTTGATCATGTATCTGGTGGCCGCGTAAAGAAAATAGGCGGCAAGGTCGGTGTTTTTCACGGCGAGCGTGGGAAAGATCTCGTTCAGCACCTCGCGGTCCTGTTCGGGCAGCCTCTCGTTGCGTACGAAGGGCGGATTTCCCACTACATAGTCGAACGCCGGAAGCGTCCCGGCCCCGGCATCGCCGGCGCCTTCATCGCTTGCCTGCCCGATGTCCGATTCTTCGGGAATCGCCTGAGTCAGCGAGTTCTGGACGGCGACATCCATTGGCGCGATCTCATATGCCGGGTTGGAGCGCTTCGCCTGGAGATAGGTCTCAAGAAGTGCGAACAGGAGGCTGAGATGGGAAAGGAAAACAGAGAAGGGATTGATGTCCTGGCCGCGAAGACAGCGGCGAACCAACTCGATCTTGTTTTCGGGAGAAAGGTGTGCGCCGGCTTTCAGCAACGCCAGCATAGCGCGGACGCCAAAGGTAAACGACCCGCAAGCCGGGTCAAGGATGCGCTTCTCCATCAAGCCGGTGTCCGACGCAATCCCTGTCCGCGCGAGGATGTAATCCACGACTTCAACCGGCGTATAGTACTCGCCCAGTCTCCGGCGCTCGACGCGGGGCCGGAAATACTGGTAGATCGAGCCCAGCACATCGCGATTGATATCGCGAAAGTTGAAAGCGTTGAGGCGGAAGAGAATCCGTTCCAGAATGTCGTGGAGCTTGGTGTTTCCCTTGCCGAACCAGTCAAAGACCGTCGGCTCAAACAGGCTGACGTAGACGTGGGCGACGTCTTTGAAGGCAACGTCCAGGAGGTCCTGGTAGTGGCCTTTAATATTCTCGACGAAGTTGCGCCAGACGGCGATGCCGGAATTGGAGATCTTGCGCGTGGTCAGCCCCACATCCTCGCAGATGCGCACGAAGAAGAGCCGGCTAAGCGCGACGTAGGCCGTGTTGGTGCAGAAAATATCCTCAAAATGTTCTTCTTCCTGGGTTCCCGCGTAGGTCTGGTCGTGCTTGAAGCGCTCGTAATCATTTTCGTATTCGAAGAGTTGCAGGGCAAGGCGGTGGCGGGCTCGCAAGGTACGCTTCTTATAAAGGAGCTTCTGGCGCGTTTTGATTGCCCCTGAACCGATGTCTTCGAGCTTCTGGTCGATCTGGGCGATTTCCTGGCTGGTCCCTTGGTACTCCGCCTGAAGCTCGCGAAAGTAAAAACGGCAGTACTCCTTGAGTTTCCCGATAGCGCCTTCGAAAACCGACTGCAAATGTGGAAGCGTTTCCAGCGTGATGGGGATGTGGCCGCTCTTAAGCTCGCCGGCGCGGAAAGCCTCAAATTGCTTTCGTTCGAGTGACGCGGCATAACTTACGGCGAACAGGCGCTCGCGGAAGCTTGTGTCCGTAAGAGGGAACTCCGCGCCGGTGCGCGGATCGAGCAAGTGACCCGCTTCAATTTGAAGCGCCTCCAGAATCTGACCCTCCAGATCACAGACAAGGAACGTGCGTGGGGCACAAAGGACTACGTAGAAAGTGTCCGGCGAGATGTAACCGTGACCGAGAATCTGCTCGTTCCAGATTCGATCGCGCTTCACCTGTTCGCGGATCTCGCCGTCCTCGAACTTGACCTCGACGACGGCCCACTGGGAATCATCCTCTTGGGAATACAGCCGGATGTCAGGGATGCCATGCGTGCCGGACTTGTTGATAACCCTGTGCTTCGCCGGGTAGCCGAGAAGCGCTCCGAAGACGTGGGTAGCAAGCGGCGTGTAGAGTCCTATCTCGCTGGCCACCGACCCGATTTCGTCGAGGTATCTCTTGAGCGACATGGCTAGAACTGGAACTCATCTTAACGGACATAATGGTTTGGGGCAACGCAAAACTTGGAAGGGTGCCCGCGATATCGAACCTCCCCGAGATGACTAAGTGAAGCTGACCTTGACGTCCTCGCGGTCCGCTGCGGCAACTTGGAAGAGAGCATGGGGCTGGAGGCCCATAAACCCGGCGACGAGATTTGCGGGGATCTGGGCGATGCGGATGTTGAAAGCGTTCACATCCTCGTTGTAAGCGCTGCGTTGCGCCGCAATCTTGGTTTCCAGTTCCGTGATGCGGCCCTGGAGCTGCATGAAGTTGGTGTTGGCTTTCAAGTCGGGGTATTTCTCAGCCACCGCAAACAAAGTCTTGAGCGCCCCGCTCACCATGTTATCCGCCTGAGCCTTTTCCGCCGGCGTGGTGGCGCGCATAAAGGCCGTGCGGGCCTCGGTGACGGCTTGCAAGGTTTTCTGCTCGTACTGCATGTAACCCTTGCAGGTCTCGATCAATTTGGGAAGCTCGTCGTGGCGCTGCTTGAGCAAGACATCGATATTGGAGAATGACCG
>Ga0116104_1001207_pt1 | contig 13347 bp, 10 predicted proteins | sample June2015DPH_4_15_FD_89715 | JGI IMG/M metagenome (GOLD analysis project Ga0116104, IMG submission 89715) | Peatland microbial communities from SPRUCE experiment site at the Marcell Experimental Forest, Minnesota, USA - June2015DPH_4_150 | ecosystem: Environmental > Terrestrial > Soil > Wetlands...
CCCGCGGCGGCCTGTTCGCGGCTCGGCCAGCGCAGAAACGCCTGCGCTGCCGCCCAACGTCCAACCGCCGGACCGCCTTGAGCCAAAACCCCACGCCAGCACGCACGCGATGGGCCAAAACCGTCAACCGTCAAAACACCGAAACTTGTCGCTTGACGCCTCGTCCCAGTCTGGCACCATGTCACTCCAAAGTGAGTGCGAGCGAAGACCAATTTTCCCTCACCCGCGCCGCGTCAATGAACCGGCCGCGCTTCAAAAAGCAATTCCCTATCAAACGACCGGCGAACACCATTGTCCGCGCTGTCGGCGGCTCGGCCGGCGACAGCGACTGGACCGACCCCGTCAGCCATATGAGCATACAAATTTCGGCTTGGCCAACCGGCGACGCCCTCGCGTCACCCTTGGCCCGCATGCGGCAAGAAGAATCCATGATGGGATCAATGGAAACGAACCGCGAAGATGTAAATACTACTCCTGGGCTGTACCTCACCCCGCTCCTCGTCTTGATCCTCCTGTTCGCGCCTCTCCAGAATGCGTCCGGCGATCCCGTGAGTGCGGAGCGGGCTAAGGCAGCGGTCAGAGGCTGGCTTAAAGCCGACCAAGCTCCCCTCCAAACGACCGTCGGACAAAACATAAAAAGGGTGGAGACGTTTAATGATGGCAACGGGACAACTCTTTACCATGTGATCCATCTGGATCCGGAAGGTTTCGTGATCGTGGCGGCGGATGACCTGATCGAGCCGATCATCGCATTCGCGCCGCGCGGTCAATTCGATCCTTCAACCAAAAACCCTCTCGGTGCGTTGGTCAGTCGTGACCTGCCCGGCCGTCACGCGAGAGTGGAAGGCATTAAGGCGGCCACAGCTCAGGGCTTGCCCCTGGCAGCCAGGAGCAAGTGGGATCGGCTCAATAGCATGGATCCGGCTGGTCCAAGCGGGGGTTTTCCCTTCGGCTTAGACGACGTTTCGGATGTCCGGGTCGCGCCATTGACACAGACCACGTGGGACCAGCTTACGAATTCGTCCGCCAACGCATGCTACAATTACTACACCCCGCCATATGCTGAAGGGACTGCCGCAAACTATTATTGCGGATGTGTCGCAACGGCCATGGCGCAACTCATGAGATTCTGGCAATACCCTGTCCTCGGCGTTGGCACGAGCAACTACACGATCATGGTGGATGGTGTTTCCACGAACCGAAACCTCCGCGGAGGCGATGGCGCTGGGGGTCCGTATGACTGGATCAATATGGTGACGACCACTCCGAGCACGCTCGCGCAGCGCCAAGCGATCGGGGCGCTGTGCGCCGATGCCGGCGTTTCAGTCCACATGCAATACGCATCGGATGCATCCGGCGCGGATGAGTCGGACGCGACGTCTGCCCTTGTTAATACTTTTGGATATGCCAATGCCGTTTATGGTGGACATAATGATGATGCCAATAATAATATTGGGGCCGGACTGAACGGCATGGTGAATCCCAACTTGGATGCCGGCTGTCCTGTGTTGTTTGGCATCTCAGAAAACGGAGACTACGGCCATTCCATCGTATGTGATGGTTACGGCTACCAATCGTCCACACTATACCACCATCTGAATTTCGGCTGGTCGGGCGATTGGAACCTTTGGTATAATCTGCCGGACATTAACGCGTTCAATTTGGTTTCCGACTGCGTGTACAACGTTTGGACCAATGGAACGGGTGAGATCATCAGCGGGCGCATCACGGATCAGGGAGGTAAGCCCATCACGGGTGTTGTGGTGACAGCCACGCGTACCGGCGGAGGGACGTACACGGCGACAAGTAATCCGCAGGGAATCTATGCCCTGGCGAAAATTCCTTCTTCTTCCACCTATGCTTTGAGCATGAGCATCACCGGCTATTCCTTCACGAACCAGATCGTCAGGACTGGCCAGTCCAAGAACAATTCAGTCACTTCTGGAAATCAATGGGCCATCAATTTCACTTCGATGCCCTATTGCTGGACGATCAATAACGGTGCAATTACCATCGCCGGATACAACGGTTACGTCGGTGCGGTGACCATCCCAGACACGCTCAATGGCCTGCCAGTCACCACCATCGGCACCAATGCGTTCCATGGCTGCACCAGCCTGACCAGTATCGCGATCCCCAACAGCGTCACCAGCATTGGGGACTCTGCGTTCTCTGGCTGCACCAGCCTGACCAGTATCGCGATCCCCAGCAGCGTCACCAGCATTGGGGACTCTGCGTTCTCTGGCTGCACCGGCCTGACCAGCGTCACGATTGGCACCAACCTCACCAGCATCGGGGACTTTGCGTTCGGATCTTGCACCGAGCTGTCATCGGTCTGTTTCCAAGGCAACAATGCCCCCAGCCTTGGTGGTACGAACGTGTTCCACGGTGACAACAATGCGTCTGCGTATTATTTGTTGGGGAGCACGGGCTGGGGCCCGACGTTTGGCGGTATTCAGACCTCGCTGTGGAGTCCCCAAGTGCCATGCTTTTATCTGATTACCAATGGCACGATCACCATCACCAAGTATATCGGTTCCGGCACTGCGGTGACCATCCCAGACACGATCAATAGCCTGCGAGTCACCACCATCGGCGCCAATGCTTTCTCTGGCTGCTCTGGTCTGACCAACGTCACGATTGGCACCAACGTCACCAACATCGGAAACAGTGCGTTCTATGAATGCACCAGCCTGACCAGCGTCACGATCCCCAACAGCGTCACTACCATCGGGGGCGATGCGTTCGGTGGCTGCGGCCGCCTGACCGGCGTCACGATTGGCGACAGCGTCACCAGCATCGGGGACGGGGCGTTCGGTTACTGCCCCAACCTGACTAGCATCACGATTGGCACCAATGTGACCAACATCGGAAGGAGTGCGTTCTATGAATGCACCAGCCTGACCAGCGTCACCATCCCCAGCAGTGTCACCAGCATTGGGGACATAGCGTTCTCTGGCTGCACCAGCCTGACCAGCGTCACGATCCCCGACAGTGTCACCACCATCGGCGACTATACGTTCCAGTACTGCAACAGCCTGACCAACGTCACGATCCCCAACAGCGTCACCAGTATCGGGCAATGGGCGTTCTGGAGCTGCAGCAGCCTGACCGGCGTAACGATCGGCAACAGCGTCACCAGCATCGGGGAATCTGCGTTCCGTGCTTGCTTCAGCCTGACGGGAGTCTGTTTCCAAGGTAACGCCCCCAGCGTTGATACGAGTTCATTTCTTTTTGACGACAATGCGACGGTCTATTACCTGCCGGGAACGACGGGCTGGGACTCGACTTTGGGTGGTCTTCCAACAGTGCTGTGGAACCCGCAGGTGCCGATCAGCGACACGAGCTTCGGCGTCCGGGCGAACCGGTTTGGGTTCACCATCACCGGTGCCACGAACTTGACTGTCGTGATCGAGGCCGCACCGGACCTGGTCAATCCCGCGTGGTTGCCGGTCGGAACGAACACGTTGAACGACGGTTTGTCTTATTTCTGCGATCCCCAGTGGACGAATTACCCGGCCCGGTTCTACCGCCTCCGCTCGAAGTAAGGCATGGAGACCCTTCGCTTGGCTCAGGGTGATAGCTCCCGCAGGCTTCCGGGCAAGTGTCAATCCTCAGTATTGACACTCGTGATGAATCACCCGCGCAGCGTCAATGCACCAACCGCACCTCAAAACCCAATTCCCCAGCAGGTCGTTTCAGCGCCTGGCGGCGCCAGGGCGGGGAGGTTAGCGACATCATTAAGCCTTGGCTCGCTTGAAGTAATCTTCCGGCGAGATCAAAGGAATTTGAGTGATCGCCTTGAAGTCGTTCTGATTGCTGGTGACGATCGCCCGGCACCTGGCCAGTTTGGCGGCCTCCGCGTGCATCCAGTCGCGGATGGTGGGTCCCTGCACGTTGGACTTCACCGCCCCGGGGAGGCTGGCCAGCGTCTGTTGGCCGGTCAATTCGAAGAACTTGACCTGGGCGAACACCCGTCCGATCTCCTCTATCGCCCTCTGCCGCGACATCACCGCCCGGATCGGCACCCCGTCCTTGATCACGGTCAACCCGCCACGGGTGACGGCGCTGAAAAACTCCGCGATCGAATGGGGACGTGTCACCGCCGGTGGAGCCACCTTCAGGCGCCGGGTGAAAATTAAGGCCGTGGTATCAAGATAGGCTCGCATCCCGTTCCTCCCGGGCCCGGTTCACCGCCGCGGCGATCGCCTCGCCGCTCATTTCAAGGCTCCAGAACTCATCGGGCTCCAAAACGACCGTGGCCAATCCGGTTCGATCCTAGCCACCACGCTGCCATGCTCGGTGATGCTCACTGAACCCTCGATCATCGCCTGGCGGACCACCTTCTTGGTTTCGCGGTGCAATTCGGTCAGAGTTGCCATGCCTCTAAAGTGCGCACTTTGTGCATTTTGGCACTCTCATTCTCCTGGCAGTAGTAGCGCCCTCGCGGACGGAGAGCGGGCAGCCGCGACGCCTGCGCACACCGCCTAAGCCGCAACTTCGCGCACCTGCACGACCTCGGCCGGATCGAACCAGTCCAGCCGGTCGGCTTCGCCCAGCGCCATGCGGCCCGCCGCATCCACGCCCTGAAACCAACCCGCCACGCGCCGGTGATCGAGTTCGAGTTCAACCCGCCGGGGCAGGCGCCAGAAGGTGTTCACGGCGGGCAGCAGCGCGGCGAACCCGCCCTGCTCCATCGCCCCGTGCACGGATCGCAGCGCGTCCAGCAGCCGGTTCGTAAGCGCGTCGAGGTCAGGCACGGGCGCCACCAAGTCGGCCAGGCGCGTGGTCATGCCGCGCAGGGAATCGTCGGCGGTTTCGGGGATGTTGGTGACGTTGACGCCGATGCCGGCCACGGTCAGGCCCGGCTGGAAACAGTCGAGCAGCAGCCCGGCGAGCTTGCCGTTGCCCACCAGCACGTCGTTGGGCCAGCGCAAGCGGGCTTCCGCGACGCCAAAGGCGGTGATGGTCTGCGCCACGGCGAGGCCGACCGCGAGAGGCAACGCGCGCCAGCGCGCGGCTTCGCCCGGTGTGGGCAGGACGACGGAGAGCCAGAGGCCGCCATGATCGGACACCCAGGGTCGCCGCCAGCGGCCGCGGCCGGCGGTTTGCGAGGCGGCACGGACCGCGTGCCACGCGGGGAGCGACGCGGCGACGTCGTTGGTGGACGGCACGACCCTGTGTTCGTGGAGCACCCAGCCGAACGCCCGTCCGAGCCGGGAGCCAGCCGATTCCGGCGTGGATTCGTTCCGTTCCATTGCACGTCGCCACCGTCGGGCCGGCCCACCGCCACCAGCGCGCGGTCAGCCGATCATGACCAGCACCTGGTTTTCCTCGACGGCATCGCCGACGGCCACCTTGACCTCGGTAACGGTGCCGGCGCGGGCGGCGAGGATGTTGGTGTTCATCTTCATCGCCTCGAGCGTAATCACGTGTTCGTTTTCCTTCACCGCCTGGCCGGGCTTGACGAGGACTTCGACGACGCGTCCGGCCAGCGGGGCGGGGACATCGCCCGGACCGGTGGCCTTGGCGGACGCAGCCGGGGCGGCAGCAGGAGCGGGAGCCGGGACGGGCGGTGCGGCGGGAACCGGGGCGGGGGCCGCGATCGCTGCGGGTGCGGGCGCAGCGGGCGCCATCGCCGGCGACTCCAGCACCTCCACCAACACGTCGTATTGCCGGCCATCAACAGTGATCAAAAGTCGCTTGGTCATGGATTAAAGGGGGTTGGCGAATCAACGGACTTTGTGGGAGGAGAAGAGTTGGACGCGGCCCCCGAGCGCCCAGGTGTTGAGGGGGGCGGCGAACGGCCAGGTGGGCGGTGACGAACCCGCCACCGGTTGGACCGCGAGGATCCGATGCGCTTCCGGCAGGGTCATGGCGACGGCCGCGGCGATCGTGGCAGCCACATCGCTGTCCACGCCGGGAGCGGAGGCGCCGACGGCCCGGCGGGCGGCCGCCGCGTAGGAACGGGCGGTGAACTCGCCGCAGTAGGTCGCCGCCGGCACGGCGGGGAAGCCGGTGGCCGAGGGCGGGAAACGATGACAGCGGCCGAGGTCGGCGGCATCGGGTTCTGGTTCCCACCAGAGACAGGATTCGCAGCTCAATTGCATACGCTCACAAGATCAGGGTTGGGCCGCCGGGAGGCGCGCGGTGACGGTTTAGAGCGGGATGGTGCCGTGCTTCTTAGGCGGCCGGGTCTCGCGTTTGGAGAGTGTGTTGCGGAGGGCCATGGCGACCACGCCGCGGGTTTCGGACGGGTCAATCACATCGGTGATCATGTTGCGGGCGGCCGCCTCGTAAGGCGAACAGAACTTGTCGCGGTATTCGGTCACCAGTTCGGCCTCCCGGGCCTTCGGGTCCTTGGCAGCCGTGATTTCCTTGCGATAAAGGATCTTCACCGCGCCCTCGGCGCCCATGACGGCGATCTCGGCGGTCGGCCAGGCGAACACCATGTCCGCGCCCATGTCCTGGCTGCACATGGCCAGGTAAGCGCCACCATAAGCCTTGCGCATGATGACGGTGATCTTCGGCACGGTGGAGGCGGCGTAGGCGAAGAGCATTTTTGCGCCGTGGCGGATGATGCCGCCGCGCTCCTGCTGCAGGCCGGGCAGGAAGCCGGGCACGTCCACCAGCGTGACGATCGGGATGTTGAAGACGTTGCAGAACCGGATGAAGCGCGAGGCCTTGTCGGCGGCGTCAATGTCGAGCGTCCCGGCCTTGAACGACGGTTCGTTGGCGACGAGGCCGCAGACGATGCCCTGGATGCGCGCAAAGCCGATGACGAGGTTCTTCGCGAACTCCTTCATGACTTCGAGAAAATCGGCGTTGTCCACCAGCCGGCCAATGACCGCGTGGGCGTTCAAGGCCTGTTTGGCGCTCGGCGGCACGAGGTTGTTCATCTCCGGGTCCGGCGTCATGTCCACTTGCGGCGTGGGATGGTGCGGCGGGTCCATGACGTTGTTCGACGGCAGGAAGGAGAGGAGCTTGCGCGCGATGGCGATGGCGTCCCGGTCGTTTTCCGCGACGAAGTGGATGTTACCGCTGACCGACGCGTGGACGTCGGCGCTGCCGACCTCTTCCAGCGTGCACTTCTGGCCGGTGGCGGACTTGATGACCTCCGGTCCTCAGATGAACATGTTCGCCGAATTGCGGACCATGATGAGAAAATCCATCAAGGCCGGCGAATACGCGGCGCCGCCGGCGCAGGGTCCGGCGATGACCGCGATCTGCGGAATGACCCCCGAGACGAGCACGTTGCGGAAGAACACCTGGCCGTAGCCGGAGAGGGACTCCACCCCTTCCTGGATGCGCGCCCCGCCGGAGTCGTTGAAGCCAACGATCGGCATGCCCGCCTTGAGGGCGTAGTCCATCATCTGGGCGATCTTTCGGGCGTGCACACGGCCGAGCGCACCGCCGCCCACGGTGAAGTCCTGGCTAAACGTGGCCACCGGCCGGCCGTCCACGAGGCCGACGCCGGTAATGACGCCGTCGGTGGGCAACGGTTTGTCGGCCAAGCCGAAGTTGTGGCATTCGTGCTGGGCGTGCAGGCCCATTTCCTGGAATGAGCCGGCCTGATACAAACCATTGAGACGGTCACGAGCGGTCATCAGGCCCTTTTCGCGGCGGGCGGCAAGTTTGTCCATCCCGCCGGCAGCGCGCGCGATGTCGCGGCGGTCCTTGAGGTCCTTCAGCAGTTTCGGGTCAATGGCCATAGCGTATGCGGATGATAGGATGGTGGATGGTGTCGGGGAAGTGGATTCGGCTTGCGCGGTCAGTGACCGATGGTGCCAGGCTTGGGCATGCAGATTTCGGTCAGCACGCCGTAGGTGGACTTGGGGTGGAGAAAGGCGACGAGCTTGTTGCCCGCGCCCTCGAAGGGATGCTCGTTGATGAGCCGACAGCCGGCGGCGGCGGCCTGCCGCAACTGCCCGGTGATGTCATCGCTCGCGAACGCCACGTGGTGAATCCCGCCGTTCGGGTTCTTCTCGAGGAACTTCGCGATCGGGCTTTCCGGGTCGGTGGGCTCCAGCAGTTCGAGGTGCACCCCGCCCACGCTGAAGAAGGCGGTGCGGACCTTCTGCGACGGCACTTCTTCGCGGTGCTCGCATTTCAGGCCGAGCGCCTTTTCGTAGTAGGCCGCCACTTCGTCGAGCGATTTCACCGCGATGCCCAAATGGTCAATTCTCGTTATCATAGGTTGCTTGCAGTTCGATTAAACCGTGCCGCCGAAGAATCAACGCGCCGGGGCTGCGCCCGCCGGGGCCTTCGGATCGTGGCCGGCCAGCTCGAGCAGGGCCCGGGCGGCCTGCGGGGCGGTCAATTCGCCGCGCAACAGCGCCGCCTCGATCTCCGGCTGCGTCTTCCGCACCTGCGGATGACCGTAAAAGCGCGTGGTCAGCGTCTCGCGCACCGGTCATGGAGCCATTGGATGGCCTGCTCGCTGCGCCGGGCCGCGATCCGGCCGTTGGGCTCGAATTCCCCGTAAAAACGCAGGACGGTCTGCCAGAATTCCGGGATGCCCTCGCCCGTCACCGCCGAGGAAAGCGACACCGGCGTGGTCCAGCCGGGGGTGTTCGCCGGCAGGTAATGCAGCGCCATCGCGTACTCCTGCCTGGCCTGCTCGGCGCGCAGCCGGTTCTCGCCATCCGCCTTCGTGATCAGCAGGGCGTCCGCCTGCTCGACGATGCCCTTCTTGATGCCCTGCAGCTCGTCGCCCGCGCCCGGCAGGATCAGCAACAGAAAAAAATCCACCATCGAGCGCACCGTCACCTCGCTCTGACCGACGCCGACGGTCTCGATGATGAGGACATCGAACCCGGCCGCCTCGCACAACAGCATGGTTTCCCGGGTTTTCCGGGCCACGCCACCGAGCGTGCGACCGGACGGCGACGGCCGGATGAAGGCGTTCGGCTGGCGGCACAACTGCTCCATGCGCGTCTTGTCGCCGAGGATGCTGCCGCCGCTGCGGGTGCTGGTGGGGTCCACCGCCAGCACGGCCACCCGCAAACCCTGGCCGCACAGGGCGCAACCCAGCGCTTCGATCAACATGCTCTTGCCGACGCCGGGCACGCCGGTAATGCCGAGGCGGCGCGACCGGCCGGTGAACGGCAGGAGTTTCTGGAGCACCTTCTGCGCGCGAACCTGGTGCTCGGGCGAACTGCTTTCGATGAGCGTGATGGCGCGCGCGAGAATCCCCCGGTCGCCGCCGCGAACCCCGTTGACATAATCGTTCACGGACAGGCGCGCGGGCGGCCGGCCGGGCGCGGGCGCCACGGACGGGGCCGCCCCGGCCGGCAGCACGGAGAGAAAACTCTGCGCCGGGCCGGGCGGATCCGACTCCGCACCGGCGCCCGCACAGGAGCACTCCGGGGCTGGCGGCAAACCGGTCATACGTCCCTCATTTGGCGGCGAGACGTTTCTCAAGCTGGTCAAGAATCTCCTTCGCAGCCTCGGTGATAACGGTGCCCGGGCCGAAGATCGCGGCCGCGCCGTGCTCGCGCAGGAACGGGTAGTCCTGGGCCGGCACGACGCCGCCGACGATGACCATGATGTCCTCGCGGTTGAGCTTCTTCAACTCGGCGACGAGTTCCGCCATGAGGGTTTTGTGGCCGCCGGCGAGCGAGCTGATGCCGACGACATGGACGTCGTTTTCGACCGCCATGCGCGCGGTTTCCTCGGGCGACTGGAAGAGCGGACCGATGTCCACATCGAAGCCCATGTCGGCATAGGCGGTGGCGACGACCTTGGCGCCGCGGTCATGGCCGTCCTGGCCCATTTTGGCGACGAGGATGCGCGGCCGGCGGCCTTCGCGGGCCTGGAAGGTCTCGACCCGCTGGCGGATGGCGCTCAGCGCGTCCGGTTTTCCGAATTCAGCGTTGTACACCCCGGAAACGGATTTGATGGCCGCCTTGTGGCGGCCAAAGGTCTTCTCAAGTGCGAACGAAATCTCACCCAGCGACGCCCGCCGGCGGACGGCCTCGATGGCGAGTTCCAACAAGTTGCCCTGGCCGGTTTCAGCGCATTTCGTGAGGGCCTCGAGCGCAGCCTGAGCGCCGGCATGATCCCGCTCGCGGCGCAGTTTGGCGAGCCGTTTGATTTGCGACTCGCGCACCGCGTCGTTGTCCACGACCAGCGCTTCGATGGCTTCATCCTTGTCGAGGCGGTACAAATTGACGCCCACGATCGCTTCCTTGCCCGAGTCAATGCGGGCCTGGCGCCGGGCCGAAGCCTCCTCGATGCGAAGTTTCGGCAGGCCCGTCTCGATGGCCTTGGCCATGCCACCAAGGGCCTCCACTTCCTGGAGGTGGGCCCAGGCGCGCTTCATCAGCGCGTCGGTCAGCGCCTCGACGTAAAACGAGCCGCCCCACGGGTCAATCACGTTGCAGATGCCGGTTTCGTTCTGGAGGAAAAGTTGCGTGTTACGGGCGATGCGGGCGGAGAAATCCGTCGGGAGCGCGATCGCCTCGTCCAGCGAGTTCGTGTGCAGCGACTGGGTGTGCCCCAGCGCGGCGGCCATGGCCTCGACGCAGGTGCGGACGACGTTGTTGTAGGGATCCTGCTCCGTGAGGCTCCAACCCGAGGTCTGCGAGTGCGTGCGCAGCGCCATGGACTTGGGATTCCTCGGGTTGAACTGTTTGATGAGCCTGGCCCAGAGCACGCGGGCGGCGCGCATCTTGGCGACTTCCATGAAGAAGTTCTTGCCCTGCGCCCAGAAAAACGAGAGTCGCGGCGCGAACGCGTCAATGGGAATGCCCGCCTTCAGGCCGGTGCGCACATACTCGACGCCGTCAGCCAGCGTGTAGGCCAGTTCGAGGTCCACCGTGGCGCCCGCCTCCTGCATGTGATAGCCGGAGATCGAGATGCTGTTGAACTTCGGCATCTTCTGCGACGTGAAGGAGAAGATATCCGCGATGATCCGGATCGAGGGCTCCGGCGGATAGATGTAGGTGTTGCGGACGAGGTATTCCTTGAGGATGTCGTTCTGGATCGTGCCGGAGAGCTGCGCCATCGGCACCCCCTGCTCCTCGGCGGCGACGATGTAGAATGCCAGGATCGGCAGCACCGCGCCGTTCATCGTCATGGACACGGAGATTTTGTCCAGCGGGATGGCGTCGAACAGGATCTTCGCATCGAGGATCGAGTTCACCGCCACGCCGGCCTTGCCCACGTCCGCGAGGGCGCGCGGGTGGTCGGAGTCATAGCCGCGGTGGGTTGGCAGGTCGAAGGCGACCGAGAGCCCCTGCTGGCCGGCGGCGATGTTGCGGCGGTAGAAGGCGTTGCTCTCCTCGGCCGTCGAGAAGCCCGCGTACTGCCGCACCGTCCAGGGCTTGCTGACATACATCGTGGCGTAGGGACCGCGCAGGAAGGGCGGCAGGCCCGGCAGGTAATCGAGGTGTTCGAGCCCCTTCAGATCCTTCTCCGTGTAGAGCGGCCGGACGGCAATCTGCTCCATCGTGTGCCAGATCCATTCGTCGAGCGGCCGGCCGGTCTCGCGCTCGACCTGCGCCTTCCAACTGGCGAAGGACTTCTTCGCGACCGGCGGTTGGTAGGCAAGCTGGGTGAAATCAGGAAACGTCTTCACAGGGCAACTCCCATTTTCTTCAGAATGTTCGTCAGAAACTCGACCGCGTTGACGTGGAGGTGAACGAAGTCGTCCACGCCCGCCTGCTTATACGTCTCGATCTGCTCGGCCGGATGGCCGGCCAGCACGACGACGCGGCTGGCGTCCCCGGCCTTGATCGCCTTGACCAGGCCCGGCACCAGCCCGGGATAGGTTTCGTCGGTCGAGCAGATGACAACGACCGGCGCGCCGGACTCGATGGCCTTGGCGGCGGCGGCCTCGACGTTGGCAAACCCGGGCGGATACACCACGTCGAACCCGCCCACGGAGAAGAATCCGCGGCTGAAATCGGCCCGGGCCTTGTATTGCGCCGGTGGCCCCATGTTCGCGAGGAAGACCTTGGGCCGCGCGCCCTGGCCCGCGGCGAAACACTCGACCGCGGCGCGGAGCCGCTCGAAGTCCTGTGCGGCGCGCTGGAGCTTCACCGGCGTGATCGGGGCGTCGGGCTGATCCTTCGCCCGCAACGCGCGGGTGGCCTCGCCCAAGGTCGCCCCGGCGGCGAACGCCGCGACGCAGGTCTCAAACAAACCGGTTTTGCCGGCCTCGACGATTTTCGCGAGCTTGGCGATCACGACCGCGCTTTCCCCCTCATCGGCCGAGGTGCGGCAAGCCTTCACCTGCTCAGCCCGCTGCCGCTGGAAGGCGGCAGCGTCCACGACCGGCCTGGGCAGCGGCGTCTCCTTGAGATTGGCGAACTGGTTGGTGCCAATGATCACATCCCGCCGCCGGGCGACGTTTTTCAGTTTCTCAGCCGCCATCTTCGCGACTTCCGCCTGCGGGAAGCCGGCCTTCAGAGCCGCAGCCATGCCGCCGCGTTTTTCGACCGATTGGAACAGCGCCCAGGCCGCGCGCGCCACTTCGTCGGTGAGCCGCTCGACAAACCACGCGCCACCGGTCGGATCAATCACGCGGTCGAGGTCGCACTCCTTCTGCAGGATGATCTGCGTGTTGCGGGCGAGGCGCTGCGAGAAATCGTCCGGCGGGCGCACCACCTCGTCGAAAGCCCCGACCTGCAGGCTGTCGCAGCCACCCATCGCGCCGGCGAAGGCCTCGACCGTACCGCGGAGCACGTTGATGTGCGGATCGAGCACCGTCTTGTTCCACAGCGACGTGCGGACGTGCAGCGTGAGCTTCTGGGCCTCGGCGTTGCCGCACAGCGCCGCCACCGCGGTCGCCCACAGCATGCGCGCGGAGCGGAGCTTGGCGATTTCCATGAAGAAATTCGAACCGACCGTCAGCGCGAAGCGGACCCGCGGCGCGGCGACGTTGACACCGATGCCGCGCGCGTTCAGGGCCCGGAGATACTCGATGCCCGTGGCGAGGGCGAAGGCGAGTTCCTGAACCGCGCTGCCGCCGCCTTCGTGCCAGGAACGGCTGTGCACGCACACCGTCTGGAGCTGTGGCGCGTTTTTGGCGGCCCAACGGACCAGCTCGGCCATCTCGCGATAGGCACCCTCGAGCGATTGCGGCAACCGGCCGGCATGGGCCAGCACGCCCAGCGGGTCCATCTCAATGCAACCGCGCAGCGTTTCCACCGGCTGCTTTTGTTGCCGGCGAAGCGCCACGAGCAGCGCCGCGAACGGCAGCGCCGAGGCGCCGGACCGCACCAGCAGCGAAACCTTGTTCAGATCAATTCCGTCCAGTGCCCGGGCCAGATCGGCCACCGTCGCCACCGACAACCCGCCGGCACCGACCTCGCCGGCCGCGGCCGTGTCGGGGTCCTGCCC
>Ga0116104_1001225_pt1 | contig 13200 bp, 9 predicted proteins | sample June2015DPH_4_15_FD_89715 | JGI IMG/M metagenome (GOLD analysis project Ga0116104, IMG submission 89715) | Peatland microbial communities from SPRUCE experiment site at the Marcell Experimental Forest, Minnesota, USA - June2015DPH_4_150 | ecosystem: Environmental > Terrestrial > Soil > Wetlands >...
CGCGTTCATCGCACCCGAAATTGACTTTGCCGTGCTCGTCGCGTGCAACCGCGGCCTGGACATCGCTATCTGGAAAACCCGCCAGGCGGCCAGGGCATTGATTCGGGCATTTGCGCCTAAACAAACCTCATGACACCGGTCCGGTCCGGAAGTTGAGGGCGGGTGCCAAGATGATCGGGTGCTGATTTGTTGAAGTTGCTTGAGCGGGTTACTTTCTCCTTCGCGTTGGCCTCGGCCCACGCCGTTGGTGATGCATTGTCTGCCGGCATATCGCGGCAAGGAAATCGACGCGGAAACATTCGAGGCAAACGCCGATACGATTTTCACCCAGGCTGAAAACCGGCTCCATGTGCAGAAGGCGGTTTTGAACTGGGCGGTTTCCTGACTCACCGCAGAGGCGCGGAGACGCGGAGAAAAGTAATTGAAACTCTGCACCTCGGCGTCTCTGCGGTTAAATTATTTTCCAAACTGGCGCAGATATTTCACCGCGACTTTCAAATCCTTCGGCCATGGCGCGGTGATTGTCACGATTGCGCCGGTGACGGGATGCGGGAGGCTCAATTCTTCCGCGTGAAGCGCGACGCGGGCAATGAGCGGGCGTTCTTCGTGGCCGGGCTTGAGCCGGTAATCCGGTTTCAAACGCGAAAGCCAGAGCGGTTTGCCGCCGTAAAGTTTGTCGCCGACGATGGGCATTCCGGCGTGGCACAAATGAACGCGGATTTGGTGGGTGTGGCTGGTTAACGGCTCGCATTTCAGCAGCGTGTAGCCGGAGAATTTTTCCAGCACCTCAAACCTGGTTTTCGATTTCTTGCCGTTTGCCGGGTCAACGTGCATCAAGCCGGCTTTGACCGGATGCGGCGCGAGCCTGGCGTCCGCTTCGAAACTGTTTTCGCGCGGCGCGCCTCGAACAAGCGCCACGTATTTTTGGAGCGGCTTTTCGGAGCCGAAAAAATCGGCGAGCGCGACGAACACCGGTTTGTTTTTAGCAAGCAGAATCACGCCGCTGGTTTCAAAATCGAGCCGGTGCGCGTTCATCAGACAATTCAATCCGCGTTCACGCACCCACGGTTTGCCGCCGGCGATGGCAGCGTGGAGCAATTTCATCAAATTCGGCCGATGCGGATCAATGCGGTCCGGTGAAACGGGCAAACCGGCGGGTTTGTCGAGCGCCAGCAGATGCTCATCCTCGAAGAGAACCGGAATTTCCCAAAACCCGCGCGCCTGCGCCGCCGTAGCGGCTTCGTCGCCGCGAAGGCGCGTGGTGGGTGAGGAGAGTTTGATGGCCGTGCTCACAATTTATTGACCTTAATTCCAATCGTAATCACAGACAGATTAAGATTACGGTTGCGATCAAGATGAAGGGTGAAATTTATCTGGCAGTGCCGGGCGCGGTTTGTCTGTGAAAGACTGGCGTGGCGCGCAATTGGCGGTTGGCTTCAAGATTGACCCATTGGCCGAACGCTTCATTCTGGTGCTCGCGGCGGAGAGCAGCGGCGTATTGCGGCAGTTCGGAATTCATTTTTGACTGGTCAATCGGCAGTTGTGACTGGACATAAACGATGAAGCCGCCGCTGCCGGTCTCCTCAAAATCGCTCGTCTTCCCAACCGGCGTGGTGAACGCGGCTTGTTTGAGCACGCTTAAATTGGCGCGGTCGCCGGCCTCCGGCAATTCCCGCGTGCTCAACGAAAACGCCGGCAGCACCTGCGGCTGCAAACCGGCGGCGATGCAAACAGATGCGAAATTTTTCCCGCCGGCTAGACCCTCCATGAGCGTGTGAACAAAATTCGTTCCCGCGCTTCGCGCGAGCGATACGGCTTCGTGGAATTGGTAGTCCCGTGTGACCCGGCCTCGGATTTGGTCAAGCGGTGGAATTTCACTGGGCAATTGTTTGTCGAGCGCCACGACAAAGACAGCGTTGGTCCCGGCGATCGGTCCGACGAGTGGCTCGTCGGTTGTGAGGGCAAACGCGGCTTTGATGAAACTCTCCGGCACAGTGAGTTCTTCCGGGCCGGATTCCCTGCTGAACGGCGCAGTGACATGCACAATCAACCCTTTTTGTTTGGCGACAGTGGCGAGGTTTTCAGGCTTGGCTGGATCCATGTTAAAAACGGCGTTGGCAAATTCTTTGGCTTGCCGTTGCGCATCGACCAATGCTTGTTCCTGGATCAATGTTTCGCGAATCCTGGCTTTCTTTTCGTCGGGCGTTTTCGCTTCGGGGAAAATGCGCTCGCCATATTGGGCATAAACGGTTTCCACCTGGTCGTTGAAGTTGGTCTTGGACAACTTTTGTTCCGCCTCGGCCTGAAAATTCGTCACCTCGAACACAACGTAGCTGACTTGCACGCGATCGGGCAGGCGGTATTCCGCAAGGTAATTCGTGTAAAATTGCCCGACGGCGGCGGGTGTCATCGCAACGGACGACAAATAATTCGACGCGGAAAAGAAGACAATTTGCGCGGAAAGTTCCTGATGCTGGCGTTCATAAATGGTGGCGGCCTCCTGCGGCGTGACCAGTTCGCCGGTCAGTCCCATCGTTTTCCGCAATTGTTCGATGGCCAGATTGTGCCGGATGTAATTTTTGAAATCTTCGGTGGTCAGCTGTTCCCGCTGCAGAATCTGCTTCACAAATCGGTCGAGCCGCATGGGTTCCCCGCCGCGATCGAACAAATGGAGGTAGCCATTCGCCGCTGTCACCACCGCATCATCACCGACATAAATGCCCAAATCCCCGGTTTTTTGAACAAGCATCAGGCGAATGTAAATTTGCTCCATCAAATCCTTTTCGGAGACGTTCGGATTTTCGTTCGGCCACCCGCCGGTCCTGAAAAGGTAATCGAGATAAACTTCAGCCTGCGCGTTGCGAAACTCCTCCATCGTGATTTTGTGACCGTAAATCGAACCATAATCACCGCTGCCACCGCCCCTGCCGCCCGTGGTCGAGGGCGCCGCGCCCCAATAGATGAAGGAAATGACCGTGGCGGTGATGATGACCGCCCACAACCACCCCGAATGTTTGCGAATTGTTCCAATCATAGTGGCAATGCAAAAACAAGAAGATGAAACCTAACCAGCCCGGCCACTCGCGGTCAAACGCAAAAGAGCGTCCCTTTAACCGGTTTTAATCCACCGCGCCACATTCGCCGCGGCATAAGTGATTAAAATGTCCGCGCCGGCGCGGCGCATGGCCAGCAAACATTCGAGCGTCACTGCGCGTTCATCAATCCAGCCATTGGCCGCTGCAGCCTTGATCATCGCATGCTCCGCGCTCACGGCGTAAGCGGCGGTCGGATAACCAAATTCGGTTTTGACGCGATAAATCAAGTCGAGACAGGCCAGCGCCGGTTTGACCATGACGATGTCCGCGCCTTCGTGAATGTCCATCGCCACTTCGCGCAGCGCCTCATTCGCGTTGGCCGCGTCCATTTGATAACTGCGCCGGTCGCCGAATTTTGGCGCGGATTCGGCAGCTTCACGGAATGGCCCGTAAAATGCCGAGGCAAATTTCGCCGCGTAAGACATGATCGGCATATCAACGAAACCAGTGCGGTCCAATTCTGCGCGAATGGCGCGAACACGTCCGTCCATCATGTCGCTCGGCGCAACGATGTCCGCGCCCGCCTCGGCGTGGCTGACGGCGGCGCGCGCGAGCAGTTTCAGCGTCGGATCGTTCAAAATTTTTCCGTGCCGCACCACGCCGCAATGGCCGTGTTCCATGTATTCGCACAGACACACGTCGGTGATGACCAGCAGCGGCGGCAATTCCTTTTTCAGCAGTCGCACGGCTTGTTGGACGATGCCGTTGGTCGCATAAGCGCCGGATGCCTTGGCGTCCTTTCGGTCGGGAATTCCGAAAATTAAAACCGCCGGAACATCGAGCGCATGGGCGCGTTCGGCTTCGCGCAGGAGTTCGTCGGGGGAAAACTGGAACACGCCGGGCATAGCGGCGATGGGACGGCGCAATTTGCGCCCGTCGCGGACAAACAATGGCAGCGCCAGTTGCTCCACGCTCAAGCGCGTTTCAGCCATGAGTCGCCGCAATGCCGCGGATTGCCGCAAGCGGCGCGGACGATACGCGGGAAATTGCCCGATGGCGCGCAAATTCATGGGAACATTCTAGTTTCAACGTGCGCAGTGCAAAGCGCAAAGTTTGGCAGGGACGCTTCGCTGCGGTCATTCCTGAGACATTCAGGCAGGATTATGACAACGGCAACCGACATAAATTTATTATTTATTTAGGTTTGACTAGCCAGACCAAAAGGAAAGAATCTGCCCCTATGAATGCGATCATCGATCAAATTACACAATCCATCAGCCAATTCAGCCCCAACTTGTTGGGTGCCTTATTGGTTTTTGTCGTCGGCTGGGTCATTGCGCTCATTGTTGCAGCCGCCACGCGCCAGCTTTTGCGGCGCGCCAAGCTCGACAACAAACTGGCGTATTGGATGACCGGCAAGGAAACATCCACGGATATTCCAGTCGAGGTCTGGGTTGGCAAGGGGGTGTTCTACACCATCATGTTGCTCGTATTGGTGGCGTTCTTTTACACCCTGAACCTGCCCGTTCTTGCCGATCCACTGAACCTCATCGTCAGCAACATTTTCACTTACCTGCCGCGCATCCTGGCTGCGGCTCTGCTCCTGCTGCTGGCTTGGTTGGTGGCAACCGTCTTCAAGCGTGTGATTGCGACGGCAATGCGCGGATTCAAGCTGGACGAAAGGCTGGGCGATGCCGTCGGCGGTGAAGAGAAAGGAAAAATCTCGTTGAGCCAAACGCTTTCCGAGGCGGTTTATTGGTTGACCTTCTTGTTCTTCCTTCCGGCGATTCTGGGTGCGCTTGAGATCAAGGCCCTCCTCGACCCGGTTACGGTCATGTTCGACAAGTTTTTTGCCTACCTGCCGCAAATCTTCGGTGCCGGCGTCATCCTGCTGGTGGGTTGGTTTGTGGCCCGCATCGTGCAACGGCTTGTCGCAAGCCTGCTCGTCTCTGCGGGGGCGGACACTGCGAGCGAAAGGTGGGGGCTTGCAAAAAGCCTGGGCAAACTCAAGCTCTCAGGCTTGATCGCCCTGGTGGTCTATTACCTGATCCTATTGCCCGTGGTGATTGCCGCCTTGAATGCCCTCCAGTTGGATGCGATCACGAAACCTGCGAGCGACATGCTGGCCAGGATTGTGGACATGCTGCCGGCGATTTTCGGCGCGGTGTTGGTGATGTTTATCGCCTATGTGGTGGGCCGTCTGGTGGCCGGGATTGTGAGCAACGTACTGGCTGGGGCCGGGTTCAACGGCGTGCTCGTCAAGCTGGGGCTCTCCAAACAAGCGAAAGAAGGCGATCACTCGACGTCGGCGATGGCCGGCAAACTCGCTTTCATCGTTGTGCTCGTGCTTGCAAGCATCGAAGCCGCAAATCTGCTGGGCTTCGCGACGCTGGCGGGATTGATCCGGGACCTCGTCGTCTGGGGCGGTCACGTTCTGCTCGGGCTGATCATCTTCGCCTTGGGATTATTGCTCGCGAACTGGGTGGCGAGCGTTGTGCGTTCAAGCGATTCTCCGCAGGCCCCGCTGCTGTCCATGGCTGCGCGGATTGTGATCCTGTTGCTGGCCGGTCCAATGGCGCTGCGTCAGATGGAACTGGCCAACGATATCGTAAATATAGCCTTCGGTCTGGTGATCGGATCGGTGGCGGTTGCCGTGGCCATCGCCTTCGGTCTGGGCGGACGCGATGCTGCGGCGCGTTTGCTCAATGACTGGCGCGAAAAGTTCGGCAAACACGGCAAGGAATAACAAAACAGGCGTGGTGAACCGCGATGGGCGAATCGCGGGCGGCAGGCTTCGACGATCTTTCGAAGCTTGGCCAAGGCCCCCAGGGACTTAAGTGAATTCAGGGGTCAACGACATCTCAGGCGTTGACCCTTTTCCATTACTGCGAGGGTTGCCGGGAGCAGCGACTAAATCAGGAAAACCTTAAACGAGTCATTCTGGCCAGGTGACAGGGGATGAAGGTCAGGGAAGTGACAGCGCATGGGAGTCGACGAGAGTGGTCCGATTTAGTAAATCGCAGGCATGAAAAAGCCGGCAGCAAAGGCGTCGAGAAATGGTGGCGCTGGTTCGGCGGGGCCAGTCGCAACGGGCGGTGGCGCGTCGGTTTAGGGTGGCGCGGCACCCGCAAGTCCAGCACCCCCATGGGTGTATCCTTTCTTTGGTTCATGGTTCTTTCGCTGAGAACCGGGATACACCCTCTCGCCTTTTTACACACGATTCCCTTACACCACCCCGGTCAACTCGCCTCGAATTTTATCCTTGACAGGTGGCTAAGAATTGATACAGTCCACAATACTACATACGAATTTAATCACGAACTAACACTAACACACCCGTAATCCCATTGACCAATGAAATCTTAAAGGTGTTTTCGTCGCTGAAGTACCAATGAAAACCGCCGAAATCGAACAGCCGAAGCCGGCCATGCAAAATAATACTGGTCATCGGGTGGAATCTTGTGAATCGGCAGCGGTCCGGAAGATTGAACAAAGCATCGCCTACATGTTGCGGCACTTGGACGAGCCGTTGCAGGTGGCCACGCTCGCTGCCCAGGCAAATATTTCCGTGTCCCACTTCTTTGCACTGTTCAAACGCCAGATCGGTTGCACGCCGATTGACTATTTCATCCACCTGCGCATGCAGCATGCCCGCCGTTTGTTGGACGAGACAGTGATGAGCGTGAAGGAAGTTGCCGCCACGCTCGGCTACGACGACCCCTTCTATTTTTCGCGCATTTTCAAATCCGTCAATCACATCGCGCCCAGCGAGTATCGGTTGCTGAAAAATGGGGCCAAGGAGACGGTCCGGGACTGCGGGATTACCCTGCGCTTTTTTCAACCCCGTGAATCCCGGGCGGGTCTCGAACATGCCGACTCGTATTCGGCGCAAAATCAGGGAAGTGCCAAAGGCTGGCCGGGAGTCGCTGGCTGGGAGTCAATGGCGTGGCGGTATCCGGTTTCAGAAACGCCTCCGGTTGCGCGACGTTGAGTAAACCGGGGGCGTTTTTTAAAAGGACGGAACCAGTCTTTAAACTGTCGCATCATAAAAATGTGAAAATATGAAACGTGGTGTTAAAATTGTTGTCCTTGGCGCACTGGCTTCCGCGGGGTTCATCGTCTCGGTGATTCCGGGGAGGGCACAAACCTGCACTGTGAACTGGACCAACGTGTACCAAAGGATAGACGGCTTTGGCGCTTCCTCAGCTTGGCGGAGCACTTGGACCACCAACCAGGCCAACATGTTCTTTTCCACCAACAATGTGGGCACCAACATCTGCATCGGCCTTTCTCTGATACGCAACCACATCACCTCTGCCAGTTCGACTTCGGCGAGCGCGATACCGACCACGTCCGAAACCAACATCATGGTGATGGCCCAAGCCCGCGGGGCCAGGGTCTGGAGCGCGCCGTGGACTCCGGCGTCCGGGTTCAAGAGCAATAACGGACAGGACGGTGGCAGCTATCGCGGAAGCGGAAACAATATCACCAATTTGAACTACGCCAGCCAGCTCGCTAATTATGTGGCTAGTATGCAGAGTAGTGGCATCAACCTTTACGCCATCTCCGTCCAGAACGAGCCGGACGCGAATGTCACCAGCTATGAAGCCTGCGTCTGGACCAACACACAAATTCGTGATTTCACCACCAACCTTTACAACGCGCTGGTGGCCAAGGGAGTGAGTTCCACCAAAATCATCATCCCCGAGAGCCAGAACTGGTCAGCCAATACCACCCTTTATACGACGGCACTGGGTAATCCAACCGCTGCGGCGGATGTGAGTATTATTGCCAATCACGATTATGTGGCTAATAACGTGGTTGGAGATACCACAATTCCGGCAGCGTTGTCCACTTCCGGGAAGGCATTGTGGGAAACGGAAGTTTCCCAAATTGGCGGGAATTACGATGGAAGCATTGCCAATGCGATGTATTGGGCCGGGCGAATTCATCTTTTCTTGACGGCGGCCCAAGTGAACGCGTGGCATTATTGGTGGTTGATTTCCCAAAATGGGGATAACGAAGGTCTTACCGACACCTCCGGCAATCCCGCCAAACGCATGTATGTGCTCGGCCAGTGGAGCCGGTTTGTGCGCCCCAACTTTTATCGCATTGACGCGACCAACACCGGCACCGCCTTGATCAGCGCCTACAATTATACCAACTCCGGCAACTTTGCCATCGTGGCCGTCAACACCAACACCAGCACGGCCATCAACCAGACGTTCAATCTCAGCAATTTCCCCACCGTCAGTTCCGTGACGCCGTGGATTACTTCCGCCACAATGTCGCTCTCCAATCAAACGCCCGTCGCGGTCAGCGGTTCATCGTTCACTTATACGCTACCGGCCATGAGTGTGGTGACTTTTGTGGGGCCGGGCAGCACCAACCCGCCGAACCCGCCACTGACCCTGGCGCCGATTGTGAACCAGACGATCAACGCGGGAGTCACCATGGTCATCACCAATGCAGCCACCGACACGAGCCAGCCGGCCCAAACATTGACATTCAGCCTGTTGAGCGGCCCGACCAATGCGACCCTCACGCAGATCAACATCACCAACGCCGTCTTTGCCTGGCGCCCGCTGGTGAGCCAGGCTGACACGACCAACTTGGTCGCGGTGAAAGTGACGGAAAACGGGGCGCCGAATTTAAGCGCCACCAATAGTTTTACGGTGACGGTCAATCCGATAACCAACCCGGTGGTGGGTTCGGTGACTGTTTTGGGCGGGCAGGTGAATCTGATGGTAAGTGGGCCGCAGGGACCGGATTACACGTTGTTGACGACGACCAACCTGATGACAGGCAGCTGGCAGGTGTTATACACGACAAATTCGCCGGTGACACCGTTGACATTGGTGGACACCAACCCGGCCGACCCGGCACGCTTTTACCGCATCCAACTCGGGCCATGAACCAGCCAACCGCCAAATTTGCCAATGTTTATAAGGGGAAAGTGCCATTTTGCCAGTGGAGAATCCTCCATGATAATCATAGTTTTGTCCATTCCGTAAAATAGACAATTATGATAATGTCGACGGAACGGTTAACTAAAATTGGAAGTTAGTAGCAAAAATTCAAAACCAAAAGACGTAAAGACGTATCATGAAAACAACTCCTATTTTTCACATAACGAAAATTGCCTGCCTGGCTTTGGCTGCAATCGGTCTCACCGCAGTCACTTCTCGCGCGCAATATGCACTTGGTAGCTGGCAAGGCGCCAGCGATACAGAACAGAATGTGGTCGGCGACGATAACGGATGGATTGACTGGGGCACCCAGAATTCTATTTTAAGTTCCCCCGACATTTACAGCATTGTGAGTGGCGCCGTCCCCGGATACGCTCAAAGTCTCCAAGTGAATAAGTCAGGGTGGAGTCAAACTCTCTCTCTTAAGTTGGAATATAGTCCCGGTGACATGGCGGCTTTTTTCAACAACACTCAATTGTCGTTCACGTTCTCTGTCCCAGCCAGCACGTCAACGTCTGGCTATTCACAGATTTACAATATGGCGCTCAATGCCCAAGGATACGGATTTACAGATCTTAGTTGGTCGGGCGGGACTGGGTATTCATGGTCAACGACTGATGTTATTGGCACCGATAACAATTCCTCCAGCGGCATGCCTAACTATTACTATGGACCTGCCGACTTGCGGTCGCAAAGAGTAACATTAAACTACGGCGGCCTCCTCCCTACGCTTATAGCTGACGGAAACGGCCCAACCAGCGGTTATATCGAGTTTATCTTTGCCACTAACCCCGGCGGCGGCGCCCCCTCTAACATGTTCTTCAATGATGTGGAACTGAGCACCGTGCCGGAACCTTGCACCTTGGCATTGATTGGCCTTGGTGCCGCTGGCTTGCTGGCGGTTCGTCGCCGGTGGAACCATTGAGCGCCCGTCCGTGGATGGCAACGGTATGTTTCAAAATATTTCACGCCTCCGCCCGCCCGGTAGTTTGGGCGGAGGTTTTTTTGCCTGTATAACCGGGTGGCGCAAGTTGAAATGGAAATTTATGATTCGCATGGAAAATTTGTGTAGTGCAAACAATGAAAGAAATCCTTAACCCAGTGGACATCGTATTGGTCGTCTGCAAATAACAAGCTCAAAAACTAAAAAACGTATTATGAAAACAATTCCTATTCTTCACACGATGAAAATTGCCTGCTTGGCTTTGGCTGCGATCGGTCTCACCGCAGGCAGTTCTCAGGCCCAGACTGTAATCGGTAATTGGGAAGGCGGCAGCAGCGATGGCTGGATCGACTGGAATGACCTCAACTCGGTTACAAATGATGCCGGATCGACTACCTCCGCGTACAGCTTTTCGAGCTTTGGCGCTGTACTCGGCAGTTCGAGTCTGTGCGTGTCAAACAAGGCGGGGGGTTTTTCACAGACCCTTGCCATTAAGTTGGAGTACCAACCCGGGTTGACGGATGCTTTCCTCACCAACCAATTGCTTTCATTCACATGGAGAGTCCCGGCCGGTAAGCCGACGGACAGTGGGTATACCGAGATTTACAATATTACAATCAATGCCTCGGGTTATGGATGGAATGACCAATCTTGGGCGAATGGAACAGTGAGCGGCAATGGCAGCGGCGGCAATGGCGCGAAGCCCCAGATAGGCTTCTGGGGCGGTTGCCCTGTGCAAACGCAAAGAGTAACGTTGAACTATTCATCTGTTCTGCCTTTGATTACTTCCCCCTTACCCACCAATGGTTTTATCGAAATAATCTTCGGTCTCAACGGCGATGGGACGCACGATGTATTTTACTTCGATGATGTGACCTTATCGCAGACTTCTGCTCCGCCCGTATATCCGCCACCGACCATGGCCATTGGGAAGGCCGTGTCTGGCTTGCGGATATTTGCGGGATCGGCTGGTCAAAATGATCGTGCAGAGCTTGCCACCGTGGATCAAAACCAGTCTTGGATCGGCGGGACTTACCCGGTAAGCTATTCGTTCAGGCTTCTGGACTACCCGGCTGACATCGGCCAAACCCATATCTTCCTCATACCGGTGAATTCCATGCCCGGCGGCCCGTACAGCTACAACGGTATTGATTATACGTCGACCAACGGGCTTTGGTTGGTTATCAGCCCTTACAGTGGTGCTCAAGTCACCGCCACCATCTACTGGAAGACCAATCTGCCAAATGCCAATGCATACGCAACAGGCGGCAACACGGCGCTCCGGATCACCAACTCAACTGCCGTCGGCACTTGGACGCTGACGTTCACCGGCACCAATGCGGGCACCTTGACCGCGCCGGGTGCCAGCGCTGCGCCCTTCACCATCGCGGATGCGACCGTCGCGACCGACTTCACCAATCCTCTGGTCGCTTATTTTGGATTGCAGCCCAACGCGGCCGCTGGCGTGGGAGAATACGAGGACTGGGGTTCGATCTCGGTTGCCGGCGTTGCTGGAGTAAAAGAAAGTGAAGACTTCACCAAAGAGTCCGGCCGGGTCATAACCGCTTCCGGTTATTGGAACACAGCTGTGGCTGGATTGGCGAACGAGTTGGTGCTTGTTTCGACCAACGATATACCCGGTTACTGGTTGTATTGGAGCATGAACGACAAAAGTCTTCCATTGGGCTCGAAGACCAATCTGCTAACGGGCTCGTGGATTGACCCGACATATTACAGTGGCTATGGTGATGCTCCTCCTTATACTTCTGCTCCCTATGGCGGGCGAACGAAATATGGCACGAACAATTGGACATTGTTGCCCAAAGACGATCTGCCGACTGTGAATGGAGCAGCGTACGGAGTGCCTGGACCGAAGGCATTCTTCCAACTCTCGACGAATGTGGTGCAGCCATAATGGGATAATGTATATTGACAAAACAACGGCGCCGGAAAACGGCGCCGTTTTTTATTGCGAAAAATACGAGCCCGATTTGCGGTGGTGGGTCAGTTTAACTGGCAGGGGCCGACCTGCTGGCCCCGAAAGCTTTCGGGGCTGGTCGGTCCGAGGCCGCGCAGGTCACCCCCGACATTAGATGTCGGGGCAAGGTCGCGGCCCTGCCAACAGAAAAATCAAACTGACCCACTACCGTTTCTTCAGCATCCTTGATACCTTGGTCCATTACGATAGAAGCGGTAGCTGTGGAGCGTGATGCCTTTGATTCCAAGTCGCTGGCATCGCTGCTTGAACTCCGTGGCGCGATCTCCGTCCACACCGGTGCTTATGTACACGGGGCGGCCCCCTGAAGATAGATCTTGCCTGGACTTGGTGATTCAAAAGTCAGCTCATATCTGGAATCTGATTCCAACGGTTACCCGATTCTCGCCGGATAATTCCGGCAGAATGAAAGAATTCTGTGGAATGGCAAAAATTGTTAGCCAAATCGTTAGCCATGGGGCTGACCATCCTCCTAATTCTTTACCGCACAGGCAGTTAGAGATGGAGGCGGAGGTCGGAATCGGTCGCCTTAAGCGTCATTTCAGATCAAAGAATGCCTGAATTCACAGGCTAATCAAGCCAACTCTGTCACTACAAGAACCAGCACTTCCACTGCACCTTTGCTGACGTTTTTGCTGACGGTCGATGGAGGTTGTAGGCACGCGACGAGCGAGTCAGAAGTCGTTAGCTGGGGGATACGACACCTGAAACCAGACGTGCTCCATCAGCTGCATACGACCAATAGATCGCACGCTGCTTGCCAGGCGCGCGGCAACGCATGCAGCTGGAATAAAGCGCTCTGATCCATGGGATTTCCGCTATGGACAAGACTGATTACCCCGGTGTTGCCAGGTCAAAATCGTTTATTCCCAGTCGCTAACCAGGAGAACCAAGTCCTCCAAGGATTATGATATCGTTCCAAAAGGCAAGCGGGCAGAAACAAACTGCTGACAAAAAGCAGAACCCACACTTCCTTGAGCTGAGAAGTACGGAACACTCCAAAGAAGAGGAAAAGGAGAAAAATATGAAAGGTGAACACCTCCAACGAATGACGGCCAAGCAAAGCCAGTCCTTTTACAACAAGATTCTCCGTTAACCATGAAAGCGCATATTGAACAAGCAAGGCAAACACAGTGAAGTTCAGTAATCTTATCGGTCCCAAACTCCCAATGAAAGACAGTGATTCGATCTTGAATCGAGGGTCGCTCAATATGAAACCATGGCGGATGGAAAAGAGGGTGGCAGCCACCACGACAC
>Ga0116104_1001234_pt1 | contig 13136 bp, 12 predicted proteins | sample June2015DPH_4_15_FD_89715 | JGI IMG/M metagenome (GOLD analysis project Ga0116104, IMG submission 89715) | Peatland microbial communities from SPRUCE experiment site at the Marcell Experimental Forest, Minnesota, USA - June2015DPH_4_150 | ecosystem: Environmental > Terrestrial > Soil > Wetlands...
AACATTCCCGCACATGAGGGAGGTTATAGACGCAATCAGGAAAGCTCAACTCCGTTCCAAAACAATAGTTGGCGGCGCTCCCCTCAACATGGAGACAGCGAAGTCATTGGGCGCAGACGGATACGGCAGAGACGCCGTAGAAGGAGCAAACATCTGCAAACAATGGATGGTTGCGAAGCATCTGAAGTAGTCTACAAAACAATCGTCAATGTCGAGCAGGTCGATCGCTCCACCCCGGCCATAGTATTGCACCATCGTCAGCGAAATGTCACTGAACGTTCTCTCGACGGGATTCGCGGCAGGGCCACCGGAACTCGTGAAACTCGCTTGTTAGACTCTCAGCGGATAGGTCCCGAGTTCTCGAGCTGCTTCTGCCATAGCAACAATGTTTTGGGGTGGCACGTCAGGTTGGATATTGTGGACCGCGGCCAACACGTACCCGCCTCGTGGTGCCAGGTCATGAATGCGCCTTCTCACTTCTGCCTTCACGTCCTCCGGAGATCCACGTGGCAAGACTTCTTGGGTATCAATGCCGCCCCAGAAGGCTACCTTCCCTCCAAATCTAGCCTTCAGCCTGGCAGTGTCGCCCAATGCCGCAACCTGGACTGGGTTGATGATGTCCACACCGATTTCCGCTAGGTCATCGATGAGCTCAGCAATGTTCCCACAACTATGATAGAAGATCTTCGCATTTGTCTTAGACTTGATGGAGTCAAAGAACCTCTTGTGAACGGGTTTCAAGAAGGTTCTGTACATCGCGGGGGACAGCACAAGCCCCTCTTGGGTCGCGAGGTCATCCGACGTGCGAATCACATCGATGTGCTGTCCAACCGCGTCCAGAAAACGGCCCGTAACTGCCATGTTGATTTCAAGAATTCTCGACATAAGCCTAGAGACAAACTCAGGATTTCTCCGCAAATCCATCAAGATCTGCTTGTACCCTCGGAGGAGAAAACCCATCTCCCAATGGCTTTGGAATCCGCTGTCTCCCACGATGGCGTATTGCGTTCTCTCATGGAGAGTGCGGGCTTCTTGAGCAAGACCTGCCGTGTAGCCCGGATCATCCATATCAGGCCATGGGTAGCTCTCCAAGTCCTCAACGCGTGCTTCCTCCAATGGGCTTTGAATCACGTCCCAATAGTAACAACCCTCAGCGTAGTACGTTTGTTTCCATTTGATTCCCCAGTTGTCGACAAGTGTCCCAGGCTCTGAAGGTGGCGGTGTCCAATTCAACGGAGATTTGGTAACAATGGGATAGCAATCGCTGCCTAGGCGTTGCATGATGCTTTCGTCTAGTTTCGATATGCGAAAGATCTCGCTTAGTTTATGCGTCTCTCCTAAAACTCCCAAGTACTGCTTCAGCTTCTCGTACCCTTCCACTGCAATGCTAGTGCTGCAGCCGCCTCCTATGTCAAGGGGGACTCGATCTGGTTCGATGTGGTTGATCGCTGCTTTTACTCGCTCCCTAGAAGTCATTTCAGTCATAACGTCATCGCCGTCATTCATTTGCGATGATCCACGATTTCTAGGAGGTAATAAGCTGTTGCATACGCACGTTCCGTGCAGGAGTTTCGGATCGTCCCCTAATCAGAATCCACTACTGTTCTGCCTTCATGTGGCCGTCTATTTCTTCGCCATGAGCTCTCGGCACATCTTGACCCCAGCCACGGCTGTTGGGCCATAGGCATCTGCGCCAATCTTCTTGGCGAAATCTTCCGTGATTGGTGTTCCACCTACGACGATGAGTTTCACGTTGTGTCTAAGTCCTACTTCCTCTACTTTTCGCATCACGTTCTCCATCTCAGGCATCGCTAGGGTGAGAAGAGCTGACATAGCCATGATGTCCGGTCTGTGGGTGCGCAATTCCTCTAGGAAACGATTAGCGGGCACATCTACTCCCAAATCATTCACATCGAAACCCGTAGCGGTCAGGAGCATGGCAACAATGTTCTTGCCAATGTCGTGAACGTCCCCACTGACCGTTCCGATGATTACTGTGCCAATTCTCTCGTACGCGCCGTTCTTCAGCATCGGTTCGACAATTTTCATTCCTGCAGTCATGGTTTCGCCCGCCATGATCAGTTCGGACAAGAAGTATTCTCCAGCTTCGTATTTTGCTCCAACCACATCCATGCCCTTTGCCATGCCATCCACGATAAGCCTTGAAGGCGCGATACCTGCAGCAAGCGCCTCTTTGCAGACTTTCACTACACCTTCTTCATCAAAACTCGCGACACATTGCTTCAGTTTCTCCAGGTAGTTTTGTTCTGCCATCTCAACCACACAATCCAATTTTGTCCAGATCTTTCGCTTTCACCAGAGTCATTGTAGGCCCGATCCAAGATCCCGGATTGGATAATTTCGGAACTTGTGGGCCGTGTTAACATATGTTAGGATATTCTTCACGTACTTGTCCATGTCCGGGACATACGAATGAAGCGAATTGCTTGAGGCTAGGATATGACCTCCACCTGGTGATACGCGGCTAATGACATCTTTCACCGCTCTTTCTACGTCTTCTTCACTTCCGAATGGCAACAGTTTTGCCATGTCAACTCCTCCTACGACCGTTACCTTGCTTCCATAGTCCCGCTTGAACTGGAAAATGTCCATTGCCCCGGGGTCAATTGGATGAAGGCCGTCGATACCCCAGTCTAGGATGTCATCGATTATGGGAAGTAGATTGCCATCGCTGTGGAAAATGACTTTGGCTCCTCTCTTCTTCAGACTACCGACGAGATTCTTGTAATACGGGTGTATGAACTCCTTGAACAGCTTCACCGACATCATTGGCCCGTGATTGTCTGCGATGTCGTCGCCTATCAGGATAAACTCGGCTCCAGCGTCAAGCAGTGACTTGCCCAATTCTAGGCTGTATTCATAGTTCCCTTTCAGCACCCCGTTGGCGAAGCTCGGGGCCTTGTACATGCAACGGAGGAAATCTCGTAGTCCCACCTGCAGGGCAGCGCGTTCGAAGATAGCCAGTTCGACAGCTCCTGTCACGGCATAGTCGTTTCCTATCGCCTTCAAAGCAGTCTTGAAGTCGTCAATGCGACCTGGAGCCAAAGGATTCGGGAACTCGAATTCATCGAATTTCTCTGGAGTCTTCAGCATACCTTCAATATAGAATCCGAACCCGGTGAATTGGCCAACAATTCCTTGGCCTTCTCTGACCTGCCATTTCAAGCCAAATTCGTCGATGAACGTGTCTCCCACACGCTTGGCGTTCAATCCCGCAGGGGGAATTACGACGAAATCGATCCCCAGCGTTCTATAGAAATCGATCAGGTCATGAACTCCCTTGACAGGACGGTTGATAATTCTCTCGACAACAAGGGTGTCCATCCATGCTTCGAAGAGTGGAACTTTGTCCGGCTCTTTGTGGTCTAGAGCAACGTACGCACGCTCTTTGGAAGTCATCCGATGAGTCAGCTTCGAACCCCAAACCCTGATTATGAAACAGGCAGCTTTTCAGCGAGCTACTTTTTCTTAAGCGTTGTCATAATCAGGAGTCCATCGAACCCTGCATCAAGTATTCCTGCCTCGCGTAAGCCTTCTCTCACTTGAGCTGCGTGATAGAATTCTCTCCAAAAACGAGCGGTGAGTCGCCGCCAAGGCTTATATGTTGCCATCGAGACACAGCGCGAAAGACCTGTCTCCGTATATCGAAAAGCCGATGATGCGAGGGTCAGGGATCAGATTTCAAGAAGGATTGTCTCGTGGCGTTCATACGCATCTTCTTTGCGACAGATGTTCACGGATCTGAGAAGACCTACATCAAGTTCCTCAACGCGGCCTCGTTCTACAAGGCACAGGTGTTGATCTTGGGCGGAGACATCACAGGAAAGGTGATAGTCCCGATCATCAAGCGCCCTAATGAGTACACTGCGAAGTTCCGTGGGATAGACCGTGAAGCAAAGGATGAACAGCAGCTGCAGAAGCTGGAGAGTGATATCCGCATGTCGGGATGTTATCCTTACCTTACCGATCCTGAGGAGATGCATCTACTGCAGAATGACGAAGCTAAGGTGAACACGATCTTCACTCGAATGATGCTTGACACGCTGAAAAGGTGGATACAGTTGGCTGAAGAACGACTCCGCAACAGCGGGGTCAAGATCTACATGACGGGAGGAAATGATGACCTCTTGGGCATCAAAGACATAATCAGAGCATCCGATTTCGTCATCGATCCCGAAGACAGAGTCGTTGACATCGACGGCAAACATGAAATGATCAGCCTCGCTTGGAGCAATCCAACCCCATGGAATACCCCCCGCGAATGCTCCGAAGAAGAACTCGGGCGCAAGATCGACGCAATGACATCGCAGGTCAAGAACATGAAAAGCTGTATCTTCAATACGCACCTTCCCCCCGCGGATACAATGATCTCGGAATGCCAGAAAATCGATAAAGACCTAAAGCCGGTGTTTTTGGGTTCAGAACCGGTAATCATTAGCGCTGGAAGCACCTCGGTTCAGAAGGCGATAGAACAGCACCAACCTCTGTTGGGACTACATGGCCATATCCACGAAGCAAGAGGGAATGTCAAGATAGGTCGGACAACTTGCATAAACCCTGGCAGCGAGTCTAGCGAAGGAATTCTGCGAGGCGTCATGGTGAACCTCGAAGCCGAGTCGGTCAAGAGCTTTCTCTTGACATCTGGCTAGCCCGCGGAAGAGCCGGTATACCCGAAAGAGAAATCGCGTTCACGACAGTGCTTCCACCAATTCCTTGAGGCCTCGGACACAGGCAAGGACCAATGGCACCTCATGCAAACGCAGAGGGTAATTCATTGCTGTAGACCGTCGCCTACGTGATCGATGCGACATTTCCTGATTGAAGGAAAGAAAATGGGGGTATGGCGCGTCTAGAACGCGCCAGACATACCTAGGTAGGTGGGACTTCTTTGAATATCAGTGATATGTCGATGCCTTGGCGAGCGTTGTACCACTTGCTGACGTAGTAGATCACAATGCCGAGGATGAAGATTCCGCCGAAGAGATACGCGGTTAGTGGTGCTGCGACTCCCGTCAATAGTGGATTCACTGCGACGCCATAGGCTGCATAGAACAGGATAATCGCGGTTACCAGACCGACCCAGCTGATTACCGGTATACCGACTTTTACTCTCATGAATTTTGGTAGCTGATCCAGCAATGTCTTCCACTTCGTGAAGGGGAATATGAAAACTGTGACACCGACTAGCGCGTATAGTAGAACCATGAGCGTAGAGGTCGCGGCGAAGAAGTTGGAGAAACCAACGAAGGTCCAGAAGTACGCGGTTATCATTGATATCACCCACGTTGCTAGCAGCGCGTAGTGGGGAGTCTTGAATCGTGCGCTGACATCCGCGAATTTTGTTGGGATGAGCCGGTCAAATGCCCAAGCGAAGAAGTATCTGGCGATGACCATGATGAGGATGTATGCGAATGCGATGTTTGCCAAAATGAATGTCCCTAAGGCTACGAGTGTGAGCAGCTGGTTGGGATAGGTCATTATCCCTAGCATCAAGGGCATGCTGGGCGGCCACGGGAGCGGATATTTGGGACTGTTATCCCACATCCAAGAGAAGGCGGTGAGCCAAGTGGGGCCGGTTGCATTCATCTCAGTTATGGCACAAAGAGACCATATGATGAATGAGAAGACGTTGGATAGCAGGAGTGCGATCGGGACTGATTTGCTGACATTCCTGATCTCACCGGAGATAGTGCCTGCGCCCATTGCTGCGCCTGCCATCAGCATGTACGTGAATGTGACGCTAGCTATTGTCGCCCCTATCGTGGTTGGAGTTAGCACCCAGCCAGCTGACTTTGCTAAGTCGATGACTCCTTCGTATGGTATGTAGTTTGACATTAGGAGGTTCCATTTCTGAGCAAAGATGGTTGGATTACCGGTTCCCAGGATTACCCACAGTAGGACCAAGGCTATCATCTGTATTACCCATCCTGCGTATAGCAGAGCCTTCCCTAGCTTGTGTCCTATGATTGCGATCGCCGCGTAGATGGTCATCAGCACGGCTGCTATTGCGAAACTTCCCATGGGAGTGTTCGCCCAAGTTGCGATGTTAACCAAGCCAGGGGCATTGTACATTGTGCCCCATACAGCGAGCGAGATTGAGATTGTGTATCCGTAGGTATAACATACCGTCATGAATCCGGCCGGGATGAACATATAGTACATGACGAGCCCCCATCCGAATCCTATCGGAGGGTTCGTTATTCTTGCGAACCACACGTAGTCGGTACCAGATCGCGGCATCAGTATCGCTATAGCCCAGTAACAGAGGGCGGTCAGCCCTTGCGGAATCAGTGCGAACGCTAGCGACCCGATGATGTCAGCTCCAGGCCAGAAGCCGAGGAACCACGGGATCTGCACGGTAGTGTTTAGGATTGCGAAGATGATTAGCGTGTAGATGAGCGTCGTGTCGGCTGCACCGTACGGTCTGACGAGACCACTAGTCTTTCTAACGAAAACTGATTTCTCAGCCAAGAGAATTTTCCTCACTCCTACTGTCTGCCTGATCGGTATTTGAAACTTGTCAAGACGCATTCCTGCTCCTACTAGGCAGAGGCAAGAATCAAATATGAAGGCCTGCGCGTAGCTGGGGCAGGCTAAGACAATGTCGCATCATCCGAACTCTGCAGCAGGTTTCGTGGAGGAAGCCACGAAACTGGTTGATGCGGCCAAGGAGAAAGGCTTAGTCCTGAGAATCTTGGGTGCAAATGCCGTGAGAATCCACTGTCCAAGATTCGCTTACCTGCATGACGCGCTGCAAAGAGAAATCACAGACATTGACTTCATTGGGTACAGTAAACAGAACAGCAGCGTTCTCAAGCTGCTGGACGAGCTGGGCTATGTTTCTGACAAACGCATGCGTATGTTTCAGTTCTTGGGTAGGTATCTGTTTGAGAATCGATCCAACAAGCGCCACGTAGACATCTTCTTTGACAAGCTCGAGTTCTGTCACATAATCGACTTCAAGGGACGACTCGAACTCGACTACCCCACCATCTCATTGGGTGATATCTTCCTCCAGAAGATGCAGATCGTCAAGATCAACGAGAAGGACATAAGAGATGTCATGGTTCTCTTGAGAGAGCACGAGATCGGAGGGCAGGCCAAGGAAACGATAGACAGTGACAATATCTCTGGTCTACTGTCTAGGGATTGGGGCTTCTACTACACTGTCACGACGAACCTCGCAAAAGTGCGAGCCTTTCTCCCCGAATATGAGGGGCTGTCCGCCGAGGACAGGTCCGATATCAACGCCAAGATCGATCGCCTTTCTGAAGCCATAGAGAAACGCGGAAAATCTCTATCGTGGAGGATGAGAGCTCGGACGGGCACAAGGACGCTCTGGTACAGAGAAGTTGACGAAACCGGTCTCTAGCGGCCTTTCCCAACGGTCGCCGGCGGCAGAGGAATAAGGTAGTCCGGCAGATTCCCTTTGGGACATTCACGACAGCAAAATCCTGCCTTCTCTGAACCTAAGTCAGATCCAGGACTGGTATGGTTGTCCGAGTCTTCTGGATCAAATGTTATGACGCTAACTACTCGGTTTCAGTGTTGCACTTGTCTCGATCAACGCAGTTCGGACCTGAGAACGCCCACTAGAGGCGGTAGGCCCGGCACTACTTGTCCCAGAAACATTCTCGAGAACAGCTACTGAAGGAAAGATGGTTCCCGAAGATCTCCAGCAAACTGTCGATCGCGAAATGGAAGAAAGAGAACGTGGATCTCTGGCAGCGAGCAAGAAAGGAAGTCTTGAACGTACTGGCGACTCACCAACCACTTGAGAAAGAGAAACGCGAGAGAATAAGAGAAATCGTCAAGGAGGCTGAAAGAGCCGTGACAAAATCCTGAGCGCAACAGAGTGGTCAGGTGATCAATGCCAGTAAGTGTCGCGTTTCCAGGTGCAGCGTTCTAGAAGTTCGATTGTAGTTCCGAATGTCTTGTCAACTGGTAGGTAGGCGTACTTGTTGTCGTCGCCAGGGATCATGCACCACTTCTTCTCCGGAGGAAGCGGTCTGCCATCTGGGCCACATAGAGTGATTCCTTTCTTCTTCATCTCGTCGTAATACTGCTCCATATTGTCAACTTCAACGCAGAGCTCGAACATGGTCCCCGCGCCTTTCTTGCTCAAGAACTCCAAGCATGGTCCCCTAACGGGAGCCAGTAGCTCCACGTAGTTGTCTCCTTTCGGGAATGGTAGGTAAACGTAGTTTATCTCCTCAGTATCGTTTTTCGCATGGAAGTACTTTGGTTTCTCGCAACCTAGCGCTTCTCTGTAGAAGTTGACTATCTTCTCATCGAGGTTCTCAACTACGATGCCAATATGATCCAACTTGACTTTCATTCCAATCACTTCGCGAGGTTTCTGACGTGAACCTTTTTAGCCCCTACTTAGGCTGTCGCCTTGGTTGTCTGCTGATATCGATCTAGGATCTGGGTTGAGAATCTCTCTAGAAGACCGCGATCGGGTTGAATAGTGAACCGGTGCCTCGTGGCAATCGAAGTGGCGCTATGACAACCATGAATTCCCAGCGATGTTCCTCTTCACAGACTTTGGCCAGCTCCTCGAACTGAAGGCTGTCTGCGCAGGTCATCCCCATTGCGCTAAGCTGGAGAGCATGGATGGGGTAGGGAAGTCCCTCAACATTGCTCGGTACGGTTTCGCCATCGCCGTCAGGCAGGAATGCTGCGACCTTACGCTCATGCAGCATAAGCATCGTGCTCGCGTGCAGCCCAGCTTTTCCTTCACCGTCGTATCCGTTGTTCCATGGGCCCAGCTCCAAGCGGCGGCGGTGGTGTCCTGTGCGAAAGACGAAAATGTCTCCCTCGGCGAGTCGTACGCCTTCAGCCTTTTCGGCAGCCTCAAGTTCTTCGCCTGTCACAGCCTCACCAGGTTCTAGCCACTTGACTCCTCGCAATCGTGGAATGTCAAGCATCACGCCGCGGCCCACGACCCCGTGAGCCAAGGTAGTGATGTCCATGAGCGTCGGGCCTTGGGAGGTTACGATACTGGTTGGCTTGCCATTGTACAGCTTGCCTTTGTAGGCAACGTGACAGAGAGCGTCAATGTGGGTATGACAATCTCCATGGCATTCGCAAGCCATGTAGTCCATGGCAAATGACTCCTCCCCCAATCCAGAAGTGATGTCGTGCCCCTGCACCATGTAACGGACCGCGGGGCGCGGGTTATCCGGCCCTGCGACCGTGTTGATTGGTATGGCCAGCGAAACTGAATGACCGGAACGTACAAGTGCTGCAGCAGCTCGGACATGTGCCGGAGTGATGTAGTTGAGAGTACCTAGTTCGTCATCAGGTCCCCAGCGTCCCCAGTTGGAGACTTTCTGAAAAAGCTGGTCGAAATCATCAGCAGACATATGTGCGGGTTTTGTCTTCATCCTAACGCTCATCCAACCTTCACCTTGAGTCCCTCATGTCGCAGACCAGCCTACTTAGAATCTTGCTTCCCAGACACTTCTTGTTTGCAGAATCCATCAGAGCATGCTGGCCTGCTGGGGGCCGAGGCTTACGCTACATTTGACATCTCGTGGTCGCGAGGTTTGTTACCATGCTAGAATTCGTTTAGGATTATCCACAAGCATGGCACCTATCTGCTTCTCTGATATTCCCCTATGCTTCAAGTCCCTTGCTATGTTCTCTAGTACGTGGGCGTATCCGTATCCTCCGTATTTCCTGCGTTGAGTCTTCATGCACACGTCCTGTGCGAGTACGAGGTTCTTCTCATATCCGGATTGGAGCAGTTCTACGACTGCTCTGACGCGCTCCGTGTCTGAAGGATGCATTCCGCCTGGACAGAAGCCTTCGCAAGGGGTTTCGAATCCAAAGCAATCATAGCTGAGGACTACATCGTACTTTTCTATAATGGACTTGTGATATTCGACATCTGCACATGTCTGATCCATGTGGCTCAGATAGACCTTCGATAGGTCAACTCCTTCCTTCACTATGATGTCTAGGTACTTGTTCGCTTCTTTGACTGAGGGGAGAGGATGCCAAGTGTGTATTGTGAGAGGTGCACCGGTCTTGGCCTGAGCTCTCGCGCCTGCACGCATGACTTTCCTCTCGTTCTCGGTAAGCTCCAGACCTGTACCCAATTCCCCTATGACTCCCGCTCGTATACCCGTCTCATCTATTCCCTCGGTGAGCTCGCGGACCATTATCTCCGACAGTCCCTCAACGCTACCATTCTTCACGTGCGCTGGATAGGAGTCCTCCAGGTACCAGCCTGTACCGCATATGATGTTCAGTCCTGTTGCTATCGCGATGGCTCGCAATGCCGCAGGATCTCTTCCTATTTCAGGAGTTGTCATGTCAACGATGCTCTTGCCACCCATCATCCTGAACCTCATAAGCTCCTGAATGGCCTCGTCAATATCGGAGAGCAGTAGGTTGTCTCTGCAGACATGCGGATCTTGTTTCAAGTCGGCAAGGATGTCAATTGTCACTGGCGAGTCGACAAGCCTCATTTTCGATATCAGTTTGGGCATCCTGAGACAGCATCGGAGATCAATGAGTACATGCTCGTGACATAGAGTCACGCCTAGCTCGTCTGGAGAAAGATCGCCGACAACCGTCACAACCTGCACCAAGCCACGATCATCTCCGCATTTTCCCAAAATCCTCTCTTAGCGTCTTTACACAGCGGATCAGGTTTATGTGTCTTGAGATTCTGTTGAACCTATCAAGTGACGTGGGAACGATATCTAATGAAACAGAGATCAAGTCGAACTGACCGAAGGAGTTATCGGCAGAAGTATCTTCTACCTAGAGGACGGAATCGGATGGTGCAACGTTGTACCCTTCAATCGTTCCCACTAGAGTCGGGGAAATGAAAGGACTTGTTCTCGAGAACGAGAAGGTTCGAATTGTCCTTACGCCGGAATTTGGGGCGCGAATTCTGAGTCTCATCTATAAGCCGACCGAGACCGAGTTTGCATGGCACAATCCCCAGGTCCCGGTAGGGAACCCCGCCTATCAACGTCAGCGTGAGGATGTAAGCGGGCTCTTCGAATGTGTACCGACCTGTGAAGGTTGCACTATCAAAGGAAGGAAGCTTCCCATGTTTGGGGAGGTGGCCTTTGAACCCTGGCGTCTCGTCAGAACCGAAAAGAAGAGTCGCTCTATCGTCGTGAAGTTGCAGCGGAAATGTGAAGTGTATCCACTCATTGTCCACAAGGCTCTGACAATTTCCAAGAATGAATCCATGGTCGTACTAAATCATAGACTGACCAATTTGTCTGATGAAGTGCTCGAGTACCACTATAGTTCGCATAATACTCTTCAGATAAACCCCAACTACCGAATAGTTCTGCCACATGAAGTTACAAAAGTCAAGCGTGGAATGGCGGTCACTGATCGTCTCGGAAACTTGGGAGACGAGATCCCATGGCCGATAACAACTGATAGAAACGGAAAGGCTGTTGATCTCAGTAAGGTCGGTCAGCCCACGGAGGGGGTTGGAGAGAACCTCTATTCGCCCAAGCTGAAGGAGTCGTGGGCCGCGGCATTCAATGAGTCGCGAAGGGAGGCTATTGGATTCTCGTTCGACTCCAAGGTCGTTCCCTACCTGCTTGTTTGGACAAACTGGGGAGGCTACCTAGGATACTATCACATAGCACTCGAGCCCACCACAGGTAGACCTGACAATCTGGAGGTCGCCGTGAATGAATGGAAGAACTATGCTGCGCTCGAGCCGAGAGCTGAAGTATCTTGGACCACGAAGATTTTTCTGGAGCACAATGTCAAGCAAGTAGAGAGAGTATCAGCTGAGAAAGGAATCATCCAATAGGACGCGACGATGCTCCAGCCTCGCGCCGTGAACTAAAATCCGCTATCGGATCAAACCGAGACTTGGCCACTTGACCGGTCTTCTCGATAGTCTCCACCCGGGAGAAGAAGCAGTCGCAGCCGGCGCCGTTGGTGCGCTCAACGATGACTACCCGATCGCAATTACTTACCGAGGCCACGCCCATGCCATCGCAAAAAGCCACTGATGACGGAGCTCCTCGGGAAAACCACAAATAAGAGATTAGATCGAGATGCCGTCCCGGTGTTGCGAATGAGGTTGAAAGGTAAAGTGGCGATTGTCACTGGATCCTCACGCGGAATAGGAAAGGCGATAGCGAAGCTGTTCGCGCGGGAGGGCGCCAAAGTCGTTGTCAACTACAATGCATCTGAGAAAGAAGCGACAGCTGTCGTCGAGGAGATTAGACGTGAGGGCGGGATCGCAATTCAGGTAAAGGCCGATGTCTCAAAGTCCGAAGACGTTAAGAAGATGGTCCAGAGGGCTGTTCAGGAATTTGGCAGGATAGACATCTTGGTGAACAACGCTGGAGTGCACGTGGCGAAAGACCTCTTTGACGTTACCGAAGACGAGTGGGACAGAACCATTGACGTCAACCTAAAGGGGGCATACCTCTGCTCGAAGGAAGTCGCACCAATCATGGATAGGCAGGGGAACGGAAAGATCATCAATATCTCTTCAAACTCCGGCGAGTACCATCAGACAGCCATGCGTTACGTTGAGTATGTAACGTCAAAAGCAGGGATAAATGGACTCACTAGGTCATTAGCGTTGAGGCTCGGACCCCACATTAGAGTAAATGCCATACTACCAGGTTACATAAGGACGGAGATGGTAGCACACTTCACTCCGGAAGATGAGAAGATGTTGATGAACGAGACTGCGCTCAAGAGGTTCGGAAATGTGGAAGACGTAGCCAACAGTGCATTGTTTCTCGCATCCGACGAATCCGACTTCATAACCGGAGAATTGATGTTCGTAACAGGCGGCCGAGGCATGTAGAGAACTACATCCAGCATGATCCATTCTCTTCTTGAGAAACACACCCACTGTCACTCTGCCAGCACGGCCGAAGTACTTGAGCCTCGGCCCTGGCTCAGATCACTAGTTCGCTATAGACTGCTATGGGTAAGTGTAGGCTGCTTTCATTGAGATGGCGTGTCCACTGACTGTTTCAGCGGTCATCTTCAGGACTGGATCCGTATCCATATAGTAGAAGCGGATGTCCTCGCCCAGCCTTCCGCTCATTATTACATCTATGCCGTTCTTCTTGAAGTTCCCAAGCGCTTCCTCTACTTTC